>Ga0209060_10004127_pt1 | contig 11580 bp, 9 predicted proteins | sample Coa_R1_8_FD_187155 | JGI IMG/M metagenome (GOLD analysis project Ga0209060, IMG submission 187155) | Surface soil microbial communities from Centralia Pennsylvania, which are recovering from an underground coalmine fire - Coalmine... | ecosystem: Environmental > Terrestrial > Soil > Unclassified...
GAATCTTGGCCTTTTCCAGCACGACGTTAACGTCATATGGGACCTGGCGCCCCATGATCTGTCAATCATGGACCATATTATCGGCAGAAAGCCGGAGTGTGTGACGGCGAATGGCCAGTGTCATTTAAATGGGCTCGAAGACATGGCTTACCTGACCATCTACTTCAGCAGCAAGATCATCGCCCATATCAATGTCAATTGGATATCCCCAGTAAAGGTAAGGACTACTCTGATTGGCGGCGAGAAGAAGATGTTGGTTTGGAATGACCTGGAACCAGACGAGAAGGTGAAAGTCTATGACAAGGGCGTTACCATGGCAGGCGGCCAGAACTCAGTCTATGATTTGCTGGTGAGTTATCGCTCCGGGGACATGTGGGCTCCGAAAGTCGAGCAGAAGGAGGCATTGGCCGCCGAAGCCAAATATTTTGTCGATTGCATTGAGAAGGACCAGCAGCCATTCAATGATGGGATAGCCGGGTTGCGGGTAATTGAGATCCTTGAGGCGGCTGATCGCTCACTTCGGCGGCGCGGAGAGCCTGTTCTCCTATGAATGAATTCTGCTGCGTTGCACCAGACGTGAAGCTCGGCCGCGACGTCAAGCTGGCGAAATTTATAAACCTTTATGGCTGCGAAGTTGGCGATGCGACCAAAATTGGCGCCTTCGTCGAAGTTCAGAAAAACGCGAAGATCGGGAATAATTGCAAAATTTCCAGTCATACATTCATCTGCGAAGGCGTAACGATCGAAGACGGTGTGTTCGTAGGGCATGGAGTGGTTTTTATTAATGACATGTATCCCCGCGCGGCTAATTCGGATGGAAGCCTCCAAACAGAGGCGGATTGGACAGTACAAACTACCTTGATTAAAAAAGGCGCGTCAATCGGGTCTGGCGCCACCATTCTGGCGAACCTGACTATTGGAGAAAACGCAATCGTTGGAGCGGGGAGTGTGGTGACGAGGAGTGTTCCTGCAAATTCGATAGTGGCCGGCAACCCGGCGAAGGTATTGAGAGCCCTTTAGTTAACAGAGAACGGGAGAACCAAGTGAACATAAAGAGCATTCCTTTTTTGGATTTAGTGTCTCCGCACATGGAACTTAAGGCGGAGTTGTGTGAGGTCTTCCAGTCGGCTCTGGAGACCGGCGGCTTCGTCGGTGGCCCGATGGTTGAAACATTTGAGAGCGAATTTGCCGCATACTGCGAGGCCAAATTCTGCGTCGGCGTGGGCAGTGGGACCGACGCGCTGACGTTCGCGCTGCTCGCGACAGGGTTGAAAGCGGGAGACGTCGTCCTAACCGTTCCGAATACCTTCATTGCAACTACCGAGGCGATTTCGCAGGCGGGAGGTACTCCGGATTTTGTCGATATCAACGAACAAACCTACAATATGGACGTCGACAAATTGGCCGAGTATTTGGAGACGCAATGCTATGTTGACCAGCAGAGCGGAAACCTGGTCAGTCGGAAATTGCAGAAGCCTGTTTCGGCAGTCATACCGGTACATTTATATGGCCAGCCGGCCGACATGGATCCAATACTGGCACTGGCAGAGCGTTATGGCCTGACAGTAATCGAAGACGCTTGTCAGGCTCACGGTGCCCGCTACCACTCGAGCCGACAACAGAGATGGCAGACGGCAGGATCAATCGGCCGGGCGGCGGCATTTAGCTTTTACCCGGGCAAGAACCTGGGAGCGTGCGGGGAGGGTGGGGCCGTGACGACCAACGATGAAAGCGTCGCACGCCACATCCGCATGTTGCGCGATCACGGCCAACTGCAAAAGTACTATCATCAACTCCCGGGCTACAACGGTCGTCTCGATGCCATTCAGGCCGGGATTCTCAACATCAAACTGAAACGCCTCCAGGAATGGAATAAGAAGCGTCGGGAAGCCGCTGCGCGCTACTTGGCATTATTCCGGGCGGCCGGCGCCGACGTGGTAATGCCCCATAATCCAGCTTGGGCCAAAAGCGTATACCACCTCTTTGTTATCCGTGTTCAAAATCGGCAAGAATTGCAGAAGTACCTCAGCCAGGAGAAAATCGGTACGGGCATTCATTATCCGGTGCCGCTTCACCTCCAAAATGCATATCAAGGTCTCGGTTATGCAGAAGGAGATTTTCCCGTCGCTGAGCGAGTGGCTTCGGAATTGCTTTCCTTGCCCATGTTTCCACAGATCACTGAAGAGCAACAACGACGTGTCGTCGAATCAATTTTGAACTTTACCAATGAGAATGCCCTTCAGTCGAAGAGGGCAGGGCGCTACGTATTTGCAGCCAGTTAACTTCAAGCCGAACTAGGCTCTCGTGCGGCCGCTCCGACCGGTGGCCGTATTAGGGCCTTACTCTATCAGCAAACCTTTTTGTCAGCACACCCTTTGCGACGCGCAAAGGCGATCCTATATTCCAATCACCCTCGTTGACGAGAGATAGCATTCCGAACGGCCGGAGCAGCATCGCTGCGCGAGCCCGTAAAAAGTACTAAGCATACTATACCCGTTCCAGCCCCGAAACCATTGACGATTGTCAGAGGTTTGGGTCATCATCGTTCTGCGGCTCCCCAAATAGGGAATTGCCGAATGGGGCAGAAAGGGCGATAGCTTGTTCACAGATACCAATGTTGGCGAATTTCGACCGGGTCTAAGTCATTTAAGCTTAGGGACATATCCGGAAACACCAAAAACCAGCCGGTTTCCTGGCGCATCTGCCAGCGAACGCTGGTTCGCGCTTCGAGTCAAGTCAAATTTCGAACGCATCGCTGCATTGCATCTGCGCGAAAAAGGCTACCAGGAGTTCCTGCCATCGTATACGGTTCGAAGCCGCTGGTCGGATCGCGTCAAAAACATCGAGAAGCCCCTGTTTCCTGGATATGTATTCTGCAACTTCAGCCCACATCTCCGCCTACCCGTATTGACGACCCCGGGTGTACTCCATATCGTAGGAATCGGCAAAGAGCCTGTATCAATCGATGAGTTCGAAATCGAGGCGGTCTGGAAGACCCTCCGGTCCGGACTGGGGTTGCAACCGTGGCCGTTCCTTCAAGTGGGCGAAAAGGTCGTTGTGGAGCGCGGGCCGCTGACGGGAGTCGAAGGAATCGTCGCGCGGTTCAAGGGAGAGTATCGACTGGTCTTGTCGATCAACCTCCTGCAGAGATCGATAGCAGCAGAAATACAGCGTGAATGGATCCGTCCCACGTAGATCGCAGCTTGGGGCGGGAAGGCTCCCGCGAGCGCGGGGATTCAGAGTGCTTCCGCACGGCAGGACATTAGGCCTTTAGTGGCGATCAAAAAGAGGGATTAGTCCGATGTCAGTGGCTCGGCCCAGGAACCGGCTGGTTTATTTCCGGGTTTCCGAAGACGAATACCAACAATACAGTCAGATTTGCGAGTCGACCGGATGCCGGTGCCTTTCGGATCTGGCCCGCTCCGCAATGCAAAGCATCGCGCAGAACGGGCTGAATCGGAAAGATCCCGTCAATGAGAAACTTGCGACGTTAGAAGCCCTGGTGATCGGTCTGAACCGAAAGCTTCACGAACTGACAGTGTCGCTGGGCAGGCCTTCATCGCAGGAAAAGCCAAACACAGATGAGATTCCAACTGGATGGAACGAGTGAATCAGTTTTGGGTGGTCAAGGAATAGGTGGAGAAAAATGAGTTGTCGATCCCAATTAGTGGTCTTAGTCGCCCTGATTGTGCAGGGCCTCGTTGCGCAGCAACCTGCTACGCCGGCCCAAACCGGTAACGTCCCGCAAGCGCAGAATCAGAGCGATATGATTCGTCCTACTTACGTGCTCGGGCCCGAAGATCAGATTGTCATCCGCGCATTCCAAGTTGATGAAATCAGCGATAAACCATTCCGGATCGATACCGAAGGCGATATTAACCTTCCGGTTCTGGGCAAGGTTAAGGCCGGCGGGCTGACTATAGAACAATTAGAAGCGGACCTATTACAGCGGCTCCAAACCCTTGTCAAGAATCCACAGGTTTCCGTCAGCGTGGTGCAATATCGAAGAGAGCCGGTTTTCTTGCAGGGGGCCTTCAAAGCGCCTGGAATCTATCCGCTCCAAGGCCGGAACACGCTGTTAGAGATGATCGCCAGCAGCGGAGGGCTACTGCCTAATGCTAGCCGACGGATTACGGTGACCAGGCATCTCGAATTCGGAAAAATCCCGGTGGCGAACGCCGTTGTGGATCCCGAAAAGAAGGTGAGTACTGCCGAAATCAGCATCGCCAGCCTGCGAGACAGTATCAATCCAGCCGAGAATATTGTGTTGGCGCCTCTCGACGTAATTACGGCGGATCGGGCGGAGATGGTGTACGTAAACGGCGAAGTCAACAAACCGGGCGGATTCGAACTGGGCGAGAGGGAGTCGATCTCTGTTACTCAGTTGATTTCGATGGTCGGCGGATTGGGAAAAGATGCCGATCCGGTTAATGTGCGGATTCTTCGACCAGTCCTCAGCACTTCCAAGCGCGCCGAAATCCCGGTTGATGTCAAGAAGATCCTGGCGGGTCAACAGACTGACTTTCCGCTCCTGCCGAACGATGTCCTGTATGTGCCCAAATCACATAAGTTCAAAATCGGTAGCGTCGGTCTGATTGCCGTGCCGGCGGCGACAGCCTTAATTTACGTAGTTGCTTCGAAGCTTTAGGCGTAAGTCTTATGCGTGAATCGGATCAGCGGCCCGAGGTCGTAGGCAGGGATTTGGGAATGACATCTCCATATCTCCCCGTGCCTGCGGCTCAAATGACGATCGATGGTCAGGAAGCCGGCCTGCAGCTCGACTACGCGAAGTTATTCCGCAAATATGTCCTCTTAGCAACTTTGATGATCATCTTCGGTGCTGGTGGTGGCTTCCTCTCCGTCGCCTTGCTCATACCTGAGTACCAAGCCAGAGCGCTATTGGACGTGCAGTCCGCGAACGGTGGCGTCTTGAAAATGCGAGGAGTGCCGGAGGATTTTAGCAATCAGATCGACTTGACGACAGAGGCGCAAATACTGGAAAGTAGAACGTTTCTGCAAAGGGTCCTACAGCGGCTCCAAGTGGAAACCTCATCTGTCCCACCCGCGCAGTCCGATATTTTCTCGAAGCTGCGACGGATCCTCAGGCGAGATAGCCTTGATGACTCATCCGTTCCCCTGTCTATGCTGGGGATTGAGGGTCAGAGCGGTGGAACCCTCCCAAAAGCGCTGGCGATGGCCCTTCTTACACTCAAGGCGACTCCGGTTGATCGGACGCATCTGATCGAGATTACTTGCGAGTCGCCGAATCCACATACCGCCGCTGATTTTCTCAATGGCTTAATCGACGAGTACATTAGATACAATTATGAGACCAGGCTTGAGTCGGTTCGTTCGACCACGCAATGGATCTCAGAGCAGCTGGACCAGGCCAAAGCCCGCATGACCGACTCCGAAGCTCGACTGGACGCATTCACGCGGAAGTCGGGCGACACGTTTGTGGCGAATGAAAACACGCTGGCCGATGCCAGATTGAAGGATTTGCAGGAACGATTGGCCGAAACCAACGCGGACCTGATTAATAAGCAAACCCTTTACGAGGCCGTGCACAAGACGCCGCCGGACTTGCTTCCGAATGTCATTGACGATCCAGGTGTCCGCCAGTATCAGGCGCGAATCGCCGACTTACGCCGCGAAGAAGCGACTCTTACGACCACTTTGATGCCAGGACATCCTAAGGTCAAGAACGTCGAAGCTCAGATTGCCGACCTGCAAGCCGTGCTTCAAAAGGAGTTGAGCGCCGCTGTCAAGCGCATTGACAATCAATATCAAGCAGCGAAGCGTGCTGAGGATCTGCTCCGGAGCAATTACGCGGCGATCGCTCAGCAGGTGACTACCCAAGCCGGCAAAGTGGCCCAATACAACACCTTGAAGAAAGAGGCCGACTCTGCCCGCGAATCTTATGCGGCGCTTGTTAATCAGGCTAATCAGGTGAGTGTTGCGGGTTCCCTTCCTGCGAACAATATTCAAGCGATCGATCGCGCCGTACCGGCTTCCAAGCCCTATAAGCCAAAACCAATGACGAATATCGGCGCCGGCGCGGCGGTAGGCCTCGCCCTTTGCTGTGGAATTGCTTTCCTTCGCGAGAAAATGGACAAGCGGGTTGCCTCGCCCAAGCACGCACGCCAGCTCTTTAATTTGCCCCAACTCGGCGTTATTCCTTCCGTCGCCGACGAACGGGCTCGCCGCCACTTTCTACCCGGCCTCGGTCGGGAGCGGCCATCAAGTTCGGGGACCGGCACCGGCGGGATCGTGGTTAGCCCGAACGGTGCGAATCCCACCTTAAGCGCGTCGACCGCAAACCCATTGGTGGCTGAGTCATTCCGGGCGACTCTCGCCTCGCTAATGCTCGATCCGAGAGGCACTCGCCGGCCCCAAACAATCCTCGTCACCAGCGCAGGACCGGAGGAGGGAAAGACGACGATTACGAGCAATCTCGGAGTCGCCCTTGCGGAAACCGGCCGCAATGTTCTTATTCTTGATGCAGACTTCCGGCGGCCTCGCCTTCACAAACTGTTCGGGATCGCTAACAAACGGGGCCTTGTCGATATCCTTGAAGAAGGCATTCCGGTTGGATCATATCCCCGCGAGGCGCTTGGTCAAAAAACTTTCGTTCCACACCTGCATGTCTTCCCAAGTGGAACTCAGTGCCAAAACATTGCAAAACTTTTATATTCGGTCCGCTTCCGGGAGCTGATGTACCGACTAAAGCGCGACTTCGATACGATTTTGATTGATACTTGCCCTCTGCTCAGCGTTTCTGATGCGCGCGTAATTAGCGACATGGCCGATGGTGTGGTGTTCGTGATTCGTGTCGGCGTCACAAAAAAGGACAGCGTCATCGAAGCCTTAGAGGAGCTTAATACCGACCGAACAGTAGTTTTAGGAACCGTATTGAATGACTGGAAACCAACTAAGTCCGAGGCGAGACATCGGTATTATTACAGTCCCGCTGACTCTGAAACCTAAAGTTAGATAGGATGGGAAAATGGTCGGAGAATCGGCCATTCGGTTTTGCAATACTAATAAGGTCCTCCTAACCTAAGTATCTATGGGTACGCCGGTCGATCCGGCGTCCTCAAAATTACGGAGAGGTCGCCGTTGGCTAAAGGCAGCGACTGGCGTGCTGGTCGTAGTGGTTTGCGCCACTCGAGGGTTCGAATCCCTTCCCTCTCCGCCACCTTCTCTTGGAGAGGTCGCCGTTGGCTAAGGCAGCGACTGGCTTGCCGGTCGTAGTGGTTTACGCCACTCGAGGGTTCGAATCCCTTCCCTCTCCGCCACCTTCTCAGGGCACGAACCCCGGGTTAATGATCTAGTTGTGTTCAGCTATCGCCTATGACACCCCAGATAAGTCAGGAATTGATCCGTTTGACGACAGAACCATGCCAGCGGGCTGGTCGCGCAAAAGATGAGGAGTTCGCATAATGGTGGCCGGCGGCCGTAAAATTGTCATTTCCGGTAGGGGTATTCTAAAAGCCTGGATCGACGGCGGTGATTACTACCGCTTCATTGATGATCCCGAATCAGTGCTGTCTGACCTCCGCCGCTCTGGGCGCCGCATCGATCTGTTCACATTCATGCAAAAGCTGCCCGACACTACCCCGCGTTTCAATTATCCGATGGAATGGGACAATCTCGCCGTCCTGGAAATCAAAAGCTTCGCTCATTGGTGGAATGAAGAGATAGGCTTCAAAGCGAGGAACAAAGCCAAGCAAGCCGAAAAGAAGGGTGTGGTTCTCCGTGAAGTACCGTTCGACGAGACCCTGGTGAAAGGCATATGGGAAATTTATAACGAGACCCCGATCCGCCAGGGAAGAAAGTTTTTCAACTATGGCAAGACGCTTGACACCGTTAGGCGCGAAGCCGGTACCTTTCTTGATACGAGTATTTTCATTGGCGCGTTCTTCGAGGATAAGTTAATCGGGTTCGCGAAGCTCACCGCAGACGAGAACGGAAAACAGGCCGGTCTCATGCACATCATTGCGACGCTGGCCCACCGGGAGAAGGCGCCCACAAACGCGCTCATCGCCCATGCCGTTCGCGCTTGTTCGGAGCGAGGGATTCAATACCTTGTCTACTCCAATTTCGCGTATGGCAACAAGTCTCACGACACGCTAAGCGACTTCAAAGAGCGTAACGGCTTCCGGCGCGTTGACGTGCCTCGATATTACGTTCCCCTGACTCTAGTCGGCCGAATCGCATTGCGCCTTGGTTTGCACCTAAGCATTCATCACCATATACCAGAGCCTCTTATCGCTAGGTTCCGCAAAGTTCGTACAGCTTGGTATAACCGGCGGTTTGGGTTGTCACAAGCTACGTAAAGGTCTTACAACTACTCCGCCAAGCGAAATCTTTAATGCCAGGGATAGTCGGCCTCATTACCAGGCGTCCAAAAGAATTTGCCGAACAGCAGTTGCGGCAGATGCTGCAGTCGCTTTGCCACGAGTCATTTTACGTCAGCGGCATTTGGACGGACAGCATCCAGGGAGTTTACGTGGGCTGGGTGGCGCGCAAGGGTTCCTTCGCCGACTCCATGCCGGTTCACAATGAACGCGGTGACGTGACTATGGTCTTCTCGGGAGAGGAGTTCCCGGAGCCGCACGTTATCCCGGAACTGTGCCGGCGAGGCCACAGCTTTGATGAGCATGGGCCTTCGTATTTGGTGCATCGATACGAAGATGAGCCCGATTTCCCTAAACAATTGAATGGCAGGTTTCACGGGCTACTCGCCGATCGCGTGCGCGAATCCGTCATCCTGTTCAATGATCGCTACGGTTTGCAGCGGCTCTATTGCCACGAGGCGAATGATGCATTCTACTTTGCGGCAGAGGCCAAGGCGATCTTAAAGGTTCGGCCCGAGCTGCGTCAAACTGATCCTCGTGGCCTGGGTGAATTCATTGTTTGTGGCTGCGTGTTGGAAAACAGGACGCTGTTTAAGGGAATCCAAATTCTGCCTCCGGGTTCAGCATGGATTTTCAGGAACGGAGCCCTGGAAAAGAAAGCGTCCTACTTCCAGACGAGCGAGTGGGAACAACAGGACGCTCTTGATCCTGAGACGTACTACTCCCAGCTCCGAGAAGCATTCGTTCGACGCTTGCCGCGTTATTTCAACGGCCGCGAACAGATAGGTGTCTCTCTAACCGGCGGTTTGGACACGCGGATAATTATGGCCTGGCGTAAACCGGAGCCCGGGTCTCTGCCATGTTACACGTTTGGCAGCATGTACCGCGACAACGAGGACGTCAAGCTGGCGCGCAAAGTTGCGAAATTGTGTGGTCAGTCCCACCAGGTAATTACCACTGGCAAGGAGTTTCTCTCCCGTTTCGCCGATTATGCTGAGCGCACGATCTATCTGACCGATGCTTGCGTCGACCTCAGCCGATCACCGGACCTCTACGTAAATGAAAAGGCTCGTGAAATCGCGCCGGTGCGAGTAGTGGGGACATACGGCAGTGAAATGCTCTTGCATTTAGTCATGTTCAAGGCGTCCCAGCCGATGAGCGGACTTTACCAGCCGGAAATGGCGCAGCAACTCCATGCTGCCGAGAAAACATTTCACACCAGCCAGGAAACACATCCCGTCACGTTCATCGCATTCCGCCAATCGCCTTGGCACCACTTTGGCGTTCTTGGACTCGAGCAAACGCAACTGGGCATTCGGACACCATATCTCGATAATGAAGTGGTCAAGTTGGTCTATAGAGCGCCTGATTCCGTCACTACGAATGAACAAGGAAGACTCCGCCTGATCCGGGATGGGAGTCCGGCTTTGGCGAATCTGCGCACCGATCGGGGCATCGGGGACGGCGGCAATCCACTGCTTCATGGCCTTCTCGAGTTTCTGTTTAAAGCGGAATACGCCTATGATTACGGGATGCCGCAGTGGGTGGCCCAACTGGACCACCTGTTTGCGCCGCTCCACCTGGAAAGGATTTGGCTCGGCCGGCACAAAGTCTTCCATTTCCGGGTCTGGTACCGAGATGAGCTGTCAAATTACGTTCGTGATATGTTGCTCGACCCTCGGTCACTCTCGCGGCCGTATATCGAGCCTGCGGCCGTTCAACGTATTGTCAACGGCCATCTCAGGGGCAACCGCAACTATACGACCGAGATTCACAGGCTTCTGACGTTGGAACTGACACATCGACTGTTTCTGGATTCCTAAATGAAAACTTCGCCTGATCAGTTGCACTCTGTAATGAACAATCGAACGCCGGGATTTCAAGTGGGGGCTCAGCCGGGACAGGACCTTCTACAGAGCTTGCGCCGGTTCGTCGGTTGGCTGGATCGCCACGGTGAACTGTCCTACGACTTCCAAACTTTCTATGCAAGCGGTCTGGGACAGAGCGCAAAGGCCTTGTACTACAGCAAGCCGAAGCTCGGGACGCTTGCGGTGGCTCCCATCATCTTCTGCGAGGCATTTGTCCCTTCTGCAAGGAGGCTCTTTTGGAAGCCCCAGCGATTTCCGATTGCGGATGCGCATTACGCGATGGGTTTCCTCTTCCTCTCTCAGCTGTTGAACGACAAGCAGTACTACACACGGGCGCTCCATTTTCTGGAGGTTCTTGAACAAACTAGATGCCCCGGCTTTGAGAACTATTGTTGGGGATATCCTTTTCATTGGGTAACGGTTCGGGGCACCATCCATGCGGGCACGCCACTCATAACGACGGTTCCCTATGTTTATGAGGCATTCAAACAGGCGTATGAGACGGACGGGGATGAACGATGGTTCCGAATCATGCACTCAATCGCGCAGCACGGCGTCGGAGACTACAAAGATATACAGACCTCTCAAAACGCAGCGACCTGCTCGTACACGCCGGATCCTAGAGAATCCATCGCGGTTACCAATGCGAATGCGTATCGGGCCTTTCTTCTGACCTGCGCAGCCTCTGATCTTTCAGATGAGAGATATCGTAAGGTTGCGCAACGGAACCTGAACTTCGTGCTCGAGTCGCAGAACCCGGATGGCTCGTGGTATTACGCTTACGACGGGAAGAGAAGTTTTATCGATCATTTTCACACCTGTTTCGTACTAAAAGCGTTGGCCAAGATCGAAAAACTGACGGGCGATCCCAACTGCACTCAGGCGATCGAGCGTGGGATCGATTACTATACCAAGAATCTGTTCGACGCAAAGGGCCTGCCCAGACCATTCTCGCGGCCTCCTCGGCTCATCGTCTATCGCCGCGAGTTGTATGACTTTGCGGAGTGTGTCAACCTTGGCACATTGCTGCGGGGGCGATTTCCGAAGTTCGATGAAATCTTGTTAGGTGTAGTGAAGCACCTGATTACTGACTGGCAGAAGCCGGATGGCTCATTCCGATCACGGCAGTTACTATTCGGTTGGGATGAAGTACCTATGCATAGATGGGCACAGGCTCAATTGTTCCGCAGCCTTTGCTTCTTCCTCACAAGCGGAAAGCCGGCGCGGGAGACGACACAGAATGTGCGGAATCTGCGGACAGTTTAACTTCGGCACTGGCGCGCCGGTGGCATCGCGCGACATTGCGCGGATGGCAGATACCATCGCGCATCGCGGCCCCGACGACGAAGGCT
>Ga0209060_10004128_pt1 | contig 11579 bp, 11 predicted proteins | sample Coa_R1_8_FD_187155 | JGI IMG/M metagenome (GOLD analysis project Ga0209060, IMG submission 187155) | Surface soil microbial communities from Centralia Pennsylvania, which are recovering from an underground coalmine fire - Coalmine... | ecosystem: Environmental > Terrestrial > Soil >...
GGTTTCGCCATGCTGATCAAAACCGATGGCCTTCACCCTCAAACGGAAAGCTTTGGCACCTGGCCAGTGGTCAATCCGCTGGAGCGCCATCCACTGATCGGTTCAATTCCGGAGGAGATTCGAAGGCAATTTGATCGTGAGCCTTTGGACGACTCAGGATCCATGTTGCGCCTGGAGGTAACCGCCGGGCCGTATAACCGGGCTTTGGAAGTGATGAAAAGCTGGCAAAGACGCGCAGAAGAGAACCAGTTGCTTTACCCGAACATCCCATATCTCAACAATGCCGTCTATCTCAACCAACTTACGAGCAGCCTGAATGAGGCTGGTGTACTAACGTGGAGGGGAGGGAAGCTTTGCTCGGAAACCATTAAACTGCAGAAATTAACATGGCTTCTCGATGACGCGATCATGAGCAAACACAACTTACCCCAGACCCCCTATTTTCTCTTCAAGACGCTGAGGCAGCTCAATGGTTCGTTGCATCTCAGCGACAGCCAGTTCCAAGCCGCGGTGGCCGGCGGTCCCTCCGCCGCGATCGCAATGTCCGCGAGGTGAAAAATGCCGATCTTTGAATACGTATGTAAAAAGTGCGATCACCGTTTTGAACGCTTCATCCAGGGCAGGCAAAAACCCAAATGCCCACAGTGCGCAAGCAGTAGGCTTGAACGCCAGGTAGAGCTCTTTGTTCAAGGCCGCATCGGAATGCCTTCCCGCGGTCTCAATAGCTCGACCGGAATTGCACATCTCCGATCTTTAGTAGGAAACATACCTACGATCCCCAAGTCCCAGACCAAAGGCTACTCACGCAAGCGGACAGCTTCCGTTGTTTGAAATCGCAGGCATCGCGTAGGCCGACAGCCTGTCAGAGTTTAGTCCGTTGCGCAAGCGCGGCATTGATGGACGATCGTGCATTGCCGCGCAATCGCGCATTCACCAGAAGATCCTTCAGCGTGCGAAGAGGTAATTCTGAAGCATATTGCAAAACTCGAGCGAAAGGAGTGTGTGCATTGCACAGCAACGCGGCCTTGATCTCGATACGGCTTGCCCACCTGGCGTGATTGCACACGGCAGGTGCCAAAAGTTCGGTTCCCGCATCTGCCTTAAGCGCCCTTACCAGCAGCGGCTCCGTCATTCGCGGATTCGTGAGTGCGGCTTGCATGATGCGCTGCTCTTTATCCAGCAATAGCATGGCCGCGACTCGCCCCGAGCCTTGCTTAGCAAGTGTGAGGCGTTCGCCGGGAGAGACCGTTCCCAGTTTGCCGATCAGAGATTCTTCTGCGGCGCGCTTCACGTCCGCCGCCACGGCGGGAAACATTGCTACCTGCATCAGTTCGAAAGGATAAAGATGCCGGATCGTAGGGATCGAAACATGCCGGGGCGCGCGCGGATGCATCACAATCGCCAACCGGACCCTGCGGTGCCGGACGACGGCTCCATTCTTATTGAGCTCCTCTAGCGCCTGTCGCGGGAGGTCCCGGCGGTTCAGCAGGGCAAGAGCCAAGTCTTCATTAAGCCTGGAATCCGATGCAACCGCGATCAGGGTTTCAGGGGCCTGATCGTGAATGAGCTTTTCCAGTCCGGTGTCGGAGGAAATGGCTCGTTCTTTCGAGGATGCTCCGGAAGGCTCGCTCATCCCTATTCTCTAGCCTCTGCCGCAAACGATACAGCTCCGAGTGCGGGGCGCACAACATCGAGGCGAATCGCAGCCCGAGGAAAAATCTCGAGCAAAGACTTGCGGAAGGATTGCCGGACGGCAGAGGAGCCTCGAAACACACCCCCGGCGACGGCGAAGTGTGCCGCTTCCGCATCGAATCGTAGACGTTCGGCCGCCGTTATCCCCAGCCGCGCCAGGTCGGAGCCTGCTCTTTCGGTGATGGCTAGCGCGCATGCCTCTCCTTCTTCAGCAAGCTTTGTAACAAGGGCAGCCAACCCTGCAAAGTCAGGAGGCGCTGTCGAATGGATCAGCTGAACAATCTCTTTTGGGCAATGTACGTTCCACCGTTGTTCCAGCGTCGAAACAAGACCGTCGCGCCTTCCCGCATCGTAGCTTCGCACGGCTGCGGCCACGGCTTCCCGCCCGATCCAGTGAGCAGATCCTTCATCGGAAATTGCCGAGCCCCATCCGCCGACGCGCGCTGCCTCGCCTTGCGCATTGCGTCCGTATGCGATTGAGCCTGTGCCTGCCGCCACTATTACTCCAGGTCCTTTTCCAAAGGCTGCGCGTTGGGCAATCTCGTGATCGCCTTTGACGAGGATCCATGCCGGAGCAGCCTCGCAGCCGAAAAGAATCTTGCCAATGACTTCCTTGGCCCAAACAACAACGCCAGGAAGCGATGCGCCCGCGATGCCGATGCATGCGGCTCTTATCTCCTTCGGCGCAATCTTACTCGATGCGCAGGCTTCGAGAATCAGCGCCTCCAAAGTACGCCGCGCCTCTGTTTCTCCTACTTGGGAAACTTTGCTGCTCTTGCCCCGGGCTTCACCAGCAAGATCGATCGCATCGCGACCGACCTCGTTGCCGCTTGTCAAGCTACCAATGACGCAATCGGTTTTGGTGCCTCCCGCGTCGATTCCCAGATAGAAGGGCATGTCTTTGTAATCTTCCCATAACTTTTGTTTCCGCTTTAGTGCTTTTTTACCGATAATGTTGCCGTGAATCTCCCCGTCCGACTCGGCCCCATCGACATCTCAATCATCGCTGTTTATCTGGTCTGCATCACGCTTTTTGGTCTGCGTTTTCGTAAGGCGAACCGGTCGCTGCGCGACTACTTTCTGGCGGATCGAAAGATTCCCTGGTGGGCGATCATGCTTTCCATCGTAGCCGCCGAGACCAGTACGCTTACCATTATTGGGACTCCTTCCATCGCCTACGACGGCAACCTAGGCTTCCTTCAGGTGGTAATGGGCTTTACCCTGGGGCGGGTATTGATCTGTGTTCTCCTTATTCCGCAATATTTCCGTGGCGAGTTCTATACCGCGTATCAGCTTATCGAGAGGCGCTTCGGCAGTGTGCTGCATAAAGTCACGGCTTTCGTCTTCCTTTTGACGAGGGCCGTTGCCGAAGGAGTTCGCGTGTGGGCGGTCGCGATCGTGGTGGGCGTGGTTCTCGGCACCGGGGATATCGCTTCGGTCGCCATCATCACCCTGCTGACGCTCTTCTATACCTTTGAGGGCGGACTGGCGGCCGTGATTTGGACCGATGTTGTGCAGATTATGATTTACGTGACCGGCACCGTGATTGGTTTTGTCACGCTCCTCCACCTCGTTCCCGGAGGATGGCAGGCGGTTCACGCTGCTGCTTCTCAGGCGGGAAAGCTTCAGGTTTTCGATTTCTCCTGGAACTTTTTTAAGCCCTATACATTTTGGGCCGGCCTCATCGGTGGAATGTTCCTCAATACCGCCAGCCATGGCGTCGATCAGCTTCTGGTTCAGCGCCTTCTTGCGGCCCGCAATCAGAAAGAATCGACGGTTTCTCTGCTTGCCAGCGGAATCGTTGTTTTTGCTCAGTTCACGCTCTTTCTTCTGGTCGGAATAGGATTGTGGATGTTCTATCGCGTCAACCCGGCGGAGGCCCACTTTACCTCCACCGATACGGTTTTTCCGACTTTTATTGTGCGTCATATGCCAGTCGGAATCTCGGGTTTGCTGATCGCCGCGATTCTGGCTGCGGCGATGTCGAACCTGAGCGCCGCCTTGAATTCTCTATCGTCGACAACGGTCATCGATTTCTATCTAAGGTTAAAGCCCAAGACCTCCGATCGCAGCCGTATGCTGTTTTCCAGGGGTGCCACCTTGTTCTGGGGCGTAGTCTTGTTCGCCCTTGCATTGGCTTCCCGAAAAGGCGGCAAGGTGCTGGAGCTTGGCATCCGGGTAGCTTCGGTCGCTTACGGCGGCCTTTTGGGCGTGTTCTTGCTAGGTGTTCTTACCAAGAGGGCGAAACAGACCGGCGCGATGATTGGCATGATGTGCGGTCTTGCCCTGGACATCTATCTGTGGCAGTTTACGAAGGTTCCGTATACGTGGTGGGTAATTCTCGGTTCGGCTGTGACTTTTGTTGTAGGCTATTGCGCAAGTCTTCTGGAGGCGGATGCAAGCTACAGAAAAAGCAACTCCTCAGTTGGTCCGTGAACTGAACCTCGGCCACTCGGTAGCTATTGTGGTCGGAACGATTGTCGGCAGCGGCATATTCCTTGCGCCCTCGGTGATGATGCGCGCTACTGGATCGGCGGGCCGCGTCTATCTTGTATGGATCGTCGGCGGTCTGCTTTCGTTCTTTGGGGCGTTGACTTACGCGGAACTGGGCGCGATGCGGCCCTCTGCAGGCGGGGAGTATGTTTACGTCCGCGATGCCTACGGCCCGCTTGCCGGGTTCCTATATGCCTGGACATGGTTTCTTATCTCCAAGCCGGCATCTATCGCCACCATTACCGCCGGGCTTGTTCTGGTGCTTGAGAACTTCTCGTTTTTTGCCTTTCTTGGCGATCCGCTTGTGTCATGGCATTTGAGCGCCGGAACTGTGTTCAACGTAACATCGGGCGACCTTGTTGCCATCGGCGCGGTGATATTCATCACCTTTCTGAATTATCTCGGGGTGCGCAAAGCCGGGAACTTCCACCTGGCTCTGACCGTGATGAAGGTCGGCATGATTGCGGCGATTGTCTGGTTCTGTTTCTCTGCAGACGCCGGAAGTTGGAGTAACTTCAGCACCCGTTTCGAAGGCGCAAAAGGCGGAATGGCCGGATTCATGGCCGCTCTGGTAGCCGCTCTGTGGGCCTATGACGGCTGGAATGATCTGAATATGATCAGCGGTGAGATACGCAATCCCGAGCGCAACATTCCCTACGCGCTCATTTTTGGCGTTGCGCTGGTAGCTTTGCTGTTCATGGGGATGAACGCCGCAATTCAATACACTATGCCTGCTCCCATGATCGCTGGCGCCAAGGCTCCGGTCTCCGCAGCCATGCAGGTTGCCACCGGGCTCTATGGAGGGTTTCTCGTTTCTTTTGGCATGGCCCTGTCGATGCTGGTGACTCTCAACGGAACCATTATGAGCGGCGGACGCATCCCGTACGCCGTTGCGCGGGACGGGTATTTTTTCAAGGCATTGGCCGAGGTGCATCCCCGTTTTCATACGCCGGGGCTGGCGCTCCTGGTGCAAGCAGTCGTTGCAATCTTGTTGCTTCTTATAGGCGGAACCTTCCGGAGCCTGCTTTCCCTGGCCATCTATGCGGAATGGCTTTTCTACATGATCTCCGCCAGTTCCATCTTCTTGTTTCGCCGCAGGGAGCCTGACCGTCCCCGGCCCTATAAGGTTTGGGGATATCCCGTGGTTCCAGGCTTGTTTGTGGCGACAGCGGCGGTGCTTCTCTACTACACCTTCACCGATCCCGAGAACTTTTGGAACTCCATTGCGGGAACCTTCGTGATACTTCTCGGAATACCGGTGTTCTACTACTTCGCGAAAAAGAAAAAACTTGATCCCGGACTTGAATAATCTGCTTGCCCTGTTCGGCAGCGTACTTCCTCCATAACGATGCCATGGTTCGAATGATGCCATGGTTTTGAACGAGACCATGATTTGAACGAAACCACGACTCGAACGAAGACAAGACTTAGTTGCGGTTCTATGGTTTTTGAAGCCTAGCCTCCATCTGTAAGCACGCCCTTTCGATTTTTGCTGGATGTGGAATAATCGGTGGATCATGATTGGCTCTGCCGAAACCATACAAGCAGCCTTGCCTCGCGAAATAGCGCGACGCGCGCACATTCAGGAAGCTCTCGCCGATTTAGGCCGTCCTGGCTCGCGCTATCGCGTTGCAACTCCGGCGGCGATTGTCGACCTCGATATTCTGGAAAAGAACGTTGCCACCATGCGTAAGGCGCTGGAAGGCAAAGCGGTTGCCCTCCGGCCTCACGCCAAGTCCCATAAGTGCTCGCGCATTGCCAGGATTCAGGTTGAGGCCGGGGCGGCCGGAATCTGCTGCGCAAAGCTCGGAGAGGCCGAGGCGCTCGCGGAGAGCGGCGTGCAATCCGTTCTCGTAACTTCGCCGTTGATTGGAGCGGATATCGCCGCTCGCGCGGTCAAGCTGGCCGCGTCCATGCGCGATTTTGCCATCGTCGTCGATAACCCTGCGGCTGTCACGCTGTTCGGGGAAGCCGCCCGAAGAAGCTCCTTCGTTTTGCCGGTCTTGATCGATTCGGATGTGGGCCACCATCGTACTGGAGTTGTCGGCGCCAAGATGGCATTGGGCCTCGCAAAAGCCATCGCCTCAGAACCGTTCCTTAAGCTGCGTGGCGTCCAAGGATACGGCGGACATTGGCAGCACATTCCCGATGCCGCCACGCGCAGGGGCGCTGTAACGCAAGGGATTCAAGAACTCAGCTCCATCGTAGCCGCGTTGAAAGCAGAAGGCTTCCAGATTTCCACCATCACCGGTGGAGGTAGCGGTAGCTTGCATACCGATCTGGAGTTGGGAGTGCTCAACGAAATTCAGCCAGGGTCTTACATTTTTATGGATCGCGAATATCATGAGGCTTTGGATGGCGACATGACGCCGGACGGCAAAGGTCGCTTTGAAACCAGCCTGTTTGTGCAGGCGCGTGTGGTTTCCGCAAATCAGCCGGATCACGTTACCGTAGATGCGGGGTTGAAGGCGTTTGCCACCGATGGCCCTCTGCCACGAGTTGCCAGTGCTGGTTTCGAGAATCTGGAGTACAAGTTTTTTGGCGATGAGTTTGGACGCCTTTCCGGCTCAAGCAAAAATCCTTTCGCGGCCGGCGACCGGATTGAGTTTGAGACACCCCACTGCGACCCCACGATCGACAGGTACGACGTGCTCCATCTGGTGCGGGGCGATGTGCTTGTTGAAATCGCACAAGTTGAAGGCCGCGGGCGCTCCCAGTAGGACGGATCCAAGCGAAGGCAGCCCGGAGATCCTTACGGGCTGCCGATTCTCCGCGCTTCCTCTACGATTCTGGGCCTCTCCATTTCTCTATCACTTGCTCCACGGCGGCACGACGCCACTCATCCGCGCGTAAGCCACTAACTGTCCCATGTGCTCGTTGGCATGAACGATGATGCGGAGATACATTCCATCCACGGTGGCATCCCGGTCTTCGATGTGGACTTTGCGTTGTAGCGCTTTAGGCGAGATGGTGGCGTGAGCGGTTTTTACGGCTTCCAACGACCGTTTCAGCCATTGGATAACCTCGGTCTTGGAGGTCACCGTTTCTTCTGTATCTTCCTTCATATCGGACGGGATCTTCGGGCCGGTGACACTCAGCAGATAGAAATTCGCCGTGGCAATGTGCATATAAACTTCGCTGGTGGAACGAACCCCAGCCGCTGGCCGCCAAGAGAACTTCTCCGCCGGTGTGGCTTCCGCCAAAGCAATCAGCTGTTGGGAGACGTGCTTCCATTCGCCGTCATAGCCTTGCCAAAGTCCCTCAGGGGCTTGCGCTTGCAGGCTCGAAAAACTAAGAAGGCCGAAAAAGAACAGCAATAAAAAAGTCCTCATCACGCGTTTCCTCCAGTTTTTTGTAAACAATAACTTTGTGTTACCCGATTCACACTATCATCGGCCTGTAGCCGCTATAAAGAAATTTCCTTCCAGCTCTTCGTTGTCTGTTAGAATCTCGGACGCTATGAACCAAGCGGCACAAGCCCAGAGTAGTTATGGAACGCGATCGAGCGCGAATCGTCCGCTAAGAATAGGTTTTCTGTTGATACTGGTCGCCATTCTTAGCAATGGTCTATTCTTTTTCAGGCTTCCCGGTGACAAGGCTTTTCCATGGCTGGGCCTGCTTCTTACGATGGCTGGTCTGATTTATGTGATCCTGGGAATACGACAGACGTTGGTGCAACCGCACGCTAGGGCTGGCCGCTGGATTTTGACCGTCGTTTCTTTGCTCCTGTTCGCTTTCTCGTCCCTGGCTTTCTTCCACTCCCGTGCTCTTCCTGCATCGGCGAAGGCGCCGCACGTGGGCGATAAAGTTCCAGACTTTACTCTGCCCGATATCAACGGACAGGAAGTTTCTCTAGCGAAGATACTAGCTTCTTATGAGGATGGCTCCAGTGCCACCGGCCGCCCCAAGGCCGCTTTCCTCATTTTCTATCGCGGCTACTGGTGACCTTTCTGCATCCTCGAGTTGCGAGGGATTAATAAGAATCTGAAAGAGTTGGAAGCGGCAGGAGTTCGTCCCGTAGCAATTAGCGTCGATGCACCGCAGGTTTCCAAAGACCTGTACCAGAGGGGCGGTTATGCTTTTACGTTCTTATCCGACTCCAAAACTGAAGTGATTCGCCGCTATGATTTACTCCATACGGGCGGCGGGCCAGACGGGCACGATATCTCGCGTCCAGCCGAATTTCTTGTCGATTCAACCGGAACGGTTCGTTGGGTCAATTTTACGGAAGACTTCCGCGTGCGGGCGAGAGCCGATGAACTGCTTGCCGCGGCCAAAGCCATTCAATAGGTTTAGCCAGACGGAACTCCTGATGCCCCCCGAAGATTGAAAGTGAATTCCTTCGGGGAGCATACAATACCGGCATGAAGTGTGTGCTGGTTCTTTCCTGCCTCTTAGCTGCACCTATCGCATTTGCCCCAGAGCCTGCTCAAGTCGATACAGGAACTGGCATCTTGCACGGAACCCTCGAACTCCCGAAAGCCAAAGCTCCATTCCCACTTGTGCTCCTAGTCGCCGGTTCGGGGCCTACGGATCGGGATGGCAACCAGCGGCAGTTCAAGAACGACAGCCTGAAATTGTTGGCGGAAAATCTGGCAGACCGCGGCATCGCCTCGCTACGTTTCGACAAACGTGGAATTGGCGAGAGCAAGGTCGATACCAAGGAAGCGGATCTGCGCTTTGGCACCTACGTAGACGACGTCGTCGCTTGGGGCGCGCAGCTGCGAAAAGATAGCCGGTTCTGCGCGGTGGCTATTGTAGGCCACAGTGAAGGTGCGTTGATTGGCACGCTCGCGGCGCAAAGGTTTTCAGCCGATGGCGTTATCTCCATCGCAGGAGCGGGGCGAAAAGCAGGTCAGCTCATCCTGCAACAGATGAAAGAAAGGGCGGTTCCAACCGAGTTGATGCAACAGGTTGAGGATATTGTGAAAGCCCTTGAAGCCGGACACACGGTCGAGACCGTACCGCCCGCCCTCGCACCGCTGTTCCGTCCAAGCGTGCAGCCTTATCTGATCTCCTCATTTAAATACGATCCCGCACAGGAAATTGGCCGGATCAAATCGCCTGTGCTCATCCTGCAGGGAAGCACCGATATTCAGGTAAGCGTCGATGACGCCAAGCTTTTAGCCGGAGCGAACCGGTCGGCGAAGTTCTTGGTGATTGATGGAATGAATCACATTTTGAAAGACGTTCCGGCCGACCTGCAAAAACAATTCGGGTCTTATGCCGATCCTTCTCTACCGATCGATGGCCGACTCCTGGACGAAATGGCAGGTTGGATCGTCAAGCTGCCGTCGAAATGCCCGTCACCACCTGCGCCGCCTGCGTTTTCACCCAAGCTCGTCGGCGGTATGGCGCCGCAAGCGGAGAGAATCCATTCCACGATCGCCGCAGATACTAAGGCACGGTTCTTTTCAGCACCATGAGATTCAAAATCCGATTCGTCCTGAAGCCGAGTTTTTCGTAGACGCGGATTGCGCCGACGTTCTCGCTTGCCGCATGAAGAAATGGAGTCTCGCCACGGTCTTCAATTCTGCGAATGAGGGCCGAAATCAGGGATGCCGCATAGCCCTTCCCCCTATGTTCAGGATGCGTGCAGACGGCGCTTATCTCTGTAAATCCCGGCAATCGTAGCCGCTGCCCGGCCATTGCAACCAGCCGCCCTTCTCTGCGGATGCCGATATAGGAGCCAAACTCCGCCGTGCGTCTTCCAAACGGTCCTGGCCTGGTTAGCTCCACAAGAGTGAGCATTTCATCGATATCGTCGGCGCTCAGCTCTTCATACTCCATTTGTCCATTCAATTCCCCGCCGGTCCACACCATCTGCGTCAGCGGTCCTTTTCGTATAGCGGCCCATCCTTCAGGCGTCCCGTATTCCTCGTTAAGGAACATCCCCACGGTGTCGTCCGGTCGAACAATTTGTCGAAGGGAATGGAAGGCCGATTCGGAAAGCTCCGCGATGCCCGCTAGAGGCGTAACCGCCGGCGGATAGCGTTTGGCCCAATCGTCCCCTTCCGCGAAAGAGGTGTGCGTTGTCGACAGCGCGTGCCAGATGGGATTGTCCAGCAAGCTCAATGCGGATTGCGCGCCGAAGTGCGCGACCATGGAAGCCCTCCAGAATTGGTTTGTAAGTGTTTTCTAAAATTATGGCATGGCGGGCTGATCGCTGGCTTGGGTTGCGCCGGCACCCGGCAAAAGAAAACGCCGGGCACCATTGATCGCTACTCATTGCCGTATTCGGTTTCCATTCCGCTATTCATGACGGTATCCGTCAAGTGATTCATACTATTTCCATATTCCCGAAACGGATGCCACGCCCAAGAGCTTTACAGGGTTTCCCAACTTGAAACAAGCGGCGCATCCTATCCAGAATTCAACCGGTTAGCGAGGCCTGTTGCAAGAGCTCACTTTGGTGTTCCATTTTTGTAAATTTTCTCTAAGATTCTTCCTTCACCACGATGTAACGGTTATAAATGTCGCGCTTCGTAAGTTGTGCTTTTTTATACCGTTCGTCCATATCGATAGCGCATGTCCGAGACTGTAACCTCCAGAAAGGGAATTACCTGGCGCGAACCAGCCGTAATCGCCCTCGAAACCCTGCGTACCCATAAACTCAGGTCGTTTCTCACTTTGCTGGGAGTCATTCTTTCGGTGGCCACGCTCATCGTGGTGATCTCAATGATTCGAGGCACCGATCAATATATTTCCGACAAAGTCGCCAACTTCGGCGCCAATGTTTTTCTGGTAAGCCAGTTCCCCTACGTGGTGACGAGGGAGGAACTGGTAAGGCTTCAGCGTCGGAACAAACCGATTTTGTGGGACGACTACCAATATCTGCAACAAAACATGTCAACGGCCAAGGCCGTGAGCTATGAGATGGTCCGGGGTACGGCGGTCGCCCGGTATGCCAATCTCGATATAAAAGACGTGCTGCTCGATGGGGTGACGCCGAATCTTGCCGAGATGGGCAAGGTGGAGCCGGCTCTGGGGCGTTACATCAGCGATGCCGATAACGAGCATCGCGCCGAGGTCGCGCTGATCGGCGACGACGTGGCTAAACGATTCTTTCTGGGCGTGGATCCGCTGGGGAAGACCATCAGCGTGGATGGCAGGCCCTATCAGGTCATTGGGGTGGCCAAGCCTTTAGGCAGTTCGTTTGGGTTTTCGCAGGACAAGTTTGTCTACATTCCCGTGCTCACCTATAGAAAGATCTACGGGACGCAACAAAGCGGAACCATGAAGGTACAAGCGCGCGGTCCGCAATGGATGGCGATCGCCCAGGACGAAGCCCGCATGCTGATGCGCTCGTTGCGCCATGTAAAGCCCAATGAGGACGACAATTTTGAATTGATCGAGCCTTCATCCCTCATGGGCTTGTGGAGCGCCCTGACGGA
>Ga0209060_10004129_pt1 | contig 11574 bp, 9 predicted proteins | sample Coa_R1_8_FD_187155 | JGI IMG/M metagenome (GOLD analysis project Ga0209060, IMG submission 187155) | Surface soil microbial communities from Centralia Pennsylvania, which are recovering from an underground coalmine fire - Coalmine... | ecosystem: Environmental > Terrestrial > Soil > Unclassified...
GCCGCGATGTGATATCATTAAGCCAAACACGAAAGCCAGAGGAGGCCCGATATGATCGACCGTCGCATGCTCTCGACGCTGCTCGCCGGTGCGGCGGTCGCACCAGCGCTCTCGCCCAGGCCGTCCTGGGGACAGGTCGCCAAAAGCAAAGCGGTCTTCTATGCGAGCGTCGGCAGCGAGCTCACACTTTATGGCATCGACGTCGAGGATACCACACTCGAGAAACGCAACGCCGTGAGGCTGCCGGCCAATGTCCAGTATGCCTGGCCGCACCCCTCAAGCCGATATCTCTACGTCGTCTCGAGCGGCGGTGGCCCCGGCGTGGCAAGTGACAAGAACTTTGCCAATGCGTTCCATATCGATCCGGCGACCGGGGCGTTGACGCCGCACGGGCAGCCGCAAAGCCTGCCGTCGCGTCCGATCCACACCAGCGTTGACATTGCGGGTGAATATCTATTGACGGCCTACAACGATCCGAGCTCCCTCACGGTCCATCGCATCAACCGTGACGGGACGCTCGGCGCGCGAGTGGACCAGCCCAATCGGCTCGACACTGGCAAATATGCCCACCAGATTCGAGCAACGCCGGACAACGAACAAGTGATACTGGTCACGCGCGGCAACAATGCGCCCGGCGACAATCCCGTGAACCCCGGTTCGCTCAAGACGTTTGCCTTCAAGAATGGCGTCCTGACGCAACTTGCTGCAATCCAACCCGGCGACGGCATGCAATTCGGCCCGCGGCATCTCGACTTCCACCCGACGCAGCCCTGGGTCTACGTGTCGATCGAGAGCCAGAACAAGCTTTACGTCTACCGTCGCGATCCGGCAACCGGGCTCTCCCGCGAACCTATTTTCATCAAGGAGACGCTGTCGGATCCCAAATCGCCGGCACGTCAGGGCGCCGGAACGGTCCACGTGCACCCCAACGGCCGAACGCTTTATCTTGCCAATCGCGCCTCCGCCACGGTGGAGTTCGAGGGCAAGAAAGTGTTTGCGGGCGGCGAGAACAGCATCGCGGCGTTCTCGATCGACCAATCCACCGGCGAGCCGACCCTGATTCAGAACATCGACGGTCGCGGCATTACGCTGCGCACCTTCGGGCTAGATCCGACCGGACGTATGCTGATTGCTGCGAGCCAGATCTCGCTCCCCGTGCGCGACGGCGCCATCGTCAAGATGCTTTCCGCGGGCCTTTCGGTTTACCGAATCGGTGCCAATGGCGAGCTTGACTTCGTGCGCAAGTACGATGTGGACGTGGGCGGGCAGAATCAGTTCTGGAGCGGCGTGGTGGCGTTGGCATAGCCAGGCTGGAGTCCATCAGAACACCGCGCCCGAACTGGTGACGACCGTCGGCGACAGGCGAATAGTCGCGCCGTTTTTTGCGGCAAGCTGCGGCGGATTTGTCGGATAATAGACGCAGCAGGCGTGCGCGAAATGAAGGCTTGTGGCATCGGGGTAGCCGTCGCCAAGGCGCTCGGCATCCGCCGGGCGCGCGCGTATCGGGTGTTGGAGGCCACCCCGTAGCCGTAGCCCCGGCGGCGGGCACATCATCTCACGGTCGGGACTGCGGCGCAATTACAGCGATCACTTTCTTGGCCTGCGGATCGACTAAGATCACTTCGCCTTCGACCAGCGCGGTCTCAAATCCTTCCGTCTGAGGTATCAATTCCGCAACTGCCTTCGGCACCGGTGTAAGCGTCACGCCGCTCGGCACAATGGCACCGACAGCCGCCCGAAACCCCACGGGCGCAGCATTGTTCTTCTGCGTCTTGGCGATGCTCTGATAGATGGTTTGTTTTTGCGCGGTTGTGAAATCGACGCCTGCCCCTGAGCCGCTATCGGTCGCTGGCGTTTGGGCGCACACCGCGACCGGCGCGACACACAGCGCGAAAACTAATGCAAATAGGTGGTTCCGATGCATGATCGACTTCAAATTGCCACCCGGCCACGGGGCCCGCCACATCTGCAACCATCGCCTGTTCACGAGTGCGCCTTGCAAGCGTCCCTGGATGCGTCATTCAAGATTTTCTTCGGCAACCGGCAACGGCTTAATTCACCAGGGGAAGGCCGAGGCCACACGTGATGGCGCGCCAGAGCCTCCCCCCGGTGCTGCGACTGAGCCAACGCAAGCTGCCCAGCCGCCACCACCAAGATCAATCCAATCCCGAGAGACTTCATGCACATCCAACGCGGTTCGCATCAGCGAGGTTGCTTCAACTATAGTCACTTCGGCTCACGACAATGAGACAGCGTGCCCCACGCATGACGGACCACACGCTAGATAAAACCGAATGAAATAGAGCTCAATGAATTGAAGCCGAAGCAGGTGTCCGCAAGACATTCTTGGCGAATGCACCGGGCTAACCTTCATCACACAAGAACACGGCGGCGACAGCATACCTCAGGCGGTTAACGAACGCCGAAAGAGGGTGGGCTGGCTATGTGCCGCTTAAAATCAGGGTCAGGTTGTGGTGCCTCGACTCGAAGATGATGAAAAGGGCCGCCCCGGCTGAGGGCGGCCAAGTTGTCGAGGTTGAACCAGGTTCAGCCGTGGTTTGCGTCGTGCGCTACGTCACGGGCTGCATCCTTCACGTCACCAGCCTTTTTGTGGGCCGCTCCCTTCACCTTATCGGCCTTTCCTGCGAGTTCGGTGTGAGTAGAGCCCGTCACTTTGCCCGCGGTTTCTTTGGCGGAGCCTTTCGCCTTATCGAGGATGCCCTTTATGTGTTCGCGATCCATGTTGGACCTCCTTTGCTAAAAGCTATCGAACTGCCAACGTTTGGGATCGCGGGGCGTTCTATTGAAATGGCAGATATGCGGTGAATGAACGCGCTTTGCGCAAAGAACGCAACCACTGGTAACCGGATCGAAGAACTTTGGTTCCCCGACAAGAAAAACGCGACCAGAGGGGATGAAGACGCCGCCGATAGTAGCCATTGCGGCGATCGGCAGTGCCGTCTGCCTCTGGAGATAGCAATCTACCGAGCCACAAAAGCCTCCCATAGCACCGTCGCCCGCCCCATCGCCGCCCTCCAGAACAGGCGGCGAACATGGCGGACAACTCACGCGCTTCAAAAGGCGGACAAATGATCCGCTACGGACACAGGACCAAGGGGCCCCTCTTCCGCACGACCGGGAGCCTGATGTAGCTTCGTGGACAACGGCAGTGGAGCGAGCGATGAAGATTCAGCGTCGCCAATTTCTGCATCTGGCAGCGAGCACTGGCGCACTTCCTGCCGTGGCGCGGATCGCGTGGGCGCAGATCTATCCGACCCGTCCCATCACAATCATCGTTCCGTTCGCTCCTGGTGGGACGACCGACGTCGTTGCCCGCATCGTCGGTGAGCACCTCTCGCGCAGGCTCGGGCAGCAGTTTGTCATCGAGAACGTCGCCGGAGCCGGTGGCACTACCGGCACGATCCGAACGATGCGCGCGAGCCCCGACGGCTACACCATCCAGATCGGTCAGATGGGGACGCATGCGGCTGCGGTGGCATTCTACCCGGACCTCGCTTACAAGCCGGACGTCGACTTCGAGCCGATCGGCATGGTGGCCGGCCTGCCTATCGTCATCACAGCCAAGAAGGAGCTGCCGGCCAACGACCTACGGGAATTCATGCTTTATGTTAAAGCGAATGCCGAGAAGGTGAACGTCGCGCATGCCGGCGTCGGCTCGATTACACACTCCACTTGCCTGCTGCTCAATTCGCTTCTCGGCGTAAAGCCGACATTCGTGCCATTCACCGGCGCCGCGCCTGCCATGACGGCACTGCTTGGTGGGCAAATCGATTACATGTGCAACGCTATCCCGGACGCCGTTCAGCAGGTTCAGAGCGACGCGGTCAAGGGTTATGCAATCAGCACTGCCGAGCGCAGCCCGGCCCTGCCGAATGTCCCAACCGCGAAGGAAGCCGGCTTGCCGGAGTTCCAGGCTTCGGCGTGGAATGCCTTGTTTGCACCCAAAGGGACGCCGAAGCCAGTCCTCGACAAGCTCGCCGACGCGCTCGACAGCGCGCTTGACGACGAGAGCGTGCGCAAACGCCTCCTCGAACTCGGCTGCGACATTCCGCATCACACCGAGCGGGGCCCGCAACCGCTTGCCGCCCTGGTCAAGAGCGAGATCGCGCGTTGGACGCCGATTATCAAGGCAGCAAGCATCAGGGCCAAATAATTTGGGAAACGATCCGACGCAATCAACGTCTCGTAGACCACTCAGCTCTCGCGCATCGCCTTGACGAGGCGGTTCTTGATCGGCCCGAGGAAATAGGCGAGCACCGTGCGCTCACCCGTGATGATCAGCACGTCGGCCGGCATGCCAGGCAAGAGCTTCTCGGCGATCTCGCGGGGGACACCTGCGGCATCGATGACGATGCGCGCCGAGAAGTAGGTTTCCTTGGTGCCTTCATCCGAGACTGCATCAGCGGACACCGTCTCGACGCGGCCGTAGAGCGGCGGCGTGCTGCGCGTAGAGAAGGCGGGAAAGCGGATCTGGGCCTGCTGCCCGACGGCGACGTTCTGCACGTCGAGCGGGGAGACCTTGGCCGACAGGCTGGGCAGCGTGCTCGCCGGCACGAGTTCGGCAAGCGTGGCGCCCGGCTGGATCACGGCGCCTGGTGATTTCACCTTGACGCCAAGGATGATGCCTGCCTGCGGCGCCCGGACCTCGACGCGGTTCAGCGCGTCCTCGGCGACCTCGATCTGCTCGTTGAGACCCGCGATCTTGCCGCGGACATCGGCGAGATCGCGGCCTGCATCCTCGCGCAGCTTCTGCGCGGCCTGGAGGATTTGCTGGCGCACCTCCGCGATGGTTTCGGTGAAGCGGGCGATTTCGCCCACGATGCCGCCGACCTCGCCTTCGAGCCGGGCGCGGTCGCGCTCAAGCGCGCGCAGCTTATTCATCGGGTAGTAGCCGCGATTCGCGGCGGGGGTGACGATGCCGATCTCCTCTATGGTGCTGGCAAGCTGCTGGCGCGTGCCGGCGAGCCGGCTCTCCCGCGCGGCGATGTCCTCCCGCGCCTGACGGATGCGGGCATCGAGACCCGCCGTCTCCAGTTCGAGCGTCCGACGGTGTTCGTCGAGAACGCGGCGCTGATCGGCGAGCGCGATCGCCACGTCGGGCCGGTACGCTTTCGCCTCGAGCGATGCCGGAACCGCGAAAGCATCGAGGCCGGCATTCTCGGCCGTGAGCCGCGCCTCGAGCGCCAGGGCGGCGTCGAGCTGCTTGCGCAGCGCCTCCGCGGTGGTGCGCGCCTTGGTGGTGTCGATCCGGAACAGGACCTGGCCCTGCTCCACATGCTCGGCTTCCTTGACGAGGATGGCTTCGATGATGCCGCCCTCCAGATGCTGGATCGGCTTGCGGTCGCCCTCGACCGCGACCCGCGCCGGCGCGATGGCTGCCGCATCGAGCGGGGCCAGCGCGGACCACAGGCCGAGCGATCCCAACACGACGCCGATAGCGGTGTAACCGATGACGACGAAGGGGCGGTGATCGGCGATGGCGTCATCCGCCACAGATGATGCGAAGATTGCTGCGGCGGGCTTCGACGTGACGGTGGACATGGCTTGCTCCCTCTGCGGGCCCAATGGGGCTGCTGGCTTGCTGGATTGTGGCGCACCGGTGGTCGCCGTGCTGTGCTGGAGAACACAGCCGACGCCCCGCCTGGAGGGATTCGGCCTGCAGCGACGCGTCTGCAGGTCTGGTGCGCAAAGTCGTAGGGTGGCAAAGTCGTAGGGTGGGCAAAGCGCAGCGTGCCCACCGCCGCAATGGTGGCCACGCTACGCTTTGCCTACTCTACCTTCAGCGCTCTTCCTCAGGGCACGTGGAATTTCAGAAAATTCCCTGTTACCGCAGTTTCTCCGCGTTTTTGTGCTTGATTATGACGTAGTTTCAATGGGTTTGCACCAATTCCATGTTCTGCCTGAAAACAGGGAATTTTGTGCGCAGGAACAGGGAGAAACGTTCGTTAGAACAAAGTATTTTTGTCATATATCTTCTCACCGTTGATTCTCCCTCGTCGATATACAATGCCGAAGAGCATTCAGAACCGAATAATTATATCATAATAACCATCTTTTGTCGATATCCACGGATTAAGTGGAGAAATCCGGTGGCACGTTGTCAACACCTTTGGCAGGTCTCGTGTTGCGCCTCGACCCCCACCAGTGCAATGCAAAGCGCCTGCGGCCTAAGCCGCAGGCGCGATTGTGGAAACCTGCCTTGTCCTAGTCAGGAGACGAAGTTGCTCTGGTGCAGTGTGACGTTGCCCATGAGCTCGATGATCATGTCGGCCGCCTGATCGTTGTTCGTGTAAACGTCCACGAAGGTGGCCGCCTGGCCGGTCGATGCGTCCGTTCCGGCGGTCGTGATCACCTCGCCGGCGTAGTGCGGCTGAGTACCCGGGTTGGCCTCATAAGTGAACTGGCTGATCCCGTTCGCCACCGCAATGTCATGAAGATCGATCTTGTCCACCGGAGCGGACTTGGTCCCGGCCTCGAAGTCCGTGATCACATCATATTTGCTGCCGCTGGCGTCCGAGTCTTTGATGCCATGATACACGAAAGTGTCGTTTCCTGTGCCGCCGGTGAGCGTGTCATTACCGAGACCACCCTGGAGCGTGTCATTGCCGCCATAGCCGCGGAGCACATTGCCCTTGTCATCGCCGACGATCGTATCGTTGCCGCTGCCGCCATCGACGTTCTCGATATCCACGAAAGAAGCACCTGCCGCATCACCTCCCGTGCCCCGGCCGGTGTGGAGCGACAGTACGATATCTGAGGTAGAACTGTAAAAATCGACGGTGTCATTACCTGCTCCGCCGTCATACACGTCGCCGCCGGCGCTGCCGAAGAGAACATCATCGCCGCCCTCGCCTTTGAGTACGTTATGTCCGCTGTTGCCGGTGAGAAAATCGCCAAACCCACTGCCAGTGAGATTGTCGATGTGGAGTAACTTGTCACCCTCCGCATCGCCACCGTGGCCATCTCCGGTCACAAGCGAGACGTTGACGGCTGCGGGAGAATGCTCATATGAGGCGGTGTTGGGACCATCCAGGCCGACCTGCAGGGGATCTGAGAAGGCGCCGCCACTTCCCAAGCCATCAATGACATCGGCTCCGGCTCCAGCTTCAATAACATCGGCGCCGAATCCGCCAGATATGTGGTTGTCTCCGCTGTCGCCGATTATAGTATCGTTGAATTTGGTGGCGACGACGTCCTCAATATTTGTCAAGACGTCAAGATGGCCCGGCGTAACGCCGTAATGATTCCCAAGGTCGACGGTGGCACCAGCTGTCGCGCCGCTGTAGTCGACCGTGTCATGCTTCCCGTCTCCGCCGTCAATGATATTTTGGACGCCGCTCCCGGGGTCGCCCGTGATGAACCAGTCGTTTCCTTTGCCGCCATTGAAGGTGTTGTTCCCGAGGCCGCCATAGAACGTGTCGGCCTGGTCGCTGCCGGTGAGGGTGTTGTCGCGCTCGTCACCAATGAGGTAATAGGCGTTGCCGTCGGCCGGAGCGACGTAGTCTGGACTTTTGGCGGTGTCGATGTCGATCTCGATGCCGGGTAGTACGGATGCTGGGTGTTTTGTTGACATCTTGCTTCTCCATTAGCTGAGTGGTTGCGTTTCATCGGCCGGCGGCCGGTCCGTTGGATCCGTTCACCCGCCGTCGACACCCGCACCATGCCGGCATCTCGTCACCCCCGCAGTGCTGCCCAGCACACCCCCGGTTTTCCTTTTCGCCTAGCTTCGGCTCCACAATGCCCACACGTGGAGCCCGGTCATGTCGAAGCACAAATCGCCCCTTGCGTGCGCCGTCGGCGCAACGCTGCCTGCCCTCACGGCGACCTTCATCCTGAGCCTCTTCATCAACGCCGTAATCCTGGTGTCGCCGATCTACTCGATGCAGGTCTACGACCGCGTGCTGAGCAGCCGCAATCTCGTGACGCTTGCGATGCTGTCGGCCATCGCGCTCGTCATCATGCTGCTCTACGGCGTGCTCGAATATTCCCGCTCGGGCGTGCTGGTCCGCGCCGGCGTGATGTTAGAAACCCGCCTGCGACGGCCGCTGTTCGAGGCGATGATGCAGGCAGAGATGGATCCCGAGCAGCGCCAGGGCCAGCGCGTCATCCGCGATGCGGAGCTGATCCGCGAATGCCTCGCCAACGGCACCGCGACCGTGATCTGCGACTTGCCGTGGGCGCCGCTGTTCATCGCCCTGTGCTTCATCCTGCACCCCGGGTTCGGCGCCGTCGCCAGCGCGGGAGCGCTGATCCTGTTTCTGCTTGCTCTGCTCACCGAGCTCACCACCCGGGCGGGCGTCGAGGCGACGAGCCGGCTCTCGAACGAGGCTTACGGATTTGCGGCGAGCGCATTACGCAACGGCGAGGTGGTTCGCGGGCTCGGCATGGGGGATACGGTGCTGGAGCGCTGGTGCGGCCAGCAGGCCGCGGCCGTTGCCTCCAATGCCCGCGCCCATGAGCGTTCCGCGGCACTGGTCGCGGCCTCCCGGTTTGCCCGCGTAACGGTCCAATCCGCGACCCTCGGGGTCGGCGCCTGGCTCGCGGTGACGGGCGAGATATCGCCGGGCATCATCATGGCGTCGTCCATCATCATCGGCCGTGCGCTCGCGCCAGTGGAGCAAGTGGTCGGCCAGTGGAAACGCATCATCGCATGCCGGAGCGCGTATCGCCGCCTGACGCGCCTGTTCGACGGCGTTCCGCCCGCGGCGGAGCGCGTTCAACTGCCGGCCCCGGTCGGCCACGTTCGGGTCGAGAACGCCGTCGTGGTCCCGGCCGGAGCCAGCCGGCCTTCCGTGCGCGGCGTCACGTTCGATCTCGCCGCCGGAGACAGCCTCGCGATCATCGGCGCCTCGGCAAGCGGCAAGTCAAGCCTCGCCCGGGCACTCGCCGGGGTGTGGCCTCTGACCAGCGGCGATATCCGCATCGATGGTGCCGCACTCAACCAATGGGACCCCAACAAGCTCGGCAAGCACATCGGCTATCTGCCGCAGGACGTGGAGCTGTTCGCCGGCACGGTCGCCGACAACATCGCCCGGCTGGGCGCTGCGGACCATGCCGCGGTGGTGACTGCGGCGAAGCTGGCGGGAGCGCACGACGTCATTCTGCGGCTGCCCAAGGGCTACGACACCCCGATCGGCGACGGCGGCATGGCACTGTCGGGCGGGATGCGCCAGCGGGTGGGTCTTGCGCGAGCGCTCTATGGGGCGCCGCGTCTCGTCATTCTCGACGAGCCGAACTCCAACCTCGACGAGGAAGGCGAGCGCGCGCTCGCCCAGGCGATCGCCCGCTTGCGGGCCGAGCGCTGCACCGTGATCGCCGTGACGCATCGGCCGCAGCTGCTCGCGCACGTGAGCAAATTGCTCGTGATGTCGCTTGGGACGGTTATCGCGGTCGGCGAGCGCGACGACGTGATTGCCCGCATGCGCGGCAACAAGGTTGCGGCCGTGGCTGGCGCGAGCGGCGCGCACGCAGCAACAAGGTAACGAGCACGATCCGAACATCTTGCAGCTTCAGCACTGACTTGGTGGAGACCGCCATGGTATATCGTCCACACCTTCATCCTCACCACGCGACTTCGATCAATCGCGATCGTTCGTTGAATGGCCCGACCCTGTCTTGGGACCGCGGGCGTCCCGCCCGCTCTTCCTTCGATGGCGGGCGGGACGCCCGCGGTCCCAGGGCAGGATGGTGGCCGCTCGCCTTTTATCGAAGCACTGTCTATCGGGAGGCGGGCATGAAGTTCCTTCTCGGCCTCTTCATGGTGGCGTTGCTGACCGCCCACGCCGTGGCGCAGGCTGGCGCGTCGAAAATCGCGACGCCCCCCGACGGATTTCCGGCACCGACCGCAAAGCCACCGGTGCTGCTTTCGATCGATGAGGCTCTTCTCAAGGCCGCGGACGATCTCTTCAAACAGGTGCCCGGTCAGGGACAGCCGATCGAAATCGTGATCGACCCATTGATCGACGGCATCACCGGGATGGAGACGGCGGCGACGCGATCGATCGGTCGCCGCATTGCCGAGATCGTCGCGGCCCGCTATCCGCATATCAAGGTCCTGCCGTTCTCGCGCGAGAATGTCAGCCGGGCGCGGTTCGTATTCATTGGGACTTTCAATCCGATCAACAATGCGGGCCAGCCGGCGGGCGCGCGAGATGCATTCTGGATCTGCTTTGCGCTGGTCGACGCCAAGGAGAAGGTCGTCGCTGCCCGCGTTGCCGGGCGGGTCGATCCGGCCGATATCGACAGCACGCCGGCGCCGCTCTTTGCCTCCAGCCCGGTGTGGGCGTTGGATAACGCGACCCTTGCCTACATCCGGACCTGCCAGCGCTCCCGGCCCGGTGACGCCGTTGCGCCGGAGTACCTCGATCGCCTCGAGGTCAAGGCCGCGCTGGTCCAGGCTCACGCGGCCTTCGACAGCGATCGCCTCAGCGATGCCTTGACGGAATTCCAGCGCGCCGCGGCGTCGCCGGGCGGCGGAGAAGTGATCGATGCGCTGAACGGGCTCTACCTTACGCTGATGAAAGCCGGGCGAGCGCAGGAGGCCATGGAGGTTTTCGGCCGGCTGATCGACGCGGGATTCCGGCAACAGCGGCTCGGCGTAGTGTTTCTGTTCGAAGCGCGGACCGCGGAATTCATCCGCGACCCCGCCGTTGCCGGCGTATATCCGGCCTGGCTCGAACGGATCGGCGATCGCACGCGTGCGGCGGGCGTTTGCCTGCGCATCGTCGGGCATGCGAGTCGCACCGGCCCCGAGCATCTCAACGTCCGCCTGACACGCGCACGCGCTGCCGCAGTGCGGAAGGGTTTGTTGCGGACCGCGCCCCAGCTCGCGGCGCGCGTTACGACTCTCGGGGCGGGCTCGCGGGAAGTCCTGGTCGGATTGCCAGTCGATGACGCACAGACCGCTCTCGACCGCCGCGTCGAGTTCCGGCCTTACGCCTGCAGCACAGGGCCCAAGGCAACGCGTCGCGCTGCCGCCGTCACGGGGGCAATGACCGTTGCGGCCCGCGTCGCTCGGCGATTGGACCTGCGAGGTCGTGTATCATGAACGGCCCCGCTGGATTCAAGAGCGACAAGGAAGCTCAAAATCTCCAGGATTGGCTCGATAGCCAACGCTCTCGGCCGGAATGGCCAGCGCTGCGAGGCACCATCGCTTCTCTCCTCGATGCGCTCGAGAAGTTCCACGCCGATACTGGCGTGCACGGTGCGATATCGCCGCGAACAGTTCACGTTGTCGCGGTCACCCCGCGGCACATCGAGATAATGCCGGCTGACCCGCCCGCGTCGATGCCGATTCGGGATCCCGAGATGCTGGCATATGTCGCGCCAGAAATGCGGGATGGCAGTGCGCCGACCTCGGCGTCCGACATGTTCGGGTTGGCGGCCGTGGTCTATCGGATGGTCACCGGACGCGCGCCGGAGGTTGTCCGAGGCGATCAACAGCCCGCAAAGCATCTGATGGCGAGCCATCTTGCCGCGGACGACTACCCGCCTGATTTTCTCGCCGCCGTAGATGCCACGCTGGCCACAGCGCCCGAGGAGCGGCTCACGATC
>Ga0209060_10004132_pt1 | contig 11569 bp, 10 predicted proteins | sample Coa_R1_8_FD_187155 | JGI IMG/M metagenome (GOLD analysis project Ga0209060, IMG submission 187155) | Surface soil microbial communities from Centralia Pennsylvania, which are recovering from an underground coalmine fire - Coalmine... | ecosystem: Environmental > Terrestrial > Soil >...
CAAGCAGGCCGGCGAAGCGGCGCAGCATCTGAAACTGCTCGCCAACGAAAAGCGTCTGTTGATCCTCTGCTTCCTCGCTGCGCGCGGCGAGATGACGGTGGGCGAGCTGGTCGATGCCGTGGAGCTCAGTCAATCGGCGCTGTCGCAGCATCTTGCGAAACTGCGCGCCGACCGTCTGGTGACGTTTCGGCGGACGTCGCAGACGCTGCATTACAGCATCGCCGACAAGCGGACCTTGCAGCTGCTCGGCGTGTTGAAAGAGATTTTCTGCGGCGACCTGAAGTAATCTTCAGCCCGCGTCTTTTTTGCACGAAGGAGCTGACATGCCGAAATATGTCGCTGAATTCGGCAAGGACGGACGGGGCGCCGAGGCGGACGGCCGTCTCGATGCGGCCGCTTTCCACCGCAACCATCAACCGATCTGGACGGCGCTGGAAAAATATCTTGCCGGCAAATCTGGCGACGTGCTGGAGGCCGGCAGCGGCACCGGCCAGCATGTCATCTATTTTGCAACGCAGAGCCCGGACATCACCTGGTGGCCTAGCGATCTCAACGAGGCGCATCTGGAAAGTATCCAGGCGTGGCGCGTGCATTCCGAGCTTGCCAATGTGCGTGCGCCGCTGACGATCGATCTCACCGATCCCGCCTGGTGCGCCGAGATGCAAGGTAGGCGTGGCCCGAAAGAACTGCGCGCGGTGTTCTGCGCCAATGTGGTTCACATTGCACCATGGCGCGTCGCGGAGGGCCTGTTCGCCGGCAGCGGCCGCTATCTCGCCGCCGACGGGCTGCTCATGCTCTACGGGCCGTTCAAGCGTGATGGCAAGCACACCGCGCTCTCCAACGCGGTGTTCGACACCAGCTTGCGCGAGGGCAATCCGGAATGGGGCGTGCGTGACATCGCCGATCTGGAGAAACTTGCCGGCAGCTTCGGTCTCGCCTTGCGCGACGTCGCCGAGATGCCCGCCAACAATCTGATCCTGGTGTTCGCGCGGAAATAGCTGCGCGGCGATGGCTGGGAGTTTTTTTGGATCGATTTGTCCGCGCCATCCCTTCACCTCTCCGATGGGGAGGTGGGCCTTCCATGCCGCGTCCTCCTTGCTCGCTCGTTCAGCGCGGTTCGCCGGAAAACGCCTGGCGGAGCGCCGACAACCGGTCGAGCGCAGCGCGCGGCAGCGGGCCTTTTTCAACCGCGGCAAGCGCGCCTTCGAACTGTTGCGGCGTGGCCATGCCGACCAGGATGGTGCCCATCGCCGGATGCGAGAGCGCAAAGCGCGTGGCGGCCTCGGTCAGGCTCGCGGCGAAGCCTTCGCTCACCAGCGGCATCAGACGGCGTGCGCGATCGACATCGGCCTGATAGTTCATGGCCGAACCGATCGGCTCGGGCGCGGGGCCCGCAATCGGGTGACGCTCGGCTGAGCCCGACAATGCGCCGCCGGCCAGCACGCGAATGCCGACGACGCCGACGCCGGCCGCCTTGGTGTGATCGAACAAGCGTCCGTAGTCCTGTGCCGGATAGTTCTTCGGCAAGTCCTCGCCGGCAGACGGATTGAGCATGTTGTAGACCACCTGCGCGCTGTCGAAGACGCGTGCGTCGATCATCTGTTGTAGGGCGGCCGTGTCGCCGATCGCCGTCATTCCGAGGAAGCGGATCTTGCCTTCTCGTCGCAGGCGCTCGAAAGCCGGGACCACATCGCCGAGCACTTGCTTGACGCTCAGCGACGGTCCGCCGCCCGTTTCGGTGATGGTATTGTGCAGGTGAAAGATATCGACGTGATCAAGACCAAGCCGCTTCAGACTGTTTTCGAGCGAAGTCACGACCGCCCCCGCAATGCGGCCGTAATCGCTGGGCGGCACACGCACCTTGGTGCCGACGAACACGTTGGACGGCTTCAGCCTTTGCAGGACGCGGCCGAGGTTCTTTTCCGATTCGCCATCGCCGTACTGCACCGCGGTGTCAAAATAGTTCACGCCTGCATCGATCGCGCGCGCGACGGTGCGCTCCTGTTCGGCGTGGTCGCCGCGGACCATGAATCCGCCGACCGCGCCGCAGCCGAAGCCCAGCACCGAGACTTGCATTCCCGTGCGTCCAAAGATCCGAAACTCCATGATCGTTCCTCCGACTGTATCCAGCGGCGCTTCCGGACAGGCTGTGTCAGGTTGTTACCTGTCGCATGTCCTTTTATCCGTCGATCAATATCACACTCGATCGGTGCCGCCGAACGCTTAAGTTCAACGTGCGCAGGTTGCATAGCCCGCGCCCACTTGCGTCGGTTGCTTGGGCGATTGCGTCCATCCATAGTGGCCGCAAACATGATGTTGCGCGGGTGGAAGTGTCGATGATCGATGTGACAGCGAGCGAAGAGATTGCCAACGAGGCCCGCGTCAAAGCCAATGTGGTGCGGCTTGCGGCGGGACAAGCGCTGACGGGTGCGAACGGAGCGGTGATCTACGCTACCAGTTCGATTGTCGGCGCTATGCTCGCGCCTGATGTCTCATTTGCGACCGTGCCGATCTCGATCCATGTGCTGGGGTTGGCCGCGGGCACCCTGCCGACCGGCGCGATTTCGCGCCGCTACGGCCGGCGCGTCGCCTTTATCATCGGCGCGGCCTGCGGCGTCGCGACCGGCCTCACCGGCGCGTTCGCGATTTTGCACAGCTCGTTCTGGCTGTTCTGCTGCGCGACCTTCCTCGGCGGGCTTTATGCCGCGGTCTCGCAGTCCTACCGCTTTGCCGCGGCGGACGGCGCCAGCGCATCGTTTCGACCCAAGGCGGTATCGTGGGTGATGGCCGGCGGCGTGTTCGCGGGAGTACTCGGGCCGCAGCTCGTGCAATGGACCATGGACCTGTGGCCACCTTATCTCTTCGCCTTCAGCTTTGTGGTGCAGGCGGCGGTCGCGCTGGTGGCGATGGCCATTCTCGCTGGCGTCGATGCGCCAAAGCCTGCGCAAGCCGACCTGCATGCCGGCCGGCCTCTGCTTGAGATCGTGCGTCAGCCGCGCTTCATCGCCGCCGCGCTCTGCGGCGTCATCGCATACCCCATCATGAACCTGGTGATGACCTCGGCGCCGCTCGCCATGAAGATGTGCGGTCTCTCGTTGACCGATTCCAATTTCGGCATTCAATGGCACATCGTGGCGATGTATGGCCCGAGCTTCATCACGGGCCCGCTGATCGCGCGCTTCGGCGCGCCGGTCATCGTCGCGCTCGGGCTCATCCTCGAAGGGCTGGCCGCGACCATCGGTTTGTCCGGTATCACCACGCTGCACTTCTGGGCGACCCTGATGGTGCTTGGGGTGGGATGGAATTTCGGCTTTGTCGGTGCGTCCGCACTGGTGCTGGAGACGCATCAGCCACAGGAAAAGAACAAGGTGCAGGCCTTCAACGACTTCCTGGTGTTCGGCACGATGGCGGTCGGTTCGTTCTCCTCGGGCGAACTGCTCGCGAATTACGGCTGGTCGGCGGTGAATCTGGTAGTCTATCCGCCGGTGTTTCTTGGCCTCGTCGTCCTGGTGTTGGCATCCTTTGCCGGACGCCGCGCGCGGCTCGCGGAAATCGACGAATCTCCCGAGCCCAGCGTTTGATCGTCGGTCGACGATCGCCGGCTGATGCCAACTGCTGACAGTTCGATCTAGATCGAAGCGATCACACTTGCAGCGCCATAGGCGGCTCGCTATGTGCGGCAGGCGCGCCACTTTCCCTGCAAAGAGAAATTCGTTGGACGCTTCCTCTCACATCGCCATCGATGAGGCCTCCATCCGCTATGACGGATGGCGCATTGTCGCGGTCTGTTTTCTGGTTGCGACCTTCGGCTGGGCTTTTGGCTTCTATGGTCAGAGCGTCTATCTCGCCGAGCTGCACCGCCAGCATGGCTGGCCGGCCTCGCTGATCTCAGGCGCGACCACCTTCTTCTATCTGTTCGGCGCCTTGTTCGTCGTCTTTGTCGCCGAGGCGATCAGGAAATTCGGCCCGCGCGCGTGCCTGGTCGCGGGCACTTTTGCGATGGCTATCGCTGCGGTCGCTATCGGTGCAGTCCGCGAGCCATGGCAGCTCTATCTCGCCAGCGCGATGCTTGCGCTCGGCTGGGCCGGCACCAGCCTAGCCATCATCTCCACCACGCTCGGTCTATGGTTTGACAAGAAGCGCGGCATGGCGATCAGCCTCGCTCTGAACGGGGCGAGTTTTGCCGGCATCGTCGGCGTGCCACTGCTCGTGATCGCGATCGGGCGGTTCGGCTTTTCGCGCGCGATGATGCTGGCGGCCGGCGTCATGATCGTCCTCGTTGTTCCAGTCGTATTGATCTTTGTCGGGCGTCCGCCACTGCATGTCGGCGGCGCGGTCGCAACCGCAGACGATATGCCGCCGGCAACGCAAATCCGGAAACGCGCGCTCCGCGATATCGCATTCCTATCGGTCGCTGTTGCATTTGCGCTGGTGCTGTTCGCGCAGGTCGGTTTCATCGTTCATCTGATCTCGTTCCTCGATCCCGTGATCGGCCGAGGCAGCGCGGCGGTCGCGATCGCGTTTCTGACGGCGATGGCAGTGGTCGGGCGGCTGCTGTTCTCGACCGTGATCGATCGCATGAATCAGCGGCTCGCTTCGGCAGTGTCCTTTGTCAGCCAGGCGCTGGCGCTCCTGGTCGTGATCAATTCGCAGAGCGAAGTGCTCTTGATCGGCGCTTGCGCGGTGTTCGGTTTTTCCGTCGGCAATCTGATCACCCTGCCGTCGCTGATCGTGCAGCGCGAGTTCGATGTTCGCTCCTTCGGCGTGCTGATCAGCCTGCTCACCGCGATCGTCCAGGTCTCTTATGCCTTCGGTCCCGGCGTGATCGGCGTACTGCGCGATCTCTCCGGCAGCTATACGCTGCCGTTTTATGGCTGCATCGCGCTGGAGTTCGCCGCGGCCGCTCTGATCATGCTTCGCGGGCGCGCAGCAAGTCCTCCAGATCGAGCCGCTTTGTGAACATCGCAAGCTTGCCGTCGGCCGTGCGTGGCCAAGCCTCCTTCGGCCGGTCCCAGTAAAGCTCGACACCGTTCTCGTCGGGATCGCGCAAATACAACGCTTCGCTGACGCCGTGGTCGCTCGCGCCGTCGAGGGGAATACCGGCGCTGACCACGCGATGCAGCGCATCGGCGAGCGCGGGCCTGGTCGGATAGAGGATCGCGGTGTGATAGAGGCCGGTGGTGCCGGGCGGCGGGGGATGACCCCCTTTGCTCTCCCAGGTGTTCAACGCGATGTGATGATGGTAGCCACCTGCCGAGATGAAGGCTGCGCCCGAGTTCATGCGCTGCATCAGCTCGAAGCCGAGCACGTCACAGTAGAAGCCGAGCGCGCGATCGAGATCGGCGACCTTCAGGTGGACGTGCCCGATTCTGGTGCCGGCGATGATGGGTGGGTTTTGCGGCATGATGCCTCTCCGTTAGTTTCCGGAACGTAAGCGCTGATGCCGCGAGAAGCTACAGGCCGGTCGCGAAACTTTGAGTTTCCGGAATCTCTCGTGTCCCGGACGCAGCGCGTCCGGGACAGCCGGTCGGCGATCGCGGTTACTCAAGCTCCGAGACTTCGCCCTCGGGCAGGCCGAACTGGAACGTGTTCAGCGTCATCGACACCATGGTGTAATAGCCGCAGAGCCCGATGACCTCGACTACGCCGCGCTCGGTGAGCACCTTCACGGCGTCCGCGTAAAGGCTGTCCGAAAGCCCGTGACCCTCATGCAGCGATTTTGCGACCTCATAGATCATCTTGCCCTTGGGATCGTCGAACACAGGTATGCGGCGATCGCGGATGGCGTCGATGATCTTCGGGTCCAAGCCGCCCTGAAGGCCCAGACGCTTGTGCGCGTACCATTCATAATGCGAGGTCCAGTGCCGCGCGGTGACGAGGATCGCGATCTCCGACAGTTTTGGCGGGAACATCGTGTTGAAGCGCACGACCTCGCCGAGCCGCGTCGCATGGCGCGCGATCTCCGGGCTGTTGAGCCAGGCCATCATCGGCGGCGGCGCACGTCCGCGCTTTCCCGCAATCGCTTCGTCGTAGGTCGCTTTTTGATCCGCGCTCATTTCGCCAGGCGAAAGCAACTTTATTCGCATGTCCGTTTCCTCGTTTGTTTTATAACCCGCATCACGGAATTACACCGGAACGAAGTGGGTGACCACTGTTCCCGCGGGGGCAACAGGCATGTTGAAATCCGCAACATGAGGGCTAAGGTCGAGATCGAGATAACGATTTTGACAATGGAAACGTCGAAGAGAGAACGCCATGGCTGATCTCGAAAAATTCCGTCGCGAAACCCGCGCCTGGCTGGAGGCGAACTGCCCACCCGAGATGCGAAAGCCCATGACCGCGGAGGACGACACATTCTGGGGCGGTCGCAACGCAAGATTTTCGTCCGAGCCGCAGCGTGTCTGGTTCGAGCGGATGCGCGACAAGGGTTGGACCGTGCCCCATTGGCCAAGGGAATATGGTGGCGGCGGGCTCGATGGTGAGGAAGCCAAAATCGTTCGGCAGGAGATGGCCGCGATCGGGGCGCGCCAGCCCTTGACCTCGTTCGGCATCTCCATGCTCGGACCCGCGCTGCTCAAATATGGTTCGGAGGAGCAGAAGAGAGAGCATCTGCCTAAGATCACTGCCGGCCTCATCCGCTGGTGCCAGGGCTATTCCGAGCCCAATGCCGGCTCCGATCTCGCCTCATTGCAGACGCGCGCGGAAGGCGACGGCGACGACTTCGTCATCAACGGCCAGAAGATCTGGACTTCCTACGCCAACTACGCCGACTGGATCTTTTGCCTGGTACGCACCGATCCTGCCGCGAAGAAGCACGACGGCATCAGCTTCATTCTATTTGACATGACCTCAAAGGGCGTCTCAACCAAGCCGATCCTGCTGATCTCCGGCCGCTCGCCGTTCTGTGAGACTTTTTTCGACAATGTCCGCGTCCCCAAGTCGCACGTCGTTGGCCAGGTCAATCGCGGTTGGGACGTGGCAAAATACCTCTTGCAGCATGAGCGCGCGATGATCTCGGGCATGGGTGAGCGCGGCGTTGGGCGTCCGCTCGGTCAGGTCGCTGCCGATTCGATCGGTGAGGACGAGCAAGGCCGGCTGGAGGATCCGATCCTGCGCGGGCAGATCGCGACCTTCGAGATCGATGAGGCGGCACTGGCGGCGGCCGCGGAGCGGATGGTCGATCTGGCGAAGGCAGGCCAGGGTCATCCGGCATTCTCTTCGGCGATGAAATATTACGGCACCGAGCTCAACAAGCGCCGCTACGAGATTCTGATGGCGGCGGGCGGCATCGACGCGCTGGAGTGGGAGAGCGAACGCTCCCGCGGCGGCGCCCGGCCGCGCGCCTGGCTGCGCACCAAGGCGAACTCGATCGAGGGCGGCACATCCGAGGTGATGCTCGGCATTGTCGCAAAGCGCGTCCTCGACCTGCCGGGGGCTTAGAACCATGGCCCTTGTCCTCACCGAAGAACAATCGATGCTTCGCGACAGCGCCCGTGGTCTCATCAGTGACAGGGCGCCGGTGTCGCATTTGCGGCACTTGCGCGATGCCAAGGACGCGACCGGCTTCTCCCGTGACCTCTGGAAGACCTTTGCCGAGATGGGCTTTTGCGGGCTCCTGGTCCCGGAGAGCTTTGGCGGCAGTGGCCTTGGCTGCGTCGAAGCCGGCGTCGTGATGGAGGAGATCGGGCGCACCCTGGTGCCGTCGCCGTTCCTCTCGACCGCCGTGCTCGCGGCCTCCGCGCTCTCGCGTGGCGGCAGTGCGGCGCAAAAATCGGAGCATTTGCCGAAAATTTCCGCGGGCGAGTTGCTCGCCGCGCTCGCGGTCGACGAGGGAACAAAGCACCGCCCGCTACAGACGAAGCTTGAGGCGGCGCGATCCGGCAATGGTTTTCGGCTGAATGGTTCAAAGGCGTTTGTGGTCGACGGCCACGTCGCGGATCTCCTGATCGTCGCGGCACGGACGGCAGGCTCCGCCGGCGAGCGGGACGGGCTGACGCTATTCCTCGTCGATCCCAAGACAAAGGGCGTTGCGACCGAACGCACGGTGATGGTCGATTCCCACAACGCCGCGCGCATCGACTTCGACAATGTCGAGATCACTGCCGATCACGTGCTTGGCGAGGTCGACCAGGGCTATGCGCTGCTCGAGGGTGTGCTCAACATCGGTCGCGGTGCGGTCGCCTCCGAAATGGTCGGGCTCTCCGAAGAGGTGTTTGGCCGCACCGTCTCCTACCTGAAGGAGCGCAAGCAGTTCGGCAAGGCGATCGGCGAGTTCCAGGCGCTGCAGCACCGCGCAGCCCAGCTCTATATCGACATCGAGATCACGCGCGCTGCGGTGCTGAAGGCGCTGCAAACGCTCGATGGCGATGTTGCGAGTGCATCCGCCGCGGTCGCGGTGGCAAAGGCGCGGGCGGGCGCGACCGCGACGCGCGCGGTGCAGGAGGGCGTGCAGATGCATGGCGGCATGGGCATGACCGACCAGTTCGACATCGGCTTCTTCATGAAGCGCGCGCGGGTCTGCGAGGAGCTGTTTGGTGATGCCAATTTCCACGCCGATCAGCTGGCAAGGCTGCGGAGTTATTGAGATTGCTTCGTCATTGCGAGCGGAGCGAAGCAATCCAGGGCCACAAAGCAAGTCTGGATTGCTTCGTCGCTTCGCTCCTCGCAATGACGCGGATTGCATGGGCGGAGCGAAATCGAAAGGAAACGACCATGCTCAATCGCCGGACATTTTCCGCGCTGGCCGCGACCGCGCTCGCGGCGCCGCGCATCGCCTGGAGTGAGCAGACCATGAGCAAATCATTCTTTTATGCCAGCTTGGGACCGGCGCTGACGCTCTATCATATCGATGTCGATGCGGCGTCTCTCGCCCGGCAGGGCACGGTGATGCTGCCGGCCAAGGTTCAGTACGCCTGGCCTCATCCGAGCGCGCCGCTCCTCTATGTCGCCACGAGCAATGGCGGCGCCTCATCGCTCGGCGTCAGGGGCGACAAGCATTATCTCAGCGCGCTTGTGATCGATCCCTCAAGCGGCGAGTTGAAAGAGCACGGCGTGCCTGCCGCGCTAAAGTCGCGCCCGATCCATGTGACGGTCGATCACACGGGTCGCTTCGCGCTCGTGGCCTATAACGATCCGAGCAATCTCACGGTGCACCGGATCAATGCCGACGGCACCGTTGGCGACGAAGTGAAGCAGGCCGCCGCGCTCGATTGCGGGATTTTCGCGCATCAGATCCGTGTGGCGCCGAGCAACGACACGGCCATCCTGGTCTGCCGCGGCAACGATGCGGCCAAGGGCAAGCCGGAAGATCCCGGCGCTTTGAAAGTGTTTTCCTTCAAGGATGGTCAGCTCACCAACACAATGTCGGTCGCGCCGAACGGCGGTTACGGATTTGGGCCGCGCCATCTGGATTTTCACCCCACATTGCCGCTCATCTATGTCTCGCGCGAACGCGAGAACAAGCTCGACGTGTATCGGCTCTCGAACGGTGCGGTCGAGGGCGTACCCGCCTTTGTCAGGGAGACGCTCGCCGATCCTGCGCACGTACGCTCGCGGCAGGCCGCCTGCACGCTGCATTTCCATTCCAGTGGACGTTTTTTGTATCTCGCCAACCGCGCCTTCGACACGGTCAAGGTCGATGGGAAAGACATCTTTCCGGGCGGCGAGAACAACGTCGCTGTGTTCGCGATCGATCCTGCGACCGGCGAACCGACGCTGATCCAGAACGAGGATGTGCGCGGCGTCTATCCCAGAACCTTTGCGCTTGATCCGGGCGCGCGGATGCTCGTCGTCACCAACAATGAGCCAAAGCTCATGCGCGATGGCGTCGATCTCAAGACCATTCCAGCGAACGTCGCCACGTTCCGCATCGGGGGCGACGGCAAGCTCACCTTTGCCAACAGTTATGAGATCGAGACCAAAGGCGACACGCAGTTCTGGAGCGGCGTGGTGACGCTGAGCTAAAGCGTACCTCTGGTGCCGCTGTCGCCAGCCCAGCTCAATGAGAAAACAGCCGGTCGACAAGCACGCCAATGGCAACGCCGGCTAGTGCGGCAGCCACGCCGATCGAAACGGTCTCCAGCACCGTGCGGATGACCCCGCGCTTGGCGATTCGCGCGCGTCCGATACCAAGCGCAATCAGAAGGGCGAGCGTGACTGCTCCGGATACAATTCGCGCTTGGAAAACGGGTAGAAAGACGAATGGAAGGATGGGAACGGCGGCTGCGAGAAAGTCTGCAATCAACATCCACAGCGCCTGCTCCATCGGATTGAGTGGCGTCTCGGGCTCGCCGCGCAGGGCGAGCAACAGGCCGCCGGTCGCGTTGGGGTTGTTTTGTACGGCGAGCGCTAGAGCCTCGGATTGCTCGCTCGTCAGACCAGCCCCGCCGAGGCGGCCCTTCAGATAGCTGAGGGAGCTTGCGGCGGCCTGCTCGGAGGAGCGGGCTGCCCTGAGCTTGTCGCGTGTGGTCTCGACGTCGAGATAGGCACCGGCCATCATGGAGACAGCCGCTGCGGCAGCACCCGAGGCGCCCGCGATGAGCACCGTCTTGGTATCGGTGGTGGTCGCTGCGACGCCGAAGATCAGGCCGAAGATAGAGACGGTTCCGTCCTCCATTCCGAACACGACCGTGCCGGCTGAGTTGCTGAGCGAGCTGCGTAAGCGCTGCAAAGTCGTGCCGACATTCATGCGGTGCCCTCTCTCACAGGCGGTGATGCTATCGGTTCGATCGGCTGCGGAAAAGGCGATTTCTCCTTGTCTGGCGCGCTGCGATGCCCTCTAATTGCAAAAAACATTTTTAGGAGGAAGCGAATGAACAGGCGATCATTGATCACGATTGCAGCGGCGCTGAGTGCCCTCCCGTTCTCCGGAGTGGCCGCGCGTGCCGATGAGATCAAGGTTTTGACGTCGGTGGCGCTGCGCTCGGCCCTCGACGGGATTGTCCCAGAGTTCGAGAAGAACACAGGCAATAAGGTAGCCATCGACTATAATCTGGCCGCGGAGCAGAAAAAGCGCATCCTCGCGGGCGAGCGCGCCGATGTCATCATCCTGACCCGCGCGATGATCGAAGACCTCGCCAAGCAGGGCAAAGTGGCGGCCGACAGCATCGCGAACGTGGCGGGCACGCCTGTCTCCGTTGTCGCGCGCGCCGGCGCGGCGAAGCCGGATATCTCTTCGGTCGAAGCCTTCAAGCAGGCGCTCTTGGCGGCGAAATCGATCACTTACGCGGATCCGGCGAAGGGCGGCTTGAGCGGCGTGGTGATGGCGCGTGCCATCGAGCATCTCGGCATCGCCGACCAGTTGAAAGCCAAGACCATCCTCGTCCCCGGCGCCCAGTCGCCGGACCTTGTCGCCAAGGGCGAAGCCGAGCTCGGCATCGCGCAGGCCTCGGAGATCGTCCCCGTCGCGGGCGTCCAGTTGGTCGGCCCGCTTCCGGGTGAGCTTGCATCGACGACCCTGTTTACGGGTGGGATCGGCGCGGCGAGTCAATCGGCGGCAGCAGCCAAGGCGCTGATCGAATTCTTGAGAGGGCCTGAGGCAGCGCAAAGCTTCAAGGCGAAGGGATTCGAA
>Ga0209060_10004136_pt1 | contig 11559 bp, 5 predicted proteins | sample Coa_R1_8_FD_187155 | JGI IMG/M metagenome (GOLD analysis project Ga0209060, IMG submission 187155) | Surface soil microbial communities from Centralia Pennsylvania, which are recovering from an underground coalmine fire - Coalmine... | ecosystem: Environmental > Terrestrial > Soil > Unclassified...
GGGTTTCGGCCCAATGGCTTAATCGCAAAGCCTGCACAGACGGGTGAAGATCGATAACGGGGGCAACCCCGTCAACGGTTCGAACCTCGAGGAACCCGGGATGGCGCAAGCCGTCCGGGGGGCAGGGCATAAAACGTCGTCCCTGTCCTTTATCCGCTTCGGCGGATCGGGTCGTGGACGGCACGTCGCAACCGGCGGCTGTCGTCTGAAGTGATGCCGGCCGCCTACCGGAGAGAGCAACCAAGTGGATCGAGCGGCCAAGAAAGAGGCTGTCACCGACCTCAACGGGGTGTTCAAGACCTCGAACGTGGTGGTGGTGGCTCACTACGCAGGCCTTACGGTCGGTCAGATGCAGACCCTGCGCAAGCAGGCTCGCGCGGCTGGCGCATCCGTGAAGGTGGCGAAGAACCGGCTCGCCAAGATCGCTCTTGAAGGCACGGACGTGGCTTCGGTCGCACCCCTGCTCAAGGGGCCGACCGTGATCGCCTACTCGGGCGATCCGGTGGCCGCGCCCAAGGTCGTCAGCGACTTCGCCAAGGCGCACGAGAAGTTCGTGATCCTCGGCGGCGCGATGGGCAAGACCGCCCTGAACCCGGACGGCGTGAAGGCACTCGCCTCGCTGCCGTCCTTGGATGAGCTGCGTGCAAAGCTCGTCGGCCTGATCCAGGCGCCGGCGACCAAGATCGCGCAACTCGTCAACGCGCCGGCCGCCAAGGTCGCCCGCGTGGTCCAGGCCTATGCCAAGAAGAGCGAAGCCTGAGTACGGCGCTTCGCAGTTTCGTTATCCAAGGTTCGAACCGAAAAGGACGTATGAGAAATGGCTGACCTGTCGAAAATCGTCGATGAGCTCTCGAGCCTGACCGTGCTCGAGGCGGCCGAGCTCGCCAAGCTGCTCGAGGAGAAGTGGGGCGTGTCCGCGGCTGCCGCGGTTGCGGTCGCGGCTGCTCCGGGCGGAGCCGCCGCTGCTCCGGCCGAGGAGAAGACCGAGTTCACGGTCGTGCTCGCCGCGGCGGGCGACAAGAAGATCGAGGTCATCAAGGAGGTCCGCGCGCTCACCGGCCTCGGCCTCAAGGAGGCCAAGGACCTCGTCGAGGGCGCGCCGAAGCCGGTCAAGGAAGGCGTCGCCAAGGACGAGGCCGAGAAGATCAAGGCCACCCTCGAGAAGGCGGGTGCCAAGGTTGAGCTCAAGTAAGTGCAGCTTACGTGAGCGAAATCCCCGGGCGAGCGCGCGCGAGACCCGGGGATCCACGTCCGGCGGAACTCTCCGCCCGGCGTGGATGGCTGGGAAGATCCCGGCCATGACGATCTGAATACGGACGGTTCCGGGCTTCCCCGGAATCGTCCGAATCGCCGTTTAGGCGCGGCGAAGTTCCAGGGTTTTCGTGGTCCGGGAATTGCCTCGGATCGCGTCACAAAAGACGGGGCTCGCGAGGCTCCGCCGATCACAGGCTTCCGGCCAAGGTCGATTGCGACCCGTCGGAAGGCGCGCCGCCGCACTCCGCGGCGGACGAAGCGAGAGGCCACGATGGCAGAGACGTTCACCGGTCGCAAGCGGGTCCGCAAGTTCTTCGGCAAGATCCAGGAAGTCGCCGAGATGCCGAACCTCATCGAGGTTCAGAAGGCGTCGTACGACCAGTTCCTGCTCGTCAAGGAGCCGCACGGCGGCCGTCCCGACGAGGGTCTGCAGGCCGTGTTCAAGTCGGTGTTTCCGATCTCCGACTTCTCCAACACTGCCCAGCTCGAGTTCGTGCGCTACGAGTTCGAGCCGCCGAAGTACGACGTCGACGAGTGCCGCCAGCGCGGCATGACCTACGCGGCCCCGCTCAAGGTGACGTTGCGCCTCATCGTGTTCGATATCGACGAGGAGACCGGCGCGCGCTCGGTCAAGGACATCAAGGAGCAGGACGTCTACATGGGCGACATCCCGCTCATGACCAACAACGGCACCTTCGTGGTGAACGGCACCGAGCGCGTCATCGTCTCGCAGATGCACCGCTCGCCCGGCGTGTTCTTCGACCACGACAAGGGCAAGACGCACTCCTCGGGCAAGCTCCTGTTCGCCGCCCGCATCATCCCGTACCGCGGCTCCTGGCTCGACATCGAGTTCGACGCCAAGGACATCGTGCACGCGCGCATCGACCGCCGCCGCAAGATTCCGGTGACGTCGCTCTTGTTCGCGCTCGGCATGAGCGGCGAGGAGATTCTCAACACCTTCTACAAGCAGGTGATGTACAAGCGCTCGAAGGACGGCTGGCGCGTGCCGTTCGACGCCACGCGCATGCGCGGCTACAAGGCGATCAACGACCTGGTCGACGCCGACACCGGCAAGGTGGTGGTCGAGGCGGGCAAGAAGATCACCGTGCGCCAGGCGCGCCAGCTCGCCGAGAAGGGCCTCAAGGCCCTGCGCATGACCGACGAGGAGCTGATCGGCCATTACATCGCCGAGGACCTCGTCAACGCGAAGACCGGCGAAATCTATGCCGAGGCCGGCGAGGAGATCACCGAAAAGACGCTGAAGATGCTGAGCGAGCAGGGCTACAAGGAACTGCCCGTGCTCGACATCGATCACGTCAATGTCGGCGCCTATATCCGCAATACGCTCGCGATCGACAAGAACATGACGCGCGAAGACGCGCTGTTCGACATTTACCGCGTCATGCGTCCAGGCGAACCGCCGACGATCGATACCGCGCAGGCGATGTTCAATTCGCTGTTCTTCGATCCGGAGCGGTACGATCTCTCCGCGGTCGGCCGCGTGAAAATGAATATGCGGCTCGATCTCACCGCGGAGGACACCGTGCGCATTCTGCGCAAGGAGGACATCATCGCGGTGATCCGCACGCTGGTCGATCTGCGCGACGGCAAGGGCGAGATCGACGATATCGATCATCTCGGCAATCGCCGGGTGCGTTCGGTCGGCGAACTGATGGAGAATCAATACCGCATCGGCCTTCTGCGTATGGAGCGCGCGATCAAGGAGCGCATGTCCTCGGTCGATATTGACACGGTCATGCCGCAGGACCTGATCAATGCCAAGCCGGCGGCTGCCGCCGTGCGCGAGTTCTTCGGCTCCTCGCAGCTCTCGCAGTTCATGGACCAGACCAATCCGTTGTCCGAGATCACGCACAAGCGGCGGCTTTCCGCGCTCGGACCGGGCGGTCTTACGCGCGAGCGTGCGGGCTTCGAAGTGCGCGACGTGCACACCACCCATTACGGCCGCATCTGCCCGATCGAGACGCCGGAAGGGCCGAATATCGGTCTGATCAATTCGCTCGCGACCTATGCGCGGGTGAACAAATACGGTTTTGTCGAAACGCCCTATCGCAAAGTAAAGGATGGCCGCGTCACCGACGAGGTGGTCTATCTCTCAGCAATGGAGGAAGGCCGCTACACTGTGGCGCAGGCGAACTCGGCCATCGACGCCAAGGGCCGCTTCACTGACGATCTCGTCGTGGTGCGCCATGCCGGCGACGTTCAGCTCATTCCGCCGGACAAGGTGGACTTCATGGACGTCTCGCCGAAGCAACTGGTCTCGGTCGCGGCCGCGCTGATCCCGTTCCTCGAGAACGATGACGCCAATCGCGCGCTGATGGGCTCGAACATGCAGCGGCAGGCCGTGCCGCTTGTTCGTGCCGAGGCGCCGTTCGTCGGCACCGGGATGGAAGGCGTGGTCGCTCGCGATTCCGGCGCCGCCATCGCTGCGCGCCGCACCGGCATTGTCGACCAGGTCGACGCCACTCGTATCGTGATCCGCGCCACTGACGAGCCGGATCCGACCAAGCCTGGCGTCGACATCTATCGGCTGATGAAGTTCCAGCGTTCCAACCAGAACACCTGCATCAACCAGCGGCCGCTGGTGAAGGTCGGCGATCAGGTCTCGAAGGGCGACATCATTGCCGACGGTCCCTCGACTGATCTCGGCGAGCTCGCGCTCGGCCGCAACGTGCTGGTCGCGTTCATGCCGTGGAACGGCTACAACTTCGAGGATTCGATCCTGCTCTCCGAGCGTATCGTCAAGGACGACGTCTTCACCTCGATCCATATCGAAGAATTCGAAGTGATGGCCCGCGACACCAAGCTCGGGCCGGAGGAGATCACGCGCGACATTCCCAATGTCTCGGAAGAGACGCTGAAGAATCTCGATGAGGCCGGCATCGTCTATATCGGTGCCGAGGTCCGCGCCGGCGACATCCTGGTCGGCAAGATCACGCCGAAGGGCGAAAGCCCGATGACGCCGGAAGAGAAGCTCCTGCGCGCCATCTTCGGCGAGAAGGCTTCCGACGTCCGCGACACGTCACTGCGCGTGCCGCCGGGCGTGCAGGGCACGGTGGTCGAAGTCCGCGTCTTCAATCGCCATGGCGTCGAGAAGGACGAGCGCGCGCTTGCCATCGAGCGTGAAGAGATCGAGCGTCTCGCCAAGGACCGGGACGACGAGCAGGCGATTCTCGACCGCAACGTCTATGGCCGTCTGGCCGAGTTGCTGGAAGGTCGCCAAGGCATCGCGGGCCCGAAGGGCTTCAAGAAGGACACCAAGATAACGCGGGCGGTTCTCGACGAATATCCGCGCTCGCAGTGGTGGATGTTCGCTTCGCCCAACGACAAGATCATGGCGGAGATCGAAGCCATCCGGAAGCAGTACGACGAGTCGAAGAAGCGTCTCGAACAGCGCTTCCTCGATAAGGTCGAGAAACTGCAGCGCGGTGACGAGTTGCCGCCCGGCGTGATGAAGATGGTCAAGGTCTTCGTCGCCGTGAAGCGCAAGATCCAGCCCGGCGACAAGATGGCCGGCCGCCACGGCAACAAGGGCGTGGTGTCGAAGATCGTGCCCGTGGAGGACATGCCGTTCCTCGCCGACGGCACCTCGGTCGATATCGTGCTCAATCCGCTCGGCGTGCCGAGCCGCATGAATGTCGGCCAGATTCTCGAGACGCATCTCGGCTGGGCCTGTGCCGGGTTAGGTCTCAAGATTGGCCATGCCGTCGACCTGTATAACGGCAAGAAGGATTCCAAGCCGCTGAAGGACCTGCTCAAGAAAGTCTATGGCGAGGACGAGACCATTAAGTCGCTTGATGAAAAGGGCCTTATGGAACTCGGTACCAATCTTCGTCACGGTGTGCCAATCGCGACGCCGGTGTTCGACGGCGCCAAGGAGGCCGACATCGAGCACATGCTCGATCTGGCCGGCCTCGATCATTCCGGGCAGGTGACGCTCTATGACGGGCGCACCGGGGATGCCTTCGATCGCAAGGTGACGGTCGGCTTCATCTATATGCTGAAGCTGCATCACCTGGTCGACGATAAGATCCATGCCCGATCGATCGGCCCCTACAGCCTGGTCACCCAGCAGCCGCTGGGCGGCAAAGCGCAGTTCGGCGGTCAGCGCTTTGGCGAAATGGAAGTGTGGGCGCTCGAGGCCTATGGCGCCGCCTATACGCTGCAGGAAATGCTGACGGTGAAGTCCGACGACGTGGCCGGACGCACAAAGGTATACGAGTCGATCGTGCGCGGCGACGATGCGTTCGAATCAGGTATTCCGGAATCGTTCAACGTCTTGGTCAAGGAGATGCGCTCGCTTGGTCTCAATGTCGACCTGCACAATTCCAAGCAGCAGCGCAGCGCCGAGGGCATGCCGGAGGCTGCCGAGTAAGACCATGCATGATGCGCGGACTTTCAAGTCCGCGCATCCGATCCGAAGGCGTCGACCTTCAGAAAAGCGCGATGCCCGGCAGGGCCGGGCATGACGGAGCTAAAGAGATTGGCGGCCGACACAGTCGGCAAGCGGAGAGCACGATGAACCAAGAGATTATGAATCTTTTCAGCCCGCAGGTTCCGGCTCAGGTCTTCGACCAGATCCGGATTTCCATCGCGAGCCCGGAAAAGATTCTTTCCTGGTCCTACGGCGAGATCAAAAAGCCGGAGACCATCAATTACCGCACCTTCAAGCCCGAGCGCGACGGCCTGTTCTGCGCGCGCATTTTCGGGCCGATCAAGGATTACGAGTGCTTGTGCGGCAAGTACAAGCGGATGAAGTATAAGGGCATCATCTGCGAGAAGTGCTCGGTCGAGGTCACGCTGTCGCGCGTGCGACGCGAGCGCATGGGTCATATCGAGCTGGCCGCGCCGGTGGCGCATATCTGGTTCTTGAAGTCGCTGCCGAGCCGGATCGGCCTTCTGCTCGACATGACGCTCAAGGACCTCGAGCGCATCCTTTACTTCGAGCATTACGTCGTGCTGGAGCCGGGGCTGACCCCGCTCAAGGACCGCCAGCTCTTGTCCGAGGAGGAATACATCAAGGCGCAGGATCAGTTTGGCGCGGACAGCTTCACCGCCATGATCGGTGCCGAAGCGATCCGCGAGATGCTCAAGGCGCTCGATCTCGAAAAGCTCGCCGCCGATCTGCGCAGGGAGATCGCCGAATCAACGTCTGATCTGAAGCCCAAGAAGCTCGCCAAGCGGCTCAAGCTGATCGAAGCCTTCATTCAGTCCGGCAACAGGCCGGAATGGATGATCCTGACGCACGTGCCGGTGATTCCGCCGGATCTGCGGCCGCTGGTGCCGCTCGACGGCGGGCGCTTCGCCACGTCGGATCTCAACGATCTCTACCGGCGCGTCATCAACCGCAACAATCGCCTGAAGCGGCTCATTGAGCTGCGCGCGCCGGACATCATCATCCGCAACGAAAAGCGCATGTTGCAGGAAGCGGTCGATGCGCTGTTCGACAACGGGCGCCGCGGCCGAGTCATCACCGGAGCCAACAAGCGCCCGTTGAAATCGCTCGCCGACATGCTCAAGGGCAAGCAGGGCCGGTTCCGCCAGAATCTGCTTGGCAAGCGTGTCGACTATTCCGGCCGTTCGGTGATCGTGGTCGGTCCCGAGCTCAAGCTGCATCAATGCGGCCTGCCGAAGAAGATGGCGCTCGAACTGTTCAAGCCGTTCATCTATTCGCGGCTTGATGCCAAGGGCCTGTCGACTACAGTCAAGCAGGCGAAGAAACTTGTCGAGAAGGAGAAGCCCGAGGTCTGGGACATTCTCGACGAGGTCATTCGCGAGCACCCGGTTCTGCTCAACCGCGCGCCGACGCTGCACCGCCTCGGTATCCAAGCCTTCGAGCCGGTGCTGATCGAGGGCAAGGCGATCCAGCTGCATCCGCTGGTCTGCGCCGCCTTCAATGCCGACTTCGACGGCGACCAGATGGCCGTGCATGTGCCGCTGTCGCTTGAAGCACAGCTCGAAGCGCGCGTGCTGATGATGTCGACCAACAACATCTTGCATCCGGCGAACGGCGCACCGATCATCGTGCCGTCGCAGGACATCGTGCTCGGCCTCTATTACCTCTCGCTGGTCCGCGATCCGGTCGAGGGCGAGAAGCCGAAAGTGTTCGGCGACATGGCCGAGATCGATCTGGCGCTGCACGAGAAGGTCATCGGCCTGCACTCGCGGATCAAATACCGCTGGGAAGGCGTCGGCGAGGACGGCAAGAAGATCACGCGCTGGTACGACACCACGCCGGGCCGCGTCATTCTCGGCTCGGTGCTGCCGAAGCTCGCCAAGACGCCGTTCGACTTGGTCAACAAGCTGATGACCAAGCGCGAAATCTCGGCGATGATCGACACGGTCTATCGTCACTGCGGTCAGAAGGAGACGGTAATCTTCTGCGACCGGGTGATGGCGCTCGGCTTCTACCATGCGTTCAAGGCCGGCATTTCGTTCGGCAAGGACGACATGGTGGTGCCGGCCTCGAAGCGGAAAATCGTCGAGCAGGTGCGCGATCAGGTCAAAGAGTTCGAACAGCAATACAACGATGGCCTGATCACGCAGGGCGAGAAGTACAACAAGGTCGTCGATGCCTGGTCGAAGTGCACCGAGAAGATCGCCGAAGAGATGATGCGCGAGATCTCGGCGGCCAAGCCCGCCGCCGAGAAGGGCGCCGAGGCGCAGGTCAACTCGATCTACATGATGGCGCATTCCGGCGCGCGCGGCTCGCCCGCCCAGATGCGTCAGCTCGCCGGCATGCGCGGCCTGATGGCCAAGCCGTCGGGCGAAATCATCGAGAGCCCGATCATCTCGAACTTCAAGGAAGGCCTCTCGGTGCTCGAGTACTTCAACTCGACGCATGGCGCCCGTAAGGGTCTCGCCGATACCGCGCTCAAGACCGCCAATTCCGGCTATCTCACGCGGCGCCTGGTCGACGTGGCGCAGGACTGCATCATCACCGATGTGGACTGCGGCACCACCAAGGGCATCAAGGTGCGGGCCATCATCGATGCGGGCACGGTCGTCGCCTCGCTGGCGAGCCGCATTCTCGGCCGCACCACGGCCGAGGACGTGCGCGACCCGTCGAGCAACGAAGTGCTGGTGCCGAATGGTACGCTGCTTGAGGAGCAGCACGTCGATAAGCTGGTGGCGGCCGGCGTCCAGGAGGTGCGTATCCGGTCGGTGCTCACCTGCGAGACGACCAACGGCGTCTGTGCCATGTGCTACGGGCGCGATCTTGCGCGCGGCACGCCTGTCAATATGGGCGAGGCGGTGGGTGTGATCGCCGCGCAATCGATCGGCGAGCCGGGCACGCAGCTCACCATGCGCACCTTCCATATCGGCGGCGCGGCTCAGATTTCCGAGCAGTCGTTCATCGAGTCGAACTTCGAGGGCACCGTCAGGATTAAGAATCTCAACGTGTCCCGCAATTCGGACGGCGATCTAATCGTGATGGGCCGCAATCTCGTGGTCGCGGTCGTCGATCCGGACGGCACCGAGCGTGCCGTGCACCGTATTCAATATGGCGCGCGGCTGAAGGTGAACGACGGCGATCACATTAAGCGCGGCCAGCGCATCGCTGAGTGGGATCCCTATACTCGGCCGATCCTCACCGAGGTCGAAGGCACGGTCGGCTTCGAGGATCTCGTCGAAGGGCAATCGATGACGGAGTCGCTTGACGAATCGACCGGCATCGCCAAACGCGTGGTGGTCGATTGGCGCTCGGGCTCCTCCCGCGGCCAGCAGGATCTGCGTCCGGCCATCGTGATCAAGGACAAGGATGGCAACATCCTCAAGCTGGGCCGCGGCGGCGAAGCCCGCTATATGTTGGCGGTCGACGCCATCATTTCGGTCGATCCGGGCGCCCACGTGAAGGCGGCCGATGTCATCGCGCGTATCCCGACGGAGAGCGCGAAGACGCGCGACATTACCGGCGGTCTGCCGCGTGTCGCCGAGCTGTTCGAGGCACGCCGGCCGAAGGAATCCGCGATCATCGCGGAAATCTCCGGCACGGTTCGCTTCGGCCGCGACTACAAGAACAAGCGGCGCATCACCATCGAGCCGACCAATCAGGATGAGGAGCCAAGGGAGTACCTCGTCCCCAAGGGCAAGCACATCCACCTGCAGGACGGCGACGTGATCGAGAAGGGCGACTTCATTGTCGAAGGCAATCCTGCGCCGCACGACATCCTGGCGATCAAAGGGGTCGAGGAGCTTGCCGGCTATCTCGTCAACGAGATCCAGGATGTCTATCGGCTGCAGGGCGTCGCGATCAATGACAAGCACATCGAAGTGATCGTCCGCCAGATGCTGCAGAAGGTCGAGATCGACGACTCCGGCGAGACCGATCTGATCCAGGGCGAGCAGGTCGACAAGATCGAGTTCGACGAGGTCAATGCGCGTGTGGTGGCGGAGGGCAAGAAGCCGGCGACCGCCCATCCGGTATTGCTCGGCATCACCAAGGCCTCGCTGCAGACCCGCTCGTTCATCTCCGCGGCCTCGTTCCAGGAGACGACGCGCGTGCTCACCGAAGCTGCAGTCAATGGCAAGGCCGATACGCTCGACGGGCTCAAGGAAAACGTCATTGTCGGCAGGCTGATCCCGGCCGGCACCGGCGCCATGATGAACAAGATCCGCGAAGTCGCGATCAAGCGCGATGCGCTCATTCTCGCTGAGCGCGAGAAGGAGGCGGCGATCAAGGCCGAAGGCGCCGCCCAGCCCGCAGCGTTGCCGGCGGCGGAGTAATTTCGCCGGCACCGACGAAATCAAAGGGCCGCCCCATGGCGGCCCTTTTTTTCTGTGCGCCCGGCATGGGCATCGACTTGGAGGTGAAAGTCCTCTCGTGAGCTGGTCACAGCGAGCGAAGCGAACTATGGAGCCGGCTTGAGCCGCGCCCGCCTGGGAAGCGGATATGCTTGCGCCATCGCACTTTGGTGCCCATATCGGCTTGACTTGGAGCATTTGCGCCGATACATACCGCGCACTTTTCGGCAGGCGGTGAGCTTCGCCAGTCGGAACGGCCTGCCGGGTCCCCGAATAAGCTACTGAAAGTGCTAGCTTTCTTTGCGCTGTTCGGCACGTCGGACCAAGGCTCAGCGCCTCGACGAAAGAAGCTCAAACGCTGCCTCTGACTTCGCAAAGTCAGATCTATCGGGTGCAAGACCGCGGTCGCCGCATCGTGGTCCTCTGCAAAGCCAAGCGCCCTTCCGCCCCGGGAAGCGGATGGCGCGATTTGGTTTTGCGCGAATGGATTCGCGGCAAAAGGGCGTAAGCCCATCTGACGAGCGAACGGGCGCCGGCCGGTTCTGTTTGGGTTTATATGGGTGCGAGCCTGCGTGACCTGAATGTCTCTGGGCGCAAACCCGGAAAATGGAGCGAGATAACGAGCGATGCCCACCATCAACCAGCTCATTCGCAAGCCGCGGGTCACGCAGCACGCGAAGAAGAAGGTGCCGGCTCTGCAGCAAAGCCCGCAGAAACGCGGAGTCTGCACGCGCGTCTATACCACGACGCCAAAGAAGCCGAACTCGGCGCTGCGCAAGGTCGCCAAGGTGCGCCTCACCAACGGCTTCGAGGTGATCGGCTATATCCCGGGCGAGGGCCATAACCTGCAGGAGCACTCGGTGGTGATGATCCGCGGCGGGCGCGTGAAAGATCTGCCGGGCGTGCGCTACCATATCCTGCGCGGCGTGCTCGACACCCAGGGCGTCAAGAACCGCAAACAGCGCCGGTCCAAATACGGCGCGAAACGACCGAAATGACCTGAGCGCAGCGAAGGTCATCCCCGACGAGGCAGAGCAAGATCGGGGAGTTCGATGAGCAAGCTTTGTGGCCGGCGCGAGCCGGCGATGGAAAAGGAATGACGTGGATGGCCGGATCAAATCCGGTCATGACGAAGCGAGAGAGAAGAGCATATGTCCCGCCGCCACAGGGCAGACAAACGCGACATCTTGCCGGACCCGAAATTCGGCAACGTCGTGGTCACCAAATTCATGAACTCCGTCATGTATGCCGGCAAAAAGTCGGTGGCGGAGACGATCGTCTATGGCGCGTTCGATCTGATCGAGGGCAAGACGCGGCAGAATCCGATCAGCGTCTTCGAGCAGGCGCTCGACAATGTCATGCCGTCGATTGAGGTGCGCTCCCGCCGCGTCGGCGGCGCCACCTATCAGGTACCGGTCGAGGTGCGCGCCTCACGCCGTCAGGCTCTCGGCATCCGTTGGATCATCGCCGCAGCCCGCGAGCGCAATGAAAAAACCATGACCGAGCGGCTCTCGGCGGAGCTGCTCGATGCGTCGAATAACC
>Ga0209060_10004137_pt1 | contig 11559 bp, 6 predicted proteins | sample Coa_R1_8_FD_187155 | JGI IMG/M metagenome (GOLD analysis project Ga0209060, IMG submission 187155) | Surface soil microbial communities from Centralia Pennsylvania, which are recovering from an underground coalmine fire - Coalmine... | ecosystem: Environmental > Terrestrial > Soil > Unclassified...
TCCTTGCCTGGCCAATCGGCGGTCGCATCTTCAGGAAGTGCGAGCTTGTTCACTCTGTTCGCTATGTATCTCGCAGCGAACTCTGGATGTACTTCAGGACGGCGTTGCCGCATGTCGTAGGCGCTTCCCCACCATTCGCTGAAGAGCAGGCCGTTGCGGAGCCCGAGTACGGGAGGGACATACTCCTTTAAACGCTCACCGGTCAGAAACGAATGGTAGGAGAGCCAACCCCAGCCGACGCTCTTCACTAGAATGAACCTCGTCTCCCGCTCACCCGTTTTCTTTTGCAGACTTACTTCGTAAGCCTTCTTGAAGCGGTTCTGCGACTTTTCCTCCGAAACGGCTTGCAGCCGAGTATCAATGCGAGCGGAGCGATCCGTTTCGCGAACATCGATTTCGGAGTATTGAGAATTCTGGAAATATTGCTGCAACTGAGCCTGAACTGGCTTTAACCGCAATAGGGTTTGCTTGTGGTATTCCTCGGGATTTAGAGGCAGGATGCAGAAGCGGGACAGGCGCAAGTAACCGGGCTTTTCCGCCCAGTCTCGCACAGTGGGGTGAACAGGCAGCAACAGTACAATGTTTTCGCTTGCAATGCCCGCCTTACGGACTTGATCGACGGCGCGCGCATAGGTCGTGCCAGTTCCTCCTGGTTCGTCGATCACGATGACGAGAGCTTTGTTGCGAGCGGCTTTCCTCAGAACCAGAGATTCCCAGTACCCGACCCCTGATTTCGGACGAATGGACGTCGAACTTACATCCTGATAGCCCTTCGACGAAAACTGAGCCTGTAAAAGCAGGGCGAAATAGGTGCCGGCCGTACGCAGGCCCACAATCGATACAGGATGACTTCGGTCTGGGAAACGGGAAATGAATTTATCCCCAAGCGTGAGGACGTCGAAATGCGTCAGATCTTGCGCGTGGAAGGCTGCCGGTATTCTAGGTCGCGAGTCGAGCAGCTTGGCGGGAAAGGAAAAGGCGAGCAGCGATTCCATTTCACGCGCAGCGCCGTCAACAGCACCGTGGGAGAGCATTTGATGGAGAAAGCTTGTGACCTTGATCTCCCAGGAAGTACGCCATGCAAAGATCCGCTTGAGACTGCGTGCCCGAAGGTCACGTCCGGTCGCACACAACGATTCGAGTCGTGATAGCAGAGGGCTGGCAAAACTGGCAGCGTCCCTTACCTTTGAAAGATCGATGGTTTTTCCGAGAAGGAAATCATCGGCAGATTCGAGCATGGTGCTAGCGAAGAGGAAGATGTTGATGCAGACTTCGTCCTGCTGCCAGTCAGATTCGGTGTTCTGGAGGTGTCTAATCTCAGAGAGGAGATGATCGCGAACTTCGCGTAGCCTCGGAAATACCTTGATACTCCAAGGGTACTGGTTATAGAACTTGGACTCAGATTGCAGCAATGGAACGGAAAGCGGCTCTAGATGGGCCAGTTCCTTCGCCGGGGTTTCTACCAGATTCAAGGAGAGATCAGGACCAAACGCATTTGGAACGATCTTCGTGTTCATAAAGGTTCTCGGAATGACGCTGCGCGAAGTGTCGGTTGTCGACGTTCTCGCCGGATTTACGAACTCGCATTCATAAGTGAGATGGATTACGGTTTGTTGCTGGAGAAGATCAAGTCTCTCGACGATTGAGTTGAGCCGGGCGCTGCACCATTTTCAGTTCGCCAAGGAGAGCTGAGAAAGGAGTCGATTGGGATTCGAGGTGAACTGCGTAAGGATCTGTTGCTGATGTTCCAGCAAACGAAGGATGGCGGACGGCTCGAAGAGATCGGGATTGTATTGCACGCGCCCGATAATGCCGCCGGGACGACGATCCCATACCAGATAGATATCCCAACGGCCGCCGCCATTCGCTATGTCCATCGGTGTGAAATCCCAAGACGGGCCCAACTGCGGAACAGCAGGTTCGAGAGAAGCAGCCACCTGGAAAAATGGATTCCGGCTGGGATCCGTGTCCGCCTGTAAAACCTCCACCAAAGTTTCGAAGGGAACTTCATCATTGGACAATGCACCCAAGACAACTCGCTGTACACGCCGAAGCAGAACGATGATCGTGGGATTCCCGGACAGGTCAACGCGCAACGGAAGTGGATTCAGGAAATATCCCAGCACTTGTGATGCGCCAGTTTGCTTGCGGCCGGCCGGCGCAACCGTTCCGATCACGATATCCTCTTGCCTTGTGTAACAGTGCAAAATGGCGAAGAAGCCGGTCAGAAGGGCGATGAATAAGGTGACGCCTTGCTGCTGAGAGAAATCGTGCAATGCTTCACTTAGTTCGGACGGCATAGTGAAGGGCTGAAATGTTCCGCGAAACGTTCGTTGTGGAGGGCGGGGCCGGTCATTTGGCCACTGCAGCACCGGTAATTCCCCGGCGAGCTCCGTGCGCCAAAACGCGAGTTTCGCTTGCGATTGATGATCAAAGCAGGTCCTCTGGTCGCTGCAGAGCTTGGTGTAAGAAGCCGAAACGTCGAGGAGAGGGGAGGACTTTCCCCTCGAGAATGCTTCGTAAATGGAGACGAGTTCCGGAAAGAAGACGTGGTAGGCCGTAACTCCATCAATGACGATCTGGTGGACTGCAAGATAGAGGCGATACCTCTCTTCGCCCAGACGTACCAGTGTGGCCCGGACGAGCGGCCCAGCCGCTAGATCGTAGGAGCGTTCTACGTCCGGCTGTGCTGCTCGCCGTGCCGCTTCATCACGTTGCTCGGGCGCCAAGTTGCCGACATCCACCAGGTGAATGGGAAACGAACTTGGCGGCTCGTGGACGACCTGCACAAGCATTCCGTTCAGTAGCTGAAAGGTTGTTCGCCAAGCGGCATGACGCCGTAGGATCTCCAAGATACTCTTTTCCAGAATCTCTGGATCCATCGTACCGTTCCGATGAATTGTTATCGATTCGTTGTAAAAGGGGGGAACGCCAGATCGTTGGGCATTTCGCCAGATGCCCTCCTGCGTAGGGGAGAGAGGTGCCGTGCTACCGTGCGCAGGATCGAAGTTGGCGGCTGGTTTTCGTGCGATCGCAAGCGCTTTGCCTTGCAGATACTTCTGAATGAGGCTGCGTTTTGCCTCAGATAAGGCAACAGAATTCACGGAAGGATCCTCGTTTCTGAGCCACTCCGACATTAATAAGGTGCTTTAGTAGAGCTTCTTACCTTAGAAACTTACGTTCAAGGAGGTCATGCCTCGTAGGCCGAGGTTGTTGCGCCATTCCATTCGACCGTGGAGGAGCGACAGATTTGGCATACGGCGCATCACGGAGTCGAATGCCTCCTGACCTTCCACACGGGCCAGGGCGGCTCCGAAGCAAAAGTGTGCAGCGTAACCGAACGCGAGATGGCGATTATCCTGGCGCGTTATATCGAAACGGTCGGGATCGGGGAAGCGCTCGGGATCGCGGTTCGCGGCGGCCATGACGGCCATGACTGCCTGTCCCTGGCGGATTAGTTTTCCCCCGAGTTCTCGATCGGTTGGAGCGATGCGACCGGTGTGCTGACTGGGACTCTCATAGCGAAGCATCTCTTCGACGGCTGACGGAATCAGGCTGAGGTCCGCCTGCAGCCGATCCATCTGGTCCCGATTCCGTAACAGGGTCAGGACTCCATTGCCGATCAGGTTAGTGGTCGTTTCCAGGCCGCCCACCATAGTGACAATGCATGCGGCCACAACTTCCTCGTCACTTAAGCGATCGCCGTCGATCTCGGCTGTCATCAGGGAATGAACCAGCCCCTCACGCGGATGATCTCTTTGTCTGCGGATGGCTTCATGAAAGTAGGCTGTCATCTCTTGAACCGTGCGCAACATTCGCGGGGCATGTTCAGGATTATGCTGAAAATTGCCCAACATTTCCGCGAAGCTGGCAGACCAGGCCTTAAGCTGATCCTTGTCTTCTACAGGGACTCCCAGCATCTCGGCCGTTACCGTCGAAGGCAATGGCTCAGCCAGATCGGAGATCACATCCATGCGATGCTTGTCTTGAACGGCATCCAGAAGGCGAGTGACGATTTCTCGAATGTGCATCCGCAACACTGCGACTCTGCCGGGGGAAAAAGCATAGGAAGCTAGGCGCCGCAGCCGCGCATGGGAAGGCGGGTCCATGAACAGCATCTGCTGTACCATCAACTTCGCGATCGGCGTCATCGCTGAAAGTCCCAGTGCTTCCAGCTTCTCCGGGGTGTGAGTCCTCTGAGCCGAGAATGTGTGCAGGACCTCGAGCACATCGGCGTAGCGGGTTACCACCCAGGTGTGCAGATAGGGGTCCCAGTGCACGGGATCTTCTTCCCGCATCCGCCGAAACAACGGATACGGATTAGCCAGGATCTCTGGATCGAGCAGGTGATAGAGACTCAGCGCGCTGGAGTTGGCAAGGCGTGAAGCAAGCGGTAACGTCAAAGCATTCATAGGCCACTCTACTTTTCTTCTGTTACGAGGCGTCCGGCTTCTTCGTCGCTGAGCGCTTCGACCCGTTCGATGACCAACTGTTCAACAACGGCTGCGATGCCCGCCACTGTGGGGTTGTCAAATACGTTCAAGAGCGTAACTTCGATATCGAAACTTTCCCGCACACGGGCAATCACCTGTGTGGCGAGCAGCGAGTTTCCGCCCAGCAGAAAGAAGTTGTCATTCACCCCCACGCGCTCCAGAGCGAGCAGTTCGGCGATGATGGCTACGATTTGCTCCTCGGTTGGGTTACGTGGGCTGATGAAAGTCTCGTCGCGAAGGATGTTGCCGTCAGTTAGCGATGGCAATTCGGAGCGGTCCACTTTGCCACTCGCTCCGAGCGGCAGCGAGTCCATTGTCACAAAAGCTGCGGGCATCATGTAGTCAGGTAGATACTGGCCGAGAAAATCCCGGAGCCCGGCATTGGTGACCGCGACTCCGAGGCGCAGAACGACATAGGCCACGAGTCGTTTTTGACCAGGTTTGTCTTCCCGCGCAATCACGACAGTTTCCCGAATTGCTGGGTGACGACTGAGTGTGTTGGTGATCTCGGTCAACTCCACGCGAAAGCCACGAATCTTTACCTGATCGTCGCTTCGGCCAATAAACGCGATTTGCCCATCGGGCAACATGCGCGCGAGATCTCCGGTTTTGTAAAGGCGGTCGCCGGGCGCGTCGCGGCAGGGATTGCTCACGAACCGCTCTGCCGTCAACTCAGGCCGGTTGCGGTACCCGCGAGCCAGCCCAGGTCCGCCGATGTAGAGGTCGCCGGAGGAGCCAGTGGGCACTTGCCGCATCTGACCATCAAGAATGTAAATCTCAGTATTCGTAATCGGGCGGCCAATTGAGGGCAACTCGCTACTGGCACTGCTCGCCACTGTCCCCGAAGTGGCGACGACGGTGGATTCGGTAGGCCCGTAATTGTTGACCAAGTGGAATGGCAAGCCAGCCGGGGGATAGTGATACAACGTGTCGGCGCCAGTCAGCATGAACCGTAAGGCGGCGTTTGTTGGCCAGTCGAGGTCCAGCATTCGCTCGGCGAGGGGGGTTGGCACGAAAGAAATCGTGATTAGCTTTTCCACCAACCAATTGCGCAGAAGGTCGGACTGGCTGCGCACAGATTCGCCGGGAAAGTACAGGCTCGCTCCGGCGGTCAGATACGGCCACACTTCCCACACTGCTGCATCAAATCCAGGGCTCGCCATCTGGGTTGCGCGGTCCGAGGACGTGACTTGAAACGCGCTGTGGTGCCAAGCGATCAGATTCATCAGGCCCTTGTGCGTGATCTCGACTCCCTTGGGTTGTCCAGTGGAGCCAGAGGTATAGATCACGTATGCCAAATCATTCATCTGGCCGTGCTGATCAGGCATAGTTGCGGGCTGCAGAGCAAGATCTTCGAGTTCCAGATCGAGCGCCATGCTCTGGATGCGTTCGTCAAGCAGACGCCGGACGATCGCTGAGTGCGAGAGGACCAAACGAGGACGAGCGTCGGACACAATGAAGTTGATTCGATCTTGGGGATAAGTGGGATCGATTGGCAGGTATGCACCACCGGCTTTTAGGATTGAGAGGGCGGCGACTACCATCAGCGGAGAACGCTCGATGCAAACCCCAACCACGACATCGGCACCAACCCCCAGCCCGCACAAATGATGGGCCAAGCGATTTGAATCTTCCTCCAGTTGCTTGTAGGTCAGCGTGGAAGAGCAGGACACAAGGGCGACTGCGGCTGGGTTGGTTCCAGCCTGTGCGCTCACGAGTTGGTGAACGCGTGTGGGTTCAGACCGCTTGCTCTCAGCCGTTTCTTCCCCGATGGTTTGCATTGTCATGGGTTCTCCTTTGGATACCTTGAAATGTTTACAGAGTGAGTAACAGTCAGAATGCGTTTAGCTTCGCGTTGTTTTCATGTCCAATGGGATGATGGACATGAAGGCCATCACTGGAGTCCTTTTGAAATCAAATAACGTCGAGCTGTGATGTATCTCATCCCGGCAAGTTTCTTCACCGGCTTCTTCACCTCCCAGGCGATGGCCTGCCGCCACTTCGGCCAGACTCTTCCGGCAGCGAGGCCAGCGGAGAGAGAAGGGCTGTCGTGTTTGCGCACAAAGTAGCGGCCAAGAACAACGCATCCCCCGACGCTGCCTACGCTTGCCGTGGGCTCAGAGGTAAACAGGACGTCGATGCCGGCAGCAGCTGCGGCGAGGCCAACATCACCGTTGTAGTAACCGTTTGGAACGGAGGCGATTTTGACGGGCTGCCTAAGAAGACTGCTTAAGACTCCGCAGCTCTGTTCCCATTCATCCATCAATTCCTCCTGAGAAAGCTCTGACATGCGTTCGGGATGGGACTTGGAATGACTTCCAACGACGTGGCCACGCTGCCGCAATTCGCAGATCTGCTGGCGATTGAGGAACCCATGCTTACCTATCCAATCTGTTACGACGAAGAAATGGCCACGCCAGCCGTACTTCTCCAACTCCGGTGCGATACGGCTGTACGCGCTCAGGGCGCCATCATCAAAGGTTAAGAACACAGGCGCATGACCATTCCAGCGGCAGGTCGCGTCAACAGTCCCAACAGGACAGGCGCTGTCCCTGATGCCACGGAGATGCGAACAGAATTGCTCGTGCGAGAGGCTGTAGATGTTGGAGGCATCAGAGACTTCATTGTGAGCTGTCGGTCCCTGAGCGTAGACGTCGTGGTATCCAATTGAAATCGTTTTCATGTCAGGTGGGGATCCTTTTCATGAATGAGACATTCTGAATTGGGTAGAGTTCTCCGCTAGAGTGATCCGAGTAAAGCGTAAGCTCCGATCGGGAAAGCGATCCCATGCCCAACGGGAACGCCGTCGTGATCCATTACCTCCGGTGTTTCCGTGCCTGTCCAGGCTGCAGGACTGCGAACAGACAAATGCAAGTCAGGTTTCTCGATATCGCGGATCCTGGGGTTCTCTGTCAGGGAATTGCTGAAATTTGCCAGGTTGATTTGGAGCGGACCGCTGCCAAAGAACAGATTGTTGGTGCCACGGACTCGGGCGCAGTTTTCGTCCTGGCGGCAAAGACTTTTATTCTCTGGACTCCAGATCAGGAGGTACGGTACCCCGGACGGGAACGAGGAGGTTGCAACCATATAAAAGAGGTTGTTGCGCAGGAGTACAGATAGGTCCTGAGATCCGCCGACGAAGATCCCAGCGTTGGCGTTCCCGTAGGGGGGATCGGCAAAGGTTCCGCACGCATAGAGGGTGTTATTGTAAATATCAACGGTTCCTCCGATGAACTCGCCATTTTCGGTCGTGCCTCTGACATTGATGCAAGACCATCCCCCCGTTTTTTCAGGGTTGTTCGGGCCTTGGCCGGCGTTGTAGATAACGTTATTGAATACCTCGATCTTACCTTTTGAGGGATCGATAGTGTCCAGGATTATTCCGTCACATTGCGTGTCGTGGATGATATTGTCGTGGATGCTGACGTCGTAAAGATCGTAACCACTGTTCGGATAATTTGAGCCGAGGGGAGATGAATGTAACTGAACTCCGCGACAGCCACGAATACGTGCCACGGTATTCCATCCCATGTCGATGTGGTTGGAGTCGGTGGAGAAGTAAACACCATGAAATAAGGAAGAGGCGTTTACGACGCCGGCGTCATGCACGACATTTCCGTAGAACTTAACGTTGGAGGCGAGCATAGTCGCAAAGCAGGCACCACCGTCGGATCCGGAACTTCGGGGACAGGAAATGTCATTGCCAACAAATCGCCAGTTAGAGCTGGGGCCAGCGAGTGCGACCGGACCGATGCCACGGAATCGAATGCCGGAAAACACCCAGTTTCCAGAGCAGGGGTCGCTACTGCTGAAATCTGTAGACCGCAGGCCGGCCGCAGGCTTGGCGCTATCCTCCGAGCCAATCGTCACGATTGCTCCGGGGTACGAGATGAGTGCCCGGGGAAAGCCTGTAGGACTGCACCATCGGCCACGTAGCGTGAAGGCGGCGTCCCAGCCTTCGCCGTCGTCCCGTTTTTGTTGTACTCCGTCGAGGGCGTAAACGATGTCGCCGGGAAACGAGGCGTCACGTGCTTTCAGGAGCGTCTGAAATGGACGTGAGTAACTGCCCGGATTCTTGTCGCTCCCTTCAGCCGTTGTGAACAATATCCGGCCTTTGCGTACCTCAAAGGGCAACGGGTTTGAGATCAGGCCGTTCGACTTGATAGTTATGTTGCCCATGCCGGTCGTACTCAGGTGGCTCACCTGGAATGTGATTTTTTGGTACGAATTGGTGTCTGACTGACTCCAGGAGTAAATTCGCGCGGCCGGTGCGCTATTGCAAAATAGCTGTGAATCGGCCGTCGTCCCGAGGTGTGCACCCCAAATGGTGACCAAGGCTCCATCCTGCCCCGGTGTCTGTCCCAAGGACGCGTCGCCGTTTCCGCTGTTGGGCCCACTCGTTACATCCGAGAAGAACAACACGGGAGCAAGGGCAGAAGGAACCGGAGATTTCCCGCTTGCATCAGCCCTGATCGCAGCAAGCGTTTGGGTTGGCTCGCTATGCATAGCACTACCACATGCCGCGATCAAGAAAGATCCGAAAACTACGCACCAAGTCGCGGAAAACGGGATCGTGTATCTGATTTTACTCATGATTGCACGCGCTCAATCCAATTCTTAGTGGATTGAAACTAAGGACATCTGTTTCGGAAGGAACATCAAGCAATCTTTGGGTAATTTGTGCCGCGACAATCTCGCGCAATGTTGCTGGTTGCTGTTTCGTTTCCCTCAGCTGCGAGTTTCGACAAGCTGACGGCCCGTTGGTTCTCTTCGAGTACGAGAGCATGCGAGACTAGGCCCCCAAGAATCCACATGTAACTGTTCACTTGAAGAAAGCTCCAGCGATCCCCAAACATATTTGCGACGAGAGCGGACACAAGCCATCCGACCAGGCCTAACCCGACCGACGCAAAAAATGGATCACGTGCCGTTCGGAACAATCTGTATCCGGAGAGAGCGGTCCTTCCAAGCACCCAAATAAAGATCACGAGTCCCGCGATCCCGGTTTCGACCAAGACCTTGATGAAGAAGTTGTGGGTATCTTCGTAATATCCTTCGCCACCATCCGTTCGTTTATTGAGGTGCATGTAGGCGTATGTGTTAAAGCCGGTGCCGAACACCACGTTGCTGTCAAAAACCTGCATCGCGTTCTCCCAGAGCGAGAGCCTGGTCTCTGCAGAATTATCGAGAGAGCCAGTCTGTTCGTCATAGGTCGTTGAGATGCGTTGCTGAACAGCCATCGGGACAAGATCCGTCCAGGTGAGGAGTAGAGCAACCAGCAAAACCAGCAGGATTCTTTGTTTCGCTAAGCCAAGAAAGAGACACGCCGCCAGCAATGCAACGTAGCCGCCACGGGATAGGCTATACATGAGGCATACAATAGAAAATCCCGCAATACAGTAGTAGGCCAAGCGAAGCAGGGATCTACCTTCAAAGGCGGCGAGTGCAGCCAAGAATGCGATCGCTTGTGCCTCAAAGGCAGCTAGCCCGTTGGGGCCGGCGTACCCCATACTGCCCCCATCTCGCAAATCGTCGGAATAGGTCGAAAAATCACGTCCCGACACGATGCTCCAGGAACTGTAGTTGACCGCCAGAATCGTAATGCACATGATGAGAACGATGGCACGCATTTGAGATCGACTGGGTGCGCACGCCGCCGTCAGAAGCAAGAGGGAGGGCATTTCGATGTAGTCTTGCCAGACTTCAAATCGTGAGTCCCCCGGAAAAGGCAGAGGGAAACCGAGATACAAGGAACCGAACCAGAGAGAGCCGAAAGTGAAGATGATGTAAATCACAAGCACCTTTGTCCAAGGACTCCTCGGAAAAATCGGCTGTCCAGCACGCAACAATCCCAGAACAACCCCCAGGAGCATAATTCCGACCACGCTGCCTCCCAGCGGAAGTGCGTTGAGGCGATACCGTATGGTCTGCAGGGGAAGTAGCGGGAGGAGAAAGAAGATACCTACAATCGAGCGCCAGAATACACTCAGCACGAACGCTGCTACAAAAGCCAGGAATTCGATGTACGGCACAACTCCTTCGAGACCTAAATGCATACTCGCCTCAGGACGGCGTAATCGATCACGAGGACTTTCCCGTATCAGCCGTAGGAATCTGGTACGTCCATGAGCTCTCGGAGAGAGGCCCCATCCGACGCCCCATCACACCGCGGACAAAGGCATGAATCCTTGGTTCCAGAACATAAAGCAATCCGCAGTAGAGCACTCCCGCCGCGAAGGACCTGACTGCAAGGTTCAAGAGGAGCGGCTTAAGTTCGATTCTGGAAACCGCGAGCGCAACCAATGCTGCTGTGATCGTGCACTTGCAGATGGAGCCCCAACGGATCCGCAGTGAGAGATAACGGTTCGAGGCCCAACCTAGAATCGCAATGCAGAATGCATAGCTGACCAGCGTTGCAGTGGCCGCCCCCATCAAGCCGATGCGCGGCAACAGAATGCAATTAAGGGCTACGTTCACCGCCGCGGAGCAGAACAGCAGTACCGCCATCGTTCCAGTTTTCTTGTGGACCAGCAGGCCGGCACAGAGAAATACGTGCATCGTATAAATCAGAAGACCGATCACGATAAGTGGGAGGAGAGGCTGGGCGCCGGTGTACTTGGAAGAGGCAAGCAAAACGACGCCGTCGCGAGCCGTAACCGCGACCATGGCGCACACCCCAGCGGCAACGAGAATGAAAATGTCGAGGCAAGTACTTAAGAAATTGGCGGTTGCCTGCTGGCCCTTGGTAGTCCACAACCTCATGTAGATGGGGAAAAGTGCCAAGTTCAGAGGAAATATCAGTAAGTCATTTATCTGAGCGGAGAGGCCGTACGCGACTGAGTAAATGCCCAAGGGAAAGACGCCAAGGTAATGCGCAACCAGAACCCGATCACCGGCGTCAAGTACGATCGTGGAGATCTCGTAAAAGATCAATGGTCCGCCGAATAGTAGTCCCGCACCCAACAAGCGCCAATCGAATTGCAGCAGACTGAGCACCCCACGATGAACCAGGATCGCCGTCAGCACCAGCGCCAAACCGATCTCAGCAGCTAGGGCGCCAGAGAAA
>Ga0209060_10004141_pt1 | contig 11554 bp, 8 predicted proteins | sample Coa_R1_8_FD_187155 | JGI IMG/M metagenome (GOLD analysis project Ga0209060, IMG submission 187155) | Surface soil microbial communities from Centralia Pennsylvania, which are recovering from an underground coalmine fire - Coalmine... | ecosystem: Environmental > Terrestrial > Soil > Unclassified...
ATCCCGGTCGTGGGCCCAGACGGACGACTCGCAGGATTCCTGGACGAATCGGACGTCACGCGCGCGTACCTGGAGCTGCTCAAGAGCTCCGTCGAGCGGTCGCACAGCGGCACGACCCGCGCCTGAGGCGCGGCCGACCCACGGTTCAGGCCGCGACGGCTCCCAGCGGGTCCGGGAAGGGAGCGTGCACCGGGCCGGTTACCCTAACGGGAGGGGACTGTGCACGCGCGCCGGATCTCGCTTTCGAAAGCGACATTCCTGGTCAGTCTGGCGGCGATCTCCTGCCTGGGCTCGGCCCAGGCGCAGTCCTCTCCACAAGCGTTCGTCGCCCGCGCCAACGAAGAACTGGTCGAGCGCCACCCGGGCCGCGCGATCCTGAACCTGGAGCGCGCTCGGCTCCTTTCACCGAGCTCTGGCCTCATCGCCGATGACCTGGCGCAAGCCCGCCTGGCGACGAATCTGCCGCCGACCGAGCCTCAGGTGGCGGGAACTTCTTCCCAGCTACTCCGGACCGGGCAGTGGGGGCAAGTCGCGCTGGCCGGGCTCGGGCTCGCAGCGGGCGCTCTCGTCGCGGTCGTCGGCAAGCTCGGGCGCCGGCCTTTTCTGCTCATCGCCCTCCTGGGCGGGTTGGTGGCCACGGCGGGGCTGCGGGCAGCCATCAGAGCAGAGCCGCCTCCCAACCTGGCGGTCGTGGTAGTCCCTGGACTGGTCGCCCGGGTTGCCCCTTCGACGGCAGCGCACGCATTGTTCGCCCCTCAGGAGGGGAGCGTCGTCTCCGTCGTGCGCTCCCGCGCACACTTCGTCCTGATCTCGTCCGAGGGCCGCTGCGGATGGGTTCCGGCGGCAGACGTGGAGACCATCCTCCCCGCGACCTGAGAAGATCATGGTCGGGGTTTCGCGACCTGATGTCCGTCCCAATCGTAGACGGGGATGGGCCGCGACCTCGCTTGGGCCGTTTCGATGATCTGGAAGAAGCCCGTCGCGGGCTGTACCGTCAATCCGATCGAGTTCATGGCGTCCAGGAACAGGCGAAAGGCTTGATCGGCGGTGACGGTGGCCGGCGCGACGATCGTGACGCGCCGGTTGCCGGGCGCCTGCGCGCTCGACCAGACGAATGACCGGCAGGTGATCGACGAGATCCAATGGATGAGATGGATCACGTCGGTATCCGGCTTGAGGGTCACCGGCACCTGCTTCCCGGGAGCCAGCTTCTTGCATTCGTTGAACTCGTCGGCCGAGATGTTGTCCGGAGGCTCCGGCGCCACCTGAGGAGAAACGGCGGGCTTGCGGAGCGAGAGGCGCCTGATTCTTCGCGCGACGGAGGCGGGCGATTCCGCCCTCGGCCCTGGCCAGACGGTTGGGACCGGAGCTGCTACCACGGATGAGCCGAGGCTCCCGAGGATCGCGACCCACGCCGCCGTGCTAGCAATGCTCTCTCTCCTCCCCCTCACGCTGTTGAGCCTCACAGATTGTATCGCCGCCGTGGAGGACGCTTACCCGAGCGCCTTCTTGAGCCTCGCCCGCAAGGTCTTCCTAGTTATTCCGAGGCGCCGTGCCGCTTCCGACTTGTTGCCGCCACACTCGGCCAACACCCGATGAATGTGCATTTCCTCGACCGAAGCGAGGGTCGAGGCAGTCGGCAAGGCCAGGGAACCATCCCCAGTCACACCCGCGAGCAAGCCTTGGGCGACGGTTTCGCCGGCGTTGCGGAGGTAATTGTCGGAGCGCAGGTGAAGAACGTCCGCCAACCCGGCCACATCTTCCGGGGGAGCGAACACGACCAGACACATCGTCGAGGCACTCTCGGGCCGCAACGATGGCTCCCGGATCGCTCTACTCGCGACGCCTACGGTGGTCCACTTCAACGACGTATGCGCGTGGGCGCATTGGACCGACTCACCGGTCCGGAACATCGAGCGAACCATGGCACTTCAATCATCCATCACTCCACGCGGCTGACAATCGGGATGGCGCCCGATGGTCCCCGCGATCACGAGCTCTCATTGCCCTATCCTCGGGCATCCGCGTGTTCGCGGACTTCGTCTGCTTCCATCACCACGAAACGACAACATAAGCGAACCCATCGCCGTCACAGGCGGCCGTTTGGCCCGCGACAATGGAGACTTTCATCGTCGCGGCGTACGCCGCAGGGACACAACCAGGTGGAATTGGCCGAGAGTGCACGCGCGGTGGAGAAGGAGGCCGCCCGTGCACTCTCGGCCCTAAGGAGATCGCGGTGAGACCGGTACTCATCCGCGCCGTCAGGGCGGCGCAGCGCCTCCACACGCATCTCTAGCAACTGCTACTTTGAGGGGCGTGCTCGGCTGAAGAGGGAGTCCGATCGGCGCCACCACCGGCGGCGCCACCCGAAGCTGCCGCGTCCGCCAGATCGTATAAAGCACCGGGATGACCTCGAGAGTGAGGAAGGCGCTCGTTATCAGCCCGCCGAGCATCGGAGCGGCGACGCGCTTCATGATTTCGGCGCCCGCGCCGTCGGTCCAGAGCAGCGGTAAGAGGCCTACGGCCATCGTTGTGATCGTCATGAGCTTGGGGCGGAGTCGCTGAACGGTGCCTTCGGCGTGGGCCTCGATGATGTCCTCGCGGGTTCGAAGCCGGCCCTCACGGACGCGGCGCTGGAATGCTTCGTCGATGTAGACGACCATCACGACGCCCGTCTGCATCGCCAGGCCCACCGTCGACAGCAGGCCGACCCAGACGGGTGCGGACATCGGGTAGTGAAGGAGGAAGAGAGTCCACAGGCTGCCCACCAGAGCAAACGGCACCGAGATCAGCACGATCAGCGCTTCCGTGACGTTCCTGAATTGAAGGAATAGAAGCGCGAACATCAACAGGGCCACCAACGGAGCGATCCACATCAAGCGCCGCTGCCCCGTGGCCATGAGCTCGTACTGCCCGGTCCATTCGATCCGCTCTCCCGGCGCAAGGCGGATCTCTCCCTCGGCGAGAGCCTTCTCGAGGTCCTGGCGCCCATTCTTCACGTAGCTCGCCACGTCTGTTCCGGAATCCAGGTCGACGTAGACGTAGGCGACCATCTCGCCATTCTCCGTGCGCACCGTGGCGGGGACCGTGTCGTACACCGGGTGCCCGATGAGGCCCAGAGGGACCACCTGGCCCGTCTTCGAGCGTACCGTGATTTCCCGCAGGAGATCGGCGTCCATGGGCTTCATGCTCATGTTCGGAGAGATCCGAAGGCGATAAGGCTGCTGTCGATCGGGAGCGATGCCACTGTCGCCCGGGTGGTGTCCGTGCTCGATGATGAATCGCTTGGGGCGAAATGCGGTGCCGCCCTCCCCGTGCCAGGTCAGTTCGTTCACTTGTGAGCCGCTGATGACGAAATCGGCCGTGGCCTGCGCGAGCGCTGGGTCGACGTGATGCTGCTGCACCGCGGACGCGTCGAGCTCGAACTTCAGCCACGGTTCACCACCTAGAGATTCGAACACGGCGCTTCTTGCGTGGGGCAGCCGCGTCACCCACTTTTGCACCGCCGCCCCCACCGTCTCCAGCCTCTCCGGGCTGGCAGCGACGATGCGGATCCCGACTGGCGTACGCACGCCCGCGGTCGACATCATATCCATACGCGCGCGCGCCGGCGCACTCCAGGCGCTGGCCCAGCCCGGGCTGCGCGTGGCGCGATCGAGCTTGTCAATGAGCTCGGCCGTCGTCTCCTGCTTCTGTTCGGGCCAGAGGAGCCGGAGCCCTGCCTTGAGACCTTTCGGGGCCCAGCTCGAGTACCAACGCCGGTGAAACACTTTGGGCCATTGGGCCGGCGGCTTGAGCCGTATCGTTGTCTCGGCCATCGAGAATGGCGCAGGGTCCGTGGCGGTGTTGGCCCGGCCGATCTTGCCAAACACCTCACTTACCTCGGGGAACCGCGTGAGGGTCCTGTCGATCCTGGCCAGCTGCACCCCCGCATCCCCAGGAGACACGCCCGGCAACGTGGTGGGCATGAACAGCAAGTCGCCTTCGTCGACGCGGGGCAGGAACTCCCCACCCAGGCGGCTCATGATCGGGAGACAGGAGGCCGCGGCCAGCACCGCGGTGGCGAGCGTGAGCGCAGGTCGCGCCAGGGCGAACGTCACGAACGGCCGATAGATCCGGACCAGCCTGCTGGTGATCGGATTGTCGAACTCCGGCACGATACGACCTTTCACCAGCCGGTCGCGCAGAGCCGGAGCCACGGTGGCGGCCACGATGGCCGCGGCGATGATGACCAGCGTCTTCGTAAACGCGAGCGGTCGGAGCAATCTGCCGGTCTCTCCCGTGAACGCGAACACCGGCAGAAAGCTGAGCGCAGTGATGAGCAACGAGGTGAGAATCGCCGGAGCGACACCGCCCGCCGCAGCAATGAGCGCCGCGCGACGGTCACGTTCAGACGCGTCGGGAGCAAGTGCTTCCGCGCGACGGTGACACGCCTCTAGCGCCACCACGTCGGCGTCGACCGCCATACCGAGCGCGATGCCGATTCCTCCCAGGCTCATGATGGTGGCCGGGACACCGAACAGATACATTCCAGCGAACGTAACCAAGAGAACGAGCGGCAGCGTGAGGGCGGGCGCGAGCGCGCTGCGCCCATGCAGGAGGAACAGCAGGATCACCAACACGACGACGGCCACCTCCTCGGCCAGCGCCCGCAGTAACGTGTGCTCGACCCGATTGGCCAGGTCCATCCGGCTGTAGATCGTGACGATCTTGATGTTGCGGGGGAGGTGCTTCTGGGCCTCTTTCAGCTTGGCCTCGACGGCCTCGATGACGGCCCTCGGATCTGCGTCGCGCTTGGCGATGACGATCCCGCCTGCCACTTGGGGGTCGCCTCCCAGGTCGGTGATGCCGATCGGCATGTCCGGGAGGAGCGTGGTGTGCGCCACGTCCCCCACCAGTCGCTTCGTCTTGTTGGCGAGAAGCAGGGGGGCAGTGTCGATTTTCCAGGGGTCAGGGTTTCCAGTGACTCTCGCCCGGATAGATTCGGCGACGTCGCTGAAGGCGAGATTCCGCGACCGGAGCCGTTCCGCATCGCTCTCGATGACTATCTGTTCCGTGGTGCCACCGACCGACGCGACCTCTGCGACGCCGGGAATCTTCTCGAGCTCGTTGCGCAGCATCTCGTCTTGAACGCGATGACCCACCGACAGCGGCAGCTTGGATGCCCCGACCAGCGCGTATTCGTAGATCCATCCTGTCGCGGATGCTGGAGGTCCTACTTCTACCCGTATCGTAGACGGCAGCTTGGACCTGAGCTGTTCGACGCGCTCGAGGATCTCCTTCCGTCCTGGCTGCACACTCCTCGAGGACCCGAACAGAACATCTACGTACGCCATTCCGGACATCGAAGCGCCACGGACGGACTTGGCGCCGGTGACCGACTTGAGCGATTCAGTCACGAGGCGCGTCACTCGTGTCGCGACCTCGCTCGCGGGATGGCCCATCCACTCGACGACGAGCCCGACCTGGGGATCGGACAGATCGGGCACGCCTTCCGCTGCCAATCTCCGTCGGGAATGCTCGCCCCATATAGCAAGCGCCAGCGCGAGCACGATGACAAGCCGGCTGTGCCGGCTACACCAGGCAACACAGCGCTGGATCACTCGATCACCTCCTCGGCCTTGCCTTGCGCCGCCCGCAGGCGACGCTCGGCATCGAGCACGAAAGTGTCACCTGTCACTACCTGCTCTCCCTCACTCAGGCCCGAAAGCACGACCACGCCGCCGGTTTTTTCAGCAGCCCGCTCGGCGACGTAACCCGAATCGAGAATCCTACCGACCTGGATCGCTCGACGCGAGAAGGCGTGTGCGCCCGCGGCGGCAGCCAAGACGTACGCTCCGTCGTGCGAATACAGGATCGCGCTCTCCGGTACCACGAGCAGTTCTCGAGGCGTGGCGGCGAGCTCCAGCCACCCGGTGTCCCCCTCGGCTCCCGGTGCCCCATCCGCAGTAAATCGCGCCTGGACAGTGGCCGAATCCCACCCGACTAGGGGTTCCGACCTCAGGCGTACCGAAACCGCCACAGCGGGCTCGCTATTAGGAAAGAAGACCGCCTTGTCCCCGGGCTCGAGGCCTTCCACCGCTTCCTTGTGGACCACCGCCGTCACGACGCCGGTGGGACCGACCCAGGCGGGCGCCCGAACGACCTGAGAGACGATTCGCCGCTTGACCACGCCGACCAGCTTGTCGGTCGGCACAATCGCTTCCGTGTGACTACGCGCGCGGACGAGTGCCATGTTGCAGATCGGGCAATCCCCGGGCGTCGCAGACACCACCTGGGGATGCATCGGGCACACGTATGGCCCCGACGAATCCTTCGAGGCGCGGTCATATCGCTGCGAGAGGCCGATACCCACGACGAGTGCCATCGCGGCGGCCAGCAGCATGATCAGCCGACCGACGACGATCCCGATCGACACCTGACCTTCGGAGCTGCCTTTGCCCATCGTTCCCTCACAAATGCGGACGTGACTCTACGTATTCCCTCGCATGCGCGATGAGCCCTCGGGGACAATGTCCCCGAGGGCCGTCTCGCAATCGGTGCCTGCGACCTAGTCGCGCCTCAGCACCGGTCGTGCGCGCCGTCTCCGGTTCTCACCAGGCCGCGAAGGCGGCGAACGAGTTGTTTCCAGGGCTGACCTGAATACAGTACCCGTCGTTCCGCAGCGGTGGCAGCGGATAGTTCCAGTTGCCGTTGAGCGGCTCTACGCGGCCATTGACGGTGAGCTGCTTCCCAGCCGCGAAGCTGCTGCTCTCCCCTTGGAACAACCGCGACCGCGTTTCGAAGCAGGTAGCACCAGTGCCGAGGTTGCCGGACTGGAAGTTGCTGCCATCTGCCACACTGAACACGACCGGGTTGTTGCAAAGCCCACCGCAGGGCCGGAGCACTTGCGGGTCGCAATAGCCCAGGCACGGTTCCACTTCGGCCTTGCACACCGCTTCGTTCCCCGCCTGACCGTCCTGGAGGCACTGGACAGCGTTGGGGTTGGAGTTCCCCTGGCAGAACTTGGCGAACTGGCCGCAGAACGTCTGCGGGAGCGCCTCCCAGAGCGATGGATTGTTGGGAGGCGTTTGCCCGTTCTGCGACTGGAACACCGACTTCGCCCGGAACAGCGCGCCGTTGTAGGTCACCCTATCGTCCAGCGCATAGCGGATCTGCGGCTGCCAGGTGCCGTCGTTGTTGTTGACCCGATCCCATAGGTCGAAGCGGAGGTTCGGCGTTTGCCCCGAAGCCGCGGTGTGATTGACGCGGGCGCGGTAGTCGACCTGGTTGAACTCCACGACGTTCTCGGCGACGTAGGCCGTGCCGGCCTTCCAGGAGTTCACGAGCGCGAGCTGGCGGAGCATGTCGTGGTCCTCGTGACCCACGATGTGGCAGTGCCACACGTAGCCAGGCCCCTTCACGTTGTCCGGGAAGCTCGTCGGGTCGATCGTCTTGAACTGGTTGACGCCCGGGGTGTTGTTCGTGCTGTCCTGGGGTCCCCAGCGAACGATGATGCGGTTGACCATCGCAGGCATCGCCTGGACGGTATCCTTCCATCCAGTCTCGTACGGCGCCGGCGGGACCGGCGGGCCCGTGAAGTACGGCGTCGGATCGAGGACGATGGGCCGCGTGACCGGCATGTGGCCGTTGAGCAGGTGCCAATCCTGCCGATAGCGCACGGAGTCGATCGGCTGGCGATTCAAGACCTGGAACTCGATGAGGTGGATGTGAATCTGGTGGAAGTTCTTGTCCTGGTCATCCTCGCGCGGCTCCATCATGTGGATGAGGTCCCACTCCTCGGTCGAGTTGACCAGCGGAAGCTCGGTCGCGGGCGAGCTGAATTCGAGACCGTCAAGCGAGCGCTGGTTGCAGTTCGGGAGCGCCGGGTCGGGACAGCTGTCGCCGTCGGGGCGCTCGTCGTCGAAGACCCGCAGGACCTTGAAGCGAGTGGGCGCGTTAGGCGTAAGGACGGGCCTCTGCGGGAACAGCGACGCGCTGAGCGTCGGCGGGGGCACGGCCGTGCCGGACTGAACGGTGAACTGCATCACCGTCCCCAGCCCCGGATCCGATCCGGAGCCGACGTAGTTGTTGTTCAGCTGGATCTTCGTTCCCGCGGGGAACTGAGAAAAGTCCACCAGGACGTCGGCGCGCTCGGTGATGCCGAACTGGACGTCGGGCGAGACCTGCGGTGCCGGCAAGTAGCCTCCGTCGGACCCGATGATCGTGAGTGGAACGACGGCGCCCGTCGTCTGATTGACGAACTGCATGTCCCAGAGCTGCGTGTTCGCCGCCCCCAGCATTCGGAAGCGATATTGCTGGCGCTGGACGTTCATGTTCGGCCAGACCTTGCCGTTGACCACCACGGTGTCGGCCCCCTCGTTGTACGACCAGTAGGCGATGTTCGGCGGCGCGTCGGCACCCGCGTTGAGCTCGCCCGGGTCGGGTGGAAAGTGGAGTTGACCGTCAGTGAAGAAGGCCCGGGACGCGAAGGCGAGGAGAACCTCGAATTGCCCCTTGGGCAGCGGCGAGCTCGGCGCGTCGAGCGGCGTGCCGTTGGGATCTCGAATCATGTACCCGGCACCGACCTCGCCGCCGTACACGCCGAGGCGGGTTACGCCCAGCACGTGGTCGTGATAAAAGAGCTGAGTGGGGAGCTGGTCGTTCGGCATCGTGTAGTCGTTGGTCGTGAAGCTCGGCCCACGGTACTGCACATTCGTGAACCACTCGTTGGCCGTGCCGTCCTCTTGAGGCAGAACCACCAACCCGTGGGTGTGCGTCACGCGAGCTACCGGGAACTGCGCGTTCTGATACCCGGGCGGAAACAGATTGAAGGGCGGCAGCGGTTCTTCGATGGCCTGCGGGTTCGCCCAAGCGATCGTCGGGTCCACCGGCAGGAAGTACGGCTGCTGGATGTTTGTTCTCCAGTGAACAACCGTCGGGATGCCACGGATATTTTCGAACGTGGCTCCCGGCGAGCCGCTAAAGTTTCCACCTCCGACAATAGGTCCGTTCTGGACGAACACGGTCGTCGAGGGGAACCCATCCGGCAACATCTGAACGCTCGCCTCCGAGTCGGTGATCGTATATTCGTTTCGAATCACCTGACCCGATGAATTCTTGATTACCGTGGGAGCCCACACGGGCAGAATCGGAAGTTGCGTCTGAAACTTCGGAATGTCCGGACCATCGAGAGGCACCTCATTCGGAGGTGGTAGCCCAACAGCCGCGGTCTTTTGGGTCGTTTGGTCGTTTCCCGGGCTTTTGCCGAGGCAGCCTGCCGTTAAGACGAGTGCCCCGAGCCACGCTCCCGATACGAATCGTCTCTTGTGTGTCATGAGGACCTCCCGACGGCCGAGTTGCTTGGACCGCTCCTCTTCACGCCGCCTGCGGATTCAGTGGCGCGGGGCGCGCCGTCGTAACTCGAGGCGAGCAAGAATCTCGTTTCGCCCGAAATTCGTAAGTACCGAACCCGACACTATACGTTCAACACCCTAGTGGTCTCCCTCGCGCCCGGGAGCTTTCCGACGCACGCTGTGACTCCGGGATTTGCCAGAGACGCGTCACGGCCGCGACGTGTAGCTCTTGTCATCGGACTTGCAGTCGCAGTTCTTCATTGCGACGCGGTCTCGACATTTAGGCCGGTCGGCGACCTTCACTCATCGACGCTCCGCGCGTGCGGCCGACCATGCGTCGACGAACGACCAGAACTCGCTGTGGAGATTCTGCAGACGCTCGTAGGAGCCGGGACTGGTGAGGCGCACCAGGTATTGAAGCTTGGACAACAACTGGGCGCGGGCCGTTGACCCCAGCGAAGCGCTGACCTCGATGACCGGCGGCTCGAGATCCCGGTGACCGCGCCAGCGCAGGTATCCGACCACGGCGTAGTCGGGGCCTCTCCGGGAATGAAAGCGGGCCTCCAGTATTCGCATCCTCTCGCCACCTCTCCGTCAGCTGACGCAGTAGGCCCCAACGGGCGGTGTCCTCAAGCGTCGGAGCTCTTTGAAAGCGGCGGCAGCTTCAGAAGAATGAGGGAAGCGGTCGACGAGGCGCCGCAGAAGAGCTCGAGCGTCAGTGCAGAACGAGAGCCCTTCGAACGCGCGAGAAAGCTGCCACAAGACCTCCGGCACCTCAGGGGCGCTGGGGTAGTGCGAGAGCAAATCCTGATAGGTAGTCACCGCGTTCGAGAAGCGGGACTCCTCACCATATGACCGCCCAATGGCCAGATAGGCCTGCGCTGCTCGCGAATCCTGAGGGAACCGGTCGATGAATGCCTGGTAGTAGCGGCGGCCCCGATCGCTGGAGCCCGAGGCCATCAGCGCGGCTGCCTGGCGCCACAGCTCTTCCTTGTCGTCGGGAATCGAGAGCCCTACTCTGTCGGCCAACGCGGCCTGCCTCTGCTCGAGAGCCGCCGCCCGCCGCTCGAGCCCATCGTTCTCGTCCGCTCGTTCGCGGCTCTGCCGCTGAACCTCCTCGGCGAGATGATCGGTACGCGCCACCAGCACGGCGATCTCCGACTCTCGGCGCGCGGCGGCCGCCACGGTTCCACTTCCGGCGGCGGCCCAGCGCGTCTCGGCGTCCGTGAACGCCCGGGTCAACTCGGCGAGCTCTCGGGCCTGCTCCCGGTCGACGTCCCGGCGGGCCTCGAGGCGCGCCTGGAGCTCGGCAACCCCGGCCCGGACGTGCCGCCCCCCGATGACGGTCATGCATCCCGGCGTCGCCGCCGTCGATAGCGCCAGCAACGACGGAAGGCACGCCCCGACCGTCCGTCTGGCCGCCCATCGAGTTTTTGCCCGATGGGTCGTGATCGTCACGAGCGAAGGAATGCTTGCCCTCCGCCCGCCCGGTGATGCATCGGCCGTACCGTCGGTCGATGCGGGCCGAGCGGAGCCGGGTCGCGGACCACTCGTTAAAAGAACCGGCGATACCAGCCCGGGACAACAACTCTTCCTGGAGGAGAGCGAACACCACGCCGCCCGCTGTCTCTCGTCGAGCTTCAGCCCGAGGCCACGGTTCGAGCGCGGGTTGAATTCGTTCGGGGCGGGCGAGCCGCGTCAGGTTTTCTTGCGGGTCGCAGCGCTCCCGACCTCCAAAATCCGAAATACCGCTGGACCTAGATTTGCACCAGCGAAGGGCTCGGGAGAGAGGCACGGGCCCGTCTTGGGTCAGATGAAGAGGCGACACCTTCAGGCCGAAAAGCAACTGCTCTGGCGGGTGGTCGAGTGGTCGGCGGTCGTCGGCGCCCTTGCCTGGCTGTTGCTCCGGCTATGGGTGTTGGAGAACCAAGAGCGCGGGCGACAAGCGCGAACGCAGCTGTGGAGAAGCCTCGACCGCACGCAGTCGGCGCGGAGATCTTGAGCGATGGAATCGAAGCACCTCGACCGGGTCGTCGTCGCCGCATTCGCGGCCGTGGTCCTCAGCTTCGTGAGTGCGACGTGGTTCAGCGAGCACCAGAGCGCCGCGGTGGAACGCGCAGCGCTGAGTATCCAGAGAAACGCCGCCCCTTCGATCCATCGTCTGGCGGCCGCCCGATCGGAACTGCGTCGCCTCCAGTTGCTCGTACACCGGGCGCTCG
>Ga0209060_10004142_pt1 | contig 11546 bp, 8 predicted proteins | sample Coa_R1_8_FD_187155 | JGI IMG/M metagenome (GOLD analysis project Ga0209060, IMG submission 187155) | Surface soil microbial communities from Centralia Pennsylvania, which are recovering from an underground coalmine fire - Coalmine... | ecosystem: Environmental > Terrestrial > Soil > Unclassified...
CGCGGGCACGCTCTTGCAGATGAGCTCGGCAAGACGGCCTTCGAGAACGGCCGGCCCCGCTCCGTAGAGACTCTCGCCAGCCCGCAAGATCTCGATCACGGCATCATTGACGGGCGCGAAATTGTGTCCCAAAAAGAACGGCGCGAACGCCGCATGAAAATCGATAAATCGCCGGCCGTCGATGTCCCAAAGATAGGCGCCTTGAGCCCGAACGAACACGAGCGGAGGATCGATCACGCGATTGGTCGAGCTGATCCCGCCGGGTATGAAGCGACTGTTGTGTGCCACTAGGGAACGGGTGCGCTCGCTCTCGGTTGCTGTCATGCATTGCTCACTGTATTTGGCTTTTTCAGAGCATCGTCGCGCGGCATCCAGGCGGGCACCAGGCTCTTATCGTCAGAGGGGTGTAACGTTACACGCGATGGCGGCGCCTTTCAAGAATCATTCCTTTTGGGCCAGTTGTAAGGCTGCAACTAAATTCTCCCCGCATTGTTGACAGCTTGTAAGTGTTACGTTACAAGTGGCGCCGTACGCGGAACATTTCAAACGTCCGTGGAGATCACCGACTTCATAAAGCGCCTCGAGCGCTGTGATTCTCCGCAGAGATGTAACGTTACATAGATCGCGGGATGCCACGGGCCACCCCGGTCTGCAAAACTAAGGGGGAGCCTCGCAATGAACTTCGAACACTCCGGATCTCAGAAACGCTGCGGCTGGGCTCGCTTCGGGCGCCGCGGCGCACTCGCTGCCGCCATGCTGATCGCCAGCTCGGTCGCCATTGCCGATGACATGGAACTGGGCGAAATCGTCGTTACGGCAGAGCGGCGAACGGAGAACGCGAAAGACGTTCCGCTCAGCTTGACGGTACTGGAAGGATCGACGATCCAGGCTCAGGGGCTACTCGACCTGCGCGATTATTCTGCCGAGATCCCCGGCCTCGTCTATAACGGCTCGGGTCTCGGAGAACGTTCGGGTCCGGATATCGTCATCCGCGGCATCGCTAACTCGCGCCTGTTCGACTTCGAGACGAATATCGCCACCAATACGACGGGGTTCGCATACGGTGACGTGCAGGCCTATGCCTTCGACCCCGAGTTGATCGACGTACAGCGCATCGAGGTGTTGAAAGGGCCGCAGGGAACCCTCTACGGCGCCTCGGCGATGGGCGGACTGGTCAAAGTCGTGCCGAACTTGCCGCAGTTCAATGAATTCACCTCGGTGGCCGAAGGCGGCATATCGAGCGTCAATTCTGGTTGGGCCGCCAACGAACCCGGCTGGAGGTTCTCGACGGTCACCAACGTGCCGCTCAGTGACACCTTGGCGTTTCGCTTCTCCTTCCACGGCACCCACGAGCCCGGGTACATCAATATTCACCTGCTGAATGGAAATCCAGCAGAAGAAATGGGGCGGAACGGGTTGGTCGGATTCAACTCGCTATCCGGCAACGTGTACGGCGCGGGGGAATTCATCAAGGACGCCAATTCAGGCTCCTCCGCCGGCGGCCGGGCGGCGCTGCGCTTCAAGCCGAACGATCAGTTCGATGCCACGCTCGCCTTTCTCTACGACACGCGCTCCTCGGACTCACTGCCCAACTATGAGCCGGTGCTGTCCTCCAATGCGAGTCCTCTGACCGCCAACCAGATGCAGCTGCAACCGACCTCGACGAACTACTCGCTCGCATCGCTCGAGATGGCCTATGACTTCGGGCCCGCCACGCTGCACTCGGTGACCGGGTGGATCGATCGACGTCACAGCGACTCGGTTGACTTTGCGGGCGTGACCTATGGAGCCCTGGGCGGAAACGGAACCGTGCCGCTGCCCACGCCCGCCCCGGTGACCTTTGCGGTTGCCACCCGCATCCTCAGCCAGGAATTTCGGTTGCAAGGGAACGAGAAGGACCTGTTCTGGCCGGGCTTTGGGATCGACTGGACCGTAGGCCTTTTCTATCAACGCGAGAACCGAACCGCCTACGGTGACGTCACGGTCGGGGCCGACTGGTTGACCGCCGCTCAAGCGCCCCTCACCCCGCCGCCGAGCGGAACCGAGACGGTCTGGGATGGGCTCTATGTCTCCACCTACACGAACAAATCCGAGTTTGCCGATGTGACCTTGCACCTGACGCCCAAATTGTCGTTGTCCGGTGGCGTGCGTCATTCGGCGCAAAACGTCGATGCCACCCGAACCGACTTCAGCGATGTCTTTGCGGGTGCGCCGCCCATGGGCAACACTGTCATCCAGGAGCCGGTCTCCGAAAGCCGCACGACGCCGCGTGCGACGATCGAATATGCGGTGACCGACGAAGTCAATGTGTACGCCGCCTATTCGGAGGGCTTCCGCATCGGCGGCCATAATCCGATTGGCAATCTGTCGACGCCGGGATGCGCGAGCGCGCTCGCCGCCTACGGCATATCAAACCCCGCGGGGGCGGCGGAATTCCAGTCCGATCAAATCAAGAACTACGAAATCGGCATCAAGAGTGCCTTTGCCCAGAACCGCATCTCGGTCAATCTGACCGCGTTCCGCGTCGACTGGACCAATTTGCAGACCGCCATCCAGCTCGATCAGTACAACACGGGGTGCGGTGCCTCCTTCGTGGGCAACGCCGGGGCGGCCCGCATCAACGGCTTCGAGTACGAGGCGCACGCGATCGTGTCCGATCACTGGCGCGTGAACCTCGGGGGCAACTACTCCGACGGCAAAATCGTCTCGGTCATCGCCGGAAGTCCGGGGACGGAGGGCGCTCCCCTCGAGAGCACCCCGAAGAATCAGATCACGGGCGGGTTCGAGTATCGCCTGACCCCGACGCCGCAGTGGACTGCCGTGGCGCGTGCAGACTATGCCTACGTCGGGCCGCGCAACTTGAGCAACACCAATACCCCGGTCAACCCCGTGTACCAGCTGCCGGGCTACGGTGAGCTCAACCTGCGACTCACCGCGAGTCGTGGCCTGTGGGACTACACCTTCTATGTGAGCAACCTCACGAACGTGATTCCGCAACTCGGCGTCGAAACCTTCGCCGGGCCACCGGGCAACTATCAGGGTGCGTTTGCACCCGGTACCCAGCGCTTCATCACCACGAGTCCGCCGCGGACCTTCGGAATCGATCTGCGGGTGAAGCTCTGACGCCGAGCTCTTCCGCCGGCCTCTCAAGGGGCCGGCGGAAGAGCGATTCTGGACTGCACCGTGCAGTTCCGGTCATGCTCGGATACCGGCTACCTTGGAGCTTGCGTCATGGCCACCAATGACCCCTGGGTCATCTCAGATCGGGAATTCGCAGGATTGATGGGCGTCGCACGCGCCGACATCAATCCGCCTCCCGGCATCTTTGCGCGCTGCTGGGGCAGTGCCACTCACGATATTGCCGCCGGCCTGCACAAGCCGTTGCTGGCCAGCTGCGTCGCTTTCGCCTCTCAGCCGAGCGAGCCCGCGTTGGTGCTGCTGGCGCTCGACCTCAGCTGGTGGAGCTCGAAGGCGGATGAGCTGGATCTGCGCCAGAGAATCCTTCGGAACTCGGGCATTGCAGAGGAGCGGCTGATGTTGCACGTGTCGCACACTCACAGTGCGCCGCGGACCGCGCTCGAGCTCTCGGATCGGCCGGGCGGGGAGTTCATTCAGCCCTATCGAGATCAGATCGTCGCAACGTGTGTGGAGCTCATTGGTCGGGCGCATCGCGCCCTGCGCCCGGCCACCCTGGCCTGGAAGAGCGGCACCTGCGCGTTGGCATACAATCGTGACTTGCACGGTCCGGACGGACGGCTTCTTTGCGGGATCAATCCGTCGGCAGCGGCGGATGGGACACTGTTGGTGGGGCGTGCCACTGATGCCGCAGGGACCATCCTCTGCACATTCGTGAACTATGCCTGCCACCCGATATCGCTGGGCGGGGGCAACAAGCTGATCTCTCCCGATTACGTCGGGGCGATGCGTGAGACCGTGGAAGCGGCAACCGGGGGTGCTCCTTGCGTGTTCCTGCACGGAGCCTCTGGCGACCAGGCGCCGCGGCGGAGCTTCGAGAGCGATACGGCGATTGCGGACCAGAATGGGCGCGAGGTGGGCTATGCAGCGCTCGCAACCCTGTCTTCGATGATGCCTCCGCGCTCCGAGCTCGCCTTTGACGGGGTCGAAGAGTCCGGGACACCGCTTGCCATCTGGCGCGCACGTCCGAGCGCTCCCTCCTCAGTTCTCGCCACCCGTCGAGTCACCGTTCGACTGCAGATCGCGGACATGCCGAGCGAGGAGGAACTGGTCAAAGCCATCGGTGAAGCCCGCGAAGGCTACATGGTCGAGCGCCTGACGCGGCGTCTGTTTGCGCGCCAATCCGTGGGCAGCGGCACGGAGGGCGACTTTTCATTCCTGGTCTGGCAGCTGGGCAATGCGTTTGTCGTGGGCACGCCGGCGGAGATGCATACGCCCTTTCAGCGCGAGCTGCGTCGGCGCTTTCAATCGGTCTCCATCGCCGTACTCAATATCGTGAATGGCTATGCGAGCTACCTGCCGCCGCGTGAAGACTTCGCGGTGGGGGCCTACCCCGTACGCGTGAGCTACTACGGAATCGGCTCCATGGAGAAAGTGCTTGAAGCGACCGACCAAACGATGCGCGGCCTGCTGGGCGCGGCTTGACCAGAGAGCGGGGCCCATCCACCCTCCCATCCTCCTTGGCCTGCGGATAGCGACTCTGTGACGACAGAGGCGTCGCTGTCGCTCAGCGTCCTTGATTACGCTGAGTTCTTTCTATTCGTCGCGGCGCTGTCTCTGATTGGATTTCTCTCCGGCAAGGGCGAGAGAAAGAGCGCCTCAGAATACTTTCTCGCCGGACGAAAGCTCCCCTGGTACGTGGTCGGCGCGAGTTACATCGCCGCGAACATCAGCACCGAGCAGTTCATCGGCATGGTCGGTGCCAGTTACCTCATGGGTATCGTGCCAGCCTTATGGGAATGGCTGAACGTATTCACATTCCTCTTCATGATATTCGTGTTCGTACCATATCTCATGGCCTCGAAGGTGGTCACGATCCCGGAGTTCCTGTCGCGCCGTTACGGGCCTGCGGTGCGGCAGATCTTTGCCTTCGTGACCGTGATCGCCAACGTGGTGGTCTTCCTAGCGGCGGTGCTCTACACCGGCGGTATTGCGCTCAGCGGCTTCTTTGGGTGGTCACTCCCGCTGTGTATCATCCTGACGGGGCTCTTTGCCGGGGGCTGGGCGATCTACGGCGGCATGTCCGCGGTCGCCTGGACGGGTGTGTTCACGGCCGTAGTCAAGTTCGCCGGTGCGGCGGCCGTGACCATACTCGGGTTGCTCGCGGTTAGCCAGGGTACCGGGCTGCTCAACGGTATGCATCTGGTGATGGAACGCAATCAAGGTGCATCCGGGGTGTGGTTGGACGCCATCCGGCATCTCGCGCCTCATCTGACCGGCGCCTCGCACTACGATCGATTGTCCGTGATCCAGGCGCCCGATCATCCGCTCGCCCCCTGGACGGGCCTTTTCTTCGTCGTGATGTCGGTCAGCATTTGGTACAACGTCCTCAATCAGTTCATTGTGCAGCGGATCTTCGCCTCCCGCAGCATCTGGGATGCGCGTATGGCGATCGTGTTCGCCGGATATGCCAAGTTGTTTCTCCCCTTGGTGACGGTCGTACCCGGGCTCATTCTCTTTGCCTTGCATCCGCAGGCGTTGTCGGGAAGCTGGATCGATGCCCAGCATCAGGCCGATCGGGGCTTTGTCACGCTGGTGCGCGAGCTCTTACCGGTGGGAATGCGCGGTCTGCTGCTCGCGGTGCTCTTTAGCGCCGTGCAGGCAACCATCACCTCCGTCGTCAATTCGACCGCAACGATCCTCACCATCGATGTCTACCTGCCGCTGATACGGCCGGGTGCTTCCGACCGGCAACAGGTCTCGTTCGCCGTTGCCTCCTCCGTGGTGACGGTGATCGCCGGCATTCTCATCGCCATCTGGTTGAGCGCCTTCGGTGGGGGCGTGTTCCAGTACATTCAGATGCTCAACGCCTTCTTCGCGCCGCCCTTTGCGGCGGTGTTCTTGCTGGGTCTTTTCAGCCGGCGTGTCAATGCAACGGGGGCGATGTGCGCCATCATCGGTGGCTTCACCCTGGCGGTCGGGCAGAAAGTCCTGGGTGCCGTCGTGCCGATGCCCGGCTGGTTTTACCCCTTTGCCAATCAAGCGGCGATCACCTGGACCTCCTCGCTCGCGCTGTGCTTCTTTGGCAGCGCGTTTGGCAAGGCTATCGGCCATAAGGCCGATTCCGTGACCCTCTGGGAGAACCATGCGATGCTTCAGGAGGGTATCGATGTCCCCTGGTCTCGAAACCCGGTGCTCTGGTCGGCCGGTTTCGTCATCGCCATTATCGGCGTCATGATCTTTTTCTCAGGCTTCGTGCCCTCGTTGAGGTAAAGGCCATGGTTGAATCGGAAGGCCGATTTGCCGCACGCATCGTCACCGTGACCGGCGCCGCCAATGGAATCGGCCGCGCGATTGCGCGCGACTTTGCACGGGAGGGAGCCATCGTCTATGCGGTGGACATCGACCGGGGGGGCCTTAGCGCCCTGGCCGCGGAATTGCCGGGATATGTCAAGCCCGTCGTGGCTGACGTCTCGCGTCCTGCGGAGATCGAGCGGGTCGTTGCAACGGTTCTGGGCGAGGCACATCGCGCGGACATCTTGGTCAATAACGCCGGCATCAACATGGCGCTCCGGGTGGCGGAGTTGGATCTGGCCTCCTGGGAGCGTGTCTTCGACACCAACCTCAAGAGCACGTATCTGCTTTCCAAGGGCTTCTGGCCGGCCTTCCGCTCCCAGCGATCCGGGGTGATCGTGAACGTGAGCTCGATCATGGGGCAGGTGGGGGGCGTCGGTGCGCCTGCGTACTGCTCGACAAAAGCTGCGATAATCATGTTTTCGCGATGCCTCGCAAAAGATGGGGCCCAATATGGCATTCGGGTTAACTGCGTCTGTCCGGGGTACATCGATACGCCGATCATGGATCGCGTGCTCGAAGCGACTGCCGATCCCGCGGCGGCCCGCCAAAGTCTCCTCGCGAAGATGCCGCTCGGGCGAATGGGAACCCCGGGGGATATTGCCAATGCCGTTTTGTTTCTGGCATCCCCTCAAGCCGCTTACATCTCCGGCACGGAGCTGACGATCGACGGTGCGGTTACGGCGACTCAGATCGATTGAACCTTGGGTGAGGTGCGGCCGCATCCGCGGTCGTACGTTTAAGGTCCATCCGCGATGACGCGCGGCGCTCCTCGACGTCGCTCACACCCGGCGAACCTACGCCCCACGTTGACCGACGTAGCGCGGGAAGCGGGCGTATCGGTGATGACCGTGTCGAATTTCGTGCGCGGCAAGCCGGTTCGAGTGGAGACTCGCAAGACGGTGGGCGATGCGATCGCGCGCCTCAATTATCGTCCCAACTTGAGCGCCCGCAGTCTGCGTCTTTCCGAGGAATTCTCGGTGGGGATGGTCATCGCGGACACCGACCCCGCCTTTTTGAACGACCCGTTCATTTCCCGGCTGGTGAGCGGCCTCAGCAATTTTCTGAGCAATCTCGATTACACGCTCGATTTGCAAGGCGTCGACCCGGGGCGCTTCGAAAATGCCACCATTCTTCGCAAGATCGGCAACGCCGCCCTATGCGCGATCCTGTGCGGACCGAAAACACAGCGGCGCGAGCATATCGAAAAGCTGCGCAAACTGGACCAGCCGGTGGTGGTATTCCAGGAGACTTTTCAGTCCCCTTCCGACAACGTCGCCATCATCAGCCAAAACGATCTTTCGGGGGGTCGACAGCTCGCAGAGCATTTGCTGCAAAAGAGCATCGGTACCGTTTGGTTCGTGCGGCCGGCGCTGCAGTGGTGCGCCGTCGAGCAGCGCGAGAAGGGATTGCGCGAAACGTTCGAGAAGCGGAAAAAGCCGGTTCAATTTACCGCGATGACGGCCGAGTCGGAGCGCTTTGAGGATGTGGAGAAAGTGGTGGCGGAAGGGCTGGCGACTTCCGTTCCCGACGCTATCGTCGGGGCGACCGACAGCATGGCGGTGGCGGCTCTCAAAGCGTGCGAGCGGGCTAATTTGCAGGTGCCATCGGACCTGCTGGTGGCGGGCTTCAATGGATTCGATGCCTGTCGCTACACGAGCCCGACGCTCACGACCATCGTCTCTCCGGCGTATGATCTCGGGCGCTGCGCCGGCGAAGTGCTCATTCAACGACTGCGTACCGGGTCGTTCCCACGCCGCAGCTTGGTGTTGCCCGTTCACCTGCAAGTGGCCGACTCGACCGGCGGGCCGTCTACTCGGCCGGTAACGGCATCTCGATCAGAAAGGCCTCACCCTCGGCCTTGATGGGATAGATACGCAAGGCGATGTTCGCGGGCGGGCTCAACGGCGCACCCGTGCGAACATCGAATCTTCCCTGATGGACGGGGCACTCGATGACGCAGGCGTCGAAATAGCCGCGTAACAAATCGGCGCCCTGGTGGGTGCAGCGTCGGTCCGATGCATAAAAAGAATCGCCCACCCGATAGATGAGGAGCCGGCGTCCTGCCACGGTCACCGCTTGCATCGCTCCGTCGGCGAGCACGCTCGGCAGAGCGAATCGAATCCACTGGCTGGTCACGAAATAGCGCGGTGCATCGGCCCATGCGACAGGTTGAAGCCCGGGTCCCGCCGCTGTTTCAAGATGGCAGTCCAGATCTCGACGTTCGCCGCCACGACCCCCGCGGACGGCGAGGGCAGTTGAGTGCGGATCTCCGCGTTCAAGCGCGGCAGCGCATGGAACGGTACGGATGGGAACAGATGGTGCTCGATATGATGATTCATGTTCCAGTAAAGGAGACGCTCCAGCGTATTACAATGGATCGAGCGCGTCGTCTGCCGGTGATCGTGTAGATCCTCCGCCATGCACATATGCTGCGTGTTGATATAGGCAGTCACGACCCAGCTGCCGAGTTGCCGGGGCAAGAAATAGAGAATGAACGGAAGGGAGCTTGAAAGCACCACGCCCCCCAGGATCAAACCGAGGTAGATCGCCATCATGATGCGCGAGTTGCGCGCCACTTTGGCTCGCTCCGACGGTGGTAAAAAAGCAAGTTCTTCTTTGGTGAATCGCTGGCGCGCATGCCGCAGGAGCTGAGATGCCGCATCCCGATAAAACGAAACGCCCAGCGTATAGAAGAGGTAATACGTCAGAGTGAGGGGGTTGCCGTAGGGCTTCTGGGGATCCGAGCCGTTGAACCAGGTGTGCGTGTGATGAGAGGCGTGCGAGTACCGCCGGTAAAGCGGCTCCTCGATGAAGACCACCGAGGTGATCCAGAAGACCGCCTCATTCAGCCAACGGGACCGGAAGGCCGTGCCATGGGCGCACTCGTGAGAGGCCGCGTAGGCGAAGCATAGGAGGATTCCGTAGAGCAACATGGTGGCCCACAGCCAGGCCGTCGCCCGGGTCATCACCACGAGTGTCACCCCCGCCGCGCACAGAATGAGCCAGGCGAGGAAGAACAGGATCCCGTGCAGGTCATCGCGGCGCATCAGGGTTCGTAGACGCTTGGGGTCGATGCTCGGCGCAAACCACACATCGAACGGGTCATCGAGATTGTCATCGATCGGTGCAGAGGCTTCGCTGACTGGCTGGCTCAAAGGTCGGGCTCCGATCCGAGGTGGGCGATGAGTTCGATCGTCTTCGCCGTGACTTGTTCCAAGCAGCCGCGAGCATACTCGGTCACGCGGGCCGGGTAGTTGTCGCCATCGTACGCCTGCTCTTCCGGCAGATAGCTCGTCGCGCCATTGGCGAGGTTCAACACGGCGATCGTGCGCTCAGGAAAGCGCTTTCGCAGTTCCAGCTGGTACTGGCTGTAGGCCTCGCCGCTCGTCGCCACCACCAGGGCACCGCCCAGGGACCACACCGTCACGGGGAGAGGCCCGAGTGAGGCATCGCCGATGCGATCGCGCATCGCCAGCATGCGCTCCAGTCGCTCGAGCTCGTAGGCAGGCGGATGCGAGGCAATGCGCTCGAGGATGGTTTCGCGCGTGGGCAGGCTCTTGAGGGGCAGCATCATGTGTTCCGAGGCAGCGTGGGCTCGCCCCGATACCTCGCGGCGCGCGACCGGCCGCCACACACCCAAGGCGGTCCCCGATTCCTCGATGCCCTGATACGTGAGCTCCGTGGCCGGCGGCAGCATTCCCTTGAGCGTGGCGAGGACCGCGTAGCCGAGCTCCTGGCCATTGTCGTCGGCCGCGCCCACGTCGGATTCGTAGCTGCGGCGCGGGGTCAGGTCGCCCGATGCCCCCTGCAGGAACACGCAGGTCGCGTTGGTCGCGCGCTCCACGAGCTCGCGCATGGCGCCTGGATAATCGGACGACAACAGCTGATTCGCACCGCCCAGTGAGACCGGGTGGCAGGCGTAATTGACCAAGACGACCGTCGCTCGTCCGTCGGCGTCCGTGACGCGACCGACCAGCACCGTATCATCTGCGCGGCGTGCCGGATTGAGGCCGCACACACCGCGGCCGGTCGGCGTGTCCACGGCGTCTCGATTGAAGGCGAGGGCGCAACGCCCGTAAGCCCAACTGAGAACGGAGGGACGCATCGCCCGGTGCGCTGACTCGACGAGCTCGGTCAACCGCGAGGGCAGTGAGTCGAGGTAGGGGGCAATGAATTCGCCCCCCGGGCGCTCGGCATGCCGGCGCGCGAGCATCGGTGAGCTGTGCGTATGCGAGGGGTGAACGATGAGCTGTGCAGGCCGAAGCCGGAACCGCTCGAGCAGTGCCGAGCGGATGCGGTCCATTTCTTCTTGCCAGAGCGCCACCACGTCGATGGTCACGAGAACGAACATCGAGCTAGCGCCATCGCGCAGCACGAGGGCGGTGGCGAGCATCGGGCGGTGGACGCCCGCAGCGACATCATGCCGCGCACTGCCCCATAACCTAGCGTAAATGCCCAGCGGAGGGGTGACGTCAATGCGTGCGATGCCGATGGCGCCGCGAAATTCCGGATGCGCGATCGTCCGCGGTGCAAGCTGCGCGTTCATGCGAGGACTGGCTCCTGGATGCGGGTCACGCTGCGCGCGGCGGGAACCGCGATTCCCAGGGCGAGGAGGTAGCACAAGCAGGCGAAAACACCGATCGCCCAGTGAGACTTGCCGATGATCAGCAACGCAGCGATGGCGGGCCCAAGCGCCATTCCCCCCGTCGACATCATGACGCCGGCCAGGGCTGCCCGTCCGCGCGGATCACGCGCGGCGAGAAGGCCCATCTGATAGGGAAGGCCATAGAACCAGGAGAAGGCAATCAGGCTGCAAGAGGCCGAAAACCGCCACGAACCGTGCGCCATGACCAAGAGCAGCACGGCGACACACGAAATCGTCAGTGACAGAAACTGGGGGGCAATGCGCCCGAGGCGCAGGCCAAGATAACGTGCCGCCATGGAACCCGCGACCCCCCACACCAGCATCGAGATGCCGAGTGCTCGCCCCACCGCTGCGTCCGTGAGTCCAGCCTCGACGCCAATGCGCTCCTGATAGCTCCAGATGGCGCCGT
>Ga0209060_10004148_pt1 | contig 11538 bp, 9 predicted proteins | sample Coa_R1_8_FD_187155 | JGI IMG/M metagenome (GOLD analysis project Ga0209060, IMG submission 187155) | Surface soil microbial communities from Centralia Pennsylvania, which are recovering from an underground coalmine fire - Coalmine... | ecosystem: Environmental > Terrestrial > Soil > Unclassified...
TTGATGGGTTTCCTGCCCTTCAACTGGAAACCCGCCACCATCTACCTCGGCGACGCCGGATCGGGGGCCGTCGGCATGTTCGTGGCCTGCTCCCTGGTCGCCTTAGGTCAATCTTACGGAACAACCCCTCGCATGACCCCGCCCTCTTGGGGCCAACCCTTTTTTTACCAGATCGTTATTGTGACCCTTTTAGTGTCCTACCCGGCCATGGAGATCCTGCTCTCCGTCACCCGCAGGCTTCTTCGGGGCCGACCCGTTTGGCGGGCGGACAAGGGCCATATCCACCACCGGCTCCTCAACCTGGGATGGCAACCCCAAGGCATTTGCGTGGCCGCGGTGGGGTTTACCCTACTCCCCGGCCTGGCTGCCCTGACGACCCTGGCCCATTACCACGGTTGGGCCGCCTTGGTTCTCGTCCTCTTTGGCCTCATCATCGGTTTCGGCCTTTCGGCCCTGGGCTTTCTCGATTTTCTTAAGCCCAACCTCATCGACCGCCTGAGGCCCCATTACCAGATTGCTCACCATTTCATTGCCATGCAAAAGGTCAAACTGACCCTGGCCGGAAGCCGGGAAGAGGTTTTGGCACTGGTGGATCAGGCCTGCCACGAGATGGGGGTTAAAGGCTACCGCCTGATCGTCATGTCCGATGAGCACCAGCGGGGGGGGCTCGACTACACCCACGACTTTGATCCGACCCGCATTTCCACACTGGACGCCAGCCAAAAGGGGCCCGTGGATAGGGTGCAATTACACGGGGGCATGGGCGGGGCGGAATGGATGTTTGAACCCCAGGCAGCCGAGGGAGAATTGGACGTGGAGTACCGTGTGCTTTTAAGTGAATTCATGAGGGAAGCATTGGAAAAAACGGTCCAACTCGGCAGGCACCAGGTAACTCTAGAGCTGCCCAGCGTGATAGCTTTCCCCCAGCGCCATATCAGCGGACATCACTTGCGCAAACGTAGCCACCACGAAAAGACCAGTTGATCAACCAAGAATTAGTTAAACCTTAATGAGAATTTTTTCGGTTTCATTTCGAAATTTTTTTGAATTGCAAGGCAAATAGTGAAACGACAGCAGCTTTCTGATTCTTTAAAAAGGGATTCTAATGTCTGACCCGATACAGATGTATCTTGATCTGATGAAGAAAACCCTAACTTTCTATCTTTGGCCGGAACCGCCACACCCACTTGAATCCACTTTTTACCGAAGGCCCCAAATCAGCCGCGTTATTTTGACTAGTATCGCTAAGGTTTTGAAAAAGTTCCGCCTTCGCTTGATGTTGGATAGGCCATTTACCCAGGAACAACGAGAAAATGGACTGGTGTGGCCTGGTTACGCCGATACCATGATCGGGCTTAAACGGTTGGACAATCTCCAATATTGTGCCGAGACTGCAATTCGGGAGGGCGTTCCGGGAGATTTTATTGAAACGGGTGTTTGGCGTGGAGGCGCATGTATTTTTATGCGTGCGATATTAAAGGCACATGGTGTTACGAACAGGAAAGTATTTGTGGCCGATTCCTTTGAGGGGTTACCCAAGCCAGACGAGGAAAAATATCCTGCGGACAAAGGGGATCGCCATCACACTCACACCGTTTTGGCGATTTCTCAAAAAGAGGTTGAAACAAATTTTTCTAAGTATGACTTATTAGACCATCAGGTCGTTTTTTTAAAAGGTTGGTTTAAGGACACGCTTCCTTCCGCGCCTATTGAAAAGTTGGCTGTTCTCCGGTTGGATGGAGATATGTATGGATCAACAATCGAAGTTCTTGACAACCTTTATCCTAAATTGTCCAAGGGCGGTTTTTGTATTATCGATGATTACGCGCTTAAAGGGTGCCGTCAGGCAGTAGATGATTATAGAAAAAATCATGGAATTGACTCTCCTTTGAATGAGGTGGATTGGAGCGGGCGGTGGTGGCGGAAAGGGTAATACGGGGCGATAAAAGATTCTTTCAGCTTACTTGCGAAACTTTGTCAGGAGCAAAATGATTCAAGGCCTCAACCGCATCATCATTTCCAACTCGCATGTTGAAAACTTGCTGAATCGCATAAAAAAATCACCCATAGGTTATCGCCTGGCTCATGGGGCGTTTTGGGCGGTTTTTGGCGCCGCAATTTCCCGATTGATCCAACTTGCCGCTTCCGTTGTCGTCGCGCGCTTAGTGGGAAAAGACCATTACGGTGAATTGGGAATTGTACAGGGAACAGTTGGAATGTTTGGAATGTTTGCGGGTTTTGGTATGGGGCTGGCTGCGACTAAATATATCGCCGAATTCCGCAATAAAAATCAGAATAAAGCTGGAAATATTATTTCTGTTTCGTTTCTTGGATCCTTGTTGGCCTCTCTTTTTTTTGCAGTTCTTTTACTGTTGCTTTCGCCCTGGCTTGCGGTTCACAGCTTAAATAATCCTTCGCTTGTAGGTCTTCTTAGGATCAGCTCTCTTTTATTATTTTTGAACGCCATGAATTCAACCTGCATTGGAATGCTCTCCGGCTTTGAAGCTTTCAAAGCAATATCGAATATAAATTGGATTTCGGGAATTTTTACTTTTCCCTTGTGTGTTGTCATGACCTGTTGGTGGGGCATTAATGGAGCCGTTATTGGAATGATTATCGGAGGTGTATTCAATTATTGGCTGAATGTAACCGGCCTTCGGAAAGAGACGGCAAGATTTAAGATTCCATTCCGATTTTGGCCTCGTAAACCGGATTGGGGAATTTTTTGGAAATTCAACGTTCCATCAGTCTTATCTGGCGCAATCTTAAGTCCGACTAATTGGATTTGCGGAGTGATGTTGGTGAACACGGTGAATGGTTATTCGGAAATGGGGGCATATAGTGCAACGAACCAATGGTTTGCGGCCCTAATGTTTCTTCCCACCTTGCTTGGCCAAGCATCTTTGCCTGTGATGTCCGAGAGAATCTCATCTAAAAACATAAACCAGATAAAAAAAATATTGAAAATATCCATGGTAATTAATTTGGTATTGGTAACTCCGCTACTTTTGTTGAGCTTTATTAGTCCACTCATAATGGGCCTATATGGAAAGGGTTTTTCAGAAAAATGGCTTACTCTGGTTTTTACCTTGTTCACTGCTTGGGTTGTGGCGATTTTGACACCCATAGGACAACTCATAACTGCGATAGGGAATTTTTGGCCTCTTTTTATAATGAATATTGCTTGGGCGATAGTATTTATAGCATTTTCTCGATTGTGGCTCATTCATGGATCGGAAGGATTGGCAGGAGCGCGACTTTTCGCTTACCTATGCCATTCTATTTGGGTTTTTGTTTACCTGTTTAGAATGAAAATTTGGAAGTTTGGGAAACATGGGATCTAAAACCAAAGATAATATAAGTGTCTTAATTCTAAATTGGCTGAATTGGGAAGACACGATAAGGGCAATCGATTCGGTTATGGAGAGTCGAGGGGTAAAATATAATTTGGTTGTAATCGAAAACGGATCGGGAAACGACTCGGCCCGCAAAATTCGGGGTCATCTACAAAGATCAACTGGACGGAACAGTCGGGAAATCAGTGATTTTAACTACAAGTTTCCTGGCCAAGAAACAAAAGGGAAAGTTGAAAAAATAGGTTCTGCTTCATTGATTATCTGTGAAAAAAACTATGGATTTTCAGGTGGATGCAACGTCGGAATCCATTACATCCTTTCAAAAAAAATCACAGGGATTTTTCTCTTGAATAGCGATGCCCTCATAGAAAGTCATACATTGAAAGAAATCACCTCAATGCCCCCACAAAAAAAAGATGAAATAGTTGGGTGCAGGGTATTCGACATAAAAGATGGTAAAGAAATACTATGGAGTGACAGTTGGACATCAGTGTTTTTTGGAATTAAAGAAGGCAAAAAAAAAGAACCAATCCCGAGATATTGGGCGGTTGATAGAGTGAATGGTAGCGCAATGTATATTTCCGGACCGGTGTTGAAAAAAAGATTCAGAGATAAAAAATTTTATTTTGATCCCCGGTATTTTTTATATTGCGAGGAAACGGATCTTTGCTTTTATGCAACTCGGAAATTAAATAATAAATGTTGGGTCCTAAGGGATGGCAGGGCTTTTCACCACATTTCCAAAAGTCTGGGTGGAAGAGGTAACGCAAGAACAGCCTATTACTTAACCAGGAATTCATTTCTACTGGCTAAAGTCTGGCTGTCAAAACCGATGTTTTCCCTGTTTTGTATTCATCGATTAATCTGGATAACCTATCTAACACTGGGCCGATTGATAAAGCGGGGGATAATTAGGATACCGGTTATCAAAGCGGAATGGCTTGGGGTTAAAGATGCCTTCACCAATCGATTCGGTGAAAAAACATTTAACACATGACTGTCTGTTATTTTCTAAAAGTCGAATCAAATCCAAGGGACGGGTTCGCTCAGAAGAATGAATCAAAACATCATCAAAGCAATTTCGTTATTGTTCTTCCCTGTTTTGTTAATTTTGGGGGTATGTTTGACGAAATCGTTTTCAAGCACCTATTTATGGTGTGTTGTTCTTTGCTTGGTGTTTTATCGGCTTATCGTATCTTCGCTAAAATTGCCCTTAATTTATTCGGCCCCGACGTGGATATTGCTGGGGCTGTTTTCACTTGGCTATTTTTCTAAGTTTTTTTTAATCCCCCTTTTGCCAGACAATTTAATCGATTTGCTTGGATTCAAATTTGCCGATCTGTCCGCAGACAATGAGCTGGTTCAAAATTCATTTTTATTAACGACGGCCGGTTTTTGTGTTTTTTGCACTACAACAGTGGTGTGGCCGAAGATTGCCGGGAATAAACAGTTGAACACGGCTCATTTCCCGGTGGAGAATCAAAACGAGACAAAAAATAAATATTTATATTTTTTCGTTCTAATGTTTTTGTGCTGCATAGTGACCGGTTATTTTCAGTTTATTTATAAAATTGGAGTAATGGGCCGGCAATTTGAAGGGCTGCCGTACAGGTTGGGGGGAATTGTTTTTTATATGCGGACCGGGGTGCTGCCTTATCTCTTGACGATTTTGATTTATGTAAGTGAAAAGGCCAAAGTGAAAAAATTCCGGCTGGCTTTTTTGATTCTGCTGATTTTACATGCATTATCCCAAAGTCTTTTAACTTCCAGTCGGAGTCAGGTTTTGTTGATGTTGCTCCCATTGTTTTTTATCTATTCCTTCGAAAAAAGGATAAATAGAAAGTTCTTCATCTCTGCGCTTTTCATACTTTTATTCACGGTTATTAGTGCCTCACTATTTACCTATCTGCGGTATTACTATATTGATTATGGCTATTCAAATATTATCAATGCGGTTTCGAGTTACAACGACCAAAATGATTTCAATTCTAAGTTAATTGGGGGAACCCTTTTTTTGTTCGGAAGAATTACAGGTTTTGATGGAGTTTTGCTCTCGTTAACGGTCCCGCCCCCTGAGATTTCACTATCTCGTGTTATATCTTTGCTTTTTAGCGAGCCGTCCCTTTCTGAGTACTACACTCACGATGTTGCCGGCGTAAGGAATGCTGGCGTGGGATTTTCACCAGGTTTGATAGGAGGACTTTATCTTTTATCGGGATACCCCGGCGTATTAGTTGGCATTCCTTTGTGGATCATCCTTTGGGCAAAATTTTGGAGTTTTTTTACTTCTTCACGTTACAAGAGTTCCTTGGTAATGATTTCCTATTTGGCTTTTTTTTATTTTTTGCAATCCCAGGAAGGGACGTTCGACGCATTCCTGAAGATGATAGCGGTTCTTCTTTTTTCGTTTTACGTGGGCGAGGTATTAACAAACTATCTCGTGAAAAAAAGCCCGGGGAAACATCTGTGAAAATTTTGTTTTTGTTTCAAGATTTTCCCTTCCCGCCAAACAACGGCATAAGAATAACTTTATTTAACATCCTAAAAAATGCCATTAAAAAAAGTAAGTGTGATGTTCTTTGTTTTGGAGAACCAAGCGAAAATGATTTGAAGGGTTTTAAGGCGGAATTTCCAAAAGTCGAGTTAATTCAAATATTTTCGCCCAATAAGGGACTAGGCCTTCGCCTTCGTCAATTGCTTTCAATGTTCACCAACTCAATTCCATCCGTCGAAAGATTTAAGAATAAGAATTATTTGAAAAGGTTGGACGATGTCTTAGGGGAAAATGAATACGATTTGATCCATTTTGATCTTTTGAATCTTGCACCCTATAGGATCGCAACCGGCAATATCCCGACAATACTTTCTGCAAATGATGCAATTTCACTTTATTACCGCAAAATGAGCAGTGGGACTAACAATGCATTTAAAAAAAATTATTACGATTTTTTGGCCTCGAAAATAGCTCGTTTTGAAAAATATTGGTACCCAAAATTTGACCAGGTGCGGGTTGTTTCGGACCTGGATAAAAGTTACTACCGTGAACAATTGGGGTTAAGGAATATTATGACCGTCCACATTACCGTCGAACCTTCCCGGTTTGTAGCCAGCAATAAACCATTAAAACGAGAAAAAACCTTCAATATATTTACTTCGGGCGCAATGCATTTGCCTTACATAAAAAGACCGATTTTGGAATTTGCAAATACTCATTGGCCGAAAATTCACGCACGGTTTCCGGATACAGCAATGACTATCGTTGGCCGGCATGGAAATGAAAATATAAAAAAAACATTGGAGAAAATAAAAGGCATAAAGTTTTTCAGATTTCTCGCGAATTACCACGAGGTTTTGAAAAACTCTCAGTTAGTGTTGATGTTTGACCGTGGCGGAGTGGGGATGAAAAACAGAACAATAGAGGCTTTCTCCACGTCGAAAATAGTGCTTGGATATCCTGAGGCTTATTTGGGTATTGAAATTGAAAATATGAAAAACTGTATTGTTGCAAATAACGCAGAGGAGTTTGATGAAAGCTTAATTTATGCAATTGAAAACTATAAAAAATTAAAACCAATGGGTGCTTCAGCCAAAAACCTAATCTCCGGGAAATATTCCTGGATCAACGCCGAAAAAGAATGGAATTCTTTATATGCAAAGGCTTTACGGACTCAACATTCCAGGGGCTCAATTGAGGAAATCTCTTTTGGAAAATAAGAATATTCCCAACCTTTTCATATTAGGGGCTCCCAAAAGCGGGACGACTGCGTTAAGTGAGTACCTAAGGAATCATCCAAACATATTTTTTAGTCGGATAAAGGAACCGCATTACTTTAACTTTGACGCGAAAAAAGGGTATGAAATAGACCTCAAAACGTATCTTTCTTTATTTAAGGACGCTGATCCCCATGTTCATAAAGTGATCGGTGAGGGATCAACGGCCTATTTGTTTTCGAAGATCGCGGTTTCCGAAATTATCAAGTTTAATTCCAAGGCAAAGTTCGTTGTGATGTTAAGAAATCCCGTCGATTTGGTATATGCCTGGTATTCGCAGAAATATTATGAAGGTCTGGAGACAATCGGCGATTTTGAGTCGGCCTGGCGCGCGGAAGAAGAAAGGAAAAAAGGAAAAAACATACCCAGATCCTGTTTCGATCCCGCCCAATTATTCTATTCAGAATGGGGAAAATTGGATGAGCAGATTGAAAGGCTGTTTTCGCTAGCGAGAAAAGAAAACATAAAAGTAATAATTTTTGACGATTTCGTAAAAGATACAAAAAGTGTTTATGAAGATGTCCTAGCCTTTCTTGGGGTTCCATCAGACAATCGCCAATCATTTCCAGTAATCAATGAAAGTAAAAAACCGAAATTTGTAAGGCTGCAGCCGCTTTTCGCATATTTGATAAATTTCATGCGTGGATTACGATCAATGGTTGGCTTGAATTTGGGCTACGGAAGCGGAGTATTTCAAAACCTATTGATGGCGAATAGCGAACCGACTGTTAAAAGTAAGCTCCCGGATGATTTTAAAAGTGAGTTAAAAACCTACTATCGAAACACAATAATTAATTTGTCAAAGCTGCTAAACCGCGATCTTGCTTACTGGATTGAAAAGAGCTTGTAGAACGCGTACGAATCAAGCTGAAGTGAGAAACCATGAAAGTGTTGATGCATTGTCTTTCCCAGTTGAGCGGTGGGGCAAAGGCCTATTTGCGAAACGTGGCTCCTTTGCTATGCCAACATTTCAAAAACTCACCAGAAGGCCATACTCTTAAATTACTGGCCCACAATGAACAAAGAGATCTACTGGAGTTTGTTGACCCAGCCCAGATTATTTGGGTTACTGGCGAAAGGCCAGCCGGTAAAAAGAGGGTAATTTGGGAATTAAAGAATTTGCCACGAATCATTGAAAGTGAGGGAATTGATGTTTTTTTCAATCCCTACCAAATCGGTCCGAATGTTCCAAATGTAAAACAAGTATTGATGCTCCAAAATATGGAGCCCTTCCTCTGCAAAGGCTTATCATATAGTTTCAATTCTCGAGTGAGAAATTACCTCCTGAAAGAGTGGTCGACCTATTGTCTGAAAAAGGCCGATAGAGTCATTTCAATATCCGAGTTTGTAAAAAAATATTTAGTTCAAAATTTGGGTATTGAGAAAAGCCGAATTCGTTTGATCTACCACGGGACAGACCAAGAAAAATATTTAAAACTAAATCCAGGAAGGGCCAAGGATGTTCTTGAGAAGCTTGGAGTACGAGAAAAGTTCATCCTAACATGTGGTTCGCTATTGCCTTATAGGCGTTGCGAGGATGTAATCGGCGCATTTAGTAAATGTGCTGAAAAAATTGGAGAAAATGTGCAGTTGGTTATTGCAGGCACCGGGAACGACAAAAAATGTCACCAACTAATAGAAAATTCGATAAAAAAATCACCCTATCGAAATCGCATCTGTCGCGTCGGCTTTGTCCCCTGGGAATTAATGATTGATCTTTATAAGAGAAGTTTATGTTGTGTGTTAGCCACGGAAATCGAAGCGTGTTCTATTATTGCTATAGAAGCTATGACCATGGGATGCGCAATTATTTCTTCGGATTGCCCCCCGCTGCCTGAAATTTTAAACGGGTCAACTTTGCAATTTGAATCGCGAAACGTTGACCAGCTTGCCAATCGAATTCTTCATTGTGTCGAGGACGAAAACGTAAGGAAGAAATTAAAAAGCCTTGCTTTGAACAGGGCGAAAGACTTTTCGTGGGTGAAGTGTGGTTTGGAAACTTATTCGGCTCTAACCGATTGGCAACAAGGTGAAAACGATCGATGAGAAGAGTCCTGGGCTTGTTCCTTATGAAAATCGAAAAATGGACGAAATCATGAGTGTAATTCTTGGAATAAATAGCTTCCACACGGATTCATCGGCCTGCATCGTGGTGGATGGTTCTTTAAAAGCCGCAATTTCTGAAGAAAGACTCGGGAACAGAATAAAACATGTTTCTTGTTTTCCTTCTTTGGCCGTCCAAAAGGTACTCGAGTTGTCAAATCTCACGATCAAAAATGTTGATTGGATTGCTATTGGAAATAATCACAATGCGAACCTGTACCCGAAAATAGCGAAAGTAATGTCCCATCCCTTGAGAACCGTTAAGGGTGTTGTTTCACACTTAAAACGGAGGAAAAAACATCGCGGATTATTGGAAGTTCTTAAGTCGGAGTGCGGCTTTTATGAAGATGAGTGCAACTTTAAGATAGCGCGAGTAGAGCACCATGTTTCCCATCTTGCCAGTTCGTTTTTTTGTAGCCCGTTTAACGAGGCTTCCGGTTTTTCATACGATGGGTCTGGGGATTTTGTTTCGGGAATGTATGCACGTTGTCAGGACAATAAAATTTCAGTTTTGGACCGGGTTTATATCCCGGATTCATTGGGCTTGTTTTATACGGCTCTTTGCCAATTCATCGGTTTTGACCGTTTTGGGGAGGAGTACAAAGTCATGGGTCTTTCTGCTTTTGGGAGACCCAGCTTTATGGATTTGATGGGAAAGATTCTGTCCGCTTCTGGATTTCGATACAAATTAAATAGAAAATTCATCCCTGATATTACCGGAAAAACAATTGATTGGACGGCGGCTGAAAGTGGCGAGATTATCATTCCTGCGTTGTTTGGCGATAAATTGCGGGAATTGTTCGGCGAACCTCGGAATAGAAACGGCGAATTTAGCCAAAGGGATAAGGACTTGGCCTCATCTATGCAGATGAAGTTTGAAGAAATTGTTATGGAATGTTTGAAGTGGTTATGGAAAAAGGCTCCCAGCGAAAACCTAATAACCGCGGGTGGATGTGCCTTAAACGGAGTCTGCAATGCAAGAATTTTGAGAGAAACATCTTTCAAGAAATCCTATATCCAGTGTGCCGCATCGGATGATGGTACGGCAATTGGTGCTGCTTTTTATGTTTGGCACGAGATACTGGGGAAGCCGCGTAGCTTTGTAATGGAACATGCTTATTACGGTTCGGAAGCAAGGGATGTGGAAATCGAAAAAGCACTGACTGAAAAGGGTCTTAACTATGAAAAACTCGAGACCGGGCCATTGCTCGATAAAGTCGCCAATCTCTTAGCAAAGGGCCAGGTGGTGGGTTGGTTCCAGGGGAGGAGTGAATGGGGTCCCCGAGCCTTGGGGAACAGGTCTTTATTGGCACATCCCGGTTGGCCGGGAATGAAAGACTCGATTAACAAGAAAATCAAACGAAGAGAATCATTTAGGCCTTTTGCACCTTCTATCCTTTGGGAAGAAGTGCCTAATTATTTTGAGCAAACAATCGAGAGCCCTTTCATGATGCACGTCGTTAAAATTCGTCCGGAAAAACGTCAGGCTCTTTCGGCGGTTTGCCATGAGGACTTTACGGGCAGGCTTCACACCGTCAAGAGAAGCCAAAATACCTTGTATTATGACCTGATACAAAATTTCTTTAGGCGGACAGGAATTCCGGTTTTGTTGAATACTAGTTTCAATGAAAACGAACCCATAGTTGAGACCCCCGAGCAGGCCATTGCTTGTTACCTTCGGAACGATGTAGATGCTTTGTGCATAGGCTCTTATCTAACCTCCAAAGAAATGGGTAAACCGCCCTTGGTTCAGGCCTGAAAAAACTGAGCCGAATTCAGGAAGTGACCAATGCGAATATTAGTTACAGGCGGTTCGGGCTTTATTGGAACAAATTTGCTGAATGTGCTCCTTGAGGGCAAGCATGATTTCCTGAGCTTGGATATTAGCGAACCGCGGTTGTCCTCCCATTTTAAGTTCTACAAGAAAGTTGATGTCCTTGATCCGGAGACCTTGACCCGAACAATTAAATCTTTTGCACCTGAGTTCGTATTTCATTTGGCGGCTAGGACTGATTTGGACGAAAAGAAAGATATAAAGGGTTATGCAGCCAATATTGATGGGGTTAGGAATTTAATAAAGGCCATTTCGGCAACGTCTGCCGTCCGAAGATGTATTTTCACTTCAACGAAATTAATCGTGCCCAATGATTCCGGTCCGGAAGATGATCAGGATTTCCGCCCGAATACGTTATATGGCCAAAGCAAGGTTGAAGGTGAAAAAATAGTTCGCGATTCCAACGAATTACACTGCGAATGGTGCATCATCCGTCCTACCTCCATCTGGGGGCCATGGTCCGATGCACCTCAT
>Ga0209060_10004150_pt1 | contig 11531 bp, 6 predicted proteins | sample Coa_R1_8_FD_187155 | JGI IMG/M metagenome (GOLD analysis project Ga0209060, IMG submission 187155) | Surface soil microbial communities from Centralia Pennsylvania, which are recovering from an underground coalmine fire - Coalmine... | ecosystem: Environmental > Terrestrial > Soil > Unclassified...
TTAAGGATTTTGCCACGACGGCTCCGTTGGATAGGTTACCGCCGGATTGGGCTTGCTCCTGGGTCTCCTCCTCGATTCCGCAGGTAGTCCGTTCCTTATTGCCTCTAATGATGCTCTTGCATCGCCGCGCGCATTTTGCCGCCTGGATCCAATACCTCTACGGTGGTTTCATCCTGATTGGCGGTGGTATGTGCCTTGCGAAGATCCGTATATGCCTCTTCCTGGACTTTCACCTGATGGGTCGCTTCCTCTACTTTCTGTCTGGTATGGATGCCGGTGAGGATGAGGAGCCCGATGCAGAATACCCCGAAGCCCAGCGATGCAAACCACGCCGGACGGCTCGAAAGCAGCACCGCAAGCGAAGCCAATACAATGCCGATTTCGGCGATCAATTGTCCGTGCTCGAAGCTTTCCGCCGCAGTAAAATGCGCTTCGACCAGAGGTTGATAGACCTCCGCCCACTTGCTGGATAAGGCGCGCTCCTGGGAATAGTCGAGATACAGTTGCAGAAGGCGTTTCAACACCACCTGTTCCGGTGAATCGGCCCCTGTGGCGGGTTCCGCCGCGGCGAGATGGGATGCATGCGGCATCACCCCGCGCTGCTTTTCCAGTTCGATCATAATGATGCGGAATTTGGTGCTGGCGCTGGTGGAGAGAGAGTTGGCCTGCGTCTGCTCGATCATAGAGCGCGTCAACTCATTGCGCTGGGCGCCGACCAGGGCCGCGCACAGCGCAATGAGGACGCCCATGAGCGCCATCGTCAGTCCCATAACCTTGCCGTTGCCTTTATGGTCTCCGGAGTGCTCTGCACTGTGTCCTGCATGTTCCGCCCGCTCCAGGGATTCGTGTGCTGTCGACATGATAGGTGTACTTTCTGTCTGAATTTCCGGCACGTTACGTACTCCCTGCGTCGTTTCTCCACAGAGACAACTGCTGGCTCTCAAAACGGAAACTCTGAGAGAGACGCCTATATCGGGCGGACCAGGCAATTGTGCCGGATTACGTCCTATTATCGGAAAAGCGGGTTTGATCTTAAGCGTGAGGACTTCCATATCCCAATTGCCCTCAGCGAGCTGTTGAGAACCTTGTGCATTTGAATGCAACTCCCACTCCCGCAACGCGTCTATCCTATACATTCGTATCATCACCCTGGAGGTCGAGAATAGGATGGCGTCGCTCCTCTCTCCCGATGTGGGCCTAAAATTTGAATCGCGCTACCGTTGTGAAGCCCTCCGCTTTGAGGAAGTGCGTTATGCCCCAGACCACTGGGTCCCTTCCCATAGCCACCAGGAGGCATATCTCGTTTTGTGTCTTCAGGGCAATATCGAGGAGTTCTCCAACAGGCAGAAATTGTTTATCGGGCCTGCAATGCTCAGCTTCCTGCCTATCGGCGCACCCCATGCCTGCCGGTTCACAGAGAGTGTCCGAACCTTTCAGATGGTGCTGAACGCCTCCTGGCTGGAGCGTTTCCGGCAGGTAGCGCCTCTGACGGAGGAGCCTGCCATCTATCAGAATGGCCTGCCAAGCTGGATAGCGGCACGCATCTATCGCGAATTCCAACAGCGGGACAATCTGTCTTCCCTGGTGATGCAAGGCATGCTGCTGGAACTCCTGGCGGAGATGTCACGGCATGCCGTCGGCCCGGACGAGACAGACTGCCCACACTGGCTCCGGCAGGCAAAAGACTACCTGCATGCCCACTTCACAGAGAGCATCTCGCTGGAAGCCCTCGCATCCGCGGTCGGCGTCCACCCTTCGCATCTGATGCGCAGCTTCCGCCGGCACTGCCGTTGTACTGTCGGTGACTATATCCGCAGGCTGCGGGTGGAGTACGCCAGCCATCTGCTTGCCACGTCGGATGCCTCCCCCACCCAGATCGCCATGGAGGTCGGCTTTGCCGATCAGAGCCACTTCAACCGTACGTTCAAAGGGTTCACCAGCATGACCCCCATCGAATTTCAAAAAGCCTCCGGACGTGCAAGTTACAGACAAAAAGAGCGGATCTGATCCAAGACAGCGTCGTGCCGACAGAGTATGCTATTCCAAACTCAGCTTTTGGAAAGGCGATTGTCCATGCATACTCGGCGCTTCACCCAGCGGCTGCTGCCGCTCTTCGCAGTTCTATCCCTCCTCTTCCCCTGGCCCGATCGAGGCTCCGTGCGGGCGCAGGCGCCGCCTCAAGAGGATCGGCGTATCGAACGGCTGTCCGGCCTATGTAAGCTGTGGGGGACCATCAAGTACTTTCACCCCTCCCTCGCCTACCGAGACATCGATTGGGACCTGGCTCTGGTCCACGCCATTCCCGAAGTAGATGCCGCGCAATCCTCACAGGAGTATCGGACCGCCATTGCACACCTGCTTACCGCGCTGCACGATCCCATGACGACGACCGAGCAGTCGGCGCAGACTGTGCCACAAGCTCTCTCCGCTGCACCTGATGGCAAGCCTCCCCTCGTTTCCGAGCCGGTGGAGGACGCGCAGGTGGTCCATGCCGAGGCCCTGCTTATGCAGACATTTCCTTCGCCACAAGCCGAACAGGAGTTCCTACTCGGCCTTGAGAAAGATCCGAAGACGCCGCTGCGCATTTTGGATTGTCGTAGGATCCCGAATGGGACAGATCCGGCCCAGTTGATACGCCTGGTCCGCGCTACCGCCCTGAGCGGCGTGCCCGCGCCTGTGCCCCTGGGAACCTGGAGGCATCGCTCCCACTCCGGTTACGCCACCCAGACCGGCTACTCCAGCGGCAATTACTACTCCGCTCTGGTCACAGAGACCAGAGAGGCGGCGATCAGCGCCAACCCCACGGGCAAATTTCGTCCCACAGCGATCCTTGTGGACGCCACCACCCCCTCCGAATTGTTGCCTCTCCTCAGCGGCCTGCAGGCGCGGGGCCAGGGCGTGGTGGTAGCGGAGGAGCGAAACGCGCCGGAGGACGGCAAGACCGTGGAGGTCCCTCTTCCGGAGGGCGTGACCGTGACGCTACGCGTGGGGGAGTTTGTCAATCCGGACGGCGGCATCGGCTTTCACCCGGATGTGGCGGTCCCTCCCGGTTCGGCCAAGTCGCCCCCAGCCGACCCATGCCTGCATGCAGCGCTGGAAGCATTGCGCCATCCCCTATCGGCCCGCCCACCCTCGCCGGAGGCCACGACGACAACGGCGATTGCCGACCGTCCTTATGCGGAGATGCGCTATCCCAACCGGGAGTATCGCCTGCTGGCCCTCTTCCGCTACTGGAACATCATCCGCTACTTCTTCGCCTATCGCGATCTGATGGACGAGCCCTGGGACGAGGTACTGACCCGGTTTATCCCGCGCTTCGAGACCGCGAAAAATGCGACCGAATATGGACTTGCCGTCGCGGAGTTGTCCACCCACCTGCACGATTCGCACGCTTTTCTCAGCGATTTTCCACGGGACCTCTACGTCGGTTATTATGGGCCGCTGCTGCTGGTAAGTCCCGTGCGGGGGCAAACGGTAGTAACCAAAATCGTGGACGCCGACGCCGCGAAGACCGCAGGCATTCAGATAGGCGATGTGATTCAGGCGGTAGATGGCGAGCCCGTAGCGAAGCGGTTGGAGCGCCTGGGGCGCTTCTACGCCGCCTCCACACCGCAGGCGCAGAGTGTGAATCTGCACCATATCCTGCTTGCCGGACAACCCAATACAAAGGCAATATTGCAGGTCGTGGGGCGGAACGGCAAAACGCGTGAGGTGGAGATGCCTCGCTCTGCCAACGTCTACACCCTTCCCCTGCCGAAACGCGAGACACCGGTCTATGGCGTCCTCCCCAGCGGCTTCGGCTACATCGACCTGGATCGCCTGACATGGGCAGATTCGGACAAGGCGATGGACGCCGTTCAGAACACGCCGGGACTGATCTTCGATATGCGCGGCTATCCCAATGGGACTGCCTGGACGATCTCGCCGCGCCTGGCAAGCCAGCGCGTGAAGACGGTGCGCTTCCGCACGCCGACATGGGACAACCCTCGGGAAGAGCTGCAGGTCTTCTTCGATCAGACCACCGAGCCGAACGGCAAACCGCGCTATCAGGGCAAGGTGGTCATGCTCATTGACGCATCGGCCGGCAGTCAGGCGGAGCACACCTGCCTCTACTTCGAGGCGGCGACCCACGTCACCTTCATCGGAACGCCTACCGGCGGATACGATGGCGACGTCACTTACTTCTATCTTCCCGGCGGCATCGTCGCCTCCTTCTCCGGCCATGAGGTGCGCCATGCGGATGGGCGTCAACTGCAACGGATAGGCATCCAGCCGCAGGTTCGGGTGGAACCCTCCGTGCGCGGCATTCGGGAAGGCCGCGACGAGATCCTGGAAGCCGCCATTCGCTACCTGCACAAGCAGGCGCCCCATTGAAACCGTTGCAACGTTTTTTGCCGTGCAGGGAATGCCGGAGCGTGCGTGGAACCTTAAGCTCGGTTCGATGTCCGTTTCTACAAGGAGATTACCGCATGAAGCTTTCGATCTCGGCACGTACCAGGCTCGCGCAGACCGTGACCGGCGGCGTTCTGGTCGTCCTGTTCGGCAATGGGGGGATATGGGGAGCGCCCTGCGCCCATGCGGCGCAACAACCCGGCGAGGATAGCACGACATACGATTTTCAGCGGCACTACCATGCCGGTGATGTCGACCGTTACAAAGCCACGGTGCTGGTGATCACCAACGGCCCAAAGACGGGCGGAAAAGAAGTAACCGTCAAGTATACCATCGTTTCCCGCGAGACCGTAAAGTCGGTGGATCCCGATGGCGCGATCACGCTGGTGATGGAGTTTGAGCAGGCAGTCGGCTCTTTTGACGGCCAGACCCTCGACGTTACGGCGAAGATGCCCCGTGTGACGCAGACGCTGGATAAGCAGGGCCGCCTGCATAGCAAGCTGGAGGGTGGCGCCGACCCGACCGCCGTCGTGATGCTGGAAATGATTGACAAGGCAGGCGAGGCGCAGATTGCGGGCTTGCCCCCCAGACCGGTGAAAGTCGGAGAGACCTGGAAGCTCACTCCTCCCGATGCCCTGAACTCTAAAGCCCAGTGGTCCGGCCTCGCCACCCTGGCCTCGGTGGAGAGTAGCGGCGGCGATAAGACGCTGAAGGTGAACTATGGGACCGATGCCTCCATCGATGGCCCGGCCCCCACCAAGGTGCATTCGGGAGCGACGCTGCTTATAGACGTGCTGACCGGCAAGACGATCAAGCTGGCCAGCAGGACGGACGCCTGGGTAGGACAGACGAAGACCACGGTGGACATCCAGTACAATCATATCGACGATACCGCTTATACGATCCAACGGACCTATCGCGCCGGGGACGTAAATCGCTATCGGATCCATATGGTCTCGACCACAAGCGACCCGCAGATGGGCGGAAAGGATCATGTTGTCAAGAACGACATGATCGTTCGGGAGACCGTCAAGTCCGTTGATCCCGATGGTACGGTGACGATCCTGGACGAGTTTGAGTGCGCCGGCAGCTCCATAGACAATATGGATGTCGATCTTACCGAGTCGATGCCTAAGGTGACCCAGACCCGCAACAGTCAAGGGGATCTCCAGGTCAAAGTCCAGGGCGGCGATACCCGATTTACGGACCCGGTGCTGCAGATGATGCTGCAGATCGCTCGGGGGCAGGATGTCATTCCGACGAAACCGGTAAAGGTCGGGACCTCCTGGCGCTTTACAGCCGACGCCGGTACAAAGGACAAGACGACCGGAACGGTGCTTCTGGAGTCGGTGGAGGGTATCAACGGCGTCAAAGCGTTGAAACTGAAGCGTGTGGCCGATACGTCCGGTGGAGAGGCGGCTGCCGGTATCCATGAGGAGATAACGACGCTCCTGGATGCCCTGACCGGTAAGACCCTGAAGCTGACCTCCCGTTCGATCTCCTCGACAGGAGAGAGCAAGACCACCGTGGACATCGCTTACGGCCCTGCCGAAGACAAGGCGGAGGCAGGCAGCGGGAAGTAGCATCGCGCCAGCCTATCCGCAGGAGACCGCATCCCCCGTGGGATACTATTCCCGATAGCCGCCGTAGAAGCGAACGAGATCCTCCATCGTCGGAATAACGATGGGCTCCAGAATGATCAGGCTGCTCTGATAGATGCCCTTGATGCGCTTGCCCTCTTTAAAGGGCGCTATCGGCACGTCCTTCGCCAGATCCTTCAGCCCCGGTATCTGGCGCAGCACGGGAAACCCTCCCGTTGCCTGAGCGTAACTGGAGTTGCTTGTCAGGGTGGAGAGTACCGTGGGCTCGTAGGCGAGCGCGGAGACCGTGGCATCGTTGATGTTGTGGTTGGTCACATGGTCGGTAATGGTGTCCGACCCCGTCGGCTGCAGCGTCTCGTTGACGGTGAGCGTAAGCGTGACGCTGCCCGAATCGAACCCGATGCTGGGGTTGGCGGTGAGATTGATCCCGGACTGAACCGACACGGCCTCCCCGCCCGCCATCAGCGCCTGGACGATATTCATCCCATCGATGCCATACTGCTGCGTAAACTGGGTGAGCGGGCTGGTGGGGGTGAGCGCGGCAGCGGCGGCTGCCGTCGCGGAGGTAGACGGCGGAGCCTGCGCCGCCGTGTTCAGCGTCCCGAGCGCCGCCGTCGCCTGCGCCGCCTGGTTCAAACGATCCAGGAGTTTCGACTGCGAAGGCATGCGCGCGGCTACGGTCGCGGAGACGGAACCAACGGTGTCGGGTTCGAACTGCAGGCTGACGCTGTTGGAGACAAACATGTTCACCGAGGAATCGGACAACAACACGTCCTGGACCACGTCCGGCACATTCTCGATGCTCGAAGTGGAGAGCAGATCGTGCGTGGTGACCCTGCTGAGTTGCCGGTTTGCCAGCAGACGGAGTTGATCCACATAGTGGTTATAGAACTGCTGTTCCAGTGCGCGTGACAGCGCCTCGCTGCCGCGCAGCAGCCACTGGTTCAGCGCGGCCTCCAGCATCTGCAGCTTCTCGTAGTTTACCTCTTGCACCGCGTTCGTATTTTCGATGTTCAGGCGCCGATCCACCTTGGCGCGCTCTTCGGCATAGGCGTGGAACATCGGGATCAGTTGGTTGATACCGGCGGGCGAATCGTCGGCGGCAGCGGCGACGGCCTGGAACAGGGCCATCGGCACGCTGACCAGGTCATTGGCGACCGAATTCAGGTCGTAAAGGCGGCGGCGCAGCGAGTTCGGCAGTTGCGGCGCTTCCTTCTCCTTTCCGGCAGGCGATTGGATGGCCGCGATGCTCTCTTCAATGCTGTGTTCCCGATCCAGAGAGTTCTGAAACCGGCGTTGCAGTTCGCCCAGGCTGTCATGGGCCTGCTTGCGGCACAGGGCAGGATAGAGCCTCTGCGTCAGTTCGACCGCGCGTCGGGTGCGCAGTGCGACCCAGGTCGGCAGAGGACAGCGTGGGTCTCGGAGAGAGTTGATAAAATCGGTGACGGAGGCGCCATCGTGACTGTCCAGGCTACGCTGGCTCTCCGCACACCAGTCGCGCGCAGCCATCACGGCCGTCTGCCAGGCGGCCAGCTTGCCGGTAATATCACGGACGATCTGCTCATCGCTCTCGTGGGGATCCAGCAGTGCCGTGGAGAGCGCTTTCTGAAGCTCCAGCAGCGCCTTGTCGGTGTCCGAACCTTCGGTCCCGGTCGGCGATGCGGGCGGGAGTTCGGGCAGCGCCCGGTCCACCATCAGGAGCAGCAGGATCTCCTGCACGGTAAGCGGCCGGTTGCCATTGCCCAGGGTGGGAAACAGCCGATCCATCTCCTGATAGATCTTCAGGTCGTCTCCCTTGCGGCGCTTCAGCCGCGCGATCAGATACTCCTGGAGGTCGGCAAAGGCGCGGACGACCTCCGTGCGCTGGGCATCCACCAGCGCCTTGACGGTCTCGGTCATCTGGATCACATCGGTATTTGCCGGCCCGGTGAGTTGCACCACACGGGTGTTGAGCTGGAGATGGGCGCGTGGCCGTTCGTAGAGGAATGCCATCATCTTAATATCGGCCATGTGCTTATCAACACGCTCTCTATCCCCGGCTACCAGAATATAGTTGCCGCTGGCGACGAAAGTCAGGTCTCCCAACGTCGGCCTCGCCGGGATCGGAAGCGTGTTGTTCCCGAAGACGCCGGTGGGTTGCATGTTCTTCAGTTGCTCGACATAACGCGTAGCGGAGCGTGCATCGTGCATCACGACACGGCGCACTACGGTCTCCGGCAGGGCGGGGCCTGCGGGAGGCTTCGGAGCGGTGGTAGGGGGGGTCGTTGCCGCAGCGGGAGGCGCGGCTGCCGGCGGGTCCGCGCTTACGCGTGGGCCGGAACCTATCCACAGGACTGCAATTAGCAGCCCAAGGCAAGTCGTATGGAGCTTCAAGGCTTTTCTGTTTCTCATCATCGATGCTCTTATCGCGATGTTCTCTACATCTATGGTCGGCATTCCGATCCGAAATGCCCATATCTTCCCTCTTGCGTCGTCTTCCGTCAGGTTAGACATCGTTTCTGGGTCCGGGTTGCATATCAAGCGTGCTGAATCTCATTTTTAATTCCTACTGTCTTCCTCGTGGGGACAGCCTAACGAGGTGTCGGGTACTGAAGAACGTTCTTCAGTACCCGACACCTTACCATTTGGCATGGCTCTATGCAACAAACCGCACGCTGTTCGTTACGGACCGCTCCGGGCGAAAGAGGAGACGAGGGAGTCGGTCAAATCCATATTCCAGATGCCGATGATGTTGTTGTTCTCACTCCACATCACCCGCGTCAGGCCATCCGCTCCCGACGTGATGGAGAGCGGATTCCAGGCGTTCACCGGGCCGAAGATCACCGAGGAGACGAAGCCGTTGATGTTGCTGACGCTCCAGAGCTTCATATGGCCGTTCACATCGCCCCAGAGGATCCGCGCCCGGTTATCGCTGCCTACGCTGATGTCCAGGGCGGACCAGCCGGGATACGGGCCATAGTTGGAGGAGTTGAGCTTGGTATTGTCCGACCGGAGATGCCATAGAGACATGGCGCCGTTGACATTCATCCAGATCACCCGCGTCAGGCCATCCGCACCGGAGGCGATCCGAGTGGCTGTCCATCCGGGATAGGGGCCGAATTCCGGCGTCTGGGTCATGGCGCCGCCCGTGTCCACCGTCCATATCATCATGTCGCCGTTCCCGTCGTGGGCAAGGATACGGGCCTTATCATCGCTGCCCACACTGATATCTACGGCGTTCCACCCTGACACCGATGGGAAGGAGAACTGGGAGACCACATTGTTATTCTGGTCCAGGTGCCAGAGGTAGAATGCGCCATCCGCATTGGTCCAGAGGACCCGCGTCAGGCCATCTGCGCCACAGGCGACCGCGACGGGCGTACATCCTGCAAAGGGACCGAATACCTGGGTAGCCATAAAGTTGCCGCTATTGTCCATCGTCCACACGACCATCCGGCCATTCCCATCGGTCCAGAGCGCCCGCGTCAGGTTGTCGCTCCCCGTTGCCACATCCACCGCCTGCCAGAATATAGCGGATACGGTGTTGGCGTTCAGCGTCACCGATCCGGAGATCGAAAACGCTCTCCCGGAGAGGCTGGCCCCATTCAGCAGGGTGATGTTATTCTGGGCGAGGATGTTGCCCAGGAAACCCACCCCCGTACCCAACGTAACGGAATTGCCGACCTGCCAGAACACATTGTTGGGGTTTGCGCCTCCGAGCATCCTCACGGCGGTACTGTTGTCGGCGGAAAGCGTCGTACCTACCTGGAAAATAAAGACGGCGTTGCGATCCCCATGCGCATCGAGGCTCAGGATGCCGCCCAGATGCGCCGCCCCACTGAAGCGATACATCCCTGGGGAGAGCGCCATTCCGCCCAGATCCTGGCCGGAGAGGTCGGTCGCCGAAGTAAAGGGTCGGTTGACGAGGTCGTTGTACGCGGCAGCGGCGTCGTTCTGAGCCTGGGTTGCCACCGCTCCCCCAACGTAAGCCGCTCCGTTGTGAATGGCGCCCGGAGGAAAGCCGATCACATTGGCACCCTGACCGACGCCCACGTTGCCGGAAAGGGCGCTGGCTCCGCTGTTGTTTACCCCACTGGCGCTCAGCACCGCAAAACTCCTTGCCGATGCCAGATTCGCCGGCTGCCCCCATGCGGGTGCATGGAGACTGGCGATAAGAGCAATTCCCACTGCGAACATCGCGATTCGCATAAGCTTCATCTTCTATCCCTCCTCTGGATAGCTCCATGTGACAACCTGGAGAGTCTGATGCTCTCCAGGGGACGGCGTTTTTGCCAGGAGGGAGACGGCGTTCGAGGACGAATAGTTCTCCGAAGTGAAATCGGCGGCGGTCCGCTTCCTGCCGTGCGGGGGTCTCACCGGTTGCGCACGATGACTTCGGAGAGGAGGTTCCAGCCCGCACGTTGGGGCAGGGCGTTGGCGAAACCGATGGCCGGCTTGCCGGTCCATGGGTCGCGGATGCCCAGGGCGAGCGTATAGCGGCCGGGAGCGGCATGCACGGTCGGCCTGGCCGTCAGCCGAAAGGCGCCGGGCAGCCAGGTCCGAATATCCGCGGAGGTCGGCAGCGTCTCCACCACCCTACCCTCCGCATCCAGAAGTCCCAACTCCACGGGCCAGGGGTAGTAGAAGGGCGCAACGCCGATATTCTCTCCCACGATGGAGATCTCCAGGCGGTCACCCTGGCGCACGGCGTCGGGATGGCGGACTTCCGTTAATCGGAACGCGTACCCCATCCGCCGCACGAGCGCCTGGCTGCGCTCCAGGAAGGCAGGCGTCGGTTGGCGCTCCAGTGCGGGGCCATAAGGCCCGACCCAGGTAAAGTGCGCCGCCTCCGCCCGCTGCAGGGTGAGTTCCGCGTTCGCGCCCAGCCACTTCGCCGCCGCGTTGGGGACCATTTCGCCGCCGATTGCGCCCTGCTTCCAGTTCGCGGTCCGCCCGCTGCGGCGCATGGCGGGCAGGAACTTCCACGCCTCCGGGCCATCGGTGTCCTCCGGAAACATGTCGTCGAAGAACCCGATCCAGGGCTGTCCGCCGGCATAGCCGGCCGGGTAGCGGGTCATGAGGATCTTGTGAGGAAACGCCCGATGGGCCGCCTCCAGCACGCGCTGTTGCGTGGCGGCGCTGGCGAACAACTCCGTGCGCGGATAGGTGTGCCACTCGCCCCAGAACCCGAGCAGCCCCATCTCGACAAAGGCGACGCGCGGGTTCTCGTCGTAACGCCGGCCCAGCGCGGCGATCAGCCGCTCCAGGGCCGTCACCAGCTTCGGGTCGTCGTAGTCCGGCGAGAGGCCGCCGCCCTCTTCGCGGTAGGGGGTCTGTTTGATCCCCTTGGCGGCCAGCCAGTCCGGCAGGCCGGAGGGCTGACCCGGATAGTCGATATAGACCCGGAAGACGATGTGCTTGCCCTGCGCCAGGGGCGTCTCCCACGCCTGCCGCTCCCACTCCGCAAAGGCATATCGGCCCTCCTCCGGCTCCAGATCCTTCCAGGGAACATACAGAAAGACCATCGAATAGGGCTGGTAGATCGGCCCGGCGATGGTG
>Ga0209060_10004154_pt1 | contig 11526 bp, 13 predicted proteins | sample Coa_R1_8_FD_187155 | JGI IMG/M metagenome (GOLD analysis project Ga0209060, IMG submission 187155) | Surface soil microbial communities from Centralia Pennsylvania, which are recovering from an underground coalmine fire - Coalmine... | ecosystem: Environmental > Terrestrial > Soil >...
TCGACCCCCTATTTCGCCTTGGCTTTGGTGACGTGCCGAACCCAGGGCAGCTTGGTGACGGCGGCGGGGACGCCTTTGCCACGGATATCCACCGCCAAGGGCTGGCCCAGTGACTCGGCTTTCACATAGGCGAGGGCGATGCCCTTTTTGAGCGTGGGCGAGAAGACGCCGCTGGTCACTTCCCCGGCCTCTTTGCCGCAGGATTCAACCACTTTGTAGTGGGCTCGGGGGATGTTCTGGCCCTCTAAGGTCAGGCCAATGAGCTTGCGCGAGGGAGTCTTGTTCAAGGCTTCCTTCCCAAAGAAACCGCCTTCCTTGTCCAGTTTGACCGCCCAACCCAGGCCTGCTTCGTAAGGCTGGGTTTTGTCGTCGATGTCGTTGCCGTGCAGGGGCAGGCCCGCCTCCAGGCGCAGGGAGTCCCGCGCGCCCAGGCCGCAGGCGGTCACTTCGGGCTGGGCCGCTAAAACTTCCCAAACCATCGGCGCATCCTTCACGTCCACCATGAGCTCGTAACCGTCCTCGCCCGTATAGCCCGTCGCCATGAGGAAAGCGGCCTTGCCGTTGATCGTCCCCCGGCCGAAGCCGAAATAGGGCACCTTGTCCAGGTCCACGTCCTTCACCAGCCGCTTCAGCACCGCGTCGGCCTTGGGCCCTTGCAGGGCCAGCAGGGCGGTCTCATCCGAAAGGTTGTCGAGCTTCAGGTCCTTGCCCGCCGACAGGCGCTTCAAGTGGTCCACGTCCGTTTCCCGGCCGCCCGCGTTGATGATCCACAAAAACCGGTCGTTGGCCTCTTTATAGATGATGACGTCGTCGATGATGCCGCCCTTGTCGTTGAGGAGGAACCCGTAGAGGGCGCTGCCGATGTTGACCTTGGAGAGGTCGTTGGTGAAGGCGTATTGGGAAAATTTATAGGCCTGGGGGCCGCTGATGCGCAGCCTTCCCATGTGGGTGATGTTGAAAAGCCCCGCGCTATTGCGGGTGGCCTCGTGCTCGGCCAGGATGCCCTTGGCGTAGGAGACCGGCATGTTCCAGCCGTGGAAATCCACCAGCTTGGCGCCGTGTTCCTGGTCCCACTTCAGGCAAAAAGTGTCTCTCATTGAAAATCCTTTTGTAAATTTCTTTCACCCAAGGCCCGTCTTATGGCGGACCTTTTCCTATTGGTTCACCAGGTAATTCGAAAACTCAAGGTCAATCTCCAGTCCCCCTCCAATGGCCCTTATGCCGGACATAGCAAACCGAATTTCCTGTGGCATGAGGAACTCCCCGACTTTTTGGTTTTCGATGTCAACCTTGAGGTGGGCGTTTCCATATTCACCCTCCGTCCCTATGAAAATAAAACCTTTGGGACCACTTTGGTAACGGTTCCTGCTTTTTACCGGGATCTCCCCGAGGGTTCCGGATGACGATGTTTCTTCCGCTTGCGGGGTGAAACTTCCGGTGAGGTCGCTATCCGTTTTTTTAACTTCCACCGTGAACCCGTCGGCCGTGTTTTGGACTTTGCAATCACCCGAGTAGTCCCGCTCGTCATAGAGCGTCTTGACCACCGCTTCCTGCCAGCTGGTGGTGGCATCCAAGGCCATTTTCCGGAAAGATTCGGCGGAGGAGAGGACGGCCTGGTCCGTAGCCGAGTCGCCCGTGGCCGGCGGTGGTAAAAGGGTCACGCTAAGAGTTCCATCATCGGAAAGGGAAGCCTTGCACCGCAGTTTTTCCATCGTCGCGAGCCATTCCGGGCCTCTTTTTTGGATGACCGTGTTGTTTTTGAAACTTGGCGGGAATTTGAAGGCGACATCGCAGGTGAAATTCCGAAGCCCTTCCCGCTGCAGGCAATAGTAATACAAGTTCAGTTTTTTCATGAACTCAATGGTTTTCGCGTCGGTAGACGCGTGGGCCGCGAGGGGTAAGGCGAGGATCAAAGCCAGGAACATCCGCTTCTTCATAATCTCCCCGTGTGAAACACCGCATGGTTTACCGGAATTGGAATGGGGTTACTTTAGCCCAAGGGGGAGGGGTTGCAAGGCCTTTCTCAGCTGTCGGCCATGTACTTTTCCAGGTAGGTTTCCAGTTGGCGCACCAGCAGGTAGCACTCGTAATAGGCCGAGGACAGGAAGGCAAAATCCTCGTGTTCCACCGGTTTCTTCTCCATGTAATCCACGATCTCGAACAGGCCGCAATTTTGCAGGGCCTCGATCTGCAGGATGAATTCCGTCTCCAGGTAATGCTCGTAAGTGAGTATCCTCTCCAGGCTGCGCACCACCTGGCCCTTTTGCTGGACCAGGTAGTCCTGCCAGTTGACGAAACCCAGGAAGTCCAGCCGGGTGGACCGGTCGGAGGGCTTGATGCGTTTGAAGATTTCGTGGAAGTCGTTGGCCGTCAGATGCTTCACGTCCGCGTGGGTTTCGGAGGCCGCCAGGAAGGAATAGGAAACGCTGCGGGCGTCGTTGACCACCTTTTGCAGGTAGGGTACCAATACCCGGTGGATGTTCTTCCGGTTCTTTCGGTCGGGCAGGTAGATCGTCAGGACGTAAAAAATGAAGGAGGTCACATAGGAGAGGCTCACCCAGACCCAGAACTGGCTCTCCCGCGCCAGGGGATAGGCCGCCAGGGCCGCGGCCAGCAGCAATACCAGGAACCAGCATTGCCGGAGGAAAATAGCGATTTCTTTCGGAATTTCACGCGGGTTTTTCATAAGGCCCTTTCATCAAAACCGGCACAGTTTAATGAGCCAAAGGGGGGCTATCAAGCTTCGGGGCCTGGGGTCCCGGGCTTTTTATTGGGAAAACCCGGCTTTTTTCCGTGAACTTTTCCGCGACCCCGTCCGTCTTATAAGCGGCCCCTTAAAAGGCTAATTCCATTGGAGAAAGGTTTGAAAACCATGAAAAAGTTAATGGTTGCGTTGATGGCCGTATTGTTCCTCGGTTCGACCGGAATGGTCTTCGCCCAAGCGGGCGGGGGTTCCACGGATACGACCAAGGTCCACAAGACCCACAAGAAGGGCCACAAGGGCGGCAAGAAGAACAAGAAGGGCGCTGACACCACCGCCCCGGCTCCTGCTGCGGCTCCTGCCACCACGAAGTAATCAAGCCGTTGTTGTTCAAGCCCCTGGGGTCAACCCCGGGGGCTTTTTTATTTCATCACATGTAAGCCAGCATCCTGAGCCAACCGTAAACGCAAAATAACGCCAAAACTCCGGACAACAAAAAAATAAGCCCGAATCCGCGGATTTTTGTCTTACGGCCGACCAGTTCCAGGATTTCCTCCCATTCGTTTTTTGGAAGTTTTTTCCGTGAGAAATGGAGGATGACGAACCGGTCCAGGATCAAAAACAAACGGTTCTTGGAGGCCCTGCATTGTTTGATCTGTCCCCATTTGACCTTTAAATCAGTGTTAGGGGTGTGATAACCGACCTGCTCCTCATCGAAAACAATTCGGCTTTGCAGCGAATCCCTGCGTTTGACGCTCCAATAATTGACGAAGATAAATAAGGCGCCGATGAAAAGAAATACAACGACCGAATAGGTCAGGTAAAAAACAAAATAATTGACGGCGGTCGGGTCCCATTCCACCAGTCGCTGGAAGCCGCTGAAATAAACCAACACGATGAAAAGCAAAAGAATGCCGAAGACACCCGGCATAAAGGTAAGACCGCACAAGAGGCCGAGGAACATGTCCGTATACGTTGATTTTTTCTGGATTTCCGTCATCCGATAAGACTCCTTTATCAAATATAAACACGGGACATTTTACCTTAACCCGATGTCCCTTCTCACCCCTTCCCTCCGGCGGAACGCTTGTCCCTCCAGGGGAATTTGGTAAGATACCGCGCCATGTCCGATCCCCAATTAATGACCGAAATCAAGAACGCGGTGGCCAAACGGCGCACCTTCGCCATCATCAGCCATCCGGACGCGGGGAAAACCACCCTCACGGAGAAGCTGCTGCTTTATTCGGGCATGATCCAGACCGCCGGCATGGTGCGCGGCCGCAAGGGCGGCAAGGTGGCCGTCTCGGACTGGATGGGCATGGAGCAGGAACGCGGTATTTCCATCACCGCCTCGGCCATGCAGTTCCCTTACAAGAACGCCATCATCAACGTGCTGGACACCCCGGGCCACCAGGACTTTTCGGAGGACACCTACCGGACGCTGACCGCCGCAGACTGCGCCATCATGGTCATCGACGCCGCCAAGGGCGTGGAAACCCAGACCCGCAAGCTCTTCGAGGTCTGCCGCCTGAGGGGCATCCCGGTCATGACCTTCATCAACAAGATGGACCTGCCCGGCCGGGAACCCCTGGACCTGATGCATGAGGTGGAGGAAGTGCTGGGCATCCATTCCTCCGCCGTCAACTGGCCCGTGGGTTCGGGCCGCGAGTTCGTGGGGGTCGTGGAACGCCTGCCCAAAATCATTTCAGGGCAGGCTAGCCACACCAAGGAACTCATCCTCTTCACCAAGGTCTCCGTGGGTGGCGCGGCCAAGGCCGCCGTGGAACGGATCCCCCTATCGGATCCCAACGTGAAGACCCATGTCTCCGAAGAGCTTTGGGAAAAGCTGCACCAGGATATGGAATTGCTGGAGGTGGCGGGCAACCCCTATGACCACGCCGAATTCCTCAAGGGCAAGGTGACGCCGGTCTTCTTCGCCTCGGCCCTGACCAACTTCGGCGTTGAGCCCTTCTTCGACGCCTTCGTGGAAATGGCGCCGCCGCCCGGAGCCCGGCCCGCCGATTCCCCGGCGGGTGAAATCACCATCGACCCGGTCGAAACCCCTTTTTCCGCCTACGTCTTCAAATTGCAGGCCAACATGAACCCCAAGCACCGGGACTCCACGGCCTTCCTGCGCGTTTGTTCGGGCCGTTTCGAGCGAGACCTGGTGGTGCGGCACCACCGCCTTAACCGCGAACTGCGCCTCTCCCGCCCCCACACCATGCTGGCCGCCGACCGCAACACCCTGGACGTGGCCTATCCGGGCGACATCGTGGGCGTCATCAACCCCGGGGTCTTCGCCATCGGGGACAGCCTTTCCATGACCGGCGGCTTCAACTTCAAGCCCCTGCCCTCCTTCCAACCCGAAATCTTCGCCCGCGTGCGGCCCAAGGACGTGGCCAAGCGCAAAAGCTTCGATAAGGGGGTGGAGCAGATGACCGCCGAGGGCACGGTGCAAATGCTCAAAAGCTGGGATGAATTGGATTTTTACGTCGCGGCCGTGGGGCGCCTGCAGTTTGACGTGCTGCAATACCGCCTCAAGAGCGAGTACGGCGTGGATACGGAACTGGAAACACTGCCCTACACCAGCAGCGCCTGGCTGGTGGGAAACCCCGATACCTTCGATCCCCCCGTGCAGGTCCTGAAAACCAAGGATAAGCTGAACCGCCCCGTCATCCTCTTCAAAACCAGTTGGGACAAGGACTACACCGCCCGCAAATGCCCGGACTATTCTTTCGCCGACATGGGATAAGGCCGGCGTTCCATAACAAACTGTTACAATCCTTTCTTGGTTCTACCCCCGGCTTTGTGTTAAAAAGGCTTCCTTAAAAGATTTGTCCCCATGTACCGATTCACATTTTTGAAGATTCAAAACTCGAAATCGGTACTATACCGACTTCCACTCATTGTCGTGCGGCAAGCCGCACGACATAGCCCCAAGGAAAATCGGCATGAAAAATTCCATCATCCAAGTTGAAAACCTCACCAAGAAATTCGGCGATTTCACCGCGGTCAACGGCGTTTCCTTCACCGTGGAAAAGGGTTCCATCTTCGGCTTCCTCGGTCCCAACGGCGCGGGCAAGACCACTTCCATCAAGATGCTGACGACCCTTTTAAAACCCACCGGCGGCCAGGTGCTTTTGGACGGCAAGGACCCCGTGACCGACCAGGCCGGCGTGCGCCGGACCTTCGGCATCGTCTTCCAGGACCCCAGCCTGGACGATGAACTGACGGCCCAGGAAAACATGGAATTCCACGGCGTTCTTTACAAGGTCCCGCCTCTTTTGCGTAAAAGCCGCACCGAGGAGCTTTTGAAGGTGGTGGAGTTGTGGGACCGTCGCAACGACCTGGTGAAGCAGTTTTCCGGGGGCATGAAACGGCGCCTGGAAATCGCCCGGGGCCTGTTGCACCACCCCCAGATCCTCTTCCTGGACGAGCCCACCGTGGGCCTCGACCCCCAGACCCGCAACCATATTTGGAACTACATCAGGAACCTGAACAAAAAGGAAAAGATCACCGTCTTTTTCACCACCCATTACATGGAAGAAGCCGACCGGGTGGCGGACCAGGTGACGATCGTGGACCACGGCAAAATCATCGCCCAAGGGACGCCCGCCGCCTTGAAGAAGAAGGCGAGGGCCAAAACCCTGGAGGACGCCTTCATCCGCCTGACAGGCCACAACTTGAGGGATGAGGATGCCTCCAACGCCGAAACCATGCGGATGATGAAAAAAATGTGGAGGCGGTAAGATGAGCGCGATTTACATCATGTGGCTTCGGCAGTTAAAGCGGTATTTCCGCTCCAAGCCCCGAATGATCGGGTCCCTGGGCCAACCCCTGATCTTTCTTTTGGCCTTCGGTTTCGGCTTCGGCAAGATCTACTCCCAGTCCGGCCGCGGCGATTACCTGCAGTTCCTCGCCCCCGGCGTCATTTCCATGGGGGTTCTTTTCACCGGGGTCTTTTCCGGCATCGAGATCATCTGGGACCGCCAGTTCGGCTTCCTCAAGGAAACCCTGGTCGCGCCCGTGCCGCGTTTAACGATTATGATCGGCCGGACCCTGGGTGGGGCCACCGTGGCCATGATGCAGGGAATCGTCGTCTTCGCCCTGGCCTTTCTTTTCGGCTTTAGGCCCCAGCTCCAGGCCCTGCCGCTCGCCCTGGTTTTCATGTTCCTGATCGCCCTCCTCTTCACTGCCTTCGGTACGGCCTTGGCGTCCCAACTCAGTGATATGCAGGCTTTTCCCCTGATCATGAATTTCCTGGTCATGCCGTTGTTTTTCCTCTCCGGCGCCATGTTCCCCCTGGAAGGACTGCCTTCCGGAATGGCGCTGGTGACGACCTTGAACCCCCTTTCCTACGGCATCGACGGCTTGAGGGCGTCGCTGGGAATGGCCTCTTTCTACGGGATGGGGACCGACTTTTTGGTCTTGAGCCTTTGTTCGGCCTTCCTGCTGGTGGTGGGGGGCTATCTCTTCTCGAAGATCCAGATTTAACCGGGCAAAAAAAATTCCAGACCCACCTGATTGTGGATTTGGAATTCTTGGTGCTGCTTGGTTTTTACAGTTCGACGAGAGTCAGTTTGCGGCCTGGAGTCTTGCGGTTCCCCTTTTGCAGCCAGCAGGCCAGGCAGTAGTGGTTCCCGCTTTCCTCGGTGAATATGGACCTTGCGTCAACTTCGGTCCCGCAACCATCACAGCGCTCTTGCGCGGTTTCCCCGGCAAAAACTTCGTTAGTGGGCATAGGATCTTTGGTTCACCTCCCCTTTCTTTTCTTTCTTGTTCCGCATCTCTCCCAGGCAACCCCAGCAATAAAAGAAACCTTCATCTTCCACCACATCGGTGAACAATTCCCCCGCGCGCTGGCACCGGTCGCATTGGAACAGGATGCTCTCGGAATATCGGTCCAGTTTCAACATAAGTCCTCCTCGATCCTCCTCCCCGAAGGGAACAACTTAAGGCGTGGAGTGGGCGTTGAAAGAGCGTGGGTCGTTGTCGCTGGGTAGAATGGTCCCAAAGGAAGGTTAATCTTTTGTTACAGAACTTCCTCGACTTGGTAACAAGTAGTCCGCGAGGTTGAAAAATTCCCCCGGATTAGGCCGGTTTGGCCGTGGAAAGCCCTAAAAACTCCTCCAGCGCTTTGCCGAAAAGGGCGTCGCTGTATTTTTCGAGGGACAGGCGGAAAAGGGCGTAGCGCTCCAGGTCGTCCAGTCGGATCCATTCCACCGGGGTCATGAGGCCTTTCAGGGAAAGGACCTTCAAATAAACGCTTTCAGGGATGCGGCTCAGGTTTTCCCACTGGGCCCTTTCTTTTTTGCCCGCTTCCGGGTCCAGCCACTCGGGTTTTTCCTTGAGCCGGTTCAAAAGGTAAACCAGGTATTCCTTGTAGCACTCCAATTCCCCCTGGCTTCGAACCGAAAGGTGGCAAAGCACCTGTTTTTCCTCCGCCGAGAAGCGGTTCCAGGTCTTGGCCCCGATCTTAAGCCCGATCCGGTCCAGCTTATAGCGGGTGGACATCGGGATTCCCTGCAATTTGGAGTAGACATCCTCTTCAAATTTGAATTTCCGGAACATCCCCGACCTCATATCCAACGGTTTTGGAGGCCCTGCCGAGTTCGGGGGGATTTAAAGCAATAGTTGTACCAGCGGGAAAACATTAGACCCCGATTGAAAGAGGCCCAAAAAAGTCATCCTGGAAGTCCCAACCGGGAGGTTTTAACTCGGAATCGGGGTTCAAAACGGAATTTTGGGAGCCAGGAGAAAAAGCAGAGCCAAAAGGACGGAACAAAATTGTAGAAATAACCCAGGTCAGACGGGCTATTTCTGGTAGATGACCTCGGTATAGGCGGCCGGGGCCCCGAAAATGATGGCGGGACGGCGGGGGCAAAGCTTCACACCCTTGGGGAAAAAATAACCCCAATCGTTGCGGCAGGTCCGGTCGGGATAATGGAAGCGGTATTTGGAGACGTCCTCACCGCTCAAGTAAAGGACACGGCCGGTGGCGTAGTAGGGTTTGGTCTGGGTGGCGTTATAAACACGCACCGGATGGTAGGGCCAGGTCCATTTAAAGGTGGTGGTGGAACCGGAGGTATAAATAACCTTCAGGGGCGGGCCCGCCAATACGGGGACCGCCACGAGGAACAAGAGAAGGAACAACCCGGTATTTTTCTTCATCCGACCGACTCCTTAGGAACCCCATTTAACTCGGGTCAAAACGGCGCCACAAGGGTTCCTAACGGCAAAAAGGGGAAAGGCTTTAACTAAAAGACCGGCCTTATTTGCAGGAGAACCCGGGAATTTCCCCCGTTATGAGTGTGTTCCAAATATCTCGTTTAATGTTGGATGTGGATGCGCGCTCCGCGCTCGTAGGGGAATTTCCCCCTACGTTACCCCATCGCCACCGTGGGGGACCCTTCCCCCACTCCCCCTTTCATCCACATCCTCAATGTGTTCCAAATATCTCATTTAATGTTGGATGTGGATGAACCACTTTGTCCAACTGGTCCAGGGTGATCTTTTGGGAGACCAATACGCAGGCCTCCCCGATAAGGTCCGTGGCTTCCGGGCCGGTCACATGGACACCCAGGATGACGCCCGTGTCGCCGTCGTAAACCGTTTTGGACCAGCCGCCGATCTCGCCCAGGATGCGGGCCTTGCTGTTGGCCGCGAAGTTGTGCTTCATCACCTTCACGTTCTTGAACCGGCCCTTGGCCTCGGCTTCGGTGAAGCCCACCGAGGCGATTTCGGGCGAGGTGAAGACCACGTGGGGGACCTTGAAGTCGTCCATCTCCTCCCGGCCGCCGCCGATCTTCCCCGCCACGATGCGGGCGTGCTCATAGGCCGTATGGGCGTAAGGGTATTTACCGGTCATGTCGCCGAGGGCGAAGACCCCCGGCACCGAAGTTTCCAGGAATCCGTTGGTTTCGATCTTTCCGCCCGGGGCTTTCAAACCCAGGTTGCCGACGCCCGCCTTGTCCGAATTGGGAACGCGTCCCGCCGAGACCAGCACCATCTCCTCGTCCTTGCGGTTGACTTCCAGGAGCCCCAATTCCACCTCCGCTCCCAGTTTGCGCACCGAATTCAGGATGACCTGCCCCATCTCCTCGTCCATGTTGGGAAGCAGCTTGGGCAGCACGTCCCCCATGCGGACCTTCACGCCCAGCTGGGCGTAAAGGCAGGCGAACTCCAGGCCGATGATGCCCGCGCCCACGATGAGGAGGGATTTGGGCAGCCGGGGCTGGCTTAAAAGCTCGTCGCTGGTGACGACATCGTCCCCCAGGGGAAAGGCGGGCAGTTGCCGGGGCCGGGATCCCAGGGCCAGGATAAGGCTGGTTCCCCGGTATTCCTCACCGTTGCACTCCACCAGGTCCTTGGCCTTGATCTGGGCCTCGCCCTGGACCACCTCCACCTTGGCGGCGGAAAGCTGGGAGACGATGCCCCTCTCCAGGATGGAGAGGGTCTTCTGGGTGCGGTCCACCAGGGCCTTGAAGTTGAACCGGATGTTGTCGGCCTCGATGCCCCAGGCCGCGCCTTCCTTGGAAAGACTGTGGTAGCGGAAGGCCGCCGATTGCAAAAGCTTGGTGGGAATGCAGCCCACGTGCAGGCAGGAACCGCCGATCCTGCGCTTCTCAAAAAGGGCGACGGTCTTTCCTTGCTGGGCCAACAGCAAGGCGGCCGTATAGCCTCCGGGCCCGCCGCCGATCACCAATGCGTCGAATTTCTTCATTCAATGCTCCAAACAAAGGCCAAAATATCTTTTGCCACAGATTAACACAGATAAACACAGATTATTTTGGATTTGAATCTAAAGCCATCTGTGTTCATCCGTGTGCATCTGTGGCTAAATGATTCTTGTTTCCGTGATCGCACGATGTTTCTCGAACTCCACTCCCGTTTCCTCGAAAGCCGCCACAATGGCCCTCTCCACGTCCATCCGGCTTAAGGGGGGCAGCGGCTTCCCGTCGTTCAGGCCCGCCATCCCGCCGCCCGCGGCTTCCGGAAAAAGGGTTTTCCATCCTTCGTCCACGGACAAGAGGATGACCCCTTGTTGGAGGAAAACCCCGCCTTCCCGGGCCTGGGCACCCCCGGCCACCTTTTTCCCGTTTAAAACCAGTTCGGCGAAGGACGGCGCCGAAAAACAGTGGCCCGCCTCCAAACCCGCGTGCCTTTCCTCCGAGAGCCGGACTTCCCGGTCCAATCCCCTTAGGGCATAGGACAACAGCCCGCTGATCTTCCGGTAGCTTTCCAGCAATTCCCCCCCCACCAGGGGGTCCTTGGTTCCCGCCACGATGGAATAACAAAGGTCCCCCGCACCGTGCAAAACGGCCCGCCCGCCCGTGGGGCGGATCTCACAGGGGTAGGACAGGGCCTCCAGGTCCAGCCGGCGGGCCTCCAGCCTTCCCAGGGTCAGGGTGGGCCGCTCAAAATGGAAAAACCGCAGGATGGGCGGTTCCCCGGCCTTGAACCGCTTGAACAGCTCGGCGTCATAAGCCATTTGGCCGGGGGTGGGGACGCTGGAAGAAGGGATCAACCGCCAGTTCATAAGGGTCCGATTCAAAGTCAGGAGTGGGCCGGGATACCGGCCTGGCCGTCCACTTTTTTGCCGCGGACGAACAACAATCCTACGCGGGCCGGCCCTTTTTTGCCATGCTGGCCTTCGGGCAGGTTGCCCGAGAAGGAACCGGGGTTGAAAAAATAATGGGCGCCGACCGGACGGGCCGTCGGCTCGAAGTTGCGCCCATAGACGATCACCTGCACCGGGTCCTCCTCGAACTGTTTGAGCAGCCAGCTTTTGAGGCCATGGGGCTTGCCGTAGCCGTGCACCAGGC
>Ga0209060_10004156_pt1 | contig 11524 bp, 11 predicted proteins | sample Coa_R1_8_FD_187155 | JGI IMG/M metagenome (GOLD analysis project Ga0209060, IMG submission 187155) | Surface soil microbial communities from Centralia Pennsylvania, which are recovering from an underground coalmine fire - Coalmine... | ecosystem: Environmental > Terrestrial > Soil >...
GAGGCGCCCGACGACCTGGGCGGCCAGGCGTTTGTCGGGGGCGGACCAGGAGACACGCTCGTAGAGATCCACGAGGTGGCTCTTGTTGATGCGGGTGGGGGTCGAATTGATGATCACGAACATTTCCGTCGCGAAATCCTCGCTCTTGCCATCGAAGATCACGCAGGGAACGTGCAGGCCGCGCGCGTCGTCGGGGCGCTCCTGACGGAAGAAGTGCAGGGCCGCGAGGCGATGCTGGCCATCGATGATCAGGTACTTTTCGCGCGGGCTCTCCAGGTTCCCCACGTTCTCGAACTTCCCGAGCGGCTCGAACCCGAGCTTCTCCGGCGTGAAGAGCAGGACGGTCCCCGGGATCGGGGGCTGGCTGACCGCCGTCTCGTAGAAGTTCTTGATCGCTGCGACCTTCGCCTTGGAGAGGTCGCGCTGGAACGCGGTGTCGGTCCGCTCGATGCGAGAGATGAACTGAGCGACGTCGTCCGAGGCGTCGACCTCGGCCGGCGCGATCTGCCCTTCGTCCGCGTAGAAGCGGCTGATGAATTGGACCTTCTGCAGCAGGTCCTCCGTCGGGTACGACACAAAGTAGAAGACGCTGTCCTTCTGCCGGACCTGGGTGGCGAGCATGCGAGGATGTTAGCTAACTTCCAGGATTTTCGCCGCAATGTGTTGGAGCGGTCCTCGAGACCCTCCGGCGATCGCGTTTTCCCCGAGAAAAACGCCAAACTGCTTGTGGGCCCAGCCCGGCTGATTTGCGCGATTGGACTGATTTTGGCCCCAAGCTGGCCCCAGATCGGGGCCGAAAGGGGTAAGAAGTCGCCGAAGCGGAGGGTTCAATCGGTCGCGGGCGATGGCTCGTACGGCAACGGTTCGACTCGCCAGCGTGGTGATCGCTGGCAAGTCCGTTCGCTAGAGGACGGCCAGCGCCAGAGCCTCTCGGGTTTCTTGTCGGCGCAAGAGGCGCGCGACGAGCTTGAGAAGGTCCAGCTGCGACTACGGCTCGGCGCGCCGGGCGTCACCCGCAAGCCCAAACCGATCTGCGGTCGGGGTGCGACGCCGGGAGGCGGTTGACGGCATGGTCGACCTGTCGCCCAAAGGTGGGCGTTCCCACCGCCTGGACCAGGACGTGGCGGTAGGCGAAGGTCATGCTCGTCGACGACGAAGATGACGCGCGCGGCTCCTTGGCCGAGTTGCTGCGAGGACACGGCTATCAGGTCTTGGAGGCGACCAACGGTGCCGCGGCGCTGCGCGTCCTGAGGCCGGATCCGACCCTCTGCCGCCTCATCCTGCTCGACCTGATGATGCCGGTCATGAATGGCTGGGACTTCAGGCGCCATCAGCGCCGCACGGCCGACCTGGCGGCCATTCCAGTCGTGTTGATGTCGGCGGGCGCGCAGATCGCGATGGACTCGGACGATCTCGCCGCAGCGGGTTTCATCTCGAAGCCGCGCCGACTTGGATGACCCTTCCTCAAAGACGTCGCAAGTCGGCGTGGCCGACCAGACTACCTACTGCCTTCTCGATCCTGTGCCAACTCGCGCGTGTCAGGCTATGCGTCGCGGGGTGAAACCAGGCGGCAGTCCCGAGGCCCGCCACGAGCATGAGCGCGAGAACGTGTGCGGCTCGGTGGAGCCGTCTTCGCACGCGGCGGAGCAAGCGCCTGGTGTCTCGGCCAGGGGGTTTTCGACCGTCCTGGGCGTCATCGCGGGCGGCACCCAGTTCAGGGCTGTCCACGACGCGGATTACCCGTGGCTCGTCGCCCGCTTCTACGTCGAGGCGTGGGGTGTCGTCGGCCGCTTCGGCAGAGACGGCGTCTCCAAAGTGGCCGACCGCGGCACGTAGTGCGCCGGCGAATTCGAGAATGTCCACGTAGCGGTCCGCCGGAGTCTTGGAGAGGCCGCGCATGATGACCGCGTCGACGTAGGCGCCAAGGGCCGGGTTGACGGCGGCCGGGGCCCGCGGCTCTTCGTGGACCACCTGGTAGAGGACCGTTCTCGGGTCGTTGCCGACGAACGGCTCACGACCGGTGAACAAGGTGTAAGCGATCCCGGCCAGGGAGAACTGGTCGGCGCGCTGGTCGACCTGATCGCGTTGCCCACGAACCTGCTCGGGTGCCATGTACTGCGGTGTTCCCGAAATGGTGTCGTTCTGGGTGAGGCGTGTGCGCCAGCTGGCCTTGGAAATCCCGAAGTCCAAAACCTTGACGAAGTCCTCAGCTCCGGTCGCGGAGAGAAGCATGACGTTGTCAGGTTTCAAGTCACGATGAACGATGCCGCGCTCGTGCGCGACGTGGAGGGCCTGGGCGATCTGTTCGACGATCGCGACCGCGCGCTGGGGAACGAGCGGGCGGCGCGAAGCCACCAGTTGCGAGAGCGGCAGGCCCTCGACCAACTCCATCACCAGGTACGGAAGACCGGCGTCGGTAATGTTGAAGTCGAACACCTGTACGATGTGCGGGTGTCGCAGCGTCGAGGTGATCTCTGCTTCTTGGCGAAACCTCGCCAGCGCTTCGGCGTGGCGCCCCAGACTTCTGTGCAAGAACTTCACGGCGAAGGCGCCCGGCAGCCGTGTGTGAGCCGCCAGGTACACCTCGCCGCATCCCCCTTCTGCGAGCCGGCGTACGATGCGGTAGGTGTCGTTTAGGACCGAGCCGACGGCGATGTCGTTCGCCGTCGGTGGAGGGGACCGGGGAAGGCGTTTCTTGTCAAGCGGGAGCGTCATGAATCCGTTGTCTTTGCAGGCCACGTGCCGGTGTCGTCGTCGCGGAATTCGTGGGCGCGAAGGCCCTTCGCGAGATCGATCGCGTGGTGTGCGCGATCGCCGCGGCCGGACTCCGGATCCCGGTTGGTAACCGACCTGCAGGAATCGTGGAGGAATCGTGGAGGTAGGCTTGGATCAAATGTACCGCCTGGGCACCCGGTCGGTGAGTCGGCTGGCGAGATCTCCGCCCCAGATCCTCCGAGCTGGCGATCTGCGCCGGCGCCGTGTCATAAGTCTTCCAGACGCGGTGGACGCGCTTTTCCAAAGCCTGGGCCTCCGGATCCGCGGTTCTGGAGTCCTTCGGTGTGGACCACCGATTCGGCGATGACCGTGTGGGCCCGCGAGACGCAGTGGGCCTTCCCACGAAGGAGCAGGCCGCTCGGGTAGACGGATAGCTCGAAGTCGGGTGAAACGAAGTGTTCCAGGCGGCTCGGCACGTAGGACCGAAACGCGTCACCGCCGACCCAGGTCACCGAAACCTAAGCACAGCCGATGACCGCGGAAGGGTGTCGAGACCAAGGCGATCATTGTTCGAGACGTCGCCCACGCGCGGTGCGTGAGCGTTCCTTGCAGGGGCAGTGACGTTCGTGAGATGGTGGGTCAGGCAGCACCAGTTGCGACCTGACGACCCCGCCCGTTCCGTCGTGACGGCACACTGCCAATGGCCGGCGCGCGCAATATCGCCGCGCTGAGCGCGGGTGGCTTCGTGCTGAGCGCAGTCACCCACAGCGCCGTCGAGCGGCGAGCCGACGTCTCGCCGACACCGGGCCTTGACGCTCGTTGTGCGCGAGCGAGTGCGGTCCGGACCTCCGGAGGCCCCGGAACAGGCTCCGACTCGATCTCGAACATGTCAGGCCCGCTGGATCAGGCGGGCGACCGTCGCCGACTTGTCCACTCTTCGGCGTATGACTAACTTCGAAGCTCGGGCATGAGGACAATCATCCGCGTCGCGGTCATCGAGGACCACGCCATGGTTTCCGAAGCTCTGGTCAGACTGCTCGATTCGACCGGGCGCTTTCGCGTGGTGGGAACAGCGGCGACCGTCAAGGGGGCGCTCGCGCTCATCGCCGCGCAGCGGCCGGACGTCGTCCTGGCCGACCTGTCGTTGGAGGACGGCAATGCGATCGGTCTCCTCCGCGCCTTGAGACGGCGGCGCGAGGCGGTTCGCACTCTGGTCCTGACTGCGTTCCGCGAGGAAGTCTGGGTTGCCGGAGCCCTCGCCGCTGGAGCTTCCGGGTACGTTCTCAAATACGAGGCGACCGCCAAGCTGCTGGACGCACTCGAGAAGGTGGCAGAGGGTGCGACGTACCTCTCTGAAACACTGGCGGCGGGCCGGCTTCCCCCCACACCAAGCTCCACGGGCGGCCGCGCCCTGGGGCGGCTCACTGCGCGCGAGAGAGAAATCTTCGATCTAATAGTGGGTGGGGGCAAGGACAGGACGATCGCCCGGCATCTCGGGCTGAGTATCAAGACGGTGGACACCCATCGGACGAACATAGCTCGGAAGCTCGGGACTAGAACGATTGAGGCGCTTCTGAGATTCGCCGCTGCGGAGGGCATCGACATCACTCGCACGCTGCCCGCATTTCAGCAGGACCACGCAACATCGGCACCGCGGGGCCCAGGCGTTCGCGGCAAACGTCGAGGGGCCGACTGACCGCTCCCCTGGAACCGGGCCGTGTTCGAGTTGAGGAGTCTCGCCTCTCGAGCTTGCTGACCGTACCCCGTGGACCGGACCAAATCTGGGTTGAGGAATTCCGGGTCAGGCGGCCTGTTTGCCCTGATGTTGTTTGGCGAACTCCGTCGGTGTCAGGTCGCCGAGGGAACCGTGGGGACGCTGCTCATTATAATCAACCTTCCACTCTTGTAGCTTCCGTCGAGCGTCTTCGAGGCTGGTGAAGACGTTGGTGTTCAGGCACTCGTGCCTCAGGCGTCCGTTGAAGCTCTCGATGTTGCAGTTCTCGACAGGCTTGCCGGGGCGGATGAAGTCCAGCGACACGCCGGCCCGATATGCCCAGTCGTCCATCTGCTTCGAGATGAACTCCGAGCCGTTGTCGACGGTGATGAGGGACGCCGGCTCTGGCGTCGCTTCGTCATTCACCACACACCGAAGCACGGGAGCTGGCTGAACCCCGCCGAGGTCGAGGTCAGCCTCTGGTCACGCGAGTGCGCCGGCCGCGATCGGATCGCCACGCTCCGCGAGCTCCAGTACCGCACGCGACTCTGGAACAATTCGGCCGACCGCGCGCGCCGGACGATCAACTGGCGATTCACCACCGCCGACGCGCGCCGAGTCTTCCGATACCGCGCGGGCGACGGCGGAAGATGTGGCGCGCGTCGGCGTTGGTGAGGGCCGCCCACCCGCGGACGCGGCCGCGCTCCACGAGGCGGGACTTCATTCCGTTCCCGCCGACCGTCGGCATCAAAAGTCGCTGCGAGCGCCGCTCGTGCCGTAGCCCACGAGCTCGTTGACGAGGCCGTGATTGTCCTGCAGGCGGACGAGGCCGAAGAGCGGGACGGATGGATGCCACCATGAGTCCGTGACGTAGGGGGGACGCCCGAAGCGCATCTCGCTGTGCTTGTGGTAGCAGCCCTCGAACCGCCCCGCTGGCACGAGGGCCGACTCTTGGGGCTCCTGCGGCCGCGGAGGCCACGGGGCGACGAGCGCGGCGGCCATCGCCCGGTAGTCGCCGTACGTCACGATCGGCAGCGAGAGGACGCGAGCCGAGAGCAGGTTCACGCGCCCTCTCGCGTCCTTCGTGCGGACCGCGAGCAGTTCGGCATGGGGAACGCCTCCGTTGTGTCCGACCGCGACCAGCAGTTGTTCGATGGTCCGGCCTTGGTAGGTATCGTGGACGACCTCGTACCAGAACTGGCCTCCCTGCTGCTTGATGAGCTTCTCGGTCAGGAGCTTCGGCTGGCCGTTCGTCAGTCTCATTCGATATTGCACCCACTGTCCCGCCGCGAGCGGAATGCGCGCGATCACGCCCGCTGGCCCGGACGCCATCGTGGCCGAGTTCACCTGCAGGTTCGCGATCCGGGCATCGAGATCCGCCTTGGCGGCGGGATCGATCGATGAAGCGCAGCCCGTCGTGAGGAGAGCGACCGTCAAGGAGGCTGCGAGCCACGCGTGTGACCGAGGGTTCGCTTTCATGCCGCCCAGTCTGAGGTCGCGACCGGCATTCTCAAATGAATTAACGGATCACGATTCAATAAGTGGGGCTTATAGCATCGGTTCCGACACGCACCAGCTGTCAGGTGCAGGCTGTCGGGGTCGGTCTCGGGAGCGATTCGCCTGATCGACGTCGACTGAAAGCCTAACGGCAATACGATCTCATACGTACGCCCGATCAACAACGAGCCGATCCATTGGCTCGTTGAGACCGAGGCGGCTCTGCGTCGAGAATGGCAGCGGATGAAGCCCAGAAGGGCGTCACCCGAACCGCTCGAGCGCTTGAGGAGGCGGCCTCAGTCAGAGAGGGGATCCCGGGCGCAGGCCGGCCACGATCGTCCATCGCCCCGCCAAGCCCGTGTCGCTCAGGCGTGCTTCTTTTCGGAGCTGTCGAGGATCTTTTGCGCCGTCTCTTCGTGCCTCTGAAGAGTGGGCAGCAGATCGGTGAGCAGTTTCTTCAGCTTCTCGTCGCTGGTCCGATCGCGGGCGTCGGTGAGAGCTGCGATGTCCTTCTTGTGTGCGTCGACCATCATCTTTGCGAACTGCATGTCGAAGTCGGGGCCCGCGGCCGGCGGCGCCATCCCCATCTCCGGATTGGGCAGGGAGATCTTCTCTTCCTTCGCGAGCGCCTCCGTCTTCTTGTCGGCGGCCGAGTGATCCTTGACGAGAGTCTTGCCGAGGCTCTTCACTTCCTTCGAGTGTCCCTCCTTTTCGGCGGCCTTCCCCATAGCGATCTCCGTCTGGTTCGCCCCATGAAGCTTCTCGAGGACTTCGGAGGTCGAGGGCGGATTGGCTGCGCGGAGATCTCTTGGGGGCGCGATAAGGGGGAGCACCAGCGCGGCGCCGAGCAGGCAGATCTTGGATTTGGTCATGGCTTTGTCTCCTTTGTGGACGCCGAGAAGCTGGGGTGCCGGTCGAGGACGTCAAGCATCCCGCGCCCGGCCGATGCCATTCGCCCCGGCACCCGGTACGCAGAAGCTCGTTCGGGAGTTCGGCGCCACCCGACATCGTCAGCGGACGCGGGACGAGCTTGGCGATCGCGACGGATCTCGGACTCAGCGTGAAAACGATCGATACCCACCGCGCGAACGTCAACCGCAAGCTGGGCGTAAGAACGACGGCCGCGTTGATCCGATTCGCAGTCGCTCACGGCGTGGATATCGCGACGCAAAAAAAGGCGGCCGCGAATCCTGTTGCCAGGAGCCGCAGCGCCGACCGCCTCTGTCGTATCGACCTCCGTCCCTCTCGGCGATGCCTGATCCCGCCTGGGTGACGATCTCGCGACTCGCTTGCGCTACGCGCGGGCGACCTCAGATTGGGCCTCCGTTCCTGAGGCAACAACCTACAGAGCGGGAGGTGGCCAATGCATACTGGAAGCTGGCGTGTGGCGGTCTGTTCGTCTTTTCTGGTCCTGGTGATCAGTTGTGGTGGGCCTCCGGTGGGCCCCGAGTCCACGGGCACAGCATCCGAGATCGCGGCGGTCGGCGGCCCGGCCGTGGCACCGCCGAGCGTCCCGGCCCGTCTAGTGGCGCCGATCTCCGGCTCATTGACGGGCTCACGGCGACCCGAGTTGCGATGGGTCGGACCGCCGCTCGCGCTGGTCGAGATCTGCGCCGACCGGGCCTGCACGCGCCCGCGCCAGGTCATGGTCGGCGTTGACAATCGAGCCCGTCCGATCGTGCCGCTCGAGACAGGCGTCGCCTTCTGGCGCGTGCGCCCGCTGGCCGATCCGCGCGCATCGTTCACGCCTGCCTGGGAGCTGTTCGTGCCGCCGGGCGGTGGCGCGCCGATCGCGACGCGGGGGGTACGGACCGACCTCGACGCCGACGGCTTCGTCGACGGGGCCGTCCGCGAACAGGAAGACGACGTCCCCCGCGACGTGCTGCACGTCTATCGGGGCGGTGCCGGCGGACTGCAGCCCACGACCGACACACCGTTGACGCTCGACACCTCGCACTTCGGCACGCCCGTCGTGGGCGTCGGCGACGTGAACGGCGATGGGTTCGGCGACCTGGCGGTGGCCGACGGGCGCGGCGTGGTGATCTATGCCGGTTCGGCAGCTGGCTTGGTGCCGACCCCGCTCACGGTGATCCCCGCTCCCAGTGGGATCCAGGCGTTTGACTTCGGGAACGGGCTGGCTGCCGGCGGCGACGTGAACGGGGACGGCTACGCCGACCTGTTCGTCGATGATGGCGAGTTCCACGTCTGGCTGTTCCTGGGCTCCGCCAGCGGGCCAGCCACCACGCCAGCCTGGACGTTCGATCAGACCGGCACCGGGCGGCTCACTCGCCTCCTGACGGCCGCCGATCTCGACGGAGACGGCTTCAGCGACCTGGTGGTCGACGACTTCGGTCCGGGCGGAACGCCCCAAGCGTTCCGGGTCTTCCACGGCGCCGCCACGGGACTGGAGTCGCCCTTGGCCGGCACCCTGGTGGTCCGCCCCGCGCTTCCGTTCGGCAGCGCGGGCGACGTGAACGGCGATGGGATCGCCGACCTGGTCACGGTCGAGGGGCCGAGCTTCGCGCTCTTCCCCGGCGGCCCCGGCTTCCCGCCCGCCGCGCCGACCGAGGTGGTCCCGCTGGCCGCGCAACCGGGGCCGATCCAAATCGGCGACTTCAACGGCGACGGGCAATTCGACGTCGCGGCCACTACCTCCACCCCGACGTCGAGCTTCTTCTTCACCGACGATCAAATCGACGTCTACCCGGGGAACCCGGCCGGCATCTCTGCGACCTCGACCCTGACGATCTCGGAGCTGTCCGTCCTGCCAAACGACCAACTGAACTTCGGCGAATCGCTCGCCAGCGGCGATTACGGACAGATAGGCCACGAGGACCTGCTGGTCGGAGCCTCCGCACCGTTCCCGACGCCGTTCTTCGACGGCAGCACCGGGGAGGCCTTCGTGTTCCCGGGCTCCGCGAGCGGCCTCCAGGCGACGCCAGAGACCTCGATCCAGGGCGGTCCCGGCTTCGGCCTTCGGGTCACGTCGGGCGCGCCGCAATGGCGCGAATAGCCGCCCGGCCGTTTGGCGCACGGATGGAGCGGCGGGTGGGGACCCGCCGCCCCCCAAAATCGATCGCGGCGGACCCCTTGGCCACGAGGCGCGGAAAAGCGATCGCAGTGGCACCCGATCCAAATTAGAGGGGGTCCGCGATACCCCCGAGACTCCTCGGGGCCGCGTTGAGAGGGACCTGGTCCCTTCTAACCCGTCGTGTGGGGGCGCGGCCCGGTCGGCCCTCTTGTTCCAGCCGACCGATCAGGGGCCCCGAAGAGGTCCGTTGGCCTCAAAACTGGGCCCAAGATGGGCCCAAGTTGGGGCCTTTCGTGTCCTCCCCGCGGGGACAGGTGAGGCCACGCCTTCCTGCTAACCCCCTGTTTCCCCTCGAGAAAAACGCCAAACTGCTTGTGGGCCCAGCAGGGTTCGAACCTGCGGCCTACGGATTAAAAGTCCGCAGCTCTACCAGCTGAGCTATGGGCCCATTACTTCATAATTTCAGCACCTTATGCTGTGTTTACCGCCTCCGTTTGATCTCGCTCGCAGTTTGAGTGCAGTATATCGGAATGAGTAAACGCAAGAGGCGACGCGCGAAGGGCACGGGATCGGTCTATCGACGGGCGGGAGCACAGGTGTGGACCGTCGCATGGACCCAAAACGGAGTCCAGCACACAGAGAGCGGATTCCCCGACGAGGAAACCGCCGAACGGTTCCGGTGCCTCAAGGTCGTGGACGTCGCCGAGGGCAAGGATCCGCGGCTCAAGAAGAAGCACACCGGCACCCTGAGAGACCTCGCCGAAGTGTGGCTCACGACCCGGTGCGGGACCAAGGCGGAAGGCGACAAGCCGCCCATGGCGGGCACCCATCGGTCGGGCAACCAAGACCGCTACCGCTGGGAAGGCCACCTCCGAGAGGCTGTCGGGCATCTGGCGCCGGACGATCTCGACGCGGCAACGCTACGGACGGTGCTTGAGGAGAGGCTTGCGGCCGGACTCTCTCCGGCGACGGTGCAGCTCCTCCAGCGGCTCGTGTCGACCCTCTACACGGACCTGATCGAGCAGGGCGTCGCCTCGCGCAATCCGGCCCGGATGCTGCCGCGAAAATTCCGGAAGAGGATCAAGCCGACCTATGACCCTAAGAAAACCCCCTTCGTCGAAAAGCGCGAGGACGTCGCCAAGCTCTTTCAGGCGTTGCCCGAGCCCATCAATGTGGCCTACGCGCTCAGCGCGCTTGCGGGGCTTCGGCCGGGCGAGGCGCGCGCTCTCAAATGGACGAACGTCGATCTCAACAGGCGCATGATCTACGTCCGGGAGTCGACCAAGGGGCCGACCAAGGACAAGGACAGCCGCGAGGCGCCCATCGTGCCGGCGCTCCACGATCTCTTGGTCACGTGGCGGCAGAAGAACCCGAACGATCTGGTCTGCGCGCCGATGCGCCGGAGCGTGCGTCCGAGATTCCTCGGTGAAAAAACCATCAACGCGCGAATCAGCAAGGCGTGTGAGAAGAGCGGGATCCCGGTCCTCACGTACTACGAGGCGGGCCGGCACACGTTCGCGAGCCATTGGGTGCTTGCGGGCGGCTCGATTGAGAAGCTCCGGACGATCCTCGGGCACTCGACGGTGCTCGTGACGGAGCGCTACGCCCACCTTCGGCCGGACCTCTTCTCGCGAGAGGATCTCGCGCGCGCCAACATCCCGCTCGCGCCGGCGCCCACACCCGAGCCCGCGGCCGCCTAAGCCGCGCGCCCAGAGGCGCGGACCTCGTCCGCGTCGAGCGGCCGGACACGCGAGAGGTCGATCCGGATGGAGCGGCCGCGCCGCACGTAGGCGATCCGCTCGGCCTTCACCCAGCGCCGGATCGTCGGGATGGACACACCGAGGTGGCGCGCCGCCTCGGCCGGCGTCGCCAGGGGCGCCGGGATCCGGGCCTCGAGCGCCTTCACCGTGGAGGTGAGCTGGCGTACTTGCTCGGCCAGGCTGGCGATCGCTGCGTCAGTAGTCACGGCGAGATCCACTAAGCCACGGAATCTTTGATATCGGCGTAGCCTAAAACACCTCCGAGTGATCTTTTACGCCGCTGAGACGCGGTCGTCCGCTTCGTCGATCCGCTGGAGGAGCGTCGCGACGCCCACGATCTCAGGAAGGGAGACGTTGTCCAGATCCGTACTGACTATTTCCGAGTCCTTGAGCACCCAAATGATGCGCTCAGCGCGACGAAAATAATCCATTGCGTGCTTCTCCAACGGATCTAACTGCTCGTATTCTAGTGCGAATCTTTCCGCGCCCAATACCTCACGTTGCAATTTCATCTGTTGCTCCTTTAGGGCATTTAATTAGTTGCGTTAACTACTTTCCAGACTCGTTGGCCGTGCCTCGTTCGCTCCGGAGACACGAGTTTCCGCCCGTCGACGATCCGGTTGAGGAAAGACTTGAGGCGATGCCCGAGCATCTTGGTGTTCACGTGTCCCGCCGGCGTTCTGAAGTCGACCAAGGCGGACTCGAGATCCGCGTGTTGCTTGAGCCAGGTCGGGTTGACGATCTCGCTGATCGTGAGGCCCTGGCCGCCCTTCGCGGCGACGAGCTTCTCGAGCGGCGGCAGGAACG
>Ga0209060_10004159_pt1 | contig 11516 bp, 10 predicted proteins | sample Coa_R1_8_FD_187155 | JGI IMG/M metagenome (GOLD analysis project Ga0209060, IMG submission 187155) | Surface soil microbial communities from Centralia Pennsylvania, which are recovering from an underground coalmine fire - Coalmine... | ecosystem: Environmental > Terrestrial > Soil >...
CGTCCGGCCGGTGCAGCGTCGCGGCACGGCTCACATCGCCGGCCAAACCGCCAAGCACCAGCGCGATCACCACAAACCACAAACGCACACAAGCGCTCTTCTGCCTTAAAGCCATTCCCCACCCTCCGATTTGTGCTTCACGACGGATCGACGACCGAACTCCGACCTACCCCGAACGGCGCGAAATTGTACTCCGCCACATTTCGCCCGGCAATTCCTCTGACGCAGCCTGCCCTGCAAAAACTGGCCACGCGCCGACTTCCCTCACGATTCATTCAACGCATGTAAAATTCAAAAATTCCCGCTCATCTGAGACATCCCGCGAACCGTGCTAGGCTATCCAACTGCCTTTACTGACTGACTTTATTGATCGCCTTACTGATTGAATGTTCAGCGTGAATTGCAATTCTAGTGCCCGGAATTTCCCCGCGCCTCGCCCGAAGTCTTCCCTGACGGCGCTCCACTTCGCATTCGCGATATTCGCCGCCCTGATCCTCTTTGGCCTCCCTTTGACGTACGCCCAGGAAATCCGTAAGCCGCCCAAGGGCGGCGTCGCCGAACTCTCTTCCGCCGGAAAACAAACTCACCAGGGCGACACGACCACCGCCGACGGCGCCGTCGACATTCATTACGGCAATCAGCGCCTCCGCGCCGATCACGTCGAGTACAACGATCAAACCAACGAGGCATACGCGCGCGGCCATATCATCTTCGATTACGAAAATCAGCATCTCGAGGCCGACGAAGCCCACTACAACGTCAGCACCGGCCGCGGCACCTTCACCAACGTCCGCGGATTCATCAAAATCGAGCGCAAGCCGAATCCCACCGTTCTAATCACGGAAAATCCGCTCTATTTCGAAGCGAAAAACGTTGAGAAGTACAACAACGACCTCTACATTCTCTCTTCCGCCTGGATCACCGTGTGCGACCCCGAACATCCGCGCTGGCAATTTTTTGCGCAGCACGCGCGCGTCAACGTCGATAAAAAGATGGCGCTCGTCAACGCGAACTTTCGCCTCGTGCGAATTCCGCTCGTCTGGCTTCCTTACGCGACCGCTCCGGCAGGAGCGAAAGTCCGCGAATCCGGCTTCCTCATTCCCATCATTGGCAACAGCAGCAGCAAAGGCCTCGTTCTCGGCGATGCGTTCTACTGGGCGCCGACACCGTGGCTCGACAGCACGCTCGGCGCCGAATACCTCAGCCGTCGCGGCTCTGCCGAACGCGCCCGTTTCCGGGCCAGACCGTGGGAAAACACTTCGATCAACTACAGCTATTTCGGCGTAATCGATCGCGGCGTGCCGACCGTCATCAATCCAGGCTTGCCAACTCAAACGACCGAACTCGTCTCACAAGGCGGTCACGAGCAACAACTCGAAGTTATCTCCAATCTCAAAAATAATTGGCGCTTTGTCACCGATTGGAACGAGCTGTCCTCGCTTACCTTCCGCCTGGCGTTCGCCGACAACTTCGGAGACGCGATCAATTCCGAAGTGCGCAGCTCGATTTTTCTCACCCACAATTTCGATGGCTATAGCTTCAACGTCGCCGCGCTCAACGACAACAGCTTCCTCACCGTGAATCCGGTGCAGACCAGCGTCTCGCTCCGCAACGCGCCCGAAGTGCGCTTAAGTTCCGTCGATCGGTCTCCCTTCGCCAATGTGCCGGTCTATTTCAGCTTCGACGCTTTCGCCGGCGCGCTGCATCGCAACGACGGCGTCATCGATACGCCCGCCGCCGTGCCTCGCCTCGAGTTTGCGCCGCGCATGACCGTGCCGTTGCATTTCGGTCCGTGGCTCGACGTCACCGCAACCGCTGCGTTCCGCACCGCCTACTACGGCGATTCGCTGGTGCCCGGATCGATTCTTGCGACACCCGTCCTGAGCTCCACTTCGATCACGCGCAATGACGGCGAGTTTGGGCTCGATTTTCGCCTGCCGGTCATCCAGCGCTATTTCCAGAAACCCGGCTCGAAGAAAAAATACAAACACACCATCGAACCGAGCTTCGCCTATCACTACGTCACCGGCATCCACGATTTTTCTCAGCTTGTTCGCTTCGATTCCGACTCGACGCTCACCGACACCAACGAACTCCAGTACGGAGTAACGCAGCGCCTCTTCGTAAAAAATGGCGACGACCAGCCGCAGGAACTCATCAGCTGGAGCCTCGTCCAGAAGCATTTCTTCGATCCGACGTTTGGTGGCGCGCTCGTTACCGGCGCGCGCAACGTGTTTCAAACGCTCGACGATATTTCGCCCTTCGCGTTTGCCGACGCGCCGCGCAACTGGTCGCCGCTAATCAGCGATTTCAAGCTCACGCCGGGGGGACCGCTCGATTTTGAGCAGATTCTCGAATACGACACGCAGCGCGGCGACGGCGGCAAACTCATCACCACCGGAACGCTCGCAAAGTTCAAGCCGTACAAGGAATTTTTCGCAACGATCGCGGATTTCCGGCTGGACGCCGACCCGTTGATTCTGCAACCGAAATCGAATCAGATTCGCACCCTGATTGGTTACGGCAGCGAAACGCGCAAGGGTTTCAATATCACTACGGGCGTAAGCTACGACATCACGAATCACGCGCTGCAGAATCAGCTCATGCAGATCAGCTACAACGGAGGCTGCTGCGGTCTCGCTCTCGAATATCGCCGCCTCGAACTGGGCCAGGTCCGTACCGACAATCAGTTCCGCGTCGCCTTCATCATCGCCAACATCGGCACCTTCGGTAATCTCCGCCACCAGGAAAAAATCTTTTGAGCGAAGCCGAAGGATCTCGTTCGCGTATCGAGCGTTCAGCCCCGACCGAAGAATCGTCTGGGATTGTCTACCGTGATGGTGTGAATTTCGTTCTCGGACACGCCGAGTTGCCTCAGATAGGGAATCGTCTTGCGGGTGTTGAATAAAAACGCATCCGGGTTCATGCGTTCCCGTTCGAGTTCCCAATCGTTGGAGAGAAAAATCTTATCGCCGAAGCCGGCGTCGATGAGCTGCTTCACGTAACCCGCCCGCTGATGCCACGGTATCTGGCGGAGATATCGAACGTAGTCTGGCTGGCCCTTCTCCAGTTTGACCGCTCCCCAAAAAACGTGGTCGATCCCGATCGTATATCCACGTTTGGCGAGACCCATGAGGTAATTCACGTCGTCCGTGTCATCGCTGTGCCCGAGAGATACCCTGGCGGGACTTACGCCCTCGGCTTCCAAAATATCCGCCTGCATTTCACCCCCGCGATGGCCAGCATCCGTATGCGTTTCAATTGGCACGCCAGTGGCCTTGTGGGCGCGCGCTGCCGCCTTGAAGCCTTGTTCTTCCGCAGGTGTGACCACCCCAGCCACAGCGGCTGCCTTTATGACACCCGCTTTAATGCCCGTGTCATCGATCCCCTTCTCGATCTCTCGAATGAAAAACTCGGCGATCTGTTCCACCGTTTGCGCGTTGTAAGATTCTGGCGCGAAGCGAAAACCGGTGGCAGCCACGATTTGCATTCCGGACTTTCGCGACACTTCTTCACCGAAGCGCACGTCGCGCCATACGTCAGAGGTGGTGAGATCAATGATCGTGTCGACCCCGGAAGTCTTTGCCTCTTTTAACTTCTCGACCATCCTGGTAACAGCTATCGTCCGTTCGGTGAAAAGGCCCTTCGGGATGTAGCAAACATGTTCGTGGCTGAGAGTGAAACCAAGCTTCGACACATCGAGCGGTCCGAGCAGTGTCTCAACCACACCAACACCAGAGGCCCTGGGCTCGTTTTGGCCAGCATCAGCCTTTGCCGCGTGAGGGATACGTAAAGATGCCGCCGCCACGAATCCGGCAGCTGTTGTTTGAAAAAGAAATTCTCGGCGCGTCGCCACAAGACCCAGTATGAAGGCTGGTGATCACGTCTCAAGTCTCTTGTATTGTTTCTCTCAACCCCCGGCGCGAACTGCCTCGAACGTCTCTGCCCCCTCTGCGCGCGCTTCGCTCTTCTTGATAATCCACGAGCCGATGAAATAGCCAAGTGTTGCCGTCGTGATCCCGCCGAAAATATCGGCGATGTAGTGGTATCGCCCATAAATCGTCGAAACACACATGCACAAAACCAGGGGCAGCAACGTCCAGAACAACCATCTCCGGTGCCTCCACGCGCCCCACAGCGCCGCAAATGATCCCGCAACGTGCTCCGACGGAAACGCAGCGCCGCGCACCCGCCCATAATGCTCGATAAATCCAATCAGCGTCGTGAACGGTCCTCCGCGCAATTCCCCGTGCCACATTCCCGCCATTGAAAACCACGGGCTCTCGATCGGAAACACCATCGCGATCATGTACCCGATCGAATACGCCACCATCGAATACGTCATCACCGACCAGTACGCCTTCCAATCTTTCCGGTAGTACAAAATTCCGCCGAGAATCAGCAGATAAGTGAAATACGTGAAGTACGTGAACTGCATGAAGTCGTTGCGGAACGGCGTGCTGAACTGTTCAAGCCAGATCGAAGGATGCACACCGGTCAGCCAGAAATCGAATGCGATCAGCTTTGCGTCCTGCCAAGTCGGCACGACGAGATGAACGAGGTGCGCCAGCTCCTCGAAACAAAACAGGAAAAAGAGATGCGGATACCAGTGCCGCCAGAAATGCCAGAACTTCTGTGTGAACGTTGTAGGATTCGCGTTGTCGGGGATCAGGATGTTGGCGCCGCGGCAAAGCAAGAGGATCAGTGCGACAACACAAGCGCGTGTTGCGAGCAATCGCACCGGATGCGCGATATTCTCCGCGAATACCGCGATTAAAATGCTGCTGACGGCAAAGTAGCCGAGCGCCATCCATTCAAACGGACCGCAGGCTGCTCCGAGCGCGAGCCATTCGTTGCGAATTGCGCGGCCGATTCCCAACGACCCTGGCGGCGCAGCGGCTGCGGCGGTCGTTGCCAGCGCCGCAGGCTGTCGCCAGTTCGCCGCCAACTTGCGCATCGCTTGTTCTGACTCGTAAGGGGACTTCATTGCACGTTCTCCGATGGAATACCTTGAAAAAATGTTGCGTCGAATTCGCTGGGTGTTTTCGTTTCAGCCGCGTCGTCAATGCGCCAGTCGAAAATTGGCCAGTGCCGCAACATCGCGATGCTTCGCAATTCCGGCGAAGGATTCACTGCCGCCGGCTTACCGACCGCGCCGAGCATCCAGCGATCGTGCGCGGCGTCGCTGTACGCGTAGCTACGCGCGAGATCAAAACCGTTTTCGTCGGCGATCCGCCGAACCGCCATCATCTTTCCTTCGGCAAAATTCGCCGCGCCGATGATTTTGCCGGTGTAGCGACCGTCCATTCGCTCGGCACGCGTCGCGCTGACTCCGATTTTCGCAGTCACACCTCGTATCGCCAGTCGCAGCGTCAGCGCGAGCGCAGCCTGCTGCGCCAGCAAATCCAGCGTGCCTGATACGAGGATCACGGAGTGACCTTGCGAAACATGCCAGGCGGCGCGGTGTATCGCATCGGGGAAAAATGTGAGTTGCCGAAACGAAAGCGCGCGCACCGGCACATTGCGAAGATACATTTTGTTCGTATGCAGCGAACGCAGGAAGCCCGTGGGAGCAAGCCGCACCGTCCTCGCCAGCCAACGGAGATAATTTCCCGCGGGAATCAAATCGTCGCGCCGAAGCTCCGCAACAAATTGCCTCTCCAGCGAAGGTAGAGGCAACAGCGTGCCGTCGATGTCGAAAAAGGCCGCGATCCGCGATGGATGCAATTCGTTTCGCCGATACGCCGTCGAAGAATCGATTTGTGAAATTGGCTTCATGCCGTCTTCCTCACCGAAACTTTCACCGCTGCCACCGGCCCAAGGTTTCTCGCCCCGATACTTCCAGCGCCAAGATTTCCCGCGATGAACTGCCAGCCCTCAATCAAGACAGGAATGGCACGCACGAAGCAGAACACTGCCGTCGCAGACGTGAGCCCAACTGCGCCGCTACGAATCGCCGCGTGTGCCGCGGGCGTAAGTCCCCCGATCAGCGCCACCGGTCCGCGGGTCAGCGCCAGTTCAAGCCCGAGATAACAGAAGCAAAAACACTTCATCGCCGCATACAATCCGCGGCTCCAGCGCGACCCGACCAACGTGCGCCCCCACCACGTTTGCAGCATTGCGTTCGCGCCCCAGCCGGAATATCCGGCCTTCGACGCGAGTCCGCGCAGAAAATCGGTCGCCGCGCCACGCGCGAAAAAGAAAACCGGCAGCCACAACGAAACCATTCCAACGACCGCGAAATACGTGAAGTAAACATTTTCGATCATGCGATCGCCGAGAATGTCGATCTGCGCGCCCACTGGCGTCGCCAGATTTTTGCGCCGCGCGATGTGACCGTCGAGCGCGTCCAGGCCAATACACGCCACCGTGAGAGCGACCGCGCCGAGGTTGAGCCAGGGTCCGCGGCCAAACAGAAACACAGCCGCAAATCCGACGACCACGCGAAGGCAGGTGACTCGGTTAGGCGTCCAGTGCATCGTCCGTCCCGGCAGCCGGCGGGTGCGCTACCGACAGGACAGAAAGCATAAGCAGTGCCATACGGTCCGGCTGCAAATTACTGATAATGGGAGGCTTCGATAATCATTTGACCGTGGCCGCAAGAGCGGTCCGCCAGCCAAAAACAGCATCTGTCGGCGTTTGCCTTCCGTACTTGTCACTGGGATCGTGCTTCGAACGTTATTTACTACAGCGCTCGGAATAAGACGGCGGTTCCGCGGGTCAACAGTTTGTCGGCGTGGTCCCGCCGCGCCGGTCCGTGGCGTCAGATATGGGACAATACGAAATTGCTCGGTGGTCAATGAGGCTTGTACACTTGCGGCCCTTCGATGCGCGGCCGCCTTCGCTGAAGTGAGGACGAATCGGGAATGAATGATGTCTCTTTAGCTGGAGCCTTTCTCGCGGGGCTGGTTTCGTTTTTGTCGCCGTGCGTTTTGCCGCTCGTGCCCGGATACATCTCGATGCTCTCGGGCATTGGCATGGAGCAGTTGCGCCAGGGGCAGGCGCCGCGTTCGGGCCTTTTCGCTTCGGCGCTCGCTTTCGTTTTCGGATTTTCGGCGGTCTTCATCACGTTCGGCGCCTCGGCAAGTGCGGTCGGCGGATTTCTGGGCCAGCACCGTACGACGCTCGCGCCCATCGCCGGCGCGCTCATTCTTCTTTTTGGCCTGCACCTGCTTGGGATCCTCATCAAGCTGTCGGTGCGCGTCGGAATCATTCTGGGAGTTGTGCTCGCGCTCCTGGGCGTGATCGCGCTCGTGCACGGCGGACCGTTGTTCGCCGGGCTCGGCGCCGTTCATTTCTTTTCTCTATCGGTGATCGGATTCTTCGGCCCGGTGATTACACGCTGGCTCAACCGCGACGTGCATTTGCGCAGCGGCGGCAAGCAACCCGGCATCTTGAGCGGATTTCTTTTGGGCTTCGCGTTCGCGTTCGGATGGACGCCTTGTATCGGCCCGATTTTGACCGCAGTGCTTGCACTTGCCGCCGCAAGCGACACGATCGCGCGTGGCGTGCTACTCCTCGCCGTGTATTCGGCCGGCCTCGCAGTTCCCTTTTTGCTTACCGCGCTCGGCATCGGTCAGTTCATGAAGTTCTATCAGGGCTTCCGAAAATATCTCCACGCCGTCGAACTGTTCAGCGGCGCACTGCTTCTGTTTGTCGGCGTGCTGGTCTTCTTTAACCGGCTGACGTGGCTGGTGACCAAGCTGAGTTTCCTGAACTCGTTCGTTTTGTGGCTCGAACACGCGCTTACCGGAGCAAAGTAGCCGCATCCAATGGAATGTGGGACGCCGTTCTGGGAAAATAGGATTTGAGGTTGAGATGAAGAAATCAGCGCTGATCGTAATTGCAATTTTGGTGGTGATCGTCCTTGGCGCGCATTACGCCGACAAGGCGACGCGCCTGCCGAAGACGACGGCAGCGTCGCTCACAAAAACGGACTCGAAAGACGAGTCGAAGCCCGAGCCGGAGCTCACCTTGAAAGATCTCGACGGCAAAGATGTGAGCCTCGAGTCACTCAAGGGCAAAGTGGTGCTCGTGAATTTCTGGGCGACGTGGTGCGAGCCGTGCAAGATTGAAATTCCGGAGCTGATCGAGCTGCAGCAGGAGTACGGCCCGAAGGGATTTACGGTGCTGGGAATCGCGATGGACGACGAAGGCCGGAGCGCGGTCGCCCCGTTTGTGCAGAAGGAAAAGTTTGATACGGAATCCGGCAAATCGACGATGAATTATCCGATCGTGCTTGGTAACGATGCGGCGGGAGATAAATTCGGCGGACTGCTCGGCTATCCCACGAGCATCCTGCTGAGCCGCGACGGCAGGCAAGTGAAACACATCACCGGACTCATCACTCGCGACGACATCGTGAAGTCGATTCAAGCTCAACTTTGAGAAACTTCCAACATGATTGACGAAAAAGATTTCACCAAAAAAGCGGATGCCGCGTTTGAAGATTTGAAGAAGCGGCTACTCACGCTTGGCGACGCGCACGGCTTCGATGTCGAAGGCGAGAGCGGAAAACTGGAAGTTATTTTTGAGGAACCGGAAGAGGCGAAGTTTGTGATTTCGCCGAATACGCCGGTGCGCGAAATATGGATTTCGGCGCTCTCGACGAGTTTCAAGCTGGGCTGGTCGGAAGCGCGGAACGCATTTGTGCTGGAAAAGACCGGCGAAGATTTGCGCGGCGTGATGAGCCGCGTGATTTCGCAACAGCTCGGCGAGCAGGTGACGGTTTGAGTTTTCCCGGGAGCAAATGCGAAGCATTCCGTGCAACAGTGCGCGCTCGATTCGCCGGTGCAGCGCTGTGCGCGTTGGGGCTGGTCTTTGGCACCGGGAACCTAAAGGCGCCGGTTGCAATAGCGCAAATTCCGTCGCCGAAAGACGTCGTGGCTCCGGCGGCGTTTGCTTCCTACGATCCGGTGGCGCGCGGCAAAGAATTCCAGATCGCCGTCGTGATGAAAATTCGCGAAGGATTTCACGTCAACGCGCGAAAAAAATCTGCGGATTATCTGATCGCGACGGATTTGAAAACCGACGGAGCCACCGGATTCAAGATCGGCGACGTAACGTATCCCGAGGGCGAACTGCACACGTTTTCTTTCTCCAAGACTCCGCTCAATGTTTACGAACGCACGGTCGTCTTGAAGGTGCCGGTGACGGCGCTGCCGGATGCGCCAACCGGCGCGCAACATATTCCATTGAAACTGCGCTACCAGGCGTGCAGTAACGAGGTTTGTTTGCCTCCCGTCACTTTGCCTGTCGACGCTTCCGTGAACGTCGCCGCGAGCGCCGGCGCTGCACACCTAGCCCACCCGGAGTTGTTCCAAACTCCTCGCTAGTGCATCAAAGCTATAACCTTCAAGACGTACTTCGCTCAGGATGCAGTGGGCTCAACGTTCAGGGGCAAATCAGGTTTAAGGAGAAATTGTGTCCACCGAGTCCCGACCCCGCAGGAAATGGCCCTATGTCGTGGGCATCGTCGCCGGCGTGCTAGCCGGCGTGATTATTTTTGTGTCGTTGCGGACGCGCAACCTGGAAGATCGCGTGCGCCAGTGGGTCGTGGAAGAACTGCAGGAAAAATTTCAAAGCGACGTCGAATTGGGGGAATTACACGTCCGCCTTTTGCCCGATGTCGGTGTTGCCGGCGAAGAATTGTCGATTCGCGCGCACAATCGAAAAGATCTGCCGCCGATGTTTCACGTCGCAAGGTTCTCTTTCAATCTCGGGTGGAGAGGGATTCTCGAAGCGCCGCATCGGATTTCGGGAATTTACGTCGAGAACATGACGATTACGATTCCGCCGCGCGGGGAGAAGGGAGAAAAGCCGCCGGCGCCGAAGAAGAGATTGCCCGAAGTCGTTGTGGACGAAATCGTGATCAACGATACAGACCTAGTGATCATGCCCAAGAAGGCCGGGAAGGCGCCTCTCGATTTCGACATTCACGACCTGGTGCTGAAATCAGTCGGTCCAAATAAGCCATTCGATTTTCATGGCGAGCTCACCAACGCGAAGCCGCAGGGAGAAATCGCGACGGTCGGCACGTTTGGCCCGTGGGATGCCGACGAACCGGGCGATTCGCCGCTAACCGGCAGCTACAAGTTTACCGACGCCGATCTTGGCCCATTTCCAGGAATCGCAGGGACGCTCTCTTCCACCGGGGAATTCAAAGGAAAATTGAACGAGATCGAAGTCGCCGGCAAGACGGATACTCCAAATTTTTCTCTGGATCCAGTGGGGCACGCAGTGCCGCTGCACACGGATTTTTCGGCGACCGTGGACGGGACGGATGGGGACACGTATCTACATCCGGTGAAAGCGACGCTGGGAAAATCGGTGATCAACTGCGAGGGCAGCGTTGTCCACGTGCCAAACCAGGGTCATCTGATCCAACTCAACGTGGATGCGCCGAACGCGCATATCGAAGACATCCTTGCGCTGGCGATCAATTCGGACAAGCCATTCATGATGGGTCCGGCGAAGATCAAGGCAAAGCTGACGATACCGCCGGGCAAAATGAAAGTGCTTCAGAAAATGATTCTGGACGGCAAGGTTAACATCGACAATGCGAACTGGTCCGATCCGAAGGTGCGCGACAAACTGGAATCGCTAAGCCGCCACGCAGAAGGCAAACCCGCCGACGAGGAAGCCGGGAGTTCGGTTGCGAACCTGCACAGCGACTTCAGGCTCGACAAGGCGATCATCAACTTTCGGAACCTGACGTTCAGCGTGCCGGGAGCGAACCTGGACCTCGCCGGGAACTACGACATCGGCGAGGCGACGCTCGATTTCAATGGGCACCTGCGATTGCAGGCAAAGCTGTCGGAGACGGTGACCGGGAAGAAGTCGTTTTTCCTGAAGGCGGTCGATCCGTTTTTCAGCAAGGACGGAGCGGGGACGCTACTTCCGATCACCATTACCGGGAAGCGTAACGCGCCAACCCTGGGCGTATCAGCGTTCCACAAGACGTTCAAAAGGTCACTGGGTGGGGACGACAAAGATGACAAGTCGGGTGACAGCGACGAAAAAGGCAAGGAATCAAAGGAAAAGGCAAAAGGCGCGAACGCTAAGCTGTCCAAAAGCGGGTCGAACGACTGAGCGCCGGAGCTTCCGTGTTCCGTTTTGGGACGGAAGGGTACACCCCCCCGGTATTTTTCCAAGAGTGAATAAGCAGCTTCGTTTCAATAACTTCCAGGAACATCCTCACAAAGAGTGCGTAAGTCTATAGAAACATTTGACTTAGAAAGATGTGATTGTTCTCTTTTTATTCGCTTTTGTGTATCGGGAGGGTTAGCAGGCGAACCGAAGCTTGGACGCAGTTGTTTACCAGGATATATTACCATGACGGTACTGGGATGTCAAGGGCTATTGCTTAGGGGAAGGCGGCGCGGAGGCGGCGGACGACTCGGTCCTGGCCCAACGCGACCATGGTGTCGAAGAGCGGGGGCGCTACCGACTGGCCGACGATGGCGACGCGGGTGGCGTTGATGAGGAGGCCGGCTTTGACCCCGGCGGCTTCGGCT
>Ga0209060_10004168_pt1 | contig 11509 bp, 9 predicted proteins | sample Coa_R1_8_FD_187155 | JGI IMG/M metagenome (GOLD analysis project Ga0209060, IMG submission 187155) | Surface soil microbial communities from Centralia Pennsylvania, which are recovering from an underground coalmine fire - Coalmine... | ecosystem: Environmental > Terrestrial > Soil > Unclassified...
GGCCGGCATATTCACCTTCTTCACGCAGATCATCGCCGTCTACTTCTCTGGCGAGCTGGTCTGGCGAGAGAGCGAGCGCAAGACGCACGAGATCATCGACGCCACGCCGGTGGCCGACTGGATGTTCGTCGGCCCGAAAACGCTGGCGATCTCGCTGGTGCTGGTCTCGACCTTCATCGTCGGCATCGTCGTCGCCATGCTGTTCCAGACGGCCAAGGGCTTCTTCAGCTACGAGATCGGCGAGTACTTGCTGTGGTACGTGCTGCCGAACGCCATCGACGTCGCGCTCATCGCCGTGCTGGCGGTGTTCGTGCAAGTGCTGAGCCCGCACAAGTTCGTCGGCTGGGCGGTGATGATCGCCTACGTGATCGTCTCGACGGCGATGGTCGCGCTCGGCCTCGAGCACAACCTCTACAACTACGGCAGCGGCCCCGCCGTGCCGCTCTCCGACCTGAACGGCCAGGGTCACTACTGGATCGGCGCCTACTGGTTCCGCCTCTACTGGGGCGCGTTCGCCGTCATCCTGCTGGTCGTGTCCTATGCGCTCTGGCGGCGGGGCACCGAGACCCGCTTCCTGCCCCGCCTGAAGCGGCTGCCTCTTCGGCTCAGAGGAACGGCCGGCGTCCTTGCCGCCGCGGCGCTCGCCGTCTTCATCGCATCCGGCGTCTACATCTTCATCAACACCAATGTCTGGAACGTCTACCGCAGCCATCTCGACGTCGATCGGATGACCGCCGACTACGAGAAGAAGTACCTCAGGTACGAGAACCTGCCGCAGCCGAAGGTCGATTTCGTCAAGCTCGCCATCCAGATATGGCCCCATCGAACCTGGGCCGAGGCGACCGGCGGCTTCGTGATCCAGAACCGCACCAACGCTCCCATCAGCGTCCTGCACGTCCGCTTCGATCGCGGCACCAAGGTAGGCGCCGTCTACGTCCCCAACGCCACGCTGGTCTCCAACGACCGTCTGTTCAACTACCGCATCTACCGCCTCGACCAGCCGATGTTGCCAGGCGAGACGCGCGCGATCGGTTTCGTGACGCGCAGGGGCCAGCGGGGCTTCCGCAACAATGGCGCCACCCTGGACATCATGGACAACGGCACGTTCCTGAACTCGAACGAGCTCGCGCCTTTCATCGGCATGGATCGCAGCGAGCTGCTGCAGGATCGGGCCAAGCGGCGGAAGTACGGGTTGCCGGCCGACCTAGGCCAGCCGGCGCTCGCAACACCAGGCGCCGATATGTTCAACGACCTGCGCAAGGACTCCGATTGGGTGCGGGCGGACCTGACGGTGACGACCGATGCGGACCAGACGCCGATCGCGCCCGGCTATACCGTCTCCGACGTCACCGCGAACGGACGCCGCACCGTCCACACCGTCACCGACTCGCCGATCTTGAACTTCTTCTCGGCCCAGTCCGGCCGCTACGCGATCTCGACCGTCAACTACAAGGGCGTCGCGATCAGCGTCTATTACGATCCCAAGCACCCTTGGAACGTTCGGCGCATCCAGCGGGCCATGGAGAACGGGCTGGACTACGATCAGGCCAACTTCTCGCCCTATCAGTTCCACCAAGTTCGCGTCCTCGAGTTCCCAACCCCGCAAGGGACCTTCGCGGAGTCGTTCGCCAACACCATTCCGTGGTCGGAAGGTATCTTCTTCATCGCCGACAACCGTGATCCGGACCTGGTCGACATGGTCACCTACGTCGGCTCGCACGAGCTCGGACACCAGTGGTGGGCGCACCAGGTCATCGGCGCGAACGAGCAAGGCGGCGCGATGCTCTCCGAAACCCTGGCGCAGTACACCGCCGCCATGGCCATGAAGAGGCTCTATGGGCCCTTCATGATGCGCAAGTTCCTGCGCTTCGAGCTCGACAGCTACCTGCGCTCGCGCGGCGGCTCGGTGCTGGAGGAGGAGCCGCTCGACCGCGTCGAGACCCAGGACTACGTCTACTATCGCAAGGGCTCGCTGGCGATGTACCGGCTTCAGGACGAAATCGGCGAAGCGAACGTCGACAGAGCGCTCAGGCAGCTCCTACACGACTTCGCCTTCAAAGGGCCGCCCTACCCGACCACCGTCGACCTCATCAAGGACTTCCGGGCGGTCGCGCCCGCCGACAAGCAGCAGCTGATCACCGATCTGTTCCAGAAGATCACCCTCTATGACCTGAAGGCGAAGAAGGCGGTCTGGCGCAAGCGAGCGGACGGCGCCTACGATCTTGCCCTCACGGTCGACGCCAGGAAGGTCTACGCCAACGGTCAGGGCAAGGAGACCGCGGCGCCGATGAACGAGACCGTCGACGTCGGCGCCTTCGACGTCGAGCCGGCGTCGAAGGGCTATGGGGCCAAGGATGTGATCGCCATCGAGCGCGTGCCGATCCACTCCGGTCTGCAGACGATCCATCTGGTGACGAGCCGGGCGCCGAAATACGCCGGCATCGACCCGTTCAACACCATGATCACCCGCGACTCCGAGGCGACCATCACCAAGGCGCAGGCGGGTTAGGCTTCGATGGAGGATCGCTAGCGCTTGGAGACGTGCGGGGCGATGGGGTCGCCCGAGTCGCGCTCCGCGACCGCCTGCTTGAACCCGACCTCCTCGGCGCGCTCGCGAAACCATATCCCTTCCGGGCTGTGGCGAGCGACTCCGTCGAAGAAGGTCGCGAGCATCTGGGTCGTGGCGAGACCCATGTTCTCGTAGGCCTGGTTGACCACCATCTTGGTCATCATCAGCTGGTTGCGCGGCACGCCCTTGAGGCGGGCGACGAGCGAGCCGACGGCGGCGTCGAGCTCGGCCGCCGGCGCCGCCTTGAGGGCGAGCCCGATTTCCGCCGCCTCTTTGCCGCTGATCAGGTCGCCGGTCATCATCAGGCGCTTGGCCGCCTGCGGCCCGAGGCGATAGACCCACATCGCCGGCGTCGGCACGCCCCAGACGCGGGCGGGCGGATAGCCGATGCGGGCGTCGTCGGCCATCACCAGGAAGTCGCAGCAGAGCGCGATGTCGGAACCGCCGGCGACGGCGGCGCCGTGCACCTGGGCGATGGTCGGTTTCCTCGCCCGCCAGAGCGACATGAAGTCCTGGGTGTTGCGCCACATGCCGGCGAAGTCGAGCGTCGGGTCCCAGGGCATTTCCTGCTCGCCGGCGCCGGAGTCGCTGTCGGAGCGCTCGGCGAACTTCTTCAGGTCGTAGCCGCCGCAGAAGCCCTTTCCCGCCCCTTTGACGACGATCACGTGCACGTCCGGATCGCGCTCAGCCGCCTCGACCGCGGCCCTGATCTCTCGCGGCATCCGCCGCTCGATGGCGTTGAACCGCTCCGGCCGGTTGAGCGTAATCGTGCAAACGCGATCGGCCGTCTCGTACAGCAGCGTTTCGTAGGGCATCGCGCTCGCTCCCTCCGCTCCAGCTTAGAAGCCACTGATAGCGCAAGTGCAGTCGAGACGCCTCGAACTGAGGCGCCTGATGTTCCCAGCAGGCAACCTGAGGACGGCGGCGAGGAGACTGTTCCCTAGGCTGGCACCGCGATCGCCGGCTGCGGCGCGGTGCGCTCCAGCGGGGTGTAGAGCTCCTCGGCGCGGGGAAAGAAATCCTTGACGATGGCGGGCACGTCCCAGCCGCCCTCGCGGCTGTAGGTCTTGATCGGCCGCGGCTGCGAGTAGACGGAGAGGTTGTAGCCCGCCGCGCCGAAGATCTGGCCGCTGATCCCCTTGGCCGCGTCCGTCATCAGCGCCACGGTCAGCTGTGCGGGGCGAACGGGGCTCTGCACTTCGCGCACCGCCTCGCGGCGCTTCTTCGCTTCCTCGTCGCGCGGAACCGAGTCGGTCATGCGCGTCGCCGCGCCGGGCGCGATCGCGTTCGAGCGGACGTTGTTGCGCGCGCCCTCCATGGCGATGATCCGCGAGAAGGCGGCGATGCCCATCTTCGCCGCGCCATAGTTGGTCTGGCCTATGTTCCCGATCAGGCCGGAGCCCGAAGAGAACATGAGGTAGCAGCCGTCCTTCTGGGCGCGGAAGTGGTTGATCGAGGCGCGCACGACATTGAAGTGGCCGCGCAGGTGCACGGTCATGATGGCGTCCCACTCGTCCTCGGTCATGTTGTGCGCCATGCGGTCGCGCAGGATGCCGGCCGGGTTGGCGATGGCGTGGAGGCCGCCGAACGTGTCCATCGCCTGCTGGACCATGCGGCCCACCGCTTGCAGGTCGGTGACGCTCTCGGTGTTGGCGACGGCCTCGCCGCCGGCGGCGCGAATGGTGTCGACGACCTCCTGCGCCGGCGCGCGGTCGGCGCCCAGGCCGTGGACGTCACCGCCGAGATCGTTGACCACGACTTTCGCGCCATGGCTCGCGGCGATGATCGCCGTCTCTCGGCCGATGCCGCGACCGCCGCCCGTTACCAGAACAACCTTCCCGTCGAGCAATCCCATCGTCTTCGCGTCCTTCGAAAGCGCTTTTTTTGAAATGAGGCCTTGAGGACAAAACTCTACCGGGCCGCCGATCCCCGGGGCAAGCGCGCTAGGACGCCTTCGGTGCGTCCGGCTGGTGGTTCGGGTGCGCCGCCTCGAACGCGGGGTGGCCAGCCGCGCGCTCTCCCACCGCTCGAATCGCCGGGTAAGGCGCAAGGTCCACGCCAAACCGCTCGGCCGAGTAGAGCTGCGGGACAAGGCAGCAGTCGGCGAGGCCGGGCGCGTCGCCGAAGGCGAATCCCCTGCCGTAACGCTGGATCATCGGTTCGAGCGCGTCGAAGCCCGCGGTCATCCAGCGCGCGGTCCAGGCCCGCTGCGCGTCCGAGCCGTTGGCGACCCCCAGCGCTTCGATTGCTTGCAGGACGCGCAGATTGTTGAGCGGGTGGATGTCACAGGCGACGATCTCGGCCATCGCACGCACGGCGGCGCGGTCGAGCGGGCCCGTCGGCAGGAGCGGCGGCTGTGGATGCGTCTCCTCAAGCCACTCCAGGATGGCCAGGCTCTGGGTAAGCGCCCGGTCCGCCAGGACATCGAGCGCCGGCACGAGGCCCTGAGGGTTCACGCCTCCCTTGTAGGATTGGCTGCGCTGCTCGCCGCCCACCAGGTCGACCGCGACGTAGTCGTACGTCAAGCCCTTGAGGTTGAGGCCGATGCGCACGCGATAAGGCGCGGTCGCCCGCCACATGCTGTGCAGCGTATAGGTCACGCGCGCTTCGCCGTCCGCAGGTGGTCAAGCGGAAGCGCGGTCGACTCCTTCGCCGCCTCGAGTGCGAAGCTGGACCGCACGTCCTTCACGCCTGGCATCCTCAGAAGCCGCTGCATGGCGAACTGAGCGTAGTCGTCGAGCGTCGGCGTGACCACCTGCAGCAGGTAGTCGTAAGGCCCGGTCATGGCGTAGCAGGCGACCACCGCCGCTTCCCGCTTGAGCGCGCCGAGGAACGCTTCGGTCGCGGTCTCGCTGTTCCGCTCCACCTGCACCTCGACGAAGGCCATGACCCCAAGGCCGAGCGCGCGACGGTCGAGGAGCGCGACGTACCCCTTGATCAGTCCGCGCGCCTCCAGGGCCTTCACGCGACGGAGGCAAGGGCTGGGCGAGAGGCCAACACGCTCGGCGAGCTCGACGTTGGTCAGTCGCCCGTCCGCTTGCAGCGTCTCCAGGATGCGCAGATCGACGTCGACCACTTCGGGCATAATGCTTCCACAATCCCCATATGAACGGGCAGATTATGCCATCACAACGCCCGATCAGAGCAACATCGCAAGGAACGACCCTCCGACTCGCGCTATTGTTTGAGCCTTCCGGGAGCGCGCTATGACCGACCTGTTCGAGAACCCGCTCGGCACCGACGGCTTCGAGTTCGTCGAATTCACGGCGCCGGAGCCCGAGCGACTGCGGCGCGTGTTCGAGACGTTGGGGTTCGCGGCCGTCGCCCGGCACCGCTCAAAGAACGTGCTGCGCTTCGCGCAGGGCGACATCAACTTCATCCTCAACATGGAGCCCGCCGGACAACCGGCCAGCTTCCGCGCCGAGCACGGACCGTCGGCGAACGCGATGGCGTTCCGCGTGAAGGACGCAGCGCTGGCGCTGAAGCTCGCGATCGAACGCGGCGCGAAACCCGTAAGCGGGCCTGTCGGGCCGATGGAACTCAACATCCCGGCCATCGAGGGGATAGGCGGCTCGAACCTCTACCTGGTCGACCGCTATGGCGCGCAGGCGATCTACGACATCGACTTCGTCGCGTTGCCGGGGGCGGAGGCGGCGACGGCCAAGGAGGCGGCGGGGCTGACCTACATCGATCACCTGACCCACAATGTATTCCGTGGCCGGATGGCCTACTGGGCCGATTTCTACGAGCGGATCTTCAACTTCCGCGAAATCCGTTACTTCGACATCGAGGGCGCCCAGACCGGCCTCTTCTCAAAGGCGATGACCAGCCCCTGTGGCAAGATCCGCATCCCGCTGAACGAGAGCCAGGACGACCAGTCGCAGATCGAGGAGTTTCTGCGCGACTACCACGGCGAGGGCATCCAGCACGTCGCGCTTGGGACCGGCGACATCTTCGCCACGGTGGAGGCGATGCGCAGCCGCGGCGTACGTTTTCAGGACACGCCGGACGCCTACTTCGACCGGATCGACGAGCGCGTGCGCGGCCACGGCGAGGATGTCGAGCGTCTGCGCCGCAACAGGATCCTGATTGACGGCGCGCCATCCGATGGTCAGGGCGTCCTTTTGCAGATCTTTACCGAGAACCTGATCGGCCCGATCTTCTTCGAAATCATCCAGCGCAAGGGGAACGAGGGGTTCGGCGAGGGTAACTTCAAGGCTCTGTTCGAGTCGTTGGAGCAGGACCAGATCCGCAGAGGCGTCCTGAAGGCGCGCGCGTAGATGGCCAAGCCGATTGGCATTCCCGTCCGCGGCTCGGGCGGCACGCACTCGAGGCAGGCGCACGCCGACATGCCGGAGGGGACCTTCGAGCGCGAGATCTCCAAGGAAGGGTTCTACGGGCCTGCCGCCTTCATGCACCATCCCAGGCCGCCGACAGGCTGGGTGAAGTTCGAGGGCCCCCTGCGCCCGCGCGCGTTCGACCTCACGCGTTTGAACGAGCCGGCGGCCTCGCCCTGGGAGGCGCCGGTGGTGCTCTTCAATGGCGGGCTGGAGATGCGCTTCTGGAAGCCGCAAGGCCCGTTGACGGCGATCGCGCGCAACGCTGACGGCGACCAATTGCTGTTCGTGCACCAGGGCTGCGGCGATCTCTTTTGCGACTGGGGCCGGATCGCGTTTTCGGCAGGCGATTACCTGTACCTGCCACGCGGCGCCATGTGGCGTCTTGGCGTCGGCGAAGCGTCGTCGGTCTTCATGATCCAGGCGACCAACGCCCATCTCAGCTTGCCGGATCGCGGCCTGCTCGGGGGGCATGCGCTGTTCGATCCGGCGATGCTCGATACGCCGGCGATGGACGAGGCCTTCCGCGCGCACCAGGCGATGGCTGGCGAGTTCGGCGTCGAGATCAAGAAACGCGGGGCGGTCTCGGTCGCAACCTACCCTTACAACCCGCTGGACGCGGTCGGCTGGCACGGCGAGCTCGCGCCGCTTCGGCTCAACGTGAAGGACCTGAGGCCGGTCGCCAGCCATCGCTATCACCTGCCGCCGAGCGTGCACTCGACGTTCGTATCGGACCGGTTCGTGGTGGCGACATTCGCACCCAGACCGTTCGAGACCGATCCGGGCGCGCTGAAGGTGCCGTTCTTCCACAACAACGACGACTTCGACGAGGTCCTCTTCTACCACGCCGGCGACTTCTTCAGCCGCGACCATATCAAGGCCGGCATGCTGACCTTCCACCCGTCCGGCTTCACGCACGGGCCGCACCCGAAGGCGCTGAAGAACATGCTCAGCCAACCGAAGCCCGCGACCGACGAGTACGCCGTGATGGTCGACGCGCGCGACCCGCTCGAGGTGGGAGACAGAGCCGCCGCTGTCGAAGACGTTGCCTACGTGGACAGCTGGAAGGGCGGCTGATGTGCGCCGGTCGTGCGACAATCCAGCTTGGCAGGCGCCTGCGCACGGGGCTTACTGCCCAGGGCCGCGCTGGCGGCGACGATAAGAGGTGCGACCGTGGCGACCTATCAGGGCCAATGTTTCTGCGGGACCGTGAAGCTGGAGGCGACGGGCGCGCCCGAGGCAATGGGCTATTGCCACTGCCGCTCGTGCCGCTCCTGGTCCGGCGGTCCGGTAAATGCTTTCACCCTGTGGCGTCCGGACGCTGTGAAGGTGACGGCCGGAGCCGACCAGCTCGCCACCTATCAACAGAGCGAGCTCAGCCAGCGGCAATACTGCGCGCGCTGCGGCGGACACCTGATGACCAACCATCCAACCCTGGGCTTGGTCGACGTGTTCTCGGCCACGTTGCCCGATCTCGACTTCCAGCCCGGCGTTCACGTGAACTACGCCGAGACGGTGCTCCCGATGAAGGACGGCCTGCCCAAGCTGAAGGACTTCCCGGCCGAGTTCGGCGGCTCGGGGGAAGCGATCCCGGAGTAGCCGCTTCCGCCGCCGGCGGAGCGCCGGCGGCATGAAGCTCGCGTCGCTGAGCGGCGGACGTGATGGTCACCTGGTGGTCGTCTCGCGAGACCTTTCGAGGATGGCTGACGCCGCCGGCGCCGCGCCCACATTGCAGGCTGCGCTGGACGACTGGGACCGGGTCCGCCCGTTGCTCGCCAAGCTGGCGGCCGCGGTCGAGACGGGCGGAGAAGGGTGCCAGGCGTTCGATCCTGCGCAGTGCGCGAGCCCGCTGCCCCGCGCGTACCAGTGGGCGGACGGCTCAGCCTACGTGAACCACGTCGAGTTGGTGCGTCGCGCCCGCAACGCGGAGATGCCGGCGAGCTTCTGGACCGATCCTCTGATGTACCAGGGCGGCTCGGATGGATTTCTTGCGCCGACCGAGGCGATCCCGCTGGTCGACGAGGCCTGGGGGCTCGACTTCGAGGCCGAGGTCGCCGTGGTCGTCGGCGACGTGAGCCTGGGCGCCGGGCGGCGCGATGCGCTGAAGGCCATCCGACTGGTCATGCTGGCCAACGACGTTTCGCTCCGCAACCTGGTCCCCGGCGAAATCGCCAAGTCGTTTGGCTTCTTCCAGTCGAAACCGGCTTCCGCCTTCTCGCCGGTTGCGGTCACGCCCGACGAGCTTGGCGGCGCCTGGCGGGACGGGAAACTACATCGCCCGATCCTGGTTTCCCTCAACGGCCGCGCCTTTGGCCGGCCGAACGCGGGCGAAGAGATGACCTTCGATTTCGGAACCCTGATCGCCCACGCCGCAAAGACCCGCGCCCTTGCAGCCGGCACGATCGTGGGGTCCGGGACAGTGTCCAACAAGGGCATGGATGGCGGCCCGGGCCAGCCCATCGACGCCGGGGGCAAGGGCTACGCCTGCATCGCCGAGCTGCGCTCGGTCGAGACGATTCTTTCGGGGGCGCCGAAGACGCCCTTCCTCGCAGCGGGCGACGAGGTTGCGATCGAGATGCGCGACGAGCGCGGCGCCTCGATCTTCGGCGCGATCCGCCAGCGGGTCGCCGCCGCGTCGCCGGCGGCGCTGGAGAGCGTCCGGTGAGCGCAAAGCCGGCCGAGTCGCACGTCTTCGACGCGCCGCCGCCGGGCGCCGCGCCCGACTGGACCATCCCGCAGGACTGGGGATCCTTCACGCCCGAGCAGCACGCGCGCTGGGACACCCTGTTCGCGCGCCAGAGTGCGCTCTTGCCCGGGCGCGCTGTCGACGCGTTCTTGCGCGGCCTGGACGTGCTCAGACTGTCCAAGCCAGGCATTCCCGATTTCGCCGAGCTGAACGCCCATCTGGGCGAGCGCACCGGCTGGTCGGTGGTCGCCGTGCCCGGCCTCGTGCCGGACGAGGTGTTCTTCGACCACCTGGCCAATCGGCGTTTCGTCGCCGGCCGCTTCATCCGCGGCGCCGACCAGATGGAGTACCTGCAGGAACCCGATGTCTTCCACGACGTGTTCGGGCACGTCCCGCTGCTCGCGGACCCCACATTCGCCGACTACATGCAGGCCTATGGCCGGGGCGGCCTCCGCGCCATCCGCCTGGGCGGGCTCGAGAATCTCGCCAGGCTGTACTGGTACACCGTCGAGTTCGGACTCATCCGCGAAGGCGGCAAGCTGAAGATATTCGGGGCCGGAATCGTCTCCAGCCACGGCGAGTCGATCTACGCCCTCGAGGACCCGCGGCCACAGCGGGTCGCCTTCGACCTCAAGCGGGTGATGCGAACGCGCTACCGCATCGACGACTACCAAGAGACCTACTTCGTCATCGACAGCTTCCAGGATCTGCTGACGCAGACGGTGGAGACGGACTTCGGGCCGCTTTACGCCGAACTGGCGAAGCTGCCGGAGTTCGAGGCGGGCGCATCGGCGGCAGGCGACATCGTGGTTGCGCCCGACCGGGTCAGCTAGAGGATCAAGCGCGCGATCGTCGGAGCTAGCGCCCGCACGCCTGCGCGGGCCTCGGCGTCAGGTCCCTTCGAGGCTGAACTGACCGGGCAGTCGGGTGCTAAACGGCGTCGGCGTAGGGGGCGCCGCCGCGGGTATTCGTTCGTCGACGCTTGTCAGGGACGGCCCGCCCCGAGGGTCAAGCGGCCCAGATCAGGACCCGCGGCGGTCGCGGCGTCGGCCGCGCGCAAGGGGATGGGCCTGCTCGACCGCGGCTCTCAGGCGGTCCTGGGCGACGTGGGTGTAGACCTGGGTGGTTGCGATGTCGGCGTGGCCGAGCAGCTTCTGCACGGTGCGCAGATCGGCGCCGCCTTCCAGGAGGTGGGTCGCGAAGGCGTGCCGCAAGCCGTGAGGGCTGATGCGGGCGGGGTCGAGGCCGGCCGCGACCGCGGCTTCTGACAAGAGCTGCGCGAAGCGACGCGCCGTCAGCCGGCCGCCAGCGCCGCGCGACGGGAAGAGCCAGGGGTTGTCCTGGACACCTTTGGCGAAGAACGACTTGCGAGCGCCGAGGTAGGCGCCGATCGCCGCGCGCGCCGCATCGTTGAGCGGCGCGAGGCGCTCTTTCCCACCCTTGCCCTTGACGATCAGATACGCGGGATCCCGCGCCACCGCAGCCAGGGGCAGGCCGAGAAGCTCGGAAATGCGCAATCCCGAGGCGTAGAGCAGTTCGACCATGCAGGCGAGGCGAAGGCCCGCAGGGCCGTCCTTCGCGGCCGCCGCAGCGATCAAGCGGTCGATCTCGTCGCGGGTGAGGACGTGGGGCAGAGGGCGACCCTTCTTCGGCGCGTCGATGCGGCGGGACGGGTCGTCGGCGCGCCAGCCTTCGCCAACTGCAAACCGGTAGAGCCCCCGCACGGCCGCGCGCCGACGTGCGGCCGTGGCGGGCGACAGCCTTCGCGCGCCCAGGTCGAGGAAGTAGGCTTCGATGTCGGTGAGCCCGGCATCGCTGAGGTCGCGCCCGCGGCCGGCGAGAAAGCCGTTCGCGTCGGCGAGGTCCTTCTCGTAGGCGACCAGCGTGTTGCGGGCGGCGGCCCGCTCGACCGCCATC
>Ga0209060_10004176_pt1 | contig 11491 bp, 11 predicted proteins | sample Coa_R1_8_FD_187155 | JGI IMG/M metagenome (GOLD analysis project Ga0209060, IMG submission 187155) | Surface soil microbial communities from Centralia Pennsylvania, which are recovering from an underground coalmine fire - Coalmine... | ecosystem: Environmental > Terrestrial > Soil >...
GTGAGGAACCGGTACCCCGCGGACCGCGCCCGCTCCCGGCGGGCGGCCACGAGGGCGCGGTAGACCCCCGCGCCCCGGAACTCCGGCACGGTCCCGCCGCCCCACAGGCTCGCGAAGGATCGCCCTGGGGGAAGATCGAGACGGCCGGCGGAGACCGGCCGACCCTCGACGGTCGCCAGGAACACGGCGAAGGTGCGGGTCCCGAGCTTGGGCAGGTACTCCTCGAGGTCCCAGCCGGGCCCGGGGGCGAAGGCGCTCCGGCTGATGGCGACGGCGGCCTCGAGGCCCTTCCGATCGGTGACCTCCTGCACCTCCACCGTCGCAGAGCGGGTCCCCGGATCGAACGGGGCCTCCAGGTCCAGGACCATCAGGGTCTCGGGGACGTCCGGGACGAACCCGTGGGCCGCCAGGAGGCCCGGCAGGGCGGGGGGACCGTCGTGGCCGTACAGCTTCCACTCGACGGTCTGGCCCGACCGGCGGAAGCGGGCGGCTTCGGCGGCCACCACGGAAGGCGCGTCCACCTCCGTCAGGCGGGAGTAGCAGATCCACGCGTGCTCGCCGACCTGGCGGACGATCGACCCCTCCCGTTCGACCCGGTAGCCGGGCTCCGCCGGCGGATCCTGTCGCATCTCCCGGTCGAATCGGGCGAGGATGTCGGTGCGGTCCATGAGGGACCCGGAGATGAGCTCCGTCATGTGAAAAGCGGGAGGTTCCCGGGAACGGCCGCCCGATAGCTTCAACTCGTGCGGCACCCCGGGGTCGCGGGGCCTCATGTCGAGCTGGGGGCTGGTGGCCCTCGTCGCCGTCATCGCGGCCGTCGCGGCCCTGCTCGGACCGCGCCTCGGGGTGTCGGCCGCGCTCATCGAGATCGTGGCGGGGATCCTCGCCGCCAACTACCTCGGGGTCACGACGAACGGCCAGGACTGGCTGCCGTTCCTCGCGAGCATCGGCGGGGTGGTCCTGATCTTCCTGGCCGGGGCCTCCATCGATCCCCGTTCCCTGCGGGCCCGCTGGCAGGCCGCCCTCGCGCTCGGGGCGGTCTCGTTCGTCGCGCCCCTGATCGTGGTCGGTCTCATGGCCCGGTACGTCCTCGTCTGGAGCCCCACGGCCTCGCTCCTGGCGGGGGTCGCCCTCTCGTCGACCGCCGCCTCCATCGTGTACGTGGTGCTGGCAGAGTCGGACCTCTTGGGTACGTCGGCCGGCCAGCTCCTCCTCGGGGCCTCCCTGATCACGGACCTCGCCACCATCCTCGCGCTGACGTTCGTCTTCGAGCGGCCCAATCTCTTCGTGCTCGCCCTCGCCGGAGCGTTCCTGGCGATGGCCCTCCTCGCACCGCGGCTCCTCCGATGGGCCGGGGCCCGGTGGCGCGGGGAGGCCGCCGAGCCGGACACCCGGTGGGTCCTCGCGTCGGTGTTCGTCCTGGCCGCCCTCGCCCAGCTCTCGGGGACCGAACCGATCCTCCCCGCGTACCTGCTGGGACTGGCTGTCGCGGGCAGCTTTCCGACCGGGGGCGGGGGGCCGGACCGACTGCGGATCGTGGCGTTCGCCTTTCTCACACCGTTCTTCTTCGTCAACGCCGGCCTCTCCGTCTCCCTCGGGGCCCTGGCCGGCGGGGCGGCCGCCGCCGTGGCGCTGTACGCCGCTCAGGTGCTCTCCAAGCTGGGAGCCCTCCTGCCCCTCGCCCGGCGGATCGTAGGGATGGACTACGAGTACGTCGCCTTGCTGATGAGCACCGGCCTCGTCTTCGGGATCGTCGGGGGGCTCTACGGTCTCGGCGCCGGGATCTTCAGTCCGTCCCAGTTCTCGATCCTGGTGGCGGTGATCGTCCTCTCCGCGGTGATCCCCACTCTCGCCGCCCAGACCCTCGCCCGGCCGGAGCCCACCGCGGTGCCCATCTGAGGGTCGCGAAACCCTTAGGTTTGGGACCCCGGTGGGTCCCCGTGGCCGGCCGCCGCCGACGGTTCGTGCGGGAGCTCCTCGGCCGGATCTGGATCTTCGTGGCGATCTTCGCCGGGGTCTACCTGACCGCCGCGATCCTGTTCCAGTACTACCAGGGCCCGCCGGGCGGGTTCCGGACCTCGCTCTACTGGGCCATCGTGACGCTGTCGACGGTCGGGTACGGGGACTTCACCCCGACGAACCCGGCGGCCCGCACCATGACGACGGTGCTATTGTTCGGCCAGATCTTCCTAGGAGGCTATCTGACCAGCGTCATCGCCTCCGCTGTGATCGACGAGTCCCAGAAGGAGGCCCTCGGAACCCTCGGCACGGACCTCAAGCGGCACATCGTCGTGCTCGGATACTCCGCCGTGGGTCGCGCGGCGGTCCGGGAGCTGATCGAGCAGGGGCAGCGGGTGGCGGTGGTGACCGAGACCCCGGAGGAGGTGGCGAACGTCCGGACCCTCGGGCCGAGGTCGACGCTGTACGTGACGTACGGCGACGCGGCGGACCTCGACCTGCTCCGCCGGGCGAACGTTCCCGAGGCGACGGCCGTGATCGTCTGCACCCCGGACGACGCGTCGAACATGATCGCGGCCCTCAACATCCGCTCCATCGCCCCGCAGGTACGGATCGTGGTGAGCGTGGGACGCCCCGAGCTCCGCGAGACACTCCGGTCGGCCGGGGTGACGTACGTGGCGAGCCCCTCCGACATGGGGGGACGGATGTGCGCCTCGGCCGCGTTCGAGCCGGACGTGGCGGCCGCCCTGGAGGACGTCACCGCCGCGGACGTCCAGTCGGACATGCAGGAGTACATCGTCACGGCCAAGACGCCGATCTCGAACCAGACGTTCGAGGAGGCGGAGCGGATGGTCCGGGAGGCGAGCGACGCGCTCCTCCTCGGCTACGCCCGGCGGACCCCGGGCTCGGCCGGAGAGTACTCGACGATCCTGAACCCGCCCCGCACCGACCGACTCTCGCCCGGGGACGCGCTCATCCTGTTCGGCCGGCGCGAGAACCTGGCGAGGTTCCGGAAGTGGTACGGCCTCGACCAGGGCCGGTGACGGCCTCCGCCCCCGGTCCGCGCGCCCGTTCTTTATAGCCGGACGCGGTGGTACGACCACCGCCCGATGAGCGTACTGGCGACCGAGCTCTACTACCCCCTGCTGGAGATCTTCATCCTCCTGGCGTTCGCTGAGCTGGTCCGCTCCGCCACGGGTCGCGCCGGGCTTCCCCAGGTGGTCGGGGAGGTCATCGCCGGGATGGTCCTGGGGTACTACGCCCTGGGCGGCGTCCTGAACGGGCTCCTCGGGGTCCCGTTGTTCACCGTCGGCAACGACTTCGTCCTCATCTTCGCCGACTTTTCCGTCGTCCTATTGATCTTCGCGGCCGGCCTCCAGGGGGGGCTGGCCGCGCTCCGACGCTCCGGCGTCTGGGCCGTGGGCGCGGCGGTGGCCGGCGACCTCGTCCCGTTCTTCCTGACGTTCGTCGTCTTCTCCCGCTTCTACCCGGTCTCCACCGCCCTGCTCCTCTCCGTCGCGGCCGGCGCGACGAGCACCGCCGTGGTCGCGAGCCTCCTGAAGACCGAGGGCCTCGCGAGCCTCGAGACCGGACAGTTCCTCCTGACCACGTCGGCGGTGGACGACGTGGTGGGCCTGTTCCTCCTCTCCGTGGTGCTCACCGTGCTCGGGGGCCAGTTCGACATCCTGGCGATCTCCGGCGGGGTCCTCATCTCCGTGGCCGCGTGGGGGGTGCTCCTGATCGTCTCGATCCTCGTGGTGCCCCGGTTGTTCCGGATCCGGGGGGTGGCGAACTCCATCGACGCCCCGTTCGTGGTCCTCTTCGGCCTGGTGGCCGTGGTGGTCGGCCTCGGGTTCTCGGCCCTGGTGGGGGCGTTCATCGCCGGCCTCGCCATCGCGGAGAGCGTGGCGGCCAGCCGGGCCCGCCAGCACGTGGACCTGCTCCTCACGATCTTCGGGGCCCTCTTCTTCGTCGTGATCGGGAGCGAGTTCAACGTCCACCTCCTGCTGGTGCCATCGGTGCTCGCGGGCGCGGCCCTGCTCTTCGGGATCGCGGCCGCCGGGAAGTTCCTGGGCGTCTACGTGTTCGCCCGGGGCCGGTTCCGCTCCGACGCCATGGCCCGGGCCGTCGCGGTGGGCACGATCCCCCGGGGCGAGATCGGTCTCGTGGTGGGGGCCGTGGGCCTCTCCCTCGGGCTGTTCGACCAGGCGCTCCTGGGGGCCATCGTGCTGATGTCGCTCCTGACGACGATCTTCGGTTCCCTGCTCCTCCGCGCTATGCGCGAGAGCCTCGGGGGGCCCGCGTCGTCGAAGGGCGCCGTCGGCGCCTCGGACGGGGTCCTCAGTCCCCCGTGACGTCGAGCAGGAACTCGCGGACCGCGTTCAGGAACTCGCGCGGCTGCTCGAGGTGGGGGAGGTGGCTGCTCCGAGGGAGCACCCGGAGGTGGGCGGGGACGATGCGGTCGTGCATCTCCTGGGAGGCCTCGAGGAACGGGTCGAACCGGCCCACCAGGACCAGCGAGGGGACGTCGATCCGGGAGTAGTACTTCCGTCCGTCCCAGCGGGCGAGGGTCCCGTCGACCACGAACTCGTCGCCCGTGCGCGTCATCATCGCCCGGTAGACCTCGGTGCTGAGCTTGGCGGCCTTCAGGTCCCGGGGGGTCGCGGCGAGGAAGCGGGCCTGGAAGGGCTGGCTGATCTCCTCCACCAGGTTCCGGTACTCCTTGCGATCGAACGCCTTCGCCTTCTCGAGCTCCCGGAGCCGGGCGAGCTGCTTCGGGGTCGCGGCGGCGCGCATGACCCGGTTCGATTGGCGGACCTCCGCGGCGCTCCCCGCGGTGGAGCAGAACAGGACGGAGGTGAGATGGTCCTGATGGTGTCCCGCGTACTCGAGGGCGGCGAACCCACCGGCGGAGAACCCGAGGAGGTGGAGCTCCTCGATCTTGAGGGCGCGCCGGATCGCCTCGACGTCCTCGGCCTGGTTCTGGACGGTGTAGGCGCTGGGCCGACCCGGCTTCCAGGATCGGCCGACCCCGCGGGGGTTGAACAGGATCACCCGGAGGTGGGCGGTGGCCAGGCGAAGCAACGGCCGCAGGTAGTGGTAGGTGTAGCCGGGACCGCCCGGGTGCACCAGCAGCGTCGCCGGCCCCTTCCCCTGGGAGACGTACTCGAACGAACGGCCCCCCGAGACCGTCACCGTGCGGACGCGCGCCACGCCGGGCGGAAGGGTCCCGTGGCTTAATAGTCGCGCGACGGGCCGGCGGAGGCGCCCGGGGCCCGGCCGTCCGCGCCGCGGCCCGCGGGCCCGTCGAGGCCGGGGGCGCCCCGGGCGGGGTACGCCGGTCGTACGCCGGCTCCCCGGTCGAGAGCGAGGGGGCCCGCGACCGGAAAGAAGGGGCGGGATGCGGGCACCGGGATTTGAACCCGAGTTGCAGACTTGGCAAGCCTGCGTGATAACCAGACTACACTATACCCGCAACCCGTTCGAACGCGGCTGGGCCGGGGCGTGCCACAGGGATTCCCCATATAACGGTGCGCGCGGGGGGCGCCGGGAGCGCATTATAACCGAGGCCCGGCTCCGACCGAACGGTCGAGATGGGGGACCCGAGCGCGATGTACGAGGAAGGCCCGCTCGCGGAGCACGAGCCCGTGATCCTCCGCCGGCGGGCCGGGGACTCCCTGCTCCTCCCCCTCGAGCGCGGCCCCCGCACCATCGAGGGGCACGGGGTCCTCGACCTCTCGGACCAGATCGGTCGGGCGCCCGGAGGGGTCGTGGCGTGGGCCGGCGCGCAGTACCGGCTCTACCGTCCCTCCCTCTCCGACCTCCTGGCCCACTTGCGGCGGCGCGCCCAGATCGTCACCGCCAAGGACGCCCTCCCGCTGGTGTACCTCGCCGGGATCGGTCCGGGGAGCCGGGTGGCGGAGGCCGGCTCTGGGAGCGGGGCTCTCACCACTGTCCTCGCGTACTTCGTGGGCCGGTCCGGCCGCGTCCACTCGTTCGACCGGCGCCCCGACTTCCTCGACCAGGCCCGCGCCAACGTGACCTCGGCCGGCCTCGCCGACCGGGTGGAGTTCGCCTTGCGCGACGTCACCACCGAGGGGTTCGGGGTCTCCGGGCTCGATGGGGTGGTCCTCGACCTGCCGGAGCCCTGGAAGGCCCTCCCCTTCGCCCGGGAGGCCCTGCGGGTGGGCGGGTCGGTGGCCGCGTACGTCCCCACGTACAACCAGCTGGAGGCCACCGTGCGGGCCATGCGAACGGCCGGGCTCGAGGAGACCCGGGCCCTGGAGGTCCTCGAGCGGGCCCTGCACGTCGGCGAGGGGGGAACCCGCCCCGAGTTCGACATGCTCGGGCACACGGGGTTCCTCGCCACCGGCCGGAGGGTCGCCTAGATGGTCTACAGTCCTCTCGCCGTCGGGGGCTTCATCGGAGTGCTGATCTCCGGCGCGTTCGTGTACTGGGAGGTGGGGCGGTACGCCACCCCCCAGGTCCCGCGGACCCGGTTCAACGAGCCCCGGGCCCTCTGGGCGTACACCGCGGGCCTGTTCGTCGGCATCCCGCTGGCGGTGCTCTTCCGGTTGTACCAGATCGCGGTGGGGAGCGGGTCGCTCCTCTTCTCCGGTCTCATCGACATCGCGCTCCTGGTGGCGGCCACCGAGGTGGCGCAGTTCGTCCTGGCCCGGAGCCGGTACTTCGGCGTCCAGGACGCCACGCCGTTCTACGCCCTCTCGTTCCGGGCGGCGATCGCGGGGATCCTGATCATCGCGGTGGTGGCCGGGGGCCTCGAGACCAGCTTCTCCGGCCCCGGCCTCGCGGTCCTGGCCTCCCAGTCCCTGGCCCTGCTGGCGATCGAGGTGACGGGGTCGCTCCAGTCGATCCCGAGGTCCCCCGTCGCCCGTCAGGCCGGGGGCGGTCCACTCCCGGGGGCCCTCGTGGGGGCGGCGTCGTTCGTCGTCCTCGCCCTCGGCTATGGCGTGGGCCCCTGGGGGGAGGTGGCCGCGGCGCTCCTGGTGATCGGCGGGCTCGTGCCGTCGTACCGGCGCCTGCGGCGCCGGACCCTGGACCAGGTCCTCGACGCCGAGGGGAGCTCCCCCGCGCCCCGCACCGGCCCGGAGCGGCCGTTCGACCGGCGCTCTGAGTGAGGTCGCTGTGACTAGCCGCCCGTGGGGCGGATCGTCAGGATCCCCGACAGGAGGAACCAGAGGAGGACGATGCTCAGCGCGACCATCAGGAAGTTGAACCACCGCTCGGTCTGGACCCAGCGGTACTCCTCGGGGGTCCCGCCCGTGGGGGCCTTGAGGCCGTTCATCAGCTGAAGGCCCGAGCTGGCGCCGAGGAAGAACAGCGCGATGGTCCAGAGGATCTCGCCGGTCACGGCGGCCCAGGCCCAGGTCATCGGCCAGTTGGCGCAGCCGGAGGACGCGTAGCAGACGGGCTGGACCGAGCCGGCCACGACGGCCACGAGGGTGCCGATGAACAGGAGGAGGAAGCCCAGGATCCGGCCCCATCGGATCAGGAGCGACTCGAGGTTCCCCAGGCCGAACATGGAGGGCCTCGGCGGCGGCGCGGTCCACCCGGGGACCGGGGGGGGCAGGGGACTGCTGGTCGCCGGGGGCGGGGGTGGGGGCGGCGGGGAACTGGCCATGCAGATAGCTCCGTCGGGGGGTCCATAAACCCTCGGTTCCCCACGAAACGAGCCCCCGGGCGCCGGTCGGGCGGCGTTCGCGATACCTTCATAAGAAAAACCACCTCCCGAGCCCCGATGGCCGAGAAGGAGGGCGAGTTTGGCCACCGCCTCCGCCTCTTTCTGCGCCAGGAGCGAGCGCTCCTCTCCCTTCTCGTGCTCGCCGTCGGGGTCCTCCTCGCCATCCTGGCGCTGGCCGACTTCACCCCCCTCCACGACACCGGCCCCTTCCCCGCCATCGAGCAGACCACGGACCAGTCCGCCAACGGCGGAGCGAACTACAACCTCGCGTTCGTGATCGCCGGCCCGATCATCGCCATCCTCGGGGCGTACCTGGTGGGGGCGTACTACGCCGCCCGACGGAAGTTCGACCACCTGATGGAGACCCGCAGCAAGGCCGAGTTCCTCCGCAACCTCCCCGAGATCGAGGAGCTCCTCTGGGACCTGACGCCGGCCGACGAGCAGCGGTACCAGGAGAAGATCGGGGAGCTCCGGATCCGCCGGTAGGCCCCGGGCGTTAAGTATTCCGGGCCCGGTCCCACTCCGTGTCCGGGGCCCCCCCCGCCGACTTCCGCTTCCGACGCCTCCAGAAGCCCGAGGAGTTCCGGGCCCTCTCGGACGTCCAGCGGACGACGTGGGGCCTCACCGACGAACCGGCCATCCCCCCGACGGTCCAGCGGGCCGTCCAGGACCACGGGGGCCTGGTGCTCGGCGCGTTCGCCGACGTCCACCTCGCCGGGTTCGCGCTGGGGTTCCTCGGCTGGGATGGATCGACCCTCTACCACTACTCCCACCTGACGGCGGTGCGTCCGGAGTACCAGAACCACCACCTCGGCCTGCGGCTGAAGATCTACCAGCGCGAGGAGGTCCAGCGCCAGGGTCTCTCCCAGGTCCGGTGGGTCTTCGATCCGTTGCAGAGCCGCAATGCGATGGTGACGGTCCGCAAGCTCGGTGCCCAGGTCACCGGCTACAAGGTCCACTACTTCGGGCAGGTGGCGAGCGAGCTCGACCGGGGCTCGGAGACCGACCGGCTGACGGTCCGGTGGGACATCGCCACGCCCGAGGTGGAGCGCCGCCTCGCGGCCCGCCTCCCCTCGGCCGCCGAGGATGCGGAACGGCTGCGCGCCTCCGAGGCGATCGTGGAGACCGAGCCCGGGGAGAGCGGCCTTCGGCTCCCGACCGCGGTCACCGAACCGACCCGCGACCGGGCCCACCTCGAGATCCCCTTCGACCTCTCCCTGATCCGGGACCACGAGCCGAAGGCGCTGTTGACCTGGCGGCACGCCGCGCGCGATGCGTTCCGGGCGGCGTACGATGTCGGGTTCCAGGTGGACGACTTCGCCGTCGTGAGCGCGGACCACGAGCGGCGGAGCTTCTACTTCCTCTCGAAGCGGCCCCCGACGCCGCCGCCGGCCCCGCCGGCCGGGTGAGCCCCGGGCCATGGCGTCCCCGTCCCCGGCCCGGTCGAGCCTTCCGGACCGCCGCCGGGCCGTGAGCCTCCTCGCCCTCCTGGCCCTGGGCGCTGTCGGGATCGGAGCGGCCTCGATCCTGCTGCTCCCACCGGCCGGGACGCCCGTGACCTCCGGGGGCCCGGGCACGTTCTCCGGCACCTCGGTGAGCTTCCTCGCCGGCGGGGAGCTGATCGCGGTCCTCGCCGTCGGGCTGGTCCTCCTGTTCCTCTACATGCGCTTCGCGGGCCCGGGCGGGGCCGTCCCGAAGCGGTTCCTCGTCCTGGTCCTCGTCTACTTCCTAGTGGCGATCTCGTTCCTGGCCCTGGTCCACCTCGTCGGCCCGTCGGTGGTCTCCCAGGGCGGGGTCCCGAACACCCCCGGGAACGGCACCACCTCCCCGGGGAACTCCACCACCCTCCAGAACGGCACCGGGCCCAACGGCACCGCGTCCTCGACGGTCCACTACTCCCTCGCGTTCTGGTACCTGATCGGAGGCGCCGTGGCGGTCGCCGTGGGGGGCCTCCTCGTCGCCCTCTGGTACCTGGGCCGCCCCGGCGGCGAGGATCGCCGGAGGGCGGCCGCGGGACCCGATGCGGTGGGCTCCGTGCTCCGGCGCGCCCTCGCCTCCCTGGACACGGCCGGGGACCCCCGGACCGTGCTCATCGCCCTCTACGCCCAGCTCCTGCAGCGGGTCGGAGGGAGCCTTCCGGAGATCGACGCGGCGACGCCCCGGGAGATCGAGCGGGCGTGCGTGCAGGAGCTCGGGATCCCTCCGGCGCCGTCCGCGGAGCTGAGGGCCCTCTTCGAGCGCGCACGGTACTCCACCCTCCCGATGGACGCCGGGGACGTGGAGCGGGCGCGGACCGCTCTGCGGGACGCCCTCGACGCGCTCCGGCCGCCGCCGCCGAGGTCCCCATGAGGTGGGATGCCGGGACCTTCCTCCTGCTCGCCGTCGCGGTCCTGGGCCTCGCGATCTCGGTGTACTACGGGCCCCGGGCGCTGCCGGCGGCCGCCCTCGGGGCCGCCCTGGGGGCGGCCGCGGGGTTCACGATACTCCTCCGCGCCGCGTGGCAGTCGATGCCTCGCCGACCGCGGGCGCGCCTGGAGCCACCGGTGGCCCCCGTGACCCCCCTCACGGCCCGGCTCGACCGGGACACGTTCGCCCGCCGGCAGGTCTTCGAGGCGGTCGCGACGCTGCGGCACCGGGTCGAGGGGCTCGACCGGACCCCCATCACCGCCGCCGACGCGGAACGGATCTGCGCGCTCCCGACGCCGGAGTTCCGGGCGTGGGTCAACGATCGGCTGGACGAGCTGGAGGCGGCGTCGTGAGCTTCGACGCCCCGACCCCCCCGCGCGCGGGGTTCGGCTACCGCCCCACCACCCTCCTGGTCCTCGGGGCCGCCGGGATGCTGGTCGTGCTCGCCCTGCTGCTCCGGGACCCGGTGCCGCTGTTCCTCGCGGTGCCGCTCCTGCTCGCACCGGCGGCCCTGTCGTTCGCCGCCCCGCCTCCGGGCGGCGTGGCCACCCTCGACTGGGGCGTCCATGGCGAGGGCCCTCAGGTGGAGATCGTCGGCACCCTCACGCCCCCACCGGGCCTTCGGCCGGTCGACCTGTTCATCGACCTGCCGGTCCCGGGGGCGCTCACGGAGTCGAGCCCGCCCGAGCGATCCGTCCGCGGGGGCGCGGTGGAGCTCCGATACCACTGGTGGGCGCCCCGACCGTGCCTCGTGGCCATCGCCCCGCCGAGGGTCTACTGGCAGGATGCCCTCGGCCTCGCCGGCCGGGACCTGGCGGTGGACGGGACCGAGCTGCACGCCGAGCGGTTCCCTCCCGAGCTGGCCCGGGTGGGCCGGGCGCGGCTGCGCCGCACCACGCCTCAGCCGGGGGAGGTCCAGTCGCGCCGGATCGGGAGCTCCGGCGAGTTCTTTGCGCTCCGCTCCGCCGCCCCGACCGACACGAGCCGCCAGATCAACTGGCGCGCGTCGGCGCGGTCGGGCCGCCTCCTCGCCAACGACTACCTCCTCGAGCGGACCGGCGACCTGCTGATCCTCCTCGACCTCCGGCCGAGCCCCCTCGGCCCGGAGCGCGACGCCGCGATCACCGCCGTCGCCCGGGCGGCGGCCCTCGGGATCGCCGCGGGGTTCCTCTCCGAGAAGTCCCGGGTCGGCGTGGGGCTCTACTCGGAGTTCCTGGAGGTGGTGCCCCTGGGCAGCGGCCGGGCCCACCGGTACCGGATCGCCCGACTCCTCGAGTCGGCGCGTCCGTCCGAGGAGTCCGGGCCGCCGGAGCGGCTCGCGGTGGCCGCCCGTCGCCGGTTCCCGCCGGGGGTCACGACCCTGCTCATCTCCCCGCTGGCGGACCTCGAGGACTCGCTCGTGATGCTCCGGGCCCTCCGCCTCCG
>Ga0209060_10004177_pt1 | contig 11484 bp, 10 predicted proteins | sample Coa_R1_8_FD_187155 | JGI IMG/M metagenome (GOLD analysis project Ga0209060, IMG submission 187155) | Surface soil microbial communities from Centralia Pennsylvania, which are recovering from an underground coalmine fire - Coalmine... | ecosystem: Environmental > Terrestrial > Soil >...
CATCCCAAGGAGAATTGGTCCTGAGAAGCCCGGGGCAGGCTGAACCAGTCATTCTCTGCCCGCGCCTCTCTGAAAGGCCCTGATTGATATGACTATTCCCTTGCATCATCCCCACGAACCGTCCTCCGACGCCACCCGTGATCTGGTTGCCAGCTACGAGCCACGCGCCCTTCGCACCTACACCCCGACTCAGGCGGTCCTCGCCCACAGTGCCGGCATCTACCACTGGACGCCCGAAGGCCGGCGGCTCTGCGATTTCACATCCGGCGTGCTGGTCGCCAACCTGGGACATAATCCCACATCCTGGCTGAAGCGCTACGGCGATTACATGGGCTGGTCCGATGCTCCCAACGGACAGCATAAAGATTCTGCCGCTGGGCAGCGCGATGTTCCGGGCTTCCGCCCTGCCCTGCCGATGACGGCGTACAACGCGATCACGGCCGTCGAAATCGATGCCAGCCGCCGTCTCATCGAGCTGCTTCAGGATCGTCCCGGTGGACGGCGGCTGGAGCAAGTATTCTGGGCCGCCTCCGGTTCCGAAGCAATTCAAAAAGCTCTTTGGGCAGCCCTGGCACGGGATCGGGCCCGTGAAATGATCCTCGCCACGCGTCACGGCTTCCACGGCAAAAAAGGCTTGGCGGGAGCCGTCACGGGATGCGAGACCGACCATGATCGGGATCCGCGTGTTCGCTTCATCAGCTTTCCCATGGAAGAATGTGCCGACGTCGGCATGCGCGACCGGCCCTTTGATCCCTCTCCTTACCAACGCGAACTGGAACAGTTGTACAACCAGTTTGGCCGCCGGCTCGGCGTGCTCATCACCGAGCCGTACCTGGGAGGCGGCGGTTCGTTCCATCCCCCCAAGGAATATTTGCAACTGCTGGAACGCTTTTGCCGAGCCCAGGATATCGTGTTTATCCTGGATGAAGTGCAATCGAACTTTGGACGGACCGGCAATTTCTTTGCTTACGAAACCTACGGCCTGGAGCCGGACATCGTCGTTTTGGGCAAAGGGCTCGGGAACGGCGTACCGGTGGCGGCAGCGGCCGGCCGAGCCGACCTTTTCGCCAGCCTCGACTATGGCGAAGGCTCGGATACCTGGAGCGCCAATCCGTTATGTTGCGCGGCCGTGCTGGCCACGCTCGATGAATTCGCGGCTCACGATGTCCTTGGAGCAAGCCGTCGGGCTTCTGCCGTTATCGAGGCCGGCCTGTTGCGTCTGAAGGAGTTACCCTTCGTTGGCCAGGTCCGCGGCGAGCGCGGCGGCATGGTTTGGGGCGTGGAAATGAGGGATTACGCCGGCCACAGCGCGGCCGAATGGGCCAACGCAGCCGTTCTGGCCTGTTATCGGGGCGATGGGGATGATGGCATCCATCTGCTCGGACCGCTGGCCAGGAAAGTGCTCCGGATCGCCCCTCCCCTGGTCATCACCGAGCAGGAGGCCAACAAGGCGCTGGGGCTGATGCACCGACTTCTCGCCTCTTTGGTTTCGGACACTACTCCCAACCGTCACGCCGTCTCGGTAGCGGCCACGTGACCCCCTGCCCCATTCCCTCAGTCGCTAGTTCCGCATGGCACGCTATGCTGGGCAAGCCGATCTTTGTAAGATGGTAGGAAGGAACCGGCGGAGCGAACCACTATCCTGATTGACTTGCGAGAATCTGGGCGCACTCCGCCGGCATTCTGAACGAATCGGACCGCCGATTCGTAACATAAAGGGGTTTTGCCAACTTCGCCTACTTCCTCATCCTTCAAGACACAACCGCCGTGGAAGAGCAAATCAAGAATTTTATCGTCACCTTCACGAGCATCCTGTACGAAGCTCTACCATTCATCGTGTTCGGCGCAGTCATTGCCGGGGTGGTCGAAGAACTGCTTCCCCAGAAATTAATCGCCCGGCTGATTCCGCGGAACCGCATCTTGGCTATCGCCATCGGCGGCTTTCTGGGCCTTCCCTCGCCGATGTGCGACTGCGGCATCCTCGTGGTGGTGCGCCGCCTGCTCCGCAAGGGCGTGCCGCTCAGCTGCTGCGTCTGTTATCTCCTCGCCGGACCGATCATCAACGTGGTCACCATGCTCAGCACTCGTGTCGCCTTCACGGGAATGGAGAAATTCACCGACAGTGCGGGAAACCTCACCTATCAAATCGGCGGCGACGGCATGATGTGGCTGCGCGTGAGTGTGGGCTATCTGGTCGCCTTTGTTACCGGCTTGATCGTGGAATGGCAGTACCGCAGGCACGGGCCGGAGAAGCTTCTCACTCCCTTGGCTGTGCCCACTGGCAAAACGGATCTCGTGGAAGACCCCGACAATGGCAACGGTGCAGGGCCGCGCCGCTCCTTTTGGCAACGGATCAACAACATTACCGAGACCGCTTTGCACGATTTCGTGGATGTGATGGTGTTTCTTATTCTCGGAGCCTTGCTCGCCGCCCTGGGCCGGCTCCTGTTAAAAGATCAGCTGGAAGGTCTTTCACGCAGCTACCCGATCTTTTCGATCGGCATCATGATGGGCCTGGCGATTGTGCTGTGCATTTGCAGTCAGGCGGACGCCTTTGTCGCTGCCAGCTTCGTCACGGTTCGGCCGGCCTCCAAGTTAGCTTTCCTGGTCCTCGGGCCGATGCTAGACTTCAAGTTGTACGCCATGTATACGCGGGTATTTCGCCCGCGCCTCATCTGGACGGTTGTCTCTGCGGTAGTCCTCCAGGTGTTGATTTATTCGCTCATCATCCATGAGCTGTGGGAAAACTACCACGAGCAGATCACGAGCTGGCTGGGGCAATTGAGCCTGTATCATTGAAGGAGCTTCCCATGGGGCATACGCATAGCGATGACCGCAGCACCTATTACATGGAGCAGCTGTGCACGATCGGCATTTGCGGCTTGCTGGGAGGCGTGGCCGTCATGCTCTACTACCAGAACATCCTCCGCTTCATCCTCGCGGAATACCTGCACGTCTACATCCTCTGGAGCGGGTTCGTCCTACTGGGTCTGGTTGCCTTGCGTGCCGTCGGTTTGTGGCGCACCGCCGGCACGTCGACTGCTGCCCACGAACACACCCATTGCCATGAGCATGGGCATACCCATGTCCACAGCCATGAGGAAGAACACACCCATGAGCACGGACACGATTGCGACCACGAGCATGAGCATGAGCATGAGCACAGCCATGAGCACAGCCACGGGCACGACTGCGGCCATGAGCACGCGTGGAATCCGGGGCGCTACATTGTCCTCTTGCTGCCGATTGTGCTCTACTTCCTGCACCTGCCGAATGCAGGTTTCAGTGCTTCCGGTATCTCGGTCAGTGTGAACGACATCGATCCGACTTCGGCCGGCAAGTATGTCGAAAACACCGGTTTACAGATTACCAAGGCCAACGGGCACGATGGGGTCGAGGTGGTTTCCGTGGTGGCCGACGGCCCCGCAGCCAAGGCTGGAATCAAAGCTGGTGATGCAATTACACAGGTCACGCGGGAAAAGGATGAGACAGGTAAACCCCTCGATAAACCCGAGACGATCTCACTCAAGGATCTTCCCGTGGAAGAGGCCGTTGCGAAGCTCAAGGGCAAATCGAAGACCCAAATCAAATTGACCGTTGTACATCCGGCGGACACCAGGACCGAAGAGATTGAGCTTACCCGGGCGGATGATGTGATCCCGCTTGAATTCAATACGCTGCAAGGTGCGGCGTATACGCCTGGCTCTCGGCAGTTCTATGAAGGCAAGGTTGTTCGACTCGTCGGGCAATATTCGCCGGGCCGGAATGATCGCACCTTTACACTGGTTCGGTTCAAGATTACCTGCTGCGCCGCGGATGCGCGGCCTCTGAACGTGGTGATCCAGCTGGATCCGCATGCCCGCGGCAGTCTATCCCATATCAAGCCTCTGGAATGGGTCAGTGTCACGGGTCGAATCACGTTCGGGCAGCGCAAGGATCGAGATGAATACGTTACGATGTTGATCGTCAACGCGCCCGAGGATGTCAAAGTCACGGATCCGGATCCCCGGTATTACCTTCAGTGAGCCCGCGGAGGAACGGACCCATGGCCGAGGCCGCGGCAAAGACGATCCAGCCGCTCTTGGAAGCCATCGCGTTTGCCGCGCGGGCCCACCAAGGAAAGCTGCGGAAGGACAGAGCAACGCCCTACGTCAGCCATGTCTTCCGTGTCTGCTTGGTGCTCCGCCATGTCTTCGGCATCGACGATCCGCATGCACTCATGGCCGCCGCGCTGCACGATACCGTGGAAGATACCGACACGGACTTCGACGACCTCACGGAACGGTTCGGTGAGGATGTGGCCAGATGGGTGGCCGCCCTGTCCAAAGACAAGCGACTTCCCGATGAACCGCGCGAACAAGCCTATGCCACGGCACTGGCCCAAGCCCCCTGGCAGGTCAAGGCGTGCAAGCTGGCCGACGTTTACGATAACGTGATGGATTCCATCGATAGTGCCCCTCCGCAGCGCGCCCACGTTTTGAAACGGGCCCATTTCTATCTCGATGCATTGAAACCGCAGCTGCCGGAACCGCTTCGACGGCCGTGGGAGATGGTCGTCGAATTGGTCAAGCACGTTGAAGCCGGCCAGGCCTGAACAATTGCTGGCGGGACGGATACTCGTGACGCCGCCGATGGCCGGGTGGCATGGCTTGGCCCGGGGCTTACACGATCGCCCAGTTCTGGAAGTCCCCTGCCCCGGTGACAAGCCATGAAACCGATCTTGATCGCCGACCATGTGAGCAAGCTTTACCACATCGGAGCCCGGCAGCGAGCGGATCGCACCTTGCGGGAAGCGATCATGGACGTCGCGGCAGAACCGTGGCGCCGTCTGCAACGCATGTCGCGCTGGGGAGCGGTCCCGCCGGCAATCGTCAACGGCGCGAATCCCGAGGAGATGATCTGGGCGCTAAAAGATGTCTCCTTGGAAGTCCAGCCGGGGATTGTGATCGGCATCATTGGCCAAAATGGGTCAGGGAAATCGACGCTCCTGAAAATCTTTAGCCGGATTGTGCAACCCACGGCCGGCCGTATCGAGATCCGGGGCCGCATCTCTAGCTTGCTCGAAGTCGGCACCGGGTTCCATGCGGAGCTGACCGGCCGGGAGAACATCTTCCTCAACGGCGCCATCCTGGGCATGAGCCGCCGGGAGATCAAGCGGAAGTTCGATGCCATCGTGGACTTTGCCGAGATTGGCAAGTTTCTGGACACCCCCGTGAAGCGGTACTCCAGCGGCATGTACGTGCGGCTTGCCTTTGCTGTGGCTGCCCATCTGGAGCCGGAAACCCTCCTCCTGGATGAGGTTTTGGCCGTGGGTGATTTAGCTTTTCAGAAGAAGTGTGTGGAGAAAATGGGCAGCGTCGCCAAGGCCGGCTTAACGGTGCTGTTCGTTAGCCACAACCTATCGGCGATCAGCACTCTGTGTCAGCGGGTGATCGTCTTGGAGAACGGTGTGCTCGTGTTCGATGGACCGACCCGTGCCGGCATCGAACGGTACGTCAATAGTGTTTCACAGAGCACAGGAGGAAGCTTGCAGCGCGCTGCCCATTGGGGCCCCCGCCGGTACGCACAGATCACCTCGTTTACGCTGCGCAATGAGGCCGGCCAACCGTGCGAAACGTTCTTCATGGGCGATACGTTGGTCGTGGAGCTGGAGATCCTGTGTACGCAGCGGTTGAGCGAGCCCGAGATCGGCTTCGCCCTGCAAAACAGCATGGGGATGAGCGTGGAGCATTTCATCTCGACCTGGGAAGGATTGCATGAGCCGCTCGAACCCGGCCGGCATCGGTTCCGGGTAGTGATCCCGAAGATGTATGTCTATCCCGGCACCTACGCCCTGACTCCCTGGGTATTACGGCTGGGGGAGAGTCTGGACCATCAGGTGGACTATGCGGTGATCTTCAGGGTTGTGGAAGCAGACTTGACCGGCCATCGACCGTATTTCGAGAGCTACACCCAGACGAACTGCGAAGTGTACGCGCCCAGCACGTGGTCGCACACTCCCCTCCCCGGAGCCGCCGATACGGCCAATGGCCAAACGGGAAGCATTCCCTGATCGATTGCCTCATAGGAGATCATTCCGGCAGTGGCCGTGCCTGGATGGACCGCCGCTGGCGTGGCCAGAGAATAACTTGGCCACGCCAGCGGCTGTTCCCTGCGTCAAATCGTCAGGGATTCTTTCATGCCGAGGGTTTGAGTGAACCCATCGATTCGCTGGGCCTGCGACTCATGCTGTTTTGGTGCATGAACGTCCGACCCGGAGTTTACGCCGGTCAGGCGGGTGAAGAAGTGGTCGACGCTTTGTCCATTGAGCAGCGGCACCACCTCTGCGGCCGGCTTGGCCATCGTTTCGCTCGGGGTGAGTGACGCACCCAGGGAGCCCGTTGGAGAAATCCCCGCGTTCTTCAGCGCCTGGTCAAATGGAGGCCTGGCCCTGGCACCGGGAGGAGGAGTCGTGCCGGTATCTTCGATGCCGAACGTGAAGGTCACGTCGTCGCTCCGGGACGGCAGACCATGTCCGTTCAGGAACGCGGAGGCCTCAAACGTGGCCTGGTATATGCCGGCGGCGGTAAAGCCCCAGTTGAGGTGCATGTGCCCGCCCGGCTCGATATACACGACGGGGTCCAGCGTTCGGCCGCCGTCGTAACTGGAGATCCACCAGTTCGAGGGTGGTCCTTGGTCATCTTGCCAGGCGGAAATATCGCCCGGCCCCTGGAGGTCGCGGAGGGCGAATTTCATCCACTCGCCCGGGCGGGTGATCCGGGGGTCGTTGGGACGATAGATATCGAACGTTCCCGGTGCGGTGTTTTCCGTGGACAGGGCAACGGTGAGTAGCGTGGGATCCTCTTCCTCCGGCAGCTGCCAATCCATATTGCCGTCCCCGGCTCCGATAAAGGTCCAGCCGGCCGGCTGCGTGTGGCGGGCGTTGGCGTTGACGTACAAGAGCACATCGGACGGCGCATAGACCACGTTGTCGGTTTCGTCGAGCACATCCATGGTCCATGCTCCGTTGGCATAATTCACTTCGATGTGGGCATGCACCATATCGAGGACGGTGCGGTCCAGGACGAGCCGGCTTTCCAGTAGTTCCACGGCCAATCGTGTCCGGGCCGGGTGGGCTCTCCTGGATTGATGGACTTGGCGAACGAAGCGAATGCCCAAACGGTTAAGCGGGATCATGCGAAGCATGATGAACTCCTTCTGGAGATGTTACATTTCATGAGATGAATTACAGGGGCGGTTTGGCAAAGTTCTCCCCTGTGTCCGCCCATTGCTTGACCTGTGCCGCCGGGATCGCGTCAACGTGGCCGTCGGCATACAGGTAGTTGGCGTAACCCGCGGTATGGTGGGTGGGATCCTTGTCGGTTCCCAGGGTTCCGGCGAAGCGGTCAGGTTGAATGCCTTCCAGCATGCGGACCCAGGCTAAACCATCGTCGGGGGTGCGAAACCATTGGCGCGTATGGACATGATCATCACTCCATCCCGCCCCGCGCTGATCGGACCCGGTAAAGACGGTGATCATCCGCGACGTTGCCGTCAGGAATTGCATCCTCACGCAGGCATCGCGGCCTTGATTGAGGTACTCGTTGAGCACATAGCTGGTGCCTTGAGGCCCGTAGGAAAGTGACACCAGCCGTTGCTCCGCCTTGGGATCGACCGGACAGATGAACGTCGTGGCCACGTTTTCCAAGTACGGCTTGAGGGTGAAGACCCATGCCTTGTCGTAATCGCTGGCGTGATCGCTGTCCAAGGGAAAGTACCCCTTGTTGTTCTCGGTGTACATCGCCAGGGCCAGGCCAATTTGCTTGAGATTGTTGGCACACTTGATGCGATTGGCGGTCTCACGGACCTTCTGCACCGCCGGCAGCAACAAGCCGATCAACACCGCGATGATCGCGATTACCACAAGGAGTTCGATCAGGGAGTAGGCACGCCGTCCGGACACGACGAGTTCCTTTCCAAAAGAAGGAACAGGGTAGATCCACCACGCACTGTCGGAAGCCTGGATGGTGCGAGGCCCCGGGTTTGACCGCGGGCGCATGCTCCGGCGACGGGCGCTGGCGCGCCAGGGGACGGAGCTTCGCTTCCGGAGCGTCCTCAGGGGCAGAATCTGTGCTGGGTCGCGGGAACCTCAGATGGCAACGAATCGGGGAGGCGGTGGGAGCGGGGTGTGGGAAATGGTAACTGGTGAAGCGTCACGCTCGCAGATAATGCCGGAGAGATTCGTCGGAGCGTTCCAGGTTGGTCCCGGAGGCGGCGTCAGCACAGCACCGGCACTTACCCACAAGGTGCTGAGGCCCTGGCAACGCAACAGGCTTATGCCATGCGTCCAGCGTAGGCCGTCTTTCGTGGGTGGTTGCTGCTTGTCGCAGCAGCGGGTTGGTGTGTGCGTGCAAGAAGCAAAAAACGATCGAGATGCACAACAACTCGCTGCCGTCCCGGCCGCCGGCTTTTCTGGAGACACGGAACAGTTGCGGCACGCTGTTCCTCCGCATTCGGCCTGGTCCCGTAGGCGAACGGTCTGCCAACCTTTGGGCCGCGCCACTTCGGCATAGGATGGCGGTTCAACGTGATGGGCTTGGGCCCAGATCCATTTCTCTTCAGGGGTGAAACAGCAGCAATGCCGCCAGCACTCCTCCGCCGTGTGGCAACCGCACGGGTGGTCCTGACACGGGAATGGCTTACTTCGGTCTTTCCCCTGGCCCGTAGGGAATGGCAAACCGCTAATGGTGGCCAGGTAGGAAAGCAAGGCCAGGACGGCACAAAGCCGGTGTGCGCGAAGCTTCCAGGGGTGGTTCCGTGCAGGCCAGAGCATGGATGGTACGCCGGCTTCCTCAAGCGGATTCAACTGAGGAACAATTATAAGAACGCCGATCGGCAAAGACCAGGGAGATGCCGGCCAAGCATCCTTGACACGTTCCTCTGCTCCGCGCTATGATCGAAGCCGCTGCCGGTTTCTCACCTGCAATGAAAGGGTTGTCCGATGACCCGAAGGCAACCTGCCTGCTCGCATTTGGCCACACGGAGCCGTCGTGCGTTTCTGGGCGTTGGCTGGGGAATGTTCGGCTTATCTCTGCCGGCGTTTCTTGGACTGCGTCAGCAGGCGCAAGCCCGTTCGCAGTCGGCACAGGTGCCTGGCCCAGCCAAGTCGTGTATTGTCCTGTACTGCTGGGGCGGCATGAGCCATCTGGAAACCTGGGATCCCAAGCCCAACGCCCCGCGTGAAATCCGCGGCGACTATCGCGCCATTGCCACGGCCACGCCGGGCATCCGCATCGGGGAATACATGCCGCTGTTGGCCCAGCAGACACAGCGGCTGGCCATTGTCCGTTCGGTGCACCATCACTGCACTGCTCATGGCAAGGCGATGTACTGGAATGTCACCGGCCATCCCCCGCTGGCGCCGGAACTGGCCGTCAACCAACCGCGCTCCCGGCAGGACTGGCCTTGCCTGGGCGCGGTGGTCGCCAAATTGCGGCGACCGCCCGCGGGATTGCCGGGCGCAGTGCAGATTCCGTATCCACTGGTCGACAACAATACCCTGCAAGCGGGAGACCACGCGGGCTGGCTGGGCAGCCGCTATGATCCCGTCATCCTCCGGCCCGAGCATGGCAAACCCTATGGCGGCATCTCCCGCGATCTCGGCACTCCGGTCCTGAAGCTAGCCGACGGCGTCGATGGCCCGCGCCTGCGTCAACGGCAAACGCTTTTGCAGCATATGGAACAGTCCATCGACGCCGGAACCAGCGGCAAGACGTTCGACCACTTCCGCCATATGGCAGCCGACATGCTTCTCCAGCCGCGTGTCCAGGCCGCCTTCGATCTGAGCCGCGAGCCACCGCCAGTCCACGATGCCTATGGCGAGCATCTCTGCGGCAAGAGCATGCTGCTGGCCCGACGCCTTGTCGAAGCCGGCGTGCCGCTCGTGCATGTCATCTGTGCCGCGGGCGATCTGAACGGCTCCGTGGGCGATCATTGGGACACGCACAGCAACAACTTCCAGCGCCTCAAGAACGATCTGTTGCCGCCCCTGGAACGAGGCAGCGTGGCCCTTTTGAATGATCTGGCCGATCGAGGACTGCTGGAGCAAACGCTGATCGTCTGGCTGACGGAATTTGGCCGTACGCCGCGCCTGAGTGGCCATGCTGGTCGGGATCATTATCCGCACGTGTATTCGGTAGCCTTCGCCGGCGGCGGCATTCGCGGGGGCCAGATCTACGGCAGTTCCGACAAGATCGGCGCCTTTCCCCGCGAGCTGGGCTGCGGTCCCAACGATCTGCACGCCACCATTCTTCAGGCCTTGGGCATCCCCCTGGACGCCCAGTTGGTGGATTTCCAGGGACGTCCTCTTCCCGTGACGGATGGAAAGCCATTGCCGTTGTTTTAACGGTTCCTTTTGCACAAACCTCAACATCAGAAATCAACCGTGGACTGCGCACTGACCGAGAACGCCATGACCGAGCAGACCCGCTTAGACGCTTTGCTGTTGCGGTATGAACAACTGCGGGCTCAGAACATGGTGGGCACGCCTGCGGCCCCGTGCGGATTTTCAGAAGTTGCTGTCCGAATTGGCGGCGAAGGAACCAGCAGCCAGCCGGTGATCCAGACTCCGATTTCCCGAAGCGGTACAATGGCGCTCGTGAACGAACGGAACCGAGGGCGCCGGAGGAACGAAGGATGTCTTCCCCTGGTTCGGTCACATATTGGATCCAGGAACTCAAAGCCGGCGAGCGGGCGGCCACCCAGCCTCTGTGGGAGAATTATTTCCGGCGGCTGGTGGCGCGGGCACGCCAGAAGCTGGCCGGGGTACCCCGCCGGGCCGCGGACGAGGAAGACGTTGCGTTGAGTGCCTTCGGCAGCTTCTGTCGTGCGGCGGAAGAGGGCCGCTTTCCTCAGCTCGATGACCGGCACGATCTCTGGCAATTGCTCATGGTCCTCACCGACCGCAAGGCCAGCGACCTGGCCAATTTCGAGCGCCGCCAAAAACGAGGCGGTGGAAGAGTGCTGGATGAAGCTGGCTTGCAAGGCCGCTCGGAAGAACTTCCCCTGGCCGAGATCGTGAGTCCGGAGCCGAGCCCCGAATTTGCCGTGCAGGTGGCTGAGGAATGCCGGCGTCTGCTGGGGCTTCTTGAAGATGCCGACTTGCAGCGGGTTGCCGTGGCCAAGATGGAAGGGTATACCGTTGCGGAAATCGCCGAGCAGATGGGCGTGGTGCCGCGGACCGTGAAGCGTTGGCTACAGTTGATCCGCCGAACCTGGGAACAGGAACTCCAGTAGCGAACAAAGTGGCAGTTGTTCGCTTCGCTCCAGGATTGTAGAGTTCCAGGCACCTTGTGGTTCGTGGTTCTCATTCATACTCTGGTTGGCTGTGTCGGGTTAGCGGCGGTTCAGAGAACCGCGTGGGGCACATCCCGACGCGGTTCTGCGAACCGCCGCCAAACAAGAACGGACTCCTTCAGCCGGAGCGCCTATTAGTGCACGGAGCCC
>Ga0209060_10004178_pt1 | contig 11482 bp, 10 predicted proteins | sample Coa_R1_8_FD_187155 | JGI IMG/M metagenome (GOLD analysis project Ga0209060, IMG submission 187155) | Surface soil microbial communities from Centralia Pennsylvania, which are recovering from an underground coalmine fire - Coalmine... | ecosystem: Environmental > Terrestrial > Soil >...
GAACCTCGAAGGGCTTGTTGAAAAAGAGCCGGTAACGATGCAGGTTGTCGACAAGAAGATAGGTGGAAGGGCCGCCGGCGTTCAGCGCGGTGTCGGATGAACTCGATTCGTCGAGAAGAACCTGGGCCTTCCCCTGGATTTTGTCGGGAGGAACTTTTGGAGTGGAAGTTGTGGCCGAAGGCTTGCTGGAACAGCCAGCCAATCCGGCCAGAGCAATTACGAGGCAACAAGAATACGACTTGCGTGTCATGTTCACGCCCTCGCTTTCCGGATGTTTGTCCGCATCCGACCTTATCACTTAGCAGCGGCGGTGACAAGCCGGTTCGACCGGTTAGCGGCCAGTCATTCTCTCGATATGTTCGGGATACCTGGCTCCCTGGATCGGGATTTTGGATGAAGCGTCTTCGATTTCTTGCAGATCGCCTGGGCTTAAGTGGATGGCGGCCGAACCGTTGTTTTCCTCGAGCCGGCGCTGCTTGGTGGTGCCGGGAATGGGCACAATCCAAGGCTTTTGTGCTAGCAGCCAGGCCAGGGCGATCTGCGCGGGCGTGGCGTTCTTCCGTTGGGCGATTTGGCTGAGCAGATCGACCATCGCCTGGTTGGCTTTTCTTGCTTCCGGAGTGAAGCGAGGCAGGATGTTGCGAAAATCGGTGGCATCGAAGGACGTGCTTTGATCGATTTTTCCGGTGAGAAATCCCTTGCCGAGCGGACTGAAAGGCACGAATCCGATGCCCAGTTCTTCCAGTGCGGGAAGCACTTCCTTTTCCGGCCCTCGCGTCCAGAGCGAGTACTCACTCTGCAATGCGGCGACAGGTTGAACTTTGTGCGCACGGCGGAGGGTTTGAACGCCGGCTTCCGACAGGCCGAAGTGTTTTACTTTCCCCTGCTGAATTAAATCCTTTACGGCCCCGGCGACGTCCTCGATAGGTACTTCGGGATCGACGCGGTGCTGGTAGAACAAATCGATTCTTTCGATCTTGAGCCGCTTAAGCGACCCATCGGCCACCTCTTTAATGTGCTGGGGACGGCTGTCGAGTCCCGTCCAACGCGGTCCGCCGTTGGGATCCGGCGCGAATCCGAACTTGGTGGCGATGATCACTTGATCGCGCATGGGAGCGAGTGCTTCGCCGACCAGTTCTTCGTTCGTAAAAGGCCCGTAGACTTCGGCGGTGTCAAAAAACGTGACGCCGCCTGCGACGGCGGAACGGATGAGCGAGATCATTTCCTGCTTGTCGGCGGCTGGTCCGTAACCGAAGCTCATCCCCATGCAGCCAAGACCGATGGCTGAGACTTCGAGGCCGGAGTTGCCCAGTTTGCGTTTTTGCATTGCGTTCACTCCAAAAGTTCCGAATCGAACCGGCGATAGATTTCGCGCAGATGTCGCGGATCGCGATCGGCCTGCAGGGTTGCGATGAGAGCCTGGAGCCGAGGCGTGAGAATGATCAGATAGCGCGCTTCCGGGCTCGTGGTGTAGGTATGGGCGACGCCGGCCGGTACGAAGACTGTCGCGCCAGGGCCGGCGGTTTCCGTTCGATCGGAAAAGCGGAACGTCAGTTGACCTTCCAGCACATGCCACGCTTCGTCATCCGAATGATGTACGTGGAGCGCCGCCGGGCCGCTGCCTCGCCACTCCTGGATGCTGAAGGAATTGCCCGAAGCAGAAAAGGGCGGCTCCATGTGGACATGCTAGCATTTGAGTCCTTTCATCATGACTAGCAGCATGACCATCGGCGTCTTCGCCACGATCGCATGATTCAAGTGCGGCGGCATATGCGCGAAGGCGCCAGCTCTTACCGCGTGAGTCTCGGTTCCCAGCGTTACGTCGGCTTCGCCTTCGAGGAAATAGAGACTGGCGGGCATCGGTGCGGTATGCGCCGAGAGCTCGTGACCGGCGGAGAACCCGAACAGGACCACTTTGACATCGCTCGCGTCGTGAAGGGTCCGGCTTAAGATCCCGTGCTTGGGAATTTCGATTTCTTTCCGTAGGTCCGGGGTGAAATAAGGTACGGCGCAGTTCATGGACGGCCACAGAGCACGCTTAGGGCCGGTGCCGGCTACCTCTTTTCGTGTAGGCTGACGATATATGGCCGCTCTTTCGGAATCTCCCCCGGCCCGCATTGTGGATTTGCGGGAGCTGCGGCCTGGCGATCTGGATCCGTTGCTCACTGAGGAAACCCAAACCTGGCTCGAGACCCTGGATTGGGATTTTCGCGCATCCGCGTCGCTGGTCCGCCGATTCCTCGAAATGCAGGCGCTCCACGGCACAGCGCTTATCATGAACGGCTATCCGGTGGGCTACTGCTATTTCGTTTCCGAAGAGCGCAAAGGCCTGATCGGCGACCTGTACGTGATGAAGGATTTCGTGAGCATGGAAAATGAAGCTGTGTTACTCGAATCCGTGGTGGATCGCCTGATTGCGACGCCATTCGTCAAACGCATCGAGTCGCAATTGATGATGCTGCGCACGGGGCAAGCCATCACGCTGCCGCAGCGCAAATATGTGCGCGCGCATTTGCGGAATTTCATGGAAATCGATCTGGCCGTTGCGGCGCAGTTGCCGGAACGTAAGCTGCCGCAATCCGTGCTGATCGACAATTGGACCGAACGCAAGCAGGACGACGCGGGCGCGCTCATCGTCAGCGCGTACCAGGGCCACATCGACAGCCAGATCAATGACCAGTACCGGTCGCCCGCGGGCGCGCGGCGTTTTTTGTTGAATATTATTCAGTATCCGGGGTGCGGCAGCTTTTTCCAGCCCGCGTCCTTTGTGGCGCTGGATGCAAGCACCGGAAAATTGCTCGGAATATCGCTGAGCAGCCTGGTGAATGGAGATATTGGTCATATCACGCAGGTGTGCGTAGCTCATTCCATGCGAGGGACCGGAGTGGGTTACGAGCTGATTCGCCGGTCGCTGGCCGCGCTCACACGGCAGGGATGCCGCAAAGCGAGTCTGACGGTAACGGCGGCGAACACGAGCGCGATTTTACTTTACGAACGGATGGGATTTCAGAAGACGAGGGTTTTTTCGGCGTTCGTTTGGGATGGGTTTTAGGGAGGCGCGGCGCACGCTCCACGCCTCCTTTTCGCGCGCGGGTGTACAACTAAATGGTTTGGTTGCTCAGCTTCCACGCGTTATAGAGGACGATTGCGAGCATCACGGCCAGAAACGCCAGATCCAAAACCGTCAGGGCTTTGCCCCAAGTGTCGATTCGCTCCAGTTTCCCCGCGATCGAAACCTGTTGAGTGATACTGCCGGCTTCCGAGTCCGACAAATGCACGTAACTGTCGCCATTGCTAGCAGAAACCTTCCGTAAGACCGCCAGCGTAATCACGACCACCGTAAGTACGCACCAGATAATCCAAAGAGTGAGCATCACGTTCCACCTCCCTTAATTTTGCGCCGCTATTTCTTCGGCTCGCAGCCCTCCAGCGAATGATTGTGCTCGGCGTAGCACTTGCCCGTCTCGTTCAAATCCTTTTTGCCTTGCGCGACATGGCAGAACGTGCAGCCCTTTTTCTCTTTTTTGGTGTACTCGGCCTTCCCGAATGATAAAGACGACATCATCAGGCCGCCCAGCACAACCGCCGAGGGCACTGCGATCTTTAGAATCAAGCTCCGCATTTCGTTCAATCTCCATTCCTGGTCCAGCAATTTTCAATCCGTTTCCTTTGACCCAGTTTTTCAACAGATTGCCAATCAACACCCACCGGAAGGGTGCGCGAAAACCCGCAGGCGCGGGCTAAGCCCGATAACTTCCCAGTACCTTGATGTAATTCGCCCGCTCGAACGCGCCCGGCTCCGGCACCGCCGCGACGTTCAGCGATCCGCGCATCTGCCCAATGGATTCGTATTCGTGGCGCTCCATCCAATCCACCACTCCGGCTTCGAGCTCGCGCAAATAGCCGATCCCGTTTTTCAGCAGCGCCGACGTCAGCATGGTGACGTCCGCGCCGGCCATGATGCCGCGCAACACATCCTCGGGACTGTGCACCCCGCCCGTGATCGCAAGTTCCGCGCGCACGGTCCTGGATAGAATCGCCACCCAATGTAAGCGCAGACGTAGTTCATCGGAAGTGCTCAAGGTCAAGTGCGGGATTACGTTGAGCAATTCCAAATCGAAGTCCGGTTGATAGAAGCGATTGAAGAGCACCAGAGCGTCGGCGCCCGCCCGATCCAGCCGGGACGCCATGTTCGCCATGGAGGTGAAATAGGGCGCCAGCTTGACCGCGACTGGAATTTGGACTTTACTCTTGACCGCTTCCACAAGATCGCAATAGCTGGCTTCAATTTCGCGGCCCTCAATTTCCACGCTGGTCGGCAAAAAGTAAATGTTCAGCTCCAGCGCATCCGCGCCCGCCTGCTCAATGTCGCGCGCGTAACGGACCCAGCCGCCGGTCGAAACACCGTTCAAGCTGCCGATCACGGGAATCCGGATCGACTGTTTGGCCTTGCGGATATGCTCCAGGTAAGCGTCCGGACCCATTCCGTACGAGGGCAGTTCCGGAAAATAGCTCAACGCTTCGGCATAGCTTTCGGTGCCTTCGCTGAGCAGCCGGTCGAGCGAATTCTCTTCCGCGCTGATCTGCTCTTCAAACAGGGAATGCAGCACCACGGCGCCCGCTCCCGCGTCCTCCATCTTCCGCAGGTTTGACAGATCCTTCGCTAGCGGCGATGCGGAAACCACCAGCGGGCTGCGAAGCTCAAAGCCTAAATAGTGCGTTGTGAGGTCCATCATGTGTGTGATTCTCCGTTGGAATAGGACATCCCCGCCCAATGCTCGTAGATCTTCCAGCGCAGATTCACGTCCTGCTGCGCCTCGGTGAGCAGCATGGCCGCGGTCTCGGGAGCGCTCCGCACCAGCATCGTGTAGCGCCCTTCGTTGTAGACGTATTTTTCGAGCGGCAGCGACGCCGGACGCGAATCCAACTGGAATGGATTCTTGCCCTCCGCCGGCAGAGCCGGATTGTAGCGATACAGGGGCCAATAAGCCGATTGCACGGCCGCCTTCTGCTGCTCCAGCCCGTGCACCAGATCGTAACCGTGCGCGATGCAGTGCGCATAGGCGATGATTAGGGCCGGACCGTCGAAAGCCTCAGCTTCCAGGAACGCCTTGACGGTCTGCGTGTCGCTTGCGCCTAAGGCCACATGGGCGACATAAACCGTGCCGTACGTCATCGCCATCATTCCCAGGTCTTTTTTCGCGCCAGGTTTCCCGGCTGCGGCGAATTTCGCCACTGCGCCGCGCGGGGTAGCTTTCGACATCTGACCGCCGGTGTTCGAGTAGACTTCGGTATCCAGCACGAGGATCTTCACATTGCGGCCGGAAGCAAATACATGGTCCAAGCCGCCGTAACCAATGTCATAGGCCCAGCCATCCCCGCCGATTAGCCAGACGCTCTTGCGTACCAGCGCTCCGGTGAGCGCTTTCAAATCGGGCAGCTCCGGATCGTTCAGCGCGCGCAGGCGTTCATCGAGAGCGGAGACTCGGCCGCGCTGTTCTTGAATACCGGCTTCCGAGCTTTGATCCGCCTTCAGGATGGCCTGCACCAACTCATCGCCAATCTTCGCCGCGTGCCGCGCAAGTAGCTCCCGCGCGAACTCGGCCTGCTTGTCGAGCGATACCCGAAGTCCCAGTCCGAACTCGGCATTGTCCTCAAACAGCGAGTTCGACCACGCCGGACCTCGCCCGTCACGATTCACTGTGTACGGTGTGGTGGGAAGATTCCCGCCGTAAATCGACGAACAGCCCGTCGCGTTCGCGATTACCGTGCGATCGCCAAAAAGCTGTGTGAGCATTTTGATGTACGGCGTCTCGCCACAGCCCGCGCAGGCGCCCGGAAATTCGAACAGTGGCTGCAGCAACTGCACATCCTTGACGTTGTGCATCGCCACCGTGCGCCGGTCCACTTCGGGAAGGCTCAAGAAGAAATCCCAGTTTCGCCTTTCCTGCTCGCGAATCGGCGGCTGCGGCGCCAGATTGATGGCTTTCTTCTTCGCTTCGCTCTTGCTCTTGGCCGGACACACTTCCACGCACAGTCCACAGCCGGTGCAATCTTCGGGAGCGACTTGCAGCATGTAGCTCATGTTCTGGCGCTCTTTCCAGCGAGCCACCGTGGAACGGAACCCCGCAGGCGCCGCGCCCAGCAGCGCAGGATCGCAAACCTTCGCCCGGATGACGGCGTGCGGGCAAACCATCACGCATTTGCCGCATTGGATGCAGATATCCTGCTCCCACACCGGGATCTCCTGCGTCAGGTTTCGCTTTTCCCACTTCGACGTTCCGGTGGGATAAGTCCCATCTACCGGCATCGCGCTCACCGGCAGACTGTCGCCGTTTCCGCCTAAGATAGTTCCCAACACATCGCGGACAAATGCCGGCGCTTGCGCGGAAACCACCGCCGGACGCTCGAATCCGCTGGTCACCGACTCGGGAATCTTTACGGCGGACAGATTCGCCAGCGAATTATCTACCGCCGCGTAGTTTTTGTCCACCACAGCCTGGCCGCGCTTGCCGTAGGTTTTCTCGATCGCGTGTTTAATCGCCGTGATCGCGTCTTCGCGCGGCAAGACGCCGCTCAGGGCGAAGAAACAGGTCTGCATCACCGTGTTGATCCGTCCGCCCATGCCATTTTCCTTGGCCACGCGATAGGCGTCGATTACATAAAGCTTCAGCTTTTTATCCAAAACCTGACGCTGCGCCGACTGCGGTAGATGATCCCAGACCTCGTCCGGACCAAACGGGCTGTTCAACAAGAATGTTGCGCCGGGCTCGGCCACATGCAGCACATCCATCCGTTCGAGAAACGAGAACTGATGCAGAGCCACAAAGCTGGCGCGATCGATCAGATAACTCGCCCGGATCGGTTTCCTTCCGAAGCGCAAATGCGAAATGGTCATCGCGCCGGATTTCTTAGAGTCGTAAACGAAATACCCTTGCGCGTAATTGTCGGTATCCTCGCCGATGATCTTGATGGAATTTTTGTTCGCGCCGACGGTTCCATCCGCGCCCAGCCCGTAAAACACGGCGCGCACGGTTTCCGGATCTTCCGTCGAAAAGCTCGCGTCGAAATCCAGGCTCCGATGCGAGACGTCGTCGTGAATCCCGACCACGAAATGGTTGCGCGGTTCGGGCTTGGCGAGCTCGGCGAACACCGCCGCAGCCATTGCAGGGGTAAACTCCTTGCTCGCCAGACCGTACCGGCCGCCGATCACGCGGGGGTGACGTTCGAAGTTTCCTTCTTCTTGAAGCGCGACCAGAACATCCTGATACAAAGGCTCTCCAGCGCTGCCCGGTTCCTTCGTCCGATCCAGCACCGCGATGGATCGCACCGTGCGCGGCAAGGCTCCCACGAAAGCGGCGGCTGAAAAGGGGCGGAACAGGTGCACGTTCACGACGCCCACTTTTTCGCCCTTTTTGAGCAGCGCGTCGACGCACTCTTCGGCTGCGAGCACACCCGATCCCATCAGCACCACCACACGCTCGGCATCCGGCGCTCCGAAGTAATCGAAGAGCTTGTACTGCCGCCCAGTCAGCGCCGCAAACCGATTCATGGCGCGCTGAACAATCTCAGGCGCGGCTTCATAAAACGGATTCACCGTCTCGCGCGCTTGGAAATACACATCCGGATTCTGCGCCGTCCCGCGCAACACCGGCCGGTCCGGATTCAGCGACCGCGCCCGATGCGCCCGCACCAGCTCATTCGGAATCATCGCGCGCATGTCGTCTTCGGTGAGCTGTTCCACTTTCGCGACTTCATGCGACGTCCGGAAACCGTCGAAGAAATGCACGAACGGAAGCCTGGATTCCAGCGCCGACGCATGCGCGATGAGCGCCATATCCATCACGGCTTGCACGGAGTGCGAACTAAGCAGCGCGAAACCGGTTTGGCGCACTGCCATGACGTCCTGGTGATCGCCGAAGATGGATAATCCCTGCGCCGCAATCGCCCGCGCCGCCACATGAAACACCGCCGGCGTCAACTCCCCAGCGATCTTGTACATATTTGGGATCATCAACAGCAGTCCCTGCGACGACGTAAACGTGGTGGTCAGCGCCCCGCCTTGCAGCGACCCATGTACCGCCCCCGCCGCCCCGCCTTCGCTCTGCATTTCGACCACGGTGGGAACCGTTCCCCACACATTCTTATTTCCTGCGGCAGACCATTGGTCGGACCATTCCCCCATCGCCGACGAGGGGGTGATGGGGTAGATCGCGATGACCTCGCTTAAATGATGGGCGACATAAGCGGCCGCCTCATTGCCGTCGATCGTGACTTGGGTTCGTTTTGCGGTGGTCATGCGGAACGGAACAATGCACGCCACACGCCGCGCCTAAACGATTGGAACCGCTATCGGATTCAGGGAGTTTGGGGCATTTCACCCAGCGCGATTCGAGCTATCGAAAAAGAGCTAGGTCTAGCGTTTGCTACCCCTTTTTCGAACCCCAGCGGTACGCTGGATGCATTCGGCGGTACCCCCTGAAAATGATAGGCGCTAGTTTATCAGCCACTGAGGCATAAAACGGCTTAACTACTGGCTGGTCTGGGTTTCGCCAACAATTGCGGGCAATGCGACTGCCGAAGCGTCGGTGCTTCGGATGCCTTTTGATTGCGAAAGACTAAGCCGACTCCAGGATTCACGTCGAAGGAAATCACGTGGAGTTGACCGGTGATGATTTCGCGTATTATCTCCCCGCGTCGAATTCGGTTGCGGCTTTACACGCCCTCACGTTCACCCTCGTACGTCGCTCGCAGGAAATTCGTCGATGAAGTCGCCGTGGTTATCCAGCGTTACCGGTGATACCTTCCTTAATGGAAGCGCGGCTACGTACCGTGCGTGGCGGCGGTCGCCGGTGCGCACTAGCGCGCCCTTCGCAACCAAGTCGCTAAGATCGCGCGTTGCCGTAGCTGGGGATGATCCGGTGATGGCGATATATTTTCCGGCACTCAAGCCGCCCTTGAATCCCTCCGGGCCCTCACGCAGCATGCGGAGCAGAGCCTTTTCCTGACGGCTATTTAGCTGGCTCCTCAGGCGATCTAGCAGTTTGGTCTTATCGATCATAAAGTCGACGCGCGCCTTGGTACGACGCTGCGCTTCGAGAGCGAGCCCGGCAAACCACGAGAGCCACTCGGTTATTTCGTTATCCTTGTTTGCCGCTTCGAGCGCTTCGTAATAAGCTTTGCGCCGGAACAGTATAGTTGCGGCCAGCGCCGTCAATGTCGGATGACCGAGTGATTGCGCCAAAGCTTTCTCGGAAATCGCGCGCCCAATTCTTCCGTTCCCATCCTCAAACGGATGGATGGATTCAAAATAAATGTGTGCGATCCCCGCCCTCGTGAGAGCGGGCAAGGATTCCGCGCCTCTTGGTGATGTGGAATTGAACCATTTCATAAAGCGCGACATTTCATGAGGCACGCTGGAAGACGGCGGCGCCTCAAAATGTACCTTGGGTGCGTATACTGCTCCCGATACGACCTGCATAGGCTCGTCATACGTGCGGTAGTGGCCGATCTCCTTGAGGTCTGCCCGCCCTCCGAGCAGCATTTCATGCCACGCAAAGAGCATATCCTCAGAAAGCGGTTCCGCCGATGAGCGGTAAAGATCGACCATCATCTCCGCGATCCCTTGCTCGGCCGGTTTGACGCGTCGATTTTCAAAATCCAAGCCAAGTTGCTTGCGGACAGACGACTGTACGCTTACCCGATCTAGGATTTCACCTTCAATCTCGGATGTAGTGACCGCCTCCGTGCTGATGGCTTCGATGGTGAGTTGCTCCCGATCCTCCGCGCCGAGGTGCCGGATTGTTCCGGCGAAGACGCCCGCCCCCAATAGGAATTGCTCCTCCGCCTTTCTCAGGCGGCGTTGATCCCAGGTGAAGTTCGGCCAATCAATTCTTTGCCAGTTCCACGTCATGAGCGATAGCCGAACCTTCTATCGCTCACTATACGTTAAAATATGATGGATAGCAATGGTTCCAATCGCTCAAACGTTTGGTGTTCTTAAAACTGGCAAGCGGTTTGGGGATTTCACCCATTTTCTCATGGCGCCGGGATTTCAAAATGGTCTTTGGTTTCAAATCGGGGCGCCGCGGCCGCCGGATCGGCCACCCGGATCATCTCACCTTTGAGACCCGTCTTACCCAGCGTCAGACGGACATAGCCATAGTTGGGAAAGGCTTTGTCCTGATACAGATCGGCCGGTCCCCGGACCACGGGCCGGGGTTTCGCCCCGCCACCACCTTCCACCAAATAAGTCACGCCATTCTGGAGGAACCGCTCGTAATTGTGGATGTGTCCGGCCGAGACAATGAACCGCACGGGTTTTGCCATTTTCCGCTGTTCGAGAAAGGCAGTGAGCCCGATTTCGTTATCGCGCGGATTGTGATCCGTATCGGGAACAGCTTGTACATCCGCCACCGGGGGGTGATGCAGATTCAAAAACACGTATTGAACGCTGGCAGGGAGGTTCTGAAACTCATCCTCAATCCAGTTCCGCTCATCGCTGCCCGGGAGCAGCGAAGACATGCTATCGAGATTGAGCACAAAGACGCGCGATCCCAGCGCCACCGAATACCATCGCTTGCCGCGCAGCGCCGGGAATTCGTGCCACCAGTTTTCCAGGCACTGCTGCTCGGTTCCGTGGAACTCATGATTGCCGAGCGCGGGCGCGACACGCAAATTCAGCGCGCGCCAAGCCGCAGTTTCCTCGTGGTACACGACGTAATCGTTCGCCTCGCCGCCGTTCCAGGGAAGATCGCCGCTCACCACAATCAGATCCGGCTTCTCTTTGGCGATTTCGGCGACCAGCCAGCGCCGGACTTTCGGATTCGTGGCGGTTTCCTCCGCGGGATTGGTAAAGCGTGTGTCGCCGTAGATGACCATCACGGGCGATGCCGCCAAATCCTTGTCAGCCACCTGGATCAGCGGACCCTCGGCCGCGAGCACTAAGCTCGTCGCGCACCAAAAAGCGAACGGGGTCCGCATTCCGCTATTTACGCTCCACGACAAGAACAGTGAAACTGCCCGGCTTCGCTTTCGACCGGCCATTCGCCGCCGGTTCCATTTCCGCCGCGGACAAAAACAGCCGCTTGCTCTTGGGATCCAGCGTCATGGTTTTGGCGCTCTTCTGAGTTTGGATATCGCCAACGGATTCGTACTCGTTCGGGCTCTTTTGATGCACGACCGAAACCGTACCGCCGCCGTTCGAAGCGAATATCAGTTGGTTATCGGCGTCGAACGCTACCGCATCCACGCGCTCGCCGATGGGAAGCGTGGTGATGACATGTCCGTTGGTCGAATCCATGACGGCGAGAACTTTACTCCGGCATCCGATGAAAAGGCGCGAGTTCTCCGGATCGATGGCCAAACCCGTCGGCGTTTTGCATCCCGTGATCGGATACTTCTGCTTCACCGCAAGGCTCGCCGGATCGAACTCCACCACTTGAGCCGCTTCCTCCAGATTCACAAATCCATGGCCTTTTCC
>Ga0209060_10004179_pt1 | contig 11479 bp, 9 predicted proteins | sample Coa_R1_8_FD_187155 | JGI IMG/M metagenome (GOLD analysis project Ga0209060, IMG submission 187155) | Surface soil microbial communities from Centralia Pennsylvania, which are recovering from an underground coalmine fire - Coalmine... | ecosystem: Environmental > Terrestrial > Soil > Unclassified...
CCGGCAGCATGATCGGGCTCTTGAAGTACGGCAGTGGCATGCCGTTCCACCGCCTCGACGGTCTCCAGGAACACCTGGAGATTCCGCTGCCGGCTTCGACCCAGTGGGACATCGTCAGGGCGGTGGCAACGAACCTCGCTCCGGCCTTCGACGAGTTGATCCGGCAGGCGGCCCAGGGCAACGTGCTGCACAACGACGACACCACGGTCAAGATCCTGGAGCTGATGGGGCAACGCGGCCGGCAAGAAGCCCTGGCCAGCGCGGAGGGAGAAGCCGACGATCAGCGCAGCGGCCTGTTCACCTCGGGGGTGGTGTCGCTGCGCGACGGTCAGCGGGTGGCCCTGTTCTTCAGCGGCCGCCGGCACGCGGGCGAGAACCTGGCCGCGGTGCTCAAGCTGCGTGCCCAGGAGCTGCCGCCGCCGATCCAGATGTGCGATGCCCTGTCGCGCAACTTGCCGGGCGAACTGCAGACGATCCTGGCGCATTGCCTGGCGCACGCCCGCCGGCAATTCGTAGACGTGTACGATCGCTTCCCTGAGCAGTGCCGCCATCTTCTCGAGACGCTCGCTGTCATCTACCACAACGATGCGGTTGCTCGCGAGCGCGACCTGTCGCCCGAGGCGCGTCTGCAGTTTCATCAGCAAGAAAGCCAGGCCGCGATGCAGGAGCTGCACGCTTGGCTGACGCGACAACTGGAGGAGAAGTTGGCCGAGCCCAATTCAGCCCTGGGTGGCGCCATCCGCTACATGCTTCGGCACTGGGACCCGCTCACCTTGTTCTTGCGTCAGGCAGGCGCCCCGCTGGACAATAACGTCGCCGAACGCGCCCTGAAGAAAGCCATCCTGCATCGCAAGAACGCGCTGTTCTACAAGACGCAGAACGGCGCCCGCGTCGGCGACCTGTTCATGAGCTTGATCTACACCAGCCAGTTGAACGACGCCAACCCGTTCGACTACTTGACCCAGTTGCAGCGGCACGTCGAGCAAGTTGCGGTCAGACCGGAGCTGTGGATGCCCTGGAATTACTGGGCAGTCTTGAGCGAGTCGCAGGACAGAGCTGAAGCACCAAGGGAGTCGAAGCCATGCCCCGACGCCAGCGCAAGAAAGCAGTCCCAGTCGGAAAGCGACCAGCGCCCACCGCCGAATTGCGGCGCGCACTTATGAAACGCAGCAAAGCAGAACTGGTCGATGTACTGCTCGAGCTGTCTCAAGCGGATCGTGCCGTCCTCCGACAACTCACGGCTCGTTTTGAGGTGGCCGCCACAGCAGACGAACTGGTGACTGCCACGCGTCAGGCCATCGCCGACGCCACGGACTTCGGCGAGCGCGACATCAACCTCAACTTCGACTATGACTACGAAGCGTACCACGAAGTGAAACGAAACCTGAGCCGCCTGATCGATTCAGGGCAGTTGCATCTGGCAAGGCAGCTCGCGCTGGAACTGATGAAGCAAGGAAGCTATCAGGTCGAGATGAGCGACGAAGGCCTGATGACTGAGGACATCGAGGAGTGCCTGAGCGTGGTCATCACGGCACTCAAGAAGTGCGACCTGCCTGCGGACGAGGTCCTTACCTGGTGCTCGGCGATGCTGGATAACGACCGCGTCGGCTTCATCGCCCGCGAGCCACTGCAGTCGTTGCGAAAGCACTTTCAGGCGGCCGCGGCACGATAACCCGCTGCCCAAGCCACCAAACCCCGACGGAAACCACCTCGCCCTGCCAGCCCTCACGATCCACTCGCGACGCCACCGAGTGCTCTCTTAACGCCCATTCGCCTAACGCCCAGCCCGGCATGGAAGGGATCAGTTTTTGCACGCCTGCTGGAAGGACACTGTTATTCAATGCAGGGCTTGGGGTTCAGACGGGCCAGCTGAAAAACCTGGGACGCTATCCTCTGATCGTGGCTGCGGGATTGACCGGAAACGTGTTCGTCCCCATCGCTTTCATCGGGGTCGTGAGCCAGACGCTGCGGCTGTGGCATAACCCCGACGAAGTTCAGAATACCCTGGTTGGCCTAGCCCTTGTCGCCTCGATGCCCATTGCCGGCTCCTCGACCGCTTGGTCGCAAAACGCCAATGGCAACTTGGCCCTTAGCCTGGGCCTGGTTGTGCTCTCGACTCTTCTCAGCCCCCTCACGACACCTGTGCTGCTCCACGCGGCCGGCTTTTTGACGACCGGGGATTACTCGGAAGACCTGCACGCATTGGCATCGTCGGGCACGGGAGGCTTCTTGGCAATCGGCGTAATCTTGCCCGCGCTACTCGGCATGGCCGGGCATGTCGCTGTCGGGGAGGCCCGCATCGCCTCGTCCAAGCCGGTACTGAAGCTGTTCAATTCGATCAATCTGCTGCTCCTCAACTACTCGAATGCGTCCCTGTCCCTGCCCGAGACCATAGCCGACCCGGACTGGGACTTCCTGGCAGTGGTCCTGGCTACTGTCATTTGTCTGTGCGTACTGGCCTTTGCGTCGGGGTGGCTGATCGCCCGGCTGGTTGGGGCGGACGGCAACGTACGGATCTCGCTCATGTTCGGCCTGGGGATGAACAACAATGGTACAGGCCTGGTGCTCGCGTCGATGGCCCTGGCCGACCACCCACGGGTCCTCCTGCCCATCCTCTTTTACAACCTGGTGCAGCACGTGGTCGCCGGTGGGCTAGACTTCGCTCTCGCGCGATTCTCTGGCCGCCTCGGTCACTCTGGAGCGCGGGGGTCAGCTACTGCCGGACCTGCGTCGCAGTCCGTTCCGGCAAAAGATTCGGCCCTGCTGCCCTCTGAGAAAACCGCGCCCTAAGCTTAGATACGACGGAAGCTGTCCGCAGCCGACTCGAGAATCGTTACTATGTGGGGCCGCGTCTTTTTGAACCGATATCGTGCGATCCGTCTCCTGGGCGAGGGCGGCATGGGTCGCGCCTACCTCGCGCGCCCGCTGGACGGTGACCGCTTGGTCGTCGTCAAAGTTCTACAGCAAAAATATGCTACGGCCTCACACTACCGCGAAGCGATTCGACGGGAGATCGACCTGTTGTCCCAGTTTCGCCACCCCGGTGTGGTGGAACTCTACGAGGCATCAATGGACGATCCCCAGGGGCCCTGTCTTGTCATGGAGTACGTACAGGGGGAGCCCCCGGACGCGCTCTTGGAGCGTCACGGCAGGCTGGAGCCCAAACGCGTCGGCCGGCTGCTTGGCCACCTCTGCGGCGTGCTCCAGGCTGCTCACGACCGGGGGATCATTCATCGCGATCTCAAGCCTGCCAATATCCTGGTGGTCGAGGCAGACACACCGTCCGAGCGCGTGAAGGTCCTGGACTTCGGCCTGGCGCGGTTGACCGTCGCTTCCCCGGAAGGACTGTATATTCCGTTGGATCAGTTCACGGGCGTCCGCGCCAACGCTGTGGTTGGCACCCCGGAATATACGTGCCCCGAAGTACTCCGCGGGGATCCGGTGGACCACCGCGGCGACCTGTACAGCATCGGCGTCCTTCTCTATGAGCTGCTGACCGGCCATCGGCCTTTTGATGGAGCGACGATCCGCGACATCCTGTCGGCCCACGCCGTGCAGCCGCCCCCGCCGTTCGGCCAATGGGGGACTGCCAGCGACATCCCGCCGGCTGTGGAAACCGTGGTGCAGGCATGCCTGGCGAAAGATCCGGTCGATCGCCCGCAGAGCGCCCGAGACCTGGCGTGCCGTTATGGAGAAGCATGTGGACAACCGATCTGGCACGAGCAGGAACGAGCCGAGTCCGCGGCCCCGATCTCGGTCCCATGCTCGGCCGTTGGGGAGGAGTCGGATGATCCAGACACGGTCACCTATCACCTCGAGGCCTGGATGCCGGAGAGTGTGGCGGCTGTGAAGTTGCGAGGTTTTCTGGATGCAGCGGGCGGCGAAGCCGTCGAAAGCGTTCCTGGTCGCGTCCGAGTGTGCCTGAGGTGGCGTAGCATCGTCAGGCCCGTAGCGCCGGCCCGAGGGCTTTGGCCACTCCTGGGCTTTGGGAAGCCGGCCGCGGTATTGGCATTTGACCGGGCCCAAATGGACGTTCATTTCCAGAAAGCCGCTGCTGCCTCCGGCCGGCTGAACTTGACGGTTCAGTTACGCGGCGTAGAAGGCATTCCTCCGGAAGCGGCAGCGGAGTGGCGTGACTGGTGTGATCGTCTCCATCGCGAGTTGAAGGCTTACCTGATGGCCCAAACGTGAAGGGAAGCGCGCGACAAAAGCAAGCATATTATCCTCTCCACATACACGCTGCAGCACACTGACCTGCGCAAGGTCACCCGGTTGTTGTGGTTCGAACTGTCCTCATCCTTCCTGATCCCTGGAGCCGCCCCGGCGCAGTTTTGCCAATTATCTTGACACCCCACACCGAGGGACTTAATCTGGCGGTGTGCGGACTTATCCATTCTTCGCTCACCAAACGAGGACTTTTCTATGGTATGCTCGCTTGTTCGGAGGGCTGGCCAGCGTGCAGCGTTCACCTTGATCGAGCTGCTGGTGGTCATCGCCATCATCGCGGTCTTGATCGGATTGCTGCTGCCGGCCGTGCAAAAGGTTCGCGAGGCCGCCAACCGCATCCGCTGCGCCAATAACCTCAAGCAGATCGGCTTGGCCATTCACAACTACCACGACACCAATGCACTCTTCCCCTCCGGCCATATTGAATTGAAAGATGCCTCCGGCAAATACCAGTATTACTCCGGCTGGACCCTGGCTCTTCTCCCCTACCTCGAACAGGGCAATCTTTTCCAAGGCTACCTCGACAATCCTACTGCCAATCAGGATCCGAAGAACCAGAACTTCTGCAAGACGTACCTCCCCGTTTTCACCTGCCCTACGGACATCCGCGCCAACCAGATCTATGCTCCGGAGACGATTGCTCCCGATGGAAGCTCGCAACCGACTCCTCCCATTCTGTACATGGCCGGGTCTTACAAGGCCATGTCCGGAATCGGCGTCGGCCCGGGGAGCAGTACCAGCACGGAGTGCTACGCGGGGTTTTATAACGAGGTACAAGACGCCAAAGCGGCCCATCCGGGGGGCAGGGGAGCCTTCCACGGCGACGGCTCGTCCGGATTGAAACCGGATAAGATTGCCAGCGTCACGGACGGCCTATCCAACACGATCTTCGTGGGCGAGCGGCACACCAAAACGCATTTCACGCGCGGCCCCTTCTGGGCGGATACCTTTAATCTCTATTCCATGGGGGCATCCTATCCGGGAATCACCAATGCGTATTTGCAGCCCGATTATGATCTCTGCGCCAGCCAAATCGATGCCAACTATTGCAAGTACGGTTGGGGCAGCTTGCACGCCGGGGGGATCAATTGGCTCTTTGGCGACGGCTCCGTCCGCAATCTCACCACCGATATCAATTTGACCGTCTTCATGGATCTATCCACCATTGCCGGTGGTGAAGCTGTTCCCGACTTTTGAACGAGCGACAGAAATCGGCGACCTGCAATGGTTAGGAGACTTCCTCATGCGGTTCCGTGTCGTGCTTGGCTTTGCTGCCGTGTTGATCATCGGCTGTGCGTCGAACAAGCTTGCCCCTGTGTCGGGCAAAGTGATGTTGAATGGCAAGCCATTGGCTCAGGCTACCGTCATGTTCTCACCTATCGGGAAGCCGGGTTCCATCGAGGCAGGGGAAGGCTCGGCCGGCAAGACCAATGAGAACGGCGAGTACTCGCTAAAAACCAGTTCCGGAAAAAATGGAGCCTTGGTTGGCACTCACCAAGTGATGATCACCGCCCTGGAAGCACAAGTGGGTGACCGGGACACGCGCCCTAGGCGTGGCGGCCCGCCCTTGGCGGATAAAGTCCCCAGCCGGTACAACTCGAAAACGGAGTTGACCTTTGACGTCCCCTCGGGCGGCTCGGACAAAGCGGACTTCGAATTGGCGTCTCCCTGAACGGGATGCCCATTCGTTTAGCGGCGGTTCGCAGAACCGCGTGTAACCCGTGGGTTCTGCGAACCGCCGCTAAATCAAGGCTGTACCTGCTATCTGTTCGATCACAGCATCGACGACCCGGTGGATAACCCCATCCCAATCCTCTCGCTCTGCCTGGCGAAATAGCCGCATGGTAGGATACCAGGGGCTGTCCTCGCGCTCCAGCAGCCAACGCCAATCCGGCACATAGGGCAGGAGCACCCATACCGGAATGCCCATGCCCCCCGCCAGATGAGCGATGGCACTATCCACCGTGATGACCAAGTCGAGGGCCAGGATTGCCGCGGCGGCATCCTGGAAGCATGCGGGATTGAATCGGCTCCCCAGGTCGATCACGGGGAAGCCAACGTGTGCAAGCTGATCGACACCCGGCCCGACCTGAAGACTGTAGAGCTCACCCCTCTCCAACCGGGTGAGCGGTTCAAAGCCGGCCAGCGGCAGGGACCGTCGCCGATCCTGCACGTGAGCAGGGTTGCCCTGCCAGGCAATCCCGATCTTGAAACCCGGCCGTCGATTCATTTCCATCTGCCATTGGTCGCGCAATTGCGGGTCGGCAAAGAGATAGGGAACCTGTGCGGGAATCGTCGCCAAGGTGGTCCGGAAGATTCCGGGCAAGCTCAAGAGCGGGGCCTGGACATCAAAATCCGGCAACCGCGATCCCGTCGTTAGCAGATCGTCAATCCCGGGAGAACGGCTCAGGAGATGAAACAGCGACGGCTGGCATATCGCCAGCACCTTGCCGCCGGTCTGCTGCACCAGCGGGGCGTAGCGGATGAACTGGAGCGTATCCCCCAGGCCCTGTTCGGCGTGCAGCAAGATCGTGCGGCCGGCCAGGGGTGTGCCGTCCCAGCGCGGGTGGGCGAAAGTGGGGTTCGGAACATCCGGGCACTGCCACCGCCATTCATATTCCGGCCAGCCCTGCTCAAAATCGCCGAGCCGAAGCCAGGCCATTGCCAGATCCTTGTGCGCCAAGGCGTAGTCAGGCTTAATCCGCAGGGCTTGCTGATAACAGGCGATGGCCTCCTTCAGCTTTTGCTCCTGGACCCGCAAAGATCCCGAGCTAACCAGCACCAGTCCGGCGTTGTAGCAAGCTTCGGCATAATCGGGTTTGAGCCGTAGGGCCTCTCGCAGGCATGCCACCGACTCTTCGAGCTGCCCCTTGTTCCCCAGTGCCACGCCGAGATTGTTGTACGCTTCGGCATAATCGGGCCGAAGACGCAGCGCCTCATGGTAGGAGGCGATGGCCTCGTCCAGCTTCTCCATCTTGGCCAGGACCAAGCCACGATTGTAATGGGCCTCGGCATAGTTTGGCTGGAGTCGCAGAGCCTGCTCATAACTGGCTAGCGCAGCGTCCCCGTTACCCTGTTCGACGAGCGCAAGTCCAAGGTTGTTGTGCGCTTCCGCATATTCAGGCCGCAATCGGAGGGCCTCGCCGTAATGGGTGATTGCCTCATCCAGTTGACCCTGCCGGGCGCGTGCAATTCCCAGGTTGTTGTGCGCTTCCGCATAATCCGGCCGAAGTCGCAGCGCTTCCGAGTAATGGATGATTGCCTGATCCCATTGCCCTTGCTGAGCCAGCACAATCCCGAGGTTGTTATGCGCTTCGGGATAATCCGATTTGAGCGCCAGCGCTCGCTGAAAAGATGCGGCGGCTTCTTCTCTTTTCCCCTGCTGAGCGAACGCCACACCGAGGTCGTTGTAGAGTTCGACAAAAGCCGGTCGGAGCTGCAACAGTTGTTGGAAGGTGGCGGCGGCCTCCGCAAAATGTCCCTGAGACATCTGAAGCCCGCCGAGGTACAGCAACGCATCCGGGTTGGTCAAATCCACGTGCAGGACCTGTGCTGATCGAGCTGTTCCGCTTGGACCAGCTCACCTTTGTGGTGGCGCTGCATGCCCAGGATGAGCCAGCGAAGCATCTTCGCGGACGCGTCAGGCTTGTGCAGCTCTTTTCTCGGGCAAGCTGACCGCCACGCTCCCTGTGCTTTCCCGGAGGCGTCCATCCACACGCTGGGCCTTGGCGAGATCAATCCCCTGGTCTGCCAGATCAAATTCTAAACGCGGTTCCTGGCTCAGTTGCAACGGCAACCGTATCGTGAAAGTGCTGCCCCGGCCGAGCTCGCTTTGCAAGAGGACTTCGCCGTTGAGCAGTTTCGACAGCTCCCGAACAATCGAGAGGCCAAGGCCAGTGCCAGCATGCTCACGGGTCAGCGGGTTGCCCGATTGTCGGAATTTTTCGAACACCAGTTCTTGCTCTTCCGGAGCAATTCCGACACCCGTATCGCTAACCGTGAGGACGATGTGCGCTCCATCGGCCTCCGCCTTGAGAAGGACCCTGCCTCCTTCCGGCGTGAATTTGCTGGCGTTGGAGAGAAGATTGGACAGGATCTGCTGCAACTTGCCTGGGTCTTGCCGCAGCAAGCGAATGTCCGGATCGACCTGGCCTCGCAGGTCGATGTTCTTGCGCTCGGCCAAGGGGCGAAACATATTCAGCAACCCTTCAAAGATATCGTGGATACTGAATTCCTCCACGCGCACTTGCATCTTGCCGGCCTCGATCTTGGCCAAATCGAGGATATCGTTGATCAGGTTCAGTAATTGGTCGCCGCTCTTTTGAATATTGCTCACCCACCGCTGCTGCTTCTCGTTAAGCTGATTGCTGGAGAGAAGGACCTCGCTAAAACCGAGAATGCTATTGAGAGGCGTGCGCAGCTCATGGCTCATGGTTGCCAGGAAGTCACTCTTCAGCCGATTCGATTCATACAGGGCCATGTTGGCCTGGGCCAGCTCATCGACCTTGAGATCGAGATCGACGTTCAGTTTGCGCAACCGGTCCTGCATGCTGACCAGGTTGCGAAGCATGCGGTTGAAGGCGTAACTGAGGTCCTCGAATTCGTCCCCCGTTTGAATTTCGCTGCGCACATTGAGTTCCCCAGCGGCGATGGCGTCGCTGACCTCCTTGAGGTGCTTGACCGGTTTGACGATGATGTAGCGGACAATCAGGTAGCTGCCGCTCATGATCAGGATGGCCGCAATGATGGCCATCGACAGCAGCCAAGCCCAAATATGGTGAACCCCGTTCTCGATGGCCATCGTGGGGATTTGGATTTTGACGATGGCCATTAGGTCTTGCGCCGCCAGGCTGGGATAGAGATCCTTTTCTTCGGCCCGGGGATGGCAGCTCGCATTCAGACAGAACGAATTGGCTCGGACGGCCCCGTAGTAAAACGGCTTGGCGGGGAGCGGGTTTTCGTATTTCTTCTGCTTGTCGCTCAGAAAGTCGGCGAGCAGACGGTGCTCGTAGCTGTCCTCGGGTTGGTTCTCGCGATTGACCGCATTCGGCTTGATGAGCCGGTAATGGTATTTCGGCTCTTCCCCCGAAAGATTTTGATCGGCAAACTCGTCGAGCGCTTTCCGCATGAGTTCCCGTTCTTTGCCATCGAGTGCGTCCTTGTGATGGGCTTCCTCCAAGATGTGGTGGGTCAACAATCTGCCGGTTGTGGTGGTCTGCTCGTAGGCCAACACTTCGGTCCGTTTCGCGTACCACCAGAAGATCGTCGTGATCAAGAGCAGGGTGCCGGCACCAAAGAGAAAACGGCACTTCCGCTCCAGGCTGGTTTCGCCCAACAGACGCTTAAATGCACGGTACGACATTCTTGGAATCACTCAAGGGCTGACAGCGGGCACAAAAATGTGTGGCCCGTCCCGCCAGGCGGATGCACGCAATGGGCTTCCGGCAGCGCGGACAAGGCTGTCCGGCACGCTGATAAACCCGAAATTCTTCTTGATACTGCCCCCGCTGTCCGGAACCGCCCACATAATCGCGGATACTGGAGCCGCGCTGGAGGATGGCGCGGTTCAGTACTCGAATCAGCGCGCGCCGCAACCGCATGGCCTCCGTGGCGCTGACTTCGTTGCCGAGCCGGGCCGGGTGCAGGCGGGCTTGAAAGAGCGATTCGTCCGCATAGATGTTGCCCACGCCTGCAACCACGCGCTGGTCCAGAAGAACGGCCTTCAGGCAACGCCGGGTGGCGGCCAAGCGTTGCTGCCAATATTTTGCGTTCAGGTGAAACGGCTCCGGTCCCAGCTCGACCTCCTCGAAAAATCGCTCCAACTCCGCGCCGGAAGCAAACAGCGTCGCGCTGCCGAAACGGCGGGTGTCCCGAAAACGCAATTCGCTGTGGCCTCCATCCAGGCTGAAGACCAGGTGCGTGTGTGTACGAAGCAGTTCCTGTGCCGGCCGGATGGTCAATTGTCCGGTCATGCCCAAGTGGATCACCAGGTGCAGATCTGGATCCAGATCGAGAAGGATCCATTTTCCTCGGCGGCGGATTGCGGCCACGCGGTGATGGATCAACTGCCGCTCCCAGCTTTTTTGCCATTGTTTCCGCAGACGCTGCCGGCTCATCCGAACGGCGGAGATGCGCCGGTCCACCAGCTGGGGTCTCAACTCGCGAACAATCGTTTCAACTTCGGGCAACTCAGGCACGGAACACTCGGCGACGAATCTTGGCGAAGCGATTCCTCTCAACCTAGCATGCCCGATTATAATCGAGAGGAGGTTGCCACACCACGCCGGTTGCTTTGCGCTTGACCCGTTCGCCGAGCGCCTCTAGGTTGAACATGGCGTTTCGTGGCCATTGCGTGAATCGCTGCGAATCGTCAAGTTCAACCATGAGATGATCATGCCGGAAGCGATTTCTTCCGTTCCCGACCAGCACGGCCGATTTGGTCCCTACGGCGGCCGTTACGTGCCGGAAACGCTCATGTTCGCGCTCCGCCAGTTGACGGAGCAATATGACCATGCCCACGACGATCCCGAATTCCAACGCCAGTTCAGCTATTACCTGCACCACTATGTCGGCAGGCCGTCCCCATTGTACTTTGCCGAACGGCTGACCCAGGAAGCGGGAGGGGCCCGCATCTACCTCAAGCGGGAAGACCTCAACCATACCGGGGCGCACAAAATCAATAACTGCATCGGCCAGGCCCTGCTCGCACGGCGGATGGCCAAGCCGCGGGTCATTGCCGAAACCGGAGCGGGCCAACATGGGGTCGCCACGGCGACGGCGGCCGCTCTCTTCGGCTTGAAATGCCAGGTCTACATGGGCGAAGAAGACGTGCGGCGGCAGCGGCTCAACGTCTTCAAGATGAAGGCCCTGGGCAGCGAGGTCATCCCCGTGCGCAGCGGCAGCCGTACGCTCCGGGACGCCATCAACGAAGCCTTGCGCGATTGGATGGCGACCGTGGAGCACACGCACTACATCATCGGCAGCGTCGTCGGTCCGCACCCGTTCCCGGTCATGGTCCGCGACTTCCAATCCGTGATCGGCCGGGAGACTCGCCAGCAATGTCTGGACCAGATCGGCCGTCTTCCCGACGTGGTCATTGCCTGCGTGGGCGGCGGCAGCAATTCCGCGGGCATCTTCTATCCGTTCGTGGCCGACAGCGCGGTCGAGCTGATCGGCGTGGAGGCCGGTGGTCGGGGATCGGTTCCCGGTGATCACGCCGCCACGCTGGGCCACGGTCAACCGGGCGTCGTGC
>Ga0209060_10004185_pt1 | contig 11459 bp, 8 predicted proteins | sample Coa_R1_8_FD_187155 | JGI IMG/M metagenome (GOLD analysis project Ga0209060, IMG submission 187155) | Surface soil microbial communities from Centralia Pennsylvania, which are recovering from an underground coalmine fire - Coalmine... | ecosystem: Environmental > Terrestrial > Soil > Unclassified...
CGTGTCCTCAAACGCCAGCGACAGGCGCTCCGGAAGTTTCTCCGCTCCAACAATCACATACTGCAAGCTGCCAAAGTGCTCGGGCGAGCAGCGCTTCATGTAGGTTTGCAGGAAAGTCGGAGTAGCGATCAGCAGCGTGACGCGGTAGCGGTCCACCAGCTCGCCAATCGACTTTGCATCGAGGGGGTTGGGGTGAAAAACCGCTCCTATGCCATGCACGGCGGGCATCCAGAGCGCTCCCATGAATCCAAACGAATGGAAGAAGGGCAGGATGCCGAGAATCTTGTCTCGCCCATCCAGCATGAACACCTGTGTTACCTGCCGGATGTTGGAAAGTATGTTGTAGTGGGTGAGCATCACCCCTTTTGGATCGCCGGTGCTACCGCTCGAAAAAATCACCGTGGCAAGATCGTCGTCGGTGTGTATGGGCGCAGACAGAGCTTTCTTGAGCAGCCTGTATGGAAGCAGCCACGCGAATGCGAAAGCGGTCAGCTTTTCCAGAAGGCGTGGATTGGCAAGCTCATCTTCGAGAAGCAAGGCTCGTCCAGGGATCTCCATTTTGGGAAAACGCTCAAGAAAGGCTTTGGATGTGACGACAGTCTGCAGGCCGCACTGCTGGGCACAAGAGGCTAAAACCTCGTTGTTCGCCGTGTAATTCAGGTTCACCGCTACGCGGCCGAGAAGCGTTGCCGCATAGTTCACCAAAGCGCCGCCAACCGAAGGAGGCAGCAAAATGCCTACCATCTCCTGCTCTTTCCAAAGTGGCCGCAGGCGGCGCGCCACAAAAATAGACTTGACGAGCACGCCTCCGAAACTGATCTTGGGCACGCGGGCGTCGGCCCCGGCGAAGCGCAGCGGATTCCGGCGGGCGCAGCGAACGAAGGCCCGGTCCAAAGTCCGTTTCGGATTGCGGTCGATCTGAAACGCGGCCGTCTGTAATTCCTGAACGGCGCACCGCACTTCAACGGCGGTTGCCGTAGCCGGAAGCCAAGCACCAAAACTAACCGTTACCGGATATGGAATCCGGCGGGGTATCTTCCAAAGAAAGCGATTACGCTCGAAGCTGAAAACGCTGCCCCACACGCCGTGAAGACCCACTGGGACCACCGGCGCATCCACCCCCTTCATGATGCGTTCCATGCCCCTCCGAAAAGGCAGCAACTGCCCTGTGCGGGTAATTTGGCCTTCGGCAAAGATACAGACAATCTCGCCATTGCGAAGAGCGTCGCTGGCCGTCCGCAAAGAGCGGATCATGTCACGGGGACGAAGTTCCGAAGAAATCGGTATCGCTCCGGTCATTCTCGCAAAAGGCTTTAGCCATGGGAGGTCGTAAAACGCCTTGAACATCAGAAAGCGGATGGGCCGGTCGGTCGAGGCAATCAGCAGGAGAACATCCACGAACGACATGTGATTGGAGACAAAAAGAGCGCCGCCTTCTTTGGGGACGTTCTCCCGGCCCAGCACCTTGATGCGATACAACGTATGAATCAGGGTCCAGAGAAACAAGCGCACGTACCAGGGATACCGTCGCGGAGCGTCGCCGGAGGCGCTGTTCATGCAAATCGTTTCCTATGCTCTTTCAGGATGCAGCGATCCATCACCACCAGAATTCCCGCCTTGCGTGCCTTCTCCGCGGCCTGTTCATGGATAACTCCTTCTTGCATCCATATCGCGGGGATACGCAATTGAATCGCTTCTTCCACTACCTCCGGGACAAACTCAGAGCGCCGGAAGATATCGACCAAGTCAATTTTTTCCCGGATGTCCGACAGGGTGGCAACCGCTTTCTCGCCAAGTGCACCTTTGATCGAGGGATTCACTGGGATAATTCGATAACCATGCTGCTGGAGATAGGCTGACACTCCGTAGCTGGGCCGCAACGGGCTATCGGACAGGCCAACTACCGCAATGGTCTTGACTCGCTGGAGAAGCTCGCTTATTTCATCGGAAAGAACAGGATTGGAGGCCATATACAAAGCATTGTATGAGAAGGCTAAAGGGAAAGTGAATCTTTTCCTCTACTCGCTTCGCCAGGGCAATCGCATGAAAAACTCTTGGAGAGCCTCTTTATTGGGCGCGCTTGACGGGGCCATAAATGGCCCCTCTTCCACAGTTGCGCCAGCTTCATCGCCGACCTGATTTATCGAGGAGCCAAATGAACACGCTAGCCGTGAGATAAGTTTCGAGACGGCTCAAACGGTCAACATTTCTTTCATGCGATTGCCCTCCTCTACTCGCTTCGCTCCCCCGGAGGGGCGAACTTCTGCTTATAAAGCTTGGCGGCTACCTGCCGGACTGTATCCGGCACATTCTTGTTCGTACGCAAGGTTTTGAGCTCGCCGACCAGCAGGTTCTTCATCAAGGTAAGAGAAATATCCAGCGGGCATTTGGGATTGTTCACCAGATTGCGAACAATAGAATAGTTCTTCAGAAATCTGCGTTTGCGCGCGATTTCCCTCAACACATTCTCCGCAACATTTTTTGCGGAGGCAAAACCTTCCACCTCAGCGTCGCTCACTTTCGGGGAAGCCAGCACTGCATTTTGAACTACCCTGGAGCCATCCCGGATCAACAATGCACGCTCCTCCTTCGTCCCAATGAACGCGGCTTTGACCCGCTCCGCGGCATTCATCTTCGTGATCCGTTGAAGAATCGTGAGCCGTTCCTTTTCTTCCTCCACCGGCTGTGCCAGCGCCTTGGCGGCCAGACCGGCGCCTGACGGAGCCACAACAGGAACGGTTTCGGACTCTTCGGGGGCAATGGTGAGTTCAAATTGCTTCCCTGCTTCCGCTGTAATTTCTTCCGCATGCTCCCTCTGCCAAAGCTCATGGGCGGCTTCGGCTTCTGCATCGTCCGCGACGACGGGAGCAACGGTCCCAGCAGAGAGCTGTTCTCCACCTCCAAGCTCTACATGGATTTGTTGCAGTTCCGCAGGTGCGAGCCTGGGATTGCCAAGGAGGGCCTGCAATACAGGCCTATTCTCTCTGACGCGGGGACTCGCCAACATGAGAGCTACAACTTCGCGGGACGCGCTCCGCGCAAGCTCCAGTAAGGCAGCCATCGGAATACGAGGGTTTTCCACCAGTACCGATAGAAGCGCGGGCCTGCGATTTTCCGGAGCCCAAAAGTAATTCAGCACTTCATGAGAAGCCGAGTCACCGGAAAGCACAGAGGCAGCCGACGTCACGTCCCAGCCTGCCAAAGACATCTCTGCCTGGCGGCCAAAGACCGTATTGCCCGTGAGATAGACCAGAATCTCAAGCATCTCCGCCGGGGGCACAGAAAGGGCGCCTTTGGCGGCGGAGCGCAAAATCTCGACCGGCACCGCATTTTTTTTGATCAGGTCGAAGATCTGGGACATTCCGGTTTCCGCTTAGTTCTGGCTCCGCCGAGCCAGCAGATAGGCGCGAATAAAGGGCTTGAGATCGCCATCTAAAACACGATCCACGTCCCCAACTTCCGTCTTGGTGCGGTGATCTTTCGCCATCCGGTAGGGATGCAGAACATAGGAGCGAATTTGAGAGCCAAAATCTATGTCCAGCTTGGAGTCTTCCAGCTTCTTCGAAACCTCTTTCTTTTTTTCCAGCTCAAAGTCGTAAAGCTTGGACCGGAGAATCTTCATGGCCCGGTCGCGATTCTTGTGCTGCGACCGCTCGTTCTGGCAAGCCACCACGATTCCCGTTGGGATATGCGTAATGCGGACGGCGGAATCCGTGGTGTTTACGTGCTGACCACCCTTGCCTCCTGAACGGTAGGTATCCACCCGCAGGTCTTCCGGCTTGATGTCAATCTGGATCGACTCGTCGATTTCGGGCGAGACAAATACACTGGCAAACGAGGTGTGCCGCCGCTTGGCCTGGTCGAAGGGAGAGATTCGAACCAGCCGGTGAACACCAATTTCACTGGCCAGCAGCCCGTAGGCATAGTCGCCTGTGACCGTAAAGGTCGCCGACTTGATCCCCGCCTCTTCGGCAGCCTGATACTCGTTCAGATCGGCGGCAAATCCCTGGCGCTCAGCCCAACGTAGATACATTCGCATGAGCATCTCCGCCCAATCCTGGGATTCAGTCCCTCCGGCGCCGGGATGAATCGTCACGATGGCGTTTCGCGCATCGTTTTCGCCAGATAGCAGCGTCTGGGTTTCCATCTTTTCGGTGACTTCACGAAGGTCGTCGATTTCCCGGCGAAGATCGTCGGTGACCGCCTCGCCTTCACGCGCCAGATCGAAGTAGGCGGAAATATCCTGCTCGCGACGGGCAAGATCGGCATCTTTGCCAATCGCTTCTTCAAGCCGCCTGCGCTCGCGCATCAGGCGTTGAGACTTTTCCGGGTCGGACCAGAGATTGGGATCTGCGATTGTCTTCTCAATTTCCCCTAGCTGGGCGCGCAGGGTTGCAGCGTCAAAGATAGCTCCGCAGGTCGTGGACTTTATTGCGTATGGGAGCGTATTCGCGTTCTAATTCTTCAACCATGACTCTTAGTTCTTTTCAGGTGGAGCGTGCTTCTAACAAGCCGCTCGCGGAGATTCGCGTTCGCACAAACAGCGCTATACATGAGATTACCACACATATCCAGGCGAAAATATCGCCGTGGCGGCTATAGAAGGTAACCTCAGTTTCGGCGGCGTAAGGGGCGGTCAGCACGGTCCTCACGTTTCTTGGCACCTGCGCCACGACCCTGCCCAAGGGATCGATCGCCACTGTATTTCCGCTGTTGGTAGAAAGCAGAATCCAGCGATGGTTCTCCACAGCCCGCATCCGGGTCATGTCGAGGTGCTGAAACGGAGCGCTGGTTTCGCCGTACCAGCCATCGTTGGAGATGTTGACGAATAGCTGTGCTCCGTTCGCGGCGAACTGCCGGACTTCATCGGAAAACACGGATTCATAGCAGATGAAAACGCCGGTCTTGATTCCGCCTATATCGAAGACTCTTCGCTCCGTCCCTTGCGCGAAATTTCCAACCTCGCGGGTAAGCTTATTCGCAAAGAAAAGAAGGTTCTGAAAAGGGACGTATTCCCCAAAAGGCACCAGATGGATTTTGTCGTACCTGCCGATCGCCGTTCCGCGTGGATCGACTACCAGGGCAGAATTGAGCGGCTGGCCCTGTGCTTGTGGACCCTGTGGCTCCGTAGTTGCCGTCCCGCCGACAATCAAATAGGCGCTACCTGCCTTTGCCATTTCCGACAACCAATGCCGTAGCTTAGGATCGGAAAAAGAAAATGGCGTCGGAGACTCCGGCCAGACAATCAACGCGTTACCGCCGACCTTATCTTTATCTTGAACTTTATCTTGGGCTTTATCTTGCGGCACGGCGTCCATACTTCTCTGCACAAACTCCGCCACGGTGCGATCGAAAAACTCCGGAGTCCAGTTTTCGTCCAGAGCGACATTCTGCTGCAACAGCACCGCCGAATTTGTAGCGGGAATTTGCGGAGGTTTTGCGAGGATGCCCATTTGCAGCGCCACCGCGGCGGCGGCAGCCGAAATCAACAGGTTGATACGACGCTTGCCATAGAGCAGCAGGCCCGCGGTAAACGCAGCGTTGACCAGAACGATCGCAAAGGAAAGGCCGTAAACACCGGTAAACTCGGCGATTCGTCCGAAGGGAATATTGCCGACCTGGGAATTTCCCAAAGGATTCCAGGGATCGCCGATTCCGCGGTCGCGCAGAAGTTCAATCGCCACCCAAAAAAAAGGCGCCAGTAAAAGCGGGCGACGGTTGCCCAGTATGGATCGGCGCGCCATAAGCACCACGAGCATCCCAAATAAGCCGTGATGCAAGCCCATCAGGAGGCAAAACGCCACCATGATAAGGGCTGCAACTACGGCATCCAGGTTGCCGTAGAGGTTCATTACATTGAAGATCCAATAGCAGGTTCCGAAGTACCAGACAATGCCGCAAAACCACGCAAGCAAAAATCCCTGCCACAAGGTAAAGGGCCTCAAGGATCGCCCTTCAACATCCAGCAGTTGCCCTTCTCCGCACCGGCCTCTGAGCAAAGCGTAAAGAAGAGGCACGAGCGCAATCCAACAGAGAAAATACAATGAGGGCTTGGGAAAAATGAGGACTTGCACGCCCCCGGAGACCAGGGACAGAAGCCAAGCTCTAGCTGGTATCTTGAGCACTGCCCGAATTCTAGCAAATCCGATTTCAGCGACTTACAGCTTGTGTCAAAATCTTGTCAATTCCTTCGGAATGGATTCTCGCCGTGTCCTCAACCGATTTTGAAAGGCACCCAAGAGTTTCCTCGATAGCCGCGGCGTCAAGTTCCCGCCTGCCGAGTGAAAGAAGCGCCCGCGCCCAGTCAAGAGTTTCGGCTACTCCTGGCGCTTTCGAGAGCTTTAGCTGGCGCATCTTTTGCACGAATCCTACCATCTGCTTCCGAAGGTCTTCTTCCATCTCCGGAACCTTGGCCTGAATAATCTTGAGCTCTTTCTCTAGATCCGGATAGTCGATCCAGTGATAGAGGCAGCGGCGCTTAAGGGCGTCACTCAACTCCCGGTTGCGGTTCGAGGTAAGCACCACCAGGGGGAGGTGCCGAGCCGCAATGGTTCCTAGTTCAGGAATGCTGATCTGAAAATCGGACAAGAGTTCCAATAGGAACGCCTCAAAGGCCTCGTCAGCGCGATCGATCTCGTCCACCAGCAGCACAGGAGAAGCGTCCTGATCCAGAATTGAGCGTAGCAGCGGCCGTTCCAGAAGGAAGTCGCGGCTGAAGATATGCTTCTCTTTCTCTTCGACGCTCCTGTCGCTGTTCTCCTGAATCTTGATGGCCAGTAATTGCTTTTGATAATTCCATTCGTAAACGGCGGAGTTAATATCCAGGCCCTCATAGCATTGCAGGCGAATCAGGCGCGTTCCCAGGAAAGACGACAGTACCTTGGCTACCTCGGTCTTACCCAGCCCAGCGTGGCCTTCCAGCAAGATGGGCTTGCCCATTTTGACGACCAGGAAAATGGCAGTGGCTAGAGCCCGGTCGATAACGTACCCAAGACGCTCAAAACCTTCGACAATCGAGTTGACGTCCGCAATGGTCTTGGCGGGAGAAAGCGATGGAAGGCCCATAAGATTCGCGGAGGAGTATAAACGACCTAAGCAGCCTAAAAGGCTATCAAAAGTCCTGGCTGCGCCTCGTGTGCAGAAACCAGGCGGCCGGCTGCTCCCGCTCATTCCTCATTGATTACGCATTGATTTTCGGGGGCTTTTGGAGAAAAACAAATTCACAAGTGCGATGGTACGGCCTTTACCATCAATGAGTTACGTTCATCATTCCCTTCGTTATCATCGATTGGGAGCACTGAATAGCCGCGACAGGCTTGCCCAGAGCGCCGCGAACGCCAATGAGATTCCACTGATGGGCTTGGCCGCAGATGGGGGAACCTTCGGGCGATCATTGCCCTGCCGACCATTGCTCTGCCGATCATTGCCCGAGTCCGCTCTATTCGAGTCTTCGCCAACATCCGCTGGAGAGGCCTCCGCCATCAAATGCTGTTGAAAATTCTTGATGAAGTCGGCGAACAGGATATTTGAGACTTCAGAAATGACGCGGGCACCCATCTGCGCGAGAATGCCGACCACGGTAATCTCGGAGGTGCTAGCCACCTCGGTGCTTCCATCCGGCAGTGCACGGAGTTTGCCGGTCATCTTCATCGAGGCGCTGCCCTTGCCTCTCACGTCCTGCCCCTTACCGGCGATCTCTATCTCGCGCGCAGCATCATCGATACGAAGCACCTGAACTTCGCCCTTGTACTCCGTGAGGCTTGGCCCAACTTTTACTTTGATTGCGCCCTTATAGGCGTCCGTGCCGGTCTGTTCAGTAATTTCCGCCCCGGAAACACAGACCACGACCTTGCGCGGGTCTCGCAAAAAATTCCAAACTTTATCGATGGGCTGATTGATCTGAAAGGTCTTTTCGATTTTTATCGCCATGGATCTTGCTTACTGGTCCCTTAATCCAGAAATGCACTCCGATTGCAAAGCGCCCGGCAGGCCATTGCACTCCATGGCTGCGCGCTAGTACGCAGGCTCGGAATTCGAGGTGTATTTTAACTGCTTCAGCTGCTCCTGCACATTCTTTGTGAACTCATTGAACATATAAATCGAGATTTCACTGACCACACGGGAACCTAGCTGGGCAAGAAGACCGATTACATTCATTTCCGAATTGCCGACCACTTCGGTTCCGCCACCGGGCAAAGCCCGGAGCTTCGCCATCATCACCATGGTGGCGCTGCCTTTGCCTTTATCGTCCTGGCCTTTTGCCGTAATCTCGATCTCGTGTTGGCGGTGGTCGATGCGCGACACCTGAACCTTGCCATTAAAGCCCACCGATGTAGGACCCAGCTTTACGTTGATCTGCCCCAAATAGGTGCGATCATCGATCTGCTGCGTGATTTTGGCGCCCGGCACACACGAGGCTACCTTCTTCGGGTCGCTTAGGAACTCCCACACGTTGTCAATGGACTCGTGTGTACGAAACGCTCTTTCAAACTTGATCGGCATGATACCAGCTCGCTGTTTTTGTTGTCGGTAAAAGAATTGTTAAGGGGCCTTATGCGAAGCTTTCAAAAATAAAAGGAGCCTGCACTCTTTAAGGGTGTTCTGTTTTGGGACAACAATGCTACCCAATCTACCCTATTGAGTTAGAAATTGTTAAGGTAACATTAGCGCAGAATTAAAGCTGAATCAACGGGATTCTTTTCGGTAAATTGTCCGCAATTTCCGATCGATAAGCGCTTGGGAGGGATGCAAGATCTTCCCATTTCGGCTTCCTATCTCAACCATTGGGAAAACTCACACCGGCCTTCGCCCCCGCCGATTCAAGCCGCGGGCGGAGATTCGAGGCATATCAAAGAAAAGACGGCGATCGATCGTTGGCGATCACGCAATGCAGATTGGCTTTTATGAATGCTGGCAATGGATCAGGTATCAGATCGAAAACGGTTGGAGACTTCAGGCCGGTATTGCCCTAGCTTTCGACGGTGACTGGTATTGCCGGACTTGCCGCTGGAAGTTCCGTGTGAATTCAGCAAACATGAAATTTGCGATGTCGCTGAATACTCGCGATCCCATTTGAGCGAGGAGACCAACCACAGTGATCTCGGCGGTACCGGCAACTTCGGTGCTACCATCGGACAACGCGCGCAACCTACCTTTCATGACCAAAGATGCGCTGCCTTTTCCCCTTGTGTCCTGCCCTTTGCCTGCGATTTCTATTTCGTAGTTGCGCTCATCGATTCCCACAACACGGATTTCGCCCTTGTAGTTGGTAGAGGTTGGGCCGATCTTGACGTTTATACAGCCTTTGTAGGTATGACCGTCTAGCTGCTCCGTAATCTGCGCTCCAGGGACGCAAATTGCAGTAATCGATGGATCGCTTAAAAACTGCCAGACCTTTTCAATAGGCTCCTGGATCTTGAACGTTCTACCCATGTTGATTGCCATAGTATGCGCATGGCCTCCACACTTCTCTGATGAGGTTCGAGCAGGAATCGTGCGGCTACATCGGCAAAATCTCTTTCACGGAAGGTCATGCCCTCTTTCCCTGCAGCACATGGAAGGGGTTAACGGCCTGCAAGTCGATGACATTTGTAATTCCCAGAAAAAAGTGAAGGGGACACTTAAAGGGTGTCCCCTGGCAATCCAATCTATCGATTTCAAGATCAGTTAGTTTGCAATACCTTTTTCTTTAAGAATGTTCCAAACCTTCCATGGAGTCACGGGCATATCGATATGCTTAACACCAAGATGTGAAAGAGCATCAACCACGGCGTTGACAAAGGCGGCCGGAGAACCGACGTTGGGCGACTCTCCGACACCCTTCGCTCCAAATGGATGGTGGGGAGAAGGCGTGCAAGTATTATCGGTTTCCCACTTGGGAGTCTCCACGGCAGTAGGAATCAGGTAGTCCATGAAGGTGCCCCCCTGGATATTGCCGTTTTCGTCATAGTCGATGAGCTGCATGAATGCAATCGCAAGACCTTCGGTGAGGCCTCCGTGAATCTGGCCTTCCACAATCATGGGATTGATGATGTTGCCGCAGTCGTCGACGGCCACAAACCTCCGTACTTTGCTCTCTCCCGTACCCTTATCGATATCGACGACGCAGATATAAGTCCCAAATGGGAAGGTAAGGTTGGGTGGATCGTAGTAATTCACAGCCTCCAGGCCCGCTTCCATTCCGTCGGGGTGGTTCGTATAAGCAGCAAAAGCAACGTCCTGAATCGTCTTGAACTTTCCAGGGGCACCCTTCACAAAGAACTTCCCAGGCTCCCATTCAAGATCCTGCTCGCTGGCTTCCAAGAGAAAAGCGGCAATCTTCCTGGCTTTATCGCGAATCTTTCGAGCGGCAAGCGCAGCAGCCGCGCCGGATGTCGGCGTACTCCGGCTGGCATACGTGCCGAGGCCATAGGGAGCGGTGTCGGTATCGCCTTCCTCCACGGTTATGTCTTTTGCGGGGATGCCAAGCTCCTGCGCCACGATTTGCGCGTAGGTAGTCTCGTGTCCCTGGCCCTGGCTCTTGGTTCCCATGCGGCAGATGGCTTTGCCGGTCGGATGGATGCGAATCTCGCAGCTATCGAACATCTTGATACCGGCAATGTCAAAGGTTTTCGCCGGACCGGCCCCAACGATTTCCGTGAAGCTGGAGATGCCGATGCCCATCAGTTCGCCCTTTTTGCGCTTCTCCGCTTGCTCCTTGCGAAGCTCATCGTAACTGACTTTGTTCAGAGCCTTGGTCATGGCAGCGTCGTAATCGCCGCTGTCATAGGTCCATCCGAGGGCAGATTTGTAGGGGAAAGCCGCCGGTGGAATAAAATTCTTGCGCCGAAGCTCAACCGGGTCCATTTTCAACTCGGCGGCAAGAACATCGACAACCCTCTCAATCAGGTAAGCGGCTTCGGTCACGCGGAAGGAGCAACGGTAGGCAATGCCTCCTGGCGCTTTGTTGGTGTACACGCCATCAACTTCACAGAAGGCATTCGACAAATCGTAGGAGCCGGTGCAGATGCTAAACAACCCCGCCGGAAACTTGGTGGGCTGAGCAGCGGCGTTAAACGCACCGTGATCCGCGAGTGTCTTGACGCGCAAGGCCGTCATTTTGCCGTTCTTATCGGAGGCAATTTCAGCGGTCATGTGATAGTCGCGGGCGAATCCTGTGGATTGCAAGTTCTCCGAGCGAGTCTCCATCCATTTGACCGGCACGCCGAGCGTGAGCGAGGCCACCACCGCACACACATAACCTGGATAAATCGGAACCTTGTTTCCGAAACCGCCGCCGATGTCGGGCGAGATGACGCGGATATTGTTCTCGGGAATGCCACCCACCAGAGCAAAGAGCGTGCGGTGAGCATGGGGCGCTTGCGAGGTCAGCCACACCGTGAGGCGCTCGGTCGCCCGATTGAAATCGGCAACGCATCCGCAAGTCTCCAGCGGCGCCGGATGAGACCGCGGGTAGATCA
>Ga0209060_10004189_pt1 | contig 11452 bp, 9 predicted proteins | sample Coa_R1_8_FD_187155 | JGI IMG/M metagenome (GOLD analysis project Ga0209060, IMG submission 187155) | Surface soil microbial communities from Centralia Pennsylvania, which are recovering from an underground coalmine fire - Coalmine... | ecosystem: Environmental > Terrestrial > Soil > Unclassified...
GGCCCAGCAGCCATGCTTCAATCATGGCGTTTACCTCATCCGGCGCTTCCTGCTGGATCCAGTGAGAGACTCCGGGGAAGATGCGGAACGTCAGGTCAGTGACATATTTCTCCGTGCCGAGCGTGGTGCGGAGGCTGAGCGCGACATCATTGTCTCCCCAGAGGAAGAGCGTAGGAATATGGATGGTTGGGATATTGCGGCCGAAGAAACGTTTCAGGCCGCCGCTGCGAAAAAATCCCCGATACCAATTGAGCATGGCCGTGAGTCCGCCGGGCCGCGCGGCGTTGGCGCGGTAAACTTCCAGCGTTTCGTCTGGGAAGCGCGTGGGATTGCAGGAGGTCTTGCGTATAAGTTCAGAGGCTCCATGTCCCTGCCTTCGGCCAAGAATTTTTTCTGGCAGCCAGGGAAGCTGGAAGAAAAGCGTGTACCAGGATTTGAAAAATTGGACCGGCTTGCGGACTTCGCGGGCAAAGCACGCAGGATGCGGCAGGTTGAGAATTACCAGGCGGTCGATGATCTGAGGATGGCCCATGGCGAGCAGCCAGGCCAGAACAGCGCCGAGGTCATGTGCGACAACGAGTGTCTCTTTCGGGTTGGCAGCCTTGATCAGCGAAGCAACGTCCTCGACCAGTGTGCGTGGCTGATAGGCGGAGATTTCACGTGGAGAGTCAGTCGCGCCATAGCCGCGCAGGTTCGGCGCCCACACGCGATAGCCGAGGCTCGCCAGCAAAGGCATTTGATGTCGCCAGGAGTATGCGTGCTCAGGGAAGCCGTGCAGGCAGAGCGCGAGACGGTCGCCCGAGCCCATGGTGGCGACCTCAAAGTTGATGCCGTTGGCAGCGACGCGGATGAAGGAGACGTCAGGCCAGTTCATGGGAGCCGGAGCAGGCCCTTTCGGCCTTTAAGAGTACTCTGCGTGGGGCGGTTGCGCGTGGTTGAGACGTAGAATGCGACGTCTCTGGTTAGCTTACGCGTCGCAGCACCAGCGCAGAATTTTTCGACCCAAAGGCAATGCAGTTGCAAACGGCGTGCTCGATCTGCGCCGGGCGGCCAACTTCAGGAACGTAATCAAGATCGCAGTCAGGATCGGGCTTTTCCAGGTTGATGGTGGGTGGAATCTGGTTGTGCTGCATGGCGATGAGCGTAGCAGCGACACCCGCGGCGCCACAGGCGCCTTGCGGGTGTCCAATCTGGGATTTGAGCGCCGACATTGGGACTTTATAAGCATGGTCGCCCAGCGCCAGCTTGAGGGCACGCGTCTCAATGCGGTCATTCAAATCAGTCGATGTGCCGTGCAAGTTCACGTATTGAACATTCTCTGCGGCAATGCCCGCTTCCTTCATGGCCAGACCAATGGCGCGCGCGGGTTCTTCGCCGCATTCCTGGAGGCGCACGCGATGGAAAGCCTCGCAGGTCGAGCCGTAACCGGCGATTTCGGCATAGATGTGCGCTCCGCGGGCGCGGGCATGCTCGTACTCTTCCACCACAAACATCCATGAGCCTTCAGCCAGAACAAAGCCGTCGCGATCAAGATTGAACGGGCGCGATCCGCGCTCCGGCGCGTGGTTCCAGGATTCGGTCATGATGCGCATAAAGGTGAAGCCCTTGAGGATGCCCCAGGCCAGAGGTGAGTCGACGCCGCCGACGAGCATCATGGGCAGTGTGCCGAGTTGAAGCTGGCGCGTGGCGTAAGCAATGGCGTCTGTCGACGAAGTGCAGCCGCTGGTAACCACGTGGCTCAGGCCGCGAAAGCCGAAGCGCATGCTGACTTCGCTGGACATGGTGCCCATGGTCCCGCTGGGAATACTGAAAATGCTGATCTGTTTGACGTTGCCCGCGTAATACTTGTGATACTGCTCGTCAGAAAAATCATGCGCGCCGCCGCCCGTTCCCAGCACCACGCCGATCTCTCGTTTTTCGTCGAGAGACATCTTCTCGGGATCCAGGCCCGCGTCTTTCAGCGCTTCAGTCGAAGCGGCAACGGCCAGCGGCACGCAACGAGAGACGTGCTTACGCTCGCGCGCTTCAATCCAGTCAAGCTCGTTGAAGTCCTGAATTTCGCCGGCGATCTTTACCGGGAGGTCAGAGGTATCAAAGCGGGAGATGAGCTTCACTCCACTCTTGCCATCGAGAATGGCCCGGCAGAATGCCGTTTTTCCGATGCCGTTGGGGCTGACCACGCCCATGCCTGTAATCACCGCGCGTTTGAGCATAGACATTGATTCTATAATTGATGCAGGATTTATGCGCTTTAGAAGCCCTTTTTAACAAATCTATGCATTCAGGCATTTACATTCGGATCGTTGACGGAATTTGGCGCTGGCTACAGTCGAGTGGCAATCTGCTCATTGGCACCGTGGTCGGCTTTCTAACGGGCAATGTTAGCGACATTCTCAAAACACGTCGGGGCGAGAAACGAAAACGTGAGCGCATGAGGAGGGCCTTGTACGTCGAGATAGCACAACTTTACGCTTCGTTCAAATCATCTCGAGAAGGTCTTTTAGTCAGTCTAAAGTCGATCTCCGAGTTCGAGGTAACTCTCGAAGCGGCCAAGCAGAGGTTAAGCGAAAAGCTGCGTGCTCGTGAAAGACTGTCTGCGGAATTGAACAGATTAACCGCAACGTCAGAAAAAGTATCAGAGCTGAAAGATCAATTGCTGCAAATCTCTAACGAGACATCGAACATGCAGGAGCAAATCGCGAAAATTCAGGCCCAATTTCAAGCTGCCAGTTCAATGAAACCAAAACTTGCGCATCTTTATAAATTGGTTGGAACAGACTCTTACAGATACGCGAAGTCGAACCCTGAAATCTACTACGACTTAACTGACGCCTGGGCCATCGATGGCATTTACCTTCATGTTAATTTGATTCTCGGAAGTGTGGAGACTGATGACATAAAGGACACAGCTCGTACAGTACAGTCTTTCGTAGAAGCAGTAACGGGCGCTATAACATCTGGTTCACTTGATCGATCTTTATTAAAGAAAGTAGCAGGAGTGATGTTCAAGGACATGGAAAAGGAAATAGCAGACCAGGCAAACAAAGAGAAGCACAACGGGGCGGATTCAAGGAAGGAATCTTGAAAGTCGCCAATATTAAGTTCTGTCGCTAGAAGTCTATGGGTACCTCTTGATGCATTCAGGCATTTACATCTCGGTCCCGTTTTGCCGCTCAAAGTGCACTTACTGCAACTTTGCGTCGGGAGTGTTTTCCGCCGCGCAGATGGGGCGCTACGTGGAACGGGTGGCCGAGGACATCAAGTGGCTGCGCGCGCACGCGGATGAGCTTGGCGCGGCGATGCCGGAAACTGTGGATTCCATTTATCTGGGCGGCGGAACGCCGAGCCTGCTGCCGCCCGACGAACTTAAGAAGCTTTTCTTTACGATACGGCAGGAATTCAAGGTACTGCCGAATGCGGAAGTAACGGTCGAGTGCGCGCCGGGAACGCTGACCGATCAGGTCATCCAGACGCTGGTGACGCGCGGAGTAAATCGCGTGAGTCTCGGCGTGCAATCGTTTGTCGATAAGGAAGCGGCTTCAGTAGCGCGGCTGCATACGCGGGAGAAAACGCTTGACGATATCGCGCGGCTGCGCAAGGCCGGAATCAGCAATATTAATGTGGACCTGATTGCTGGACTCCCACATCAAACGCGCGAAAGCTGGGACTATTCTCTTGGTCAGGCCATTGCGACCGGTGTCCCGCATGTGAGCGTTTACATGCTTGAAGTGGATGAAGACTCGCGGCTTGGACGAGAATTGATTGCCGGCGGAACAAAATATCACGCGCATTTTGTTCCTGACGATGATCTGACAGCGGAATTCTATGAAATTGCATGTGAGCGCTTGAACGCCGCCGGGATTCAGCAGTATGAGATTTCCAACTTCGCGCGCGGAGGGTTTGAGTCACGGCACAACCTGAAATATTGGACGCGGCAGCCGTATCTCGGCTTTGGCGTGGATGCGCACTCGATGCTGCCGTCGCGGGATGGCCAAGCGGAGAGCGTGCGGCTCGCGACGACGGACGATTATGATCGGTACTTTGTAGCGGCGGATTTTAAGGCTTTGCCGGTGAGCGCGGAGCAGGCGCTGGAAGAAAGCTTTTTTCTGGGATTGAGATTGAATCGCGGCGTGGACATGGAACGTGTGCGGGAGGAGTTTGGGGAGGCGGACAAATATGGGCCTGCGATTCGCGAGTTGTTGATCGAGGAATTGCTGCGGCAGTCCGGTGAGAAACTAAGTTTGACGCCGAGGGGAAGATTGCTGTCGAATGAAGTGTTTGAAAAATTCATTATGAATCCCGCAACCAAGTGAAAGGATAAAATCGAGACTCTGGTGAGAATTCCCTGAGGTTGCATGGCAGAGGATACATTCACGGGGTCCTTCGACTCCTCCTCAGGTCGCGTTGCTCCTTCGGAGTCGCTCAGGATGACAATGGCAAACACCAACGTAATCGATCTGCGCAGTGATACCGTTACGCAACCCACGGCGGAGATGCGTCGCGCCATGGCCGAGGCTGAGGTGGCGGACGATGTTTACGGTGAAGATCCCACCATGAACCGGCTGCACGAGCGGGCGGCGCAGATTTTCCAGAAAGAAGCCGCGATCTTTGTTCCATCCGGGACCATGGGCAACCAGGTGGCGATCCGCTGCCACACGCAGCATGGGCAGGAGATCATCTGCGAGGAGCGCGCGCACTTCATCAACCTGGAGTCGGCAACGGTGGCGGCATTTTCCGGCTGCCAGCCGCGGACCATCTATGGCGAAGACGGCGTGATCACCTGGGCGCAGATCAAGAAGAAGATTGCGCCACCGGCGTACTATCGCGCGCAAACCGGGCTGATTGAGCTGGAGAACACGGGCAGCCTTACCGGAGGGACGGTCTTTCCCCAGGACGTGGCCGATGAGATTTGCGATGGCGCGCACGCGATGGGACTGCCGGTGCATCTGGATGGCGCGCGCATCTTCAATGCAGCAACGGCAATGGGCAAACCGGTGGCGGAGATCGCGCGCAAGTTCGATTCGGTGATGTTCTGTTTGTCCAAGGGGCTGTGCGCGCCGGTGGGATCGATGCTGGTAGGCAGCAAAGCGTTTATCGACCGGGCACGCGTGTTTCGCAAAGCTATGGGCGGCGGCATGCGGCAAGCGGGCGTGCTAGGCGCGGCAGGACTGATCGCGCTGGAAAAGATGCCGGCGCGTTTGCAGGAAGACCATGACAATGCGCGTCTGCTTGCCGAAGGCCTTGCGGAAATCAAGGGCATCAAAATCGACGCAAAGAAGGTGCGGACCAACATTTTAGTCTTCAGCATCGTGGGGACGGGGATGGATACCGCTGAGTTCAGCCGCAAATTAAGCGAGAAAAAAGTTCTGGCGGCAGGGATCGACCATGAGCAGATGCGGTTTGTAACGCACAATGACGTGAGCCGCGAGGACTGCGGGAAAGTGCTGGAGTCGGTAAAGACTGCTTGCGGCGATAGGTGAAGTTAACATGGGCTGTGACATCCATGGGTTTATCGAAACCAAAAAGAAGAACTCTTCGATATGGATCCCGTTTGCGAAAATGTTTTTGGTCAGGAATTATGAGATATTTGCCCAGTTGGCCGGTGTACGCGGGGAACGTGGTTCAGCAATTATTGCGCCCCGCGGGCTGCCCGCGGATGTATCCTCACAGGCGAAGAACGCGTGTACGCTGTTCATCGTCTATTCGCATGATCAAGAAATTGGCGATGGCTGTGTCTCATTCGACGATGCCGGAAAATGGGTTAACAAAGGTAAAAGCCAGTTTTTTGGCGTGATGAAACCGGTCACAGTCACTTTCACCCCTCACGGCGGTGTACCGGAAACAAAGACCTACTTTGAGGATCTGGACGGACAACCGTCACACATAACCGACCCGGGCTTCCATTCTTTCACCTGGTTAACTGCGGATGAGTTTGAGAACGCACTGAGGCGAATAGGACAGGTCCCGCTGGACTATGAAGCTGTCAACTGTGCAATGAAGAAACTCAAAGAAGCGGATTATGAGGTTCGCGTGGTCTTGTGGTTCGATAACTAAACTTCGCCAACGCGCCTCCGGCTCTGAGCGAGATACTACATCGGCCATTGTCGAATTTATGCGCAGAGTATGCCAAGAACTCAGCCAGCATAGTGGGCAAAAGCTGAGACCACTTTCTCGTCGGGACCGAAGATGAAAACCTCAGCCACCATACCGCGATGACCTTTGTAATAAAGGGTGATGCTACCCGTGCCGACGAGGGTTGAAACAAGCTCAAAGTGCAGATTGGGGATAAGCTTGAGACCGCTGCTCCAGTAAGCGCCGACTGCCTTCTTGCCCTTCAGTTTGCCGGAGGGCTCACCCGCGATCTGCGCGATGATCGGCGAGGACATCTCGAAATCGTCAGCGTAGTGCGAGAGCACGCGGTCAAGGTCATGGCTGTTCCAGGCAGCAATCCATTCGGCGGCAAAGCGTTCTGCAAACGTCTTGTCTAGCATGCGGGTCCTCTGAAGGTCTACGTTCGCACAGGCTCTACCAAAGCGCAATCGTCCCGTATTTTCTTGGGGGCTTTCTTACAACTTGATATGGCAGGAGTGGCCGCTCAAAGACGATGCTATTCCGATTTCTGAGGTTAGAAACAGCGGTCCACACTTTGCCAGATCAGTGGACCGCGGTGATGGTTAAAAGTCAGGGTTAAAAGGCATGCTAGGGAGTTGCGTCATTTGAGGTTTGCCTTGCCCCATTATCTTTTGAAATTCCTCGGCGCTGATCTCACGAGCAGTTCTGCGGCAGAGTACGCGATTGCTGTTATGGTCTGACATACATTCCTCCTTTCAGCATTTGGTCTTATGGTAAGCCCGGAAGCCAGATGGATGCCCGAGAAATGACAAACGCATGCATCAATCCAGTTTCAAATTGGCACCAGATCAGTTTTGGACATAGCCTGCCTGGAATGACTCGGCTATTTCTCTTTGATAGACTCGATCAAGCCTCTTCAAATCGGATGGAAAGGACCAGCCCATGCCTACCCAAGTTGCCTCTGCCCCGGAAGTTTCTCTCGCAGAGTTTCAAGCCGCGAGAAAAATCGTTTCGTCGTTTGCGTATCACACGCCGCTCCTTACGTCGCGGCTGCTGAGCGAGCACACCGGCTATGACGTCCGGCTGAAGGCCGAGATGTTTCAGAAGGGCGGATCGTACAAGCTTCGCGGGCCGCTGAACAAATTCAGCCACCTGACTGAAGAGCAGAAAAAGCGCGGCGTGATTTGTTCTTCGGCGGGCAATCACGCGCAGGGCGTGGCGCTGGCCGCGGGCGTTTACGGGATCAAAGCCGTGGTGGTGATGGCCACGAACGCGACGCAATCCAAAGTCGACGCGACGCGGGCTTACGGCGCCGAGGTAGTGCAGCATGGGATGATCTGGGACGAGGCAAACGAAAAGGCCAAGCAGCTTGTGCAGGAGCGCGGATACACGTACATCCACCCATTTGACGACCTGCAGCTAATTGCCGGACAGGGAACGCTGGGATTGGAAGTGTATGAAGATTTTCCGCAGGTTGATATCGCGGTGGTGCCGATTGGCGGCGGCGGGCTGATCTCCGGTGTGTCAATGGCTTTGAAGCAGTCGAATCCTAAGATCAAAATCATCGGTGTGGAATCTTCCGACGGGCCGGGCATGAAGCGGAGCATTGAGGCCGGGCGCGTGGTCACGCTGGACAAAATTGACTGCATCATTGACGGCCTGCGCGTGAAGACCGTTGGGCAAAATAATTTTGCGATCGTGCAGCGCTTTGTGGACGACATTGTAACGCTGCCGGACAAAGAGATTTTTGAGGCGATGATCTGGACCATGTCACGCTGCAAGCTGGTGGTGGAAGGAGCGGCGGCTGCGCCGGTGGCCGCGTTGTTGCATGGACTGATTAAAGCTCCCAAGGGATCAAAAGTGGTGGCCGTGCTGAGCGGTGGGAATGTGAACCTGGACCAGCTTAAAGGGTTGAAGTGGAATTGAGCTTTGGCTCTTAGCTCTTAGCCTTTGGCCATTGGCTTATCGTTTTACCTAAATGCTTCAGCTTCAGCCGCAGACTGCTTATTTCACTCTTAAACCGGCAACATTCATCCGCGAGACAAAGCTAAAAAGCGAAGCGGGGAGGTCCCAGACGGACCACCTCGCTCAAGGCGCGGTATCGAACACAAAACCGGAAACCCGCAGCGCTCTTTAATATTCAATTGCCGCACAACAAATCCTTTGCTCTGCTGTGGTTTATGCGATAGTTTAGCCGCATGGCCAATCCACAAGATGAACTGGAGGCCCTGCGGGCGCAGGTAGCGTCTTTGACTGCGCGCGTTCACCGGTTGGAGCAATCGACCGGGATTGAACCTCAATTTCCAGGCACAACAGCAGCGGCCACGCCACCGCCGCCAATCACCAGACCTCCCACTGAAGAAACACGTATTAAAGTTCTGCGCGAAGAAGCGGAGCGCGGACCGGTTCCACCTCCGCCGCCCATGCCGCATATTCCGCCCAGGCCAAACGTGGCGGCACCAACGTTTGCGCAGATGCCACAGCGCTCGTCAGAAGATCTGGAAGGCACGATCGGCAAGCTATGGCTGAACCGGATCGGCATTGTTGCAATCCTCATCGGCGTCGCTTATTTCCTGAAATACGCATTTGATAGCGGCTGGATTGGCGCTCAGGGCCGCGTGGCGATTGGCTTGATTGCGGGCATCGCCGTGATTGTATGGAGTGAGAGCTTCCGCAGGAAGGGCAGCGTCGCATTTTCTTACTCGCTCAAGGCTGTCGGTATCGGCATTCTTTATTTGTCATTGTGGGCGGCGTCGCAATATTTCCATCTGGTCGCCGCGTCAGTGGCATTTGCCGCCATGATCCTGGTAACGGCTTCCACCATTACGCTGGCGATCACGCAGGATGCGGAGATACTTGCCGTTTACGCGATGATTGGCGGCTTCAGCACGCCCGTGCTGGTTTCCACCGGTGAGAACCACGAGATCATTCTGTTTTCTTATGTGCTGCTGCTTGATGTGGCAATCCTGGCGATGGTGACTTTCAAGCCTTGGCGGCGGATTGTGTGGGGCGCCATGCTGGGAACTGGAGTCATGTATATCGGCTGGGCGGCGCAATTTTATGATTCAACGGAGCGCCCGGTAACGGTTTTATTTGCCTCGGCATTTTTTGCGGTGTTTGCGCTGGTGCCGCTGCTTACACCGCTTACACGCTCACGCTGGCATCCAGGCATGTCCATTACGCTGACGTTGTTGCCTCTGGTAAATGGCGGCGCTTATTTTCTGGCGCTTTATGTCATGTATGACCGCGAGACCGTTACGCTGACATGGTATGCCCTGGCGCTGGCTGCCGTGTATCTGCTGCTGAGCAGCCAGTTCAAACGGCGCGTGGATGGCGAACCAGACGTGGTAAAGACAGTCAACCTTCTACACGTGGCGGTGGCGATTGCGTTTATCACGGTTGCCGTTCCGCTCAAGCTGGACGCGCACTGGATCACGATTGGCTGGCTGATTGAATCTGCCGTGCTGCTGTTTGTGGGCGTGAAAGCGGACACGCATTTTTTGCGCATTTTTGCCGGATGCACGCTGGTGCTGGGCGTGTGCCGGCTGCTGTTCATCGATGATTTCTCCACGCAAACCCTAGTCTTTAATACCCGTTTTGCCACATTTCTTGTGGCGATTGCGGTAATGGCCGGAATAGTAATTGCCGGAAAGAGGTTAGCTTCTGAGAGGGAGCAGCCATTCATCATGCTGGCCGGAATTGCGCTCAACGTGCTGGCGCTGATTGCGCTAACGCGAGAAGCGAATGACTACTTTACCCGCCACATTGCCGAGACATACCAGCAGCACAACATGTATGAGGCAGCCACGCAACTGGAGATAGCGCGCGACTTCAGTTTCTCCGCCATATGGATTGTTTACGGCGCGGCGCTGATGATCATCGGCTTCTGGAAGCGCTCAGCATTTATCCGCTGGCAGGCCATGGTGCTGCTTGCCGTGACGATTGGTAAAGTCTTTCTGTACGACTCACGCGCGCTGCAGCAGGTTTACCGCATCCTTAGCTTCATTGCGCTGGGCGTGCTGCTGATGGCCGTTTCGTACGCTTACCATCGCGACTGGTTCAAGTTATCTCCGAAGAAAAGTGGTGGCGGCACGGAGCAGGAGACATCAGCATAATGAAGATAGCGGCCGCGTTGCTGGCAACGATGCTTCTTGCCGGACCTTCTCTTCCCTATTTCAAGTATCAAAGACCGGTGCAGGCGCAGCCCGGCGGCCAGCGATATTTAGCAGTGGATGAACAGACGTGGAAGAATGCGCGGCGTGATTTGGGTGACTTGCGCCTGTACAGCGGACAGCAGGAAGTGCCTTATGCGCTGATAGTGGAGCGGGGCAGCCGCGAAAACGACAACAAAGACGTGAGCGTGCTGCAACAGTCTGTAGTGGGCGGCAAGACGCAGTTCCTGATAGACATGACAGGTGTTGCCGAGTACGACCACATTGATGTGAAGCTGTTGACAAAGAACTTTGTGGCGCACGCGCGCGTGGAAGGTCAGGACAATCTGCATGGCAAGGATTGGGCTTTGCTGGGCGAGTCGATTCTTTACGACCTGTCAAAAGAAAATCTGGGCGCGAACAGCGTTCTGCGGCTGCCGCTTTCCACGTACAAATATTTGCGAGTCACCATTGATGGTCCGGTGAAGCCCGCGGATATTCTGGGCGCAAGTTCAGAGTTCCGGCAGGAGCAGAAAGCGGTATGGCGCGATGTGGGCGGAGCACCAATAGTCGCGGAGTTGCCGGCAAGCGCGGCCCGCGGCGATTCTTCGCGAGCAGGGCGCAAAGGCACACAGTTGACGTTTACCGTCCCTGAGAATGTTCCGGTGAACCGTGTGATATTCGATATCGATGCGGCGCAGCCAAATTTTCGCCGATCAGTGCAGGTGGAGGGCGACAAAGAAGCTTACATTGGCTCAGGGGAAATTGACCGGGTCCACATGGTGCGGCAAGGCCAGAAAATTGATACCGACGATTACGATGTGAACTTTTCCGCTGTGGGACACAAAGAGATCAAAGTCACAATCGATAATGGCGACGATCCGCCACTGAAAATAAAAAGCGCGCGGCTGCAGCAGTTGGAACATCGGCTCTACTTTGACGCGCCGGCATCCGGGCCGCTCACGCTTTACTATGGCGACGAAAAATTGGATCCGCCTGTCTACGATTACGCGAAGCTTTTTTTGCTGGCGAAAGACGCGGCCCCGGCGCAGGTTGGAGCGGAGCAGGCCAACGCGGCATTTACGGGAAGGCCGGATGAACGTCCGTGGACAGAGAAGCACCCGGCAGTCTTGTGGATTGCGATTGTGGCCGCAGTACTGATCCTGGGCGCGATTGCTTTACGGTCAATGAAGACCGCAGTTGCGGCTTAGTGGAAAACAGCCATCGAT
>Ga0209060_10004194_pt1 | contig 11443 bp, 13 predicted proteins | sample Coa_R1_8_FD_187155 | JGI IMG/M metagenome (GOLD analysis project Ga0209060, IMG submission 187155) | Surface soil microbial communities from Centralia Pennsylvania, which are recovering from an underground coalmine fire - Coalmine... | ecosystem: Environmental > Terrestrial > Soil >...
ACTGCGGTAGCAAGCGTTGGACGTCGGCCCCTTGCCGATACCAGGACACCAGGCGATGCACCGCGAAGGTATGGCGCAGGTCGTGCAGACGCGGCTGGAAACGCCGGGCGTCCGACCGCCGGATGCCGGCCTGGTCTCAGACACGCCGGAAGCCCCCTTGCACGGTACGCTGCTTCAGCCGGGCACCCGTCGGCGTGGTGAAGAAGGGGGTCTGCCGCGCCGCGCGTTTCGGGCCAGACGTAGCATACTGTGCCAGCGCAGTCGCCAGTTGGCACCCCAAGGGGACCAGCCGCGTCTTGCCGAACTTGGTCTGGCGAATGGTGAGCACGGCCTGGTCGGCGTTCACGTCGGCTCGGTCGAGGTTGATCGCCTCGCAGAGACGCAGCCCGGCACCGTAGAGCAGCAGCACCAAGGTGTGGAGTGTGGCCGCTTGCACGACACAGCCCTGGTAAGCGGTGGCGGTCTCCAAAAGGCGGCGCAACTCTTCGTGCGAGTAGATGTAGGGGACGAAGGGTGGTGGCCGTCTTGGGAGCCGAGTCGGCAAGGGCGCCGTCGCGACATAGCCGCGACTGACGGCGTAGCCATAGAAGCCGCGCAGGGCATCATGCTTGGCGAACCAGTAACGCGTGATGGGCCCGTGCCCTGCCAGGAAGGCATTCACTTGCTCGGGCCGGACCGCGCCGACTTCGGCATGCGAACCGACGGAGCGGCCAAACACGCGCAGCATACACGCGTCGGCCCTGAATTGTGCGCCTAACGACTGGCGATAGGCGATGTAACGCTCGATTAGTTGTTGGAGGTTCATAGCACACCTCCGAGATCAAAATCGGTGACCTGGCGGAGTCGGACGAGATCCACCTAGGCGTAGATGCGTGTGGTATCGGGATGGCGATGGCCCAAGTGGTCGCCAATCTCTTTCAGCGACAGACCTTGCTCCAGGAGGTGGGTCGCGCAGGCATGACGGAGGGCGTGGGGGCCGTGGTGCGCGAGGGAGGGGCTCACCGCACGCAAGCGCCGCGCGACGATCAAGTAGAGGGTCCCGCGGTCCATCGGGCGAAAGGGAGCGTGACGGGTGACGAACAGCTTGCGCAGCGGTGCTGGCGGCCGTGCCTCGCGCAGGTAGCGGATCAGCGCGGTACCGACGGCTCGGCAGAGTGGGTAGACCTGGGATCGTCCGGACTTGGAGTGCCGCACGGTGAGCCGTTCCTGCTCCCAGTCCAGATCGTTCAAGCGAAGTCGCACCACCTCCCCCGCACGAAGGCTGTAGACAGCCAGAAGGAGGAGCAAAGCGTGATCCCGGATGTCCACGGGCTGATCCCCTGTAGTCAGCGCGAGCACTTGCTGGACTTCGTGCCAGGTCGGGCTGAAGGGGAGCGATCCCTGGGCGAGCACGCGAGGGGCTTTGAGAGCCGCCGCCAAACCTGGGCGGCACCACTGGCACCTCTCCGCAAAGCAAAAGAAGGCACGCAGCTTGCCGACGATCTCCTGGGCGGTAGTGCGGGAATAGCCACCAGTGGCGACATAGTCGGCGAGCGTCTCATCGAGTTGCGTCACCGTGATCATGCCGAGGGAGTCGCTAGCCATCGGGACGAGCCGGTCCAGGCCCCGGCGACGTAGCTGACGTTGGTCGTGTGAAAGGAGCCATCGCCGCCGCCGCCGAGCACGCGCACGCTGCCTACCAATACCACGGCGAGGTCGAGATGGTCATCGCCATCAAAGTCCCCCACCGCTACGGAATCGGGCCCACCCCCGGCGGGGAGGTGCAGGCGGGCTGGAAGGTGCCGTCGCCGTTGCCCAACAGCACACTCACCGTGCCCGAGTACAGATTGGCCACGGCGACATCGAGATGGCCATCGCCGTTGCCGCTGATTTCGTGATCTGCTGCCGCGGCCGCGCCTCCGAGGCGCTCGTGCCGGTCTGTGAAGAGTACTCCCGAGGTGGCGGGAGTTGACCATCCAAACTCCTGGCCTATAGTGTCGGCTGATGCGTTGCTTCGGCTGGCTCAGTGGAGCCAAGCACGCCTCGAAGCATCTCCAGGAGAGGAGCCATGTCCAGATCAGCAAGTGGGAGAATTCCCCCCCGCGCCCACCAACTCAACCGCCTCGCCTCCCTCTGATCCCTGTGTGGGAGATCCTCCCCGAGGACAGCCGTCAGGGCGTTGTCGAGGCGCTCATCCGCATCGTTGCCGCACAACTCGCCGCACCTGCCGACGGAAGGGAGGTGCCGGATGAGAAGCCCTAAAATCCGTTCCCCGCGGCCGGAAGATCACCCGGCAGCAGTGCGGGAGAACAGGCCGTGCCATGATCTTACGATCCCGGTTCGCACGAAGATTCAGGACCACCACCTCACACGCCTGGCCATCGTTTACGTCCGGCAATCGACCCCGCGACAAGTCATCGATCACCGCGAATCGACCGCGCTGCAGTACAACCTGGCCGAGCGCGCCCAGCAGTACGGTTGGCCCAAAGATCGTGTTCTGATTATCGATGACGACCAGGGGCAGAGTGGACGCTCGGCGGACTGCCGGCTCGGGTTTCAACGACTCCTGGCCGAGGTCGGCTTGAATCATGTCGGGCTGGTGTTGGGGATCGAGATGAGCCGCCTGACACGCTCCTGCAAAGATTGGTACAACCTCATCGAACTCTGCGCCTTGTTCGGTTGCCTGCTGGCGGACCAGGATGGGTTGTACGATCCGCGCGATCCGAATGATCGCCTCCTTTTGGGGGTGAAGGGAACTTTGTCTGAAGCGGAGTGGCATCTCATCCAGAACCGGATGCAACAGGGCAGTTTGAACAAAGCCCGTCGCGGCGAACTGGAAAAACATGTGCTGTCGGCGTATCTGCGACAAGCTACCGGCGAGGTAGTCATGGATCCGGACGAACAGGTCCAGGCCGTCGTGCGGTTGGTCTTCGATCAGTTCGCGCAACGCGGCAGTGCGATGGCGGTGCTTCGCTACTTGCTTCAGCACAACATCCGGCTGCCCCTACGGCCCCTTTCCGGACCCAACAAGGGACAGTTGGAATGGCACGTGCCCGGATACTCGACGATCATTTGCATGTTGCACAATCCGACCTATGCAGGGCTTTACGTTCACGGCCGGTACCAAACAGATCCGCAGCGCGCGGTGGGTGGGAATGGCACCGGTGGCCGCTTCATCGCCAAGATGGAGGACTGGAAGGTGGCGATCCCGGACCGCCTGCCGGCGTACATCTCGTGGGAAAGCTATCTGGCCAACCAACAACGCCTGCAGGCCAACCGATCCCTTTTTGATACGCGGGGTGTACCCCGCAATGGCGCAGCGCTGCTGGCCGGCATCGTCGTCTGCGGCAACTGCGGGCGGCGGATGCACCCGACGTACAAGGGAGGCAACAAATCCGTCAGTTACTTCTGCGATGGCGGCTATCCGCAAAATGGGAACGATCGATGTCAGCGTCTGGCGTCGCGGGACGTTGATCGCTTGGTCGCTGAGCAGGTATTGCTGGCGATGGAGCCAGCGTCCTTGCAGGTCAGCCTGCAGGCGGCCGAGCGTTTGCAAAACGAACGACAGTATCTCCACGAACACTGGGGCCAACAACTCGAGCGAGCCACCTTTGTCGCCGAACGAGCCAAGCGGCAATACGACGCCGTCGAGCCGGAAAATCGTTTGGTCGCGCGCGAACTGGAACGCCGCTGGGAAGAAACCCTCAACGAACAGAGACGGCTCGAAGAGGATTACCAGCGGTTCCAAAGTGAGCAGCCGGAGAAGTTATCCGTGTTGGAAATGGAGCAAATTGCCGCACTTGCTGAAGACATCCCCAAGCTCTGGAATGCCGCCTCGACCTCGGCGGCGGAACGGCAGACCATCGTCCGTCACCTGATTGACAACGTGGTGCTGACAGTCAAGGACAAATCGGAGCTGGTGGAAATGACCATCCATTGGCGGGGTGAATACCTCACACACCATGAGCTGACCCGACCCGTCGCCCGCTACGAGCAATTACACGATTTTGCGCGCTTGAAGGAACGCATCACAGCGTTGTGGAAGTCCGGTTGCACCACCACGACGATCGCCGAGACATTGAACGCGGAAGGATTCCACATGCCTCGAGGCCGGCACCAGCAGGGTGAGCACCAGCATACCCGGAAAACGGTACGCAAGTTGATCGACGAATGGGGCCTGTCGCAACCGAAAAGAGCCCAACTGGACGTGCTGCGAGCTCGGTTGCAACCGCACGAGTATTGGCTCATCGACCTGGGTCGCGAACTTGGCGTTAACCGCGCGACGCTGGCGCGGTGGTGTCGTCGCGGCTGGGTCCATGCTCGACGTTTGACTGGCCCCTGTTCGTGGTGGGTCATTTGGGCAGACGCGGAGGAACAGGATCGGCTGCGACGGCTCTATGCCTTTGGCAGGGGCTGTCCGGGACCGGAAGGCAGTCGTTATCCGAAAGAACTCCGAACGCCGAAATCGAGGAAAAAGGTGTCGGGGCAATAGGTGACGGGGTTGTCTTTACTCGTCATCGGGATACTGCGGCGGGCTCTTGCCCACTCGCTTCGTCACCTTGGGGAGTTTGCCCTTGGCTTCCTTGTGCTCAATGGCTTCGACGTTGATTTGATGCCACCAATCGTCGCCGAAGTCGAACCAGTAGCCGAATCGATCACCGACCTTTAGGTTGAGCGAGTCGAGCGTGGTTTGATCCACTGTGCCAACGGGCGGATTACCCTCGCCGATGTCTTCCTTGAATGCGCTCGGCAGGACATATCGTGGTGCGTTGGGGTCCATCGGTCCTTTGCCGAACTGGAACTCGAACATGTGTTCTTCCCAGCGGCCGAAGGCGTCAAAGATGGCGCGATGCAGATCGAGCAAAGTCTGATCGCCTCGCATCTGAATCCGGCGTGACACGACCGGGTTTTTCTTGACGAACTTGTCGGTCAGGGGACCACTGAGCAGGAACACGTCCAGCGTGTAAATGGGCGACGTAGCGCGCTTGGCGTTGTGACCAACTTTGACCGGAATGGCGCGGGGCATCGGATGACTCCTGGGTTTTTCGTGGCGATTCCATTGTTCATGCAACGACGCTCGCATTTTCCACTGCTGATTCCCTGGCCGTACTTCGGATCGGCTGCTACTTTCTCGGATCGGGGTCCCATTTCCCGGCTTTGAGCTGGTCGTACTTTTTCTGAAGGAAGTCCGAATGCGGTCCAGGCGTCAAGGCCGCCTCGAACACCTGGCAAGCCAAGTTGCGTTTTCGCTTTTTCATGGCTCGATCGACAAGTTGGACGATGCGCTCCCAATGGCGCGAACCCATCTCGCGAGCAAGATCCTCAAACTGATCAAACCGGTCCCGCTCCACGATTACTTGGCCCAGGAGTGTCAATGCCTTGTCACTTTGATAATCCATCAGGCTGGACGACAGCTCGCCGATCCGCTGGCGCAGATGCCCGATGCAGAAGTCAGCTTGCTCCGGCGGCAATTGGCGGAAGTAGCCGTGCGTGCGCTTCCAGGTAAAGCCGTAGTCCTCCCAGATCAGGAAGTCGAGCAGGTCGGCGAAGAAGACGGACTCCTTGATGCCGGTTTCAGCGAGAGGGATGTCCAGGTAGACTTCGAATCCAACGCCAAAGGCATCGCCGATGCAGCCGAAGGAATCGTCAGCCATTTCGATCAGTTCCATGATCACGGTGAGCCAGCCGCGCAGCAGTGCCTGTGCCTCAGCATATTGACCTTTTTTCAAGATCTTTACGGCCCGGTCCACGAATCGATCCAGCTTGCGAGCCACACCAAAGGACGCGTTCTCCGAGTAGAATCCGGCTCTCTTGAACTTGGACCAGATCTCGTCCGCGAACGGTTCCGGTGAGACCGGGAACTGCGGCCAGGCGCCGCGCAACGCCGCCTTTTGACCGCGCTCACGAGCTGTCTCGCGCATCGCAGGCGACCGGTCCCGCTCACGCAGCGCGTCCTTCAAAACAAATTTTTCGGCCCGCCGTTTTTCAGCTCGCACCAGGTCGCCAGCGGCGGCAATGATCTGGTCGACCGTCATCCCCGCTGACGTCAAGCGGCGATGCAGGTCCAGCAAATGGCTCTGCTTGCGCTCAGTCGAGTCGCGCCAACAAGAAAGCTTGTCGCCAGCGAGCTGCTGTGCCAAGCGCAGCAGATCCCCGGCGGAATCGCGCGCGGCGAGGAGCGCGAACCAAAGATCCCAGTAGCTCAATTGCAGCGTTTCCCCTTGAGGTGTCGGCAAACTGACCGCATGATCCGTGCCGATAGGCGTTGGCTTTTTCCCGGCTCTCGGTGGCTTCTTGATCGGCTTGCTGGCTTTCGCTGGCAATCGAGAAAAACTAAACATGGCGTGCTCCCTTTGCACTTACTCGGAACCCCAAAGAATCAGCGCGGCTCCGAATTACTCATCATCCCTCACTGGATTTGTATCAGGCAGGGACTGCTCCAGGCAGACCCAATGGATAAAACAACCTCCGAGGATTCAAGAACCTCGTCTGGAATCCGTGTCATTTCCTGAAAGTACGCGCGGCCACAAAGGAGGCGTTATGAACAAGCGCTCGTGGCGATGCAGGACATGATGCAGCGGCTGAAGCTGACGGTCAACGCGCACAAGACACGGCTGTGCCGGGTGCCGCACGAGTCGTTTGACTTCCTGGGTTACCCGAACCACTCCGAGCAATCATTCCCACTAACCGATCTGCCTCTGCGGGAGTTCCTTCCACTTCAATAATTCCACGCCAGCCCGTCGAGAACTCCGTCGCCCCACCGCTCGAAAAAGGTGTCCTGGGCGTGCCGGGCAGTGAATATGTGACCTGAAGGCAAGGACGCTTCGGGGTTGGCTGGTTCGTCGGTCTTCGTTTCCACCTGCCATTGCTGCACGAGGCTAGGCGAGAGGTTGGTGAAGGTCATGGAGAGTCGGTGTTCGGCTTCAGAGTTCGACGCAGGCAGCAGGGCGGAAACCGGCGCTATCGGCCGTTGGCTGGGGAGAGGCCGGTCGGGGCCAGGTCTGCCAGGGGGACTTGGCGCAGGCCCCCCGCCCCAATCCGCCGCATTGAGTAGCACGCTTACGCCACCCTCGGCGGCCACGGCGAGGTCGGGAAAGCCGTCCCCGTTGAAGTCCCCCACCGCCACGGATCTGGGATAGAAGCTGGCGGCATAGCTTTGGGCATCCTGGAAGGTGCCGTCGTCCTTGCCCAGCAAGATGCGTACCGTCCCGTTAGAAGGATAATACAGCTCGGCGTGGGCCACGGCGAGGTCCAGATGGCCGTCTTGGTCGAAGTCCCCTATGGCTAGGGAGGTCAGTTCTTCGCCGGCGGCGTAGGTTTGAGCATTCTGGAAGGTGCCGTCGCCCTTGCCCAAGAGCACGCTTACGTTTGCACCGCCGTAGTACCCACAGTTGGCGGTGGCGAGATCGAGATGGCCGTCGGCATCAAAATCCCCCACTACCACCGAGCAAGGAAGGCGGCCATCGCTTGGGTAACTTTGAGGGGCCTCGAAGGTGCCGTCGCCATTGCCCAACAGCACATTCACGCTATTGCCCCCAACCACTGTCGCATAGTCGCCATTGGCCACGGCGATATCGGGCTTGCCATCACCGTTGAAGTTCCCCACCGCTGCGGCGGTGAGAACGCCGCCAACAGGATGTCTTTGGCCGGACTGGAAGGTGCCGTCGCCGTTGCCTAGCAAAATGTGTATGGACCCGTCGTTGGAATTGGCCACAACGATGTCGAGATGGCCATCGCCGTTAAAGTCCGACACCGCTATGGAGACGGGCGTGTAACCAGCGGCATAACTCTGGGATCTCTGGAAGGTGCCGTCGCCGTTGCCTAGCAAGATACTCACCGTGGCAGAGCCGAAATTGGCCACGGCGATGTCGAGATGGCCATCGCCGTCAAAGTCCCCCACCGCAAGGGAAGAGGGAGCGGAGCCGACGGCGTAACTCTGGGCGGTCTGGAAGGTGCCGTCGCCGTTGCCCAACAGCACACTCACGTTGGCGCCGAAATAGTTGGCCACGGCGAGGTCGAGATGGCCGTCTCCGTCGAAGTCCCCCACCGCCACGGATAGGGAAGTGGAGCCGACGGCGTAGCTAACCGGCGGTAGGAAACTGAGAAGATTTCGGTTCTCCAACGCTTCAACAAACGGGTGATACAGATGCAATCTCGAACGGCGCACAATCAGGGAACGCCAGAGAGACATGGAACCAAGCCCTCGTTGTGGGCTGCCCGATTGATTAAGCGACTCTCCCCAACGCTGGGAAGGGATGGCTAAAGAATCAGGCCACCCGGTTCCAGGAAACGGCACGATTGTCCTTCAAGGAAAACGGAGCGCCAAGAGGAATTGTGCACTGCTATCCATCCTCTCTGGGTTGCCTGAGAGGGCGCGATGCGCGCGGCCCAGTTCTTCCTTAACCGGAAAGCTGTACTTGCCAAAGACGTTGAGATGTACATGGCGCGCGGGTGAGAGGTGCTTCATATCGGCTTCTTCGATCACATGTCCTTCTCTTTTCAACTTCTCGATCGCTTCCCACATATAGACGGTATTCCAGGCAATGACCGCATCGGTCACCAGACTCAGACACGCCGCCTGAGTGAATTGCTCTTCCAGATGGCGTTTGCGAATCTGCCCCTCCTGGGCGACGAACAAATAGCGTCGCAACCGGTGCAGCGCCTCACCCTTGTTGAGCTGGAGATTGATCTGGCGACGAAACTCCTCGCTGCCTCAGGTAACTCTCCGGGTTGGTGTACCGGCGCGAGCCTTCGATCCAGACATTGCCGGTGCGCAAGGCTCCACGGATTTCCCATAGCAGGCATAATTCGTAATAGCGCCGGCTGCACTGATCTTCTTCATCCAGGACGTACGGTTCCCATTTGGCCGGAATGGATGCTCGCGGCGCATCCTCAGGAACTTTACGCAGGCCTGCCGCATTCATTGCGCGCATCCCGGCAATCGCTCCGACCAGCGCAGCATCCGCCTGATTGGCCCGCCAGGTGAAGGTCTCCAGGAATTGCGGCGCGAACTGTCGCAGATGGCTATAGCGCGTGGCCAACAGGTCAAAATAGGAGTCATCGAGCGGACATATGATCTGCTCGCATTCCTCCACGGCCAACCGCAGCGTCTCCGGCGCGATCTGCTGATAATCCAGTCCACGGATTTCGGCATCCCGGACGGTCGGATCAAGCAGGGTGCGCCCGACCGTCTGAAAGAGCCTCACCTTTTCATTAGTGGATCTCGCTACGCTCTGCCGGAATTCATCCAGCTCGCGTCCAGCCCGCGCGTACGCCTCTGCCAGACAGCGGTCATAGGGGTCGACGGCTTCGTCGATCGTATCGGTCAGCGATTGAGGGCGGTCAGATCCCATTGTGCTAACCCCAGCGCCCGCAGCTGCGTGATCTTCTCCAACACGCTCAGAATCGCAGCCGCCGAATGCGCCGTCGCACTGGTCCGATACCACGTCAGCGGCGTCAGTCCGTACTTCTCCTCCACCACGAGCAATCGATCCAGCTTGGTCTGATCGGCCGTACTGAGCCATGGTGCGATCAGTTCCCAGGTCGCGGCCTGTGCCTGCTGCCGCGCGATCGTGACCGACGGGATACTACTTGGCCAATCGAGGGTGTGACACCAGGCTGGTGCAGGACTATCTGGGGCACAAGAACATCACGCATACGGTCAAGTACACGCGTACGGCCGCAGCCCGCTTCGAAGGGCTCTGGCGGTGAAAAAGGCGTTGTTTTTTGTCCGGTTGCTAAACAATCCCCGTGAACTGTTTGGCATCGCGCCCGTGGCGCTCATCGGATATCTGGCGCTGGTGGCCAGCTTGATGGGTGTCAAGGCGTTCTACTGGATGCCCGGCATGCCCACGGGGACGCACGGAGTCCCGTTTACCAGCGGCGAGTTCATGCAGATGTTCACGTGGGTCCCGTTGGCCTTCGCCGTGACGGTCGGTTTTCGCCAATTGGCGTGGGAGTCGGGACGTGGGACGTTTCTATTCCTGCTGGTCCTCGGTGTATCCGATCCGGTGCGGGGGACTCCCCATCGGCCAGTGGCCAGGACCGACGACGCAGTGCTCGTACTCGACGAACAGGGCCAGCTACGGGAGTCTCCGGGAAGCAGCAATCACGCTGCCATGGGACGGGGATGTACGACAACTGCGGACCCTTGGCGCGGCGGTGGTGCCGTCGCCCCTCGTACTTGGCGGCCTGATCACGATTGCTATTACAGCAACGTATGCGGCAACCTTGGGGCGGATGCTCGCCACGTTTTGGCCGGCGCTCCGGATCACCCAGGTACTCGCCGTCGGACTCGCCGTCTTGTGCTAGCGCAGGCAGGTCCGCTACCAGACGCGCGGTCCGGAGCGCGTTGTCTGGACGCTGTGCGTGATGTTTCTTGGTCTGCCAGGATGGATCGGCTACCGTTTCGGTCGGTCCTGGCCGGTCCTCGAATCGGGCCCCGAATGCGGCGCGGGTGTTCTGAGGGACCGCGAGGATTGTGCTTGCTGCGCGGCCGATTTTCCTGGACCGGCGTTCAAGGGAACGGAAGTGTTTGCGTGATCTGGCTGCACGCAGAGCGGCGACTCGGTGAGCCGCCGCTCTGCGTGGAATCTAAGGGCGCTTTTCCTTGCCGTAACGAATCGCCAGAAGCGATCCCGTCCCCGGGTGAAATTCGCGGTCGATCACCCACGCATCGCGGACCAGGACGTATAGCGTCCCATCCGGGCCGAACCGCAAATCCACAGGCCGCCGTAGTCCCGCGGCAAACGGCTTGGCCTCGGCAGGCCGATCGGGATCGAGCGTCTTGATCCAGCCGTGAACGAAATCCATGAAGAAATACCGGCCGCGATATTCTTCGGGCCAAGCCAACTCCGCCGGCGCGAAGGCGCCACCCACAATCGAGGCCGTGGGATAATAATGGATTGGTCCACGGAAGCGGGGGTCGGACGTGGGACCATGCTCCACCGTCGGCCAGCCGTAGTTGGCACCGGCGAAGCCCTCGTTGATCTCCTCGCAAACGCCGCCGACATCGTTGATGAAGATCCGTCCCGTACCCGGCTGCACGGCAAAGGTGAACGGATTGCGCAGCCCCAACGCCCAGATAGCCCGGTACTTGCCCGTGGTCCGATCGACAAACGGATTGTCCGGCGGGATCGTACCATCGGGGTTGAACCGCAGTAGCTTGCCCAGCAGGGAATGGAGGTCCTGGGCCGGTGTGGCGGCGGTCTGCTCGCCGATGGACACGTAGAGTTTTCCATCCCGGCCAAAGTGAATCGCCCCGCCCTGATGGCCGGCCAGCTCAGGTCGACTGGTGCGCGCCAGCTCGTGGCCGTTGGCCAGCACGCGGACGGTGTTGGCGATCACCTCGAGACGGATCATGTTTAGCTGTGCGGCAGGCTGGATCCAATCACTGCGGCCGGCGTCCAGCGGCGCCTGGCTGACGCCGACGAGCCGATAGCTACGGTCGCCCGGCGTGACGTCG
>Ga0209060_10004195_pt1 | contig 11442 bp, 9 predicted proteins | sample Coa_R1_8_FD_187155 | JGI IMG/M metagenome (GOLD analysis project Ga0209060, IMG submission 187155) | Surface soil microbial communities from Centralia Pennsylvania, which are recovering from an underground coalmine fire - Coalmine... | ecosystem: Environmental > Terrestrial > Soil > Unclassified...
AGCCAGGTAAAGCCGGCGGTCATGACGATCCCGGCAACCGCCAGGATCACCACGCCGGCAAACAGCTCCGGCATGTTGAAGGCGTCTGCGGACTGGCTGATGAGGCGGCCGAGGCCCGCGCGAGACCCGAACAGCTCGGCTACCACCACGCCGATGAGGCCACGGCCGATTCCGAGCTTGAGGCCGGCGAGGATGAAGGGCATCGCGGACGGCAGCGACAGCTTGAAGAAGATCTGGCGTGGCGTCGCCCCGAAGCTGCGCAGCATCTCGATGAGGCGCGCGCTCGTGGTGCGCAAGCCCGCCTCCGTATTGATGGTGACCGGAAACAGCACCAGGAAGATCACGACCAGCACTTTCGACCAAATACCGATGCCGAGCCAGAGAATGAACAGCGGCGCCAGCGCGATAGTCGGCGTTGCGTAGAGTCCCGCAATCCACGGCTGCAGGATTCTCTTGCCCACCTCGCTGCTTGCCATGACGAAGCCGGTCACGATCCCAAGCAGACTGGCGATCACATACCCGATTGCAAACTCGGCGGCGCTGATCGCGATATGCGGCCCCAATTGGCCACCGATCGCGAGTCGGTAAATGGCGCCGAAAATCTGTGTTGGAGCGGCCAGGAACAGCGCATTGGCCACGACCACGCGGCTGAAGAATTCCCAAAGGGCAAGTCCCGCCACGATCGACAGCAGCCCGGCAAGGTGCGGTCCCCGCACGCGCACACGCGCAAAAGCGTGAACCGGAGCGCGCGGCGCCGGGCCGACTTTGTCCGGATTGCTGGATTCGATCGTCACCATCGACGCCCAGACCACTTTGCGATCATGTTGAAACCATTCGATGTCATCGGAACATGCTCCGGCAGCCGGATTCAATCCGACACCACCGTCACTCCCGGCAGGAGCAGGCGATTGACGTCCATGCCGGGCGGTAAATCCCCGAGGCTTTCGAGGGCGCCCATCAGGGCCTTGAGCCGCGTGATCGAGACCCGGCCGGTCGGCTCGAAGAACTTTCCCTTTCGATAGAAATCGTAGGCCTTCTCGACCTCGTCCGCCTTGAGGCCGCTTGCCTTCACCATCATGGCTACGGCCTCCGTACGATTCCGGTCATCCTCAAACCACGCGACGGCCTTAGCGTGGGCATCGAGAAGGCGCAGCAGAACCGCCCTGTGGGCGTTTGCCCAAGGCACGCCGACCACGGTGCCGGAGAACGGCAGTTCGGGCGTGAAGTCGGCTGTGAGGCCGAGTTCGTTGAATCCGTTGGCAACCGCCTGGAAATTGGATGGCGGCAGCAGGATCGCCGCGTCTACCGCGCCCGATTGCAGCGCTGCGGCCCGCGCCGCAGTGGCGCCGGCGAACACCATGTCGAACTCGCCAGGTTTGATGCCGCTGGGCGCCAGCATGCGCTCGACGTAGATGCGGGTAATGTCCTTGGCACCCCCCAGCGAAATCACCTTGCCCTTGAGATCGCGCAAGCTCCTGATGTTCGGTTTTGCCACCAGCGCGTAAGGCGGCGACTGCGATTCAAAGCGCACAATTGCAATCTGTGCGCCCTTCTCGATGGCGCGGATCGGATCGACAAGACCGGTCGACATCGTGACATCAAGCGAGCCTGCGGTTAGCTGCTGAATGACGGCAGCGCTCGATTGCACATAGACGAGATCGATCTTGAGGTCCTTCTCGGCGAACATTCCCTTGTTGAGGCCGATGAACACCGGCCACAGATTAGCCGACGCGGAGCCGACTGTGCCGACCACCACTATTTCAGCCGTGCGGGCCGAAGGCACGACCGCGAGGGAGAGGGCGAGCGTAAGCACTGCTGCGCTCACCGCATGTCGAAAAATGCCGCCTGTTCGCATGGCCCTCTCCATTCGCGTAAACCGGGCGACCCTTGTGGTCGCCTTAATCGCTCAGCTGCGTCAGCCCTGGCATGAACAGGCTTTCGATCGGCATTGCGCGAGGAATATCGCCAAGCTCCTGAAGCGCTTCCAGAACCTTGCCGAGCTTTGCGCGGGAAATCAGGCCGGTGGTTTCGAAGAAATGGCCGTGTTGAAGGAAGTCGTAGCTCTTCTCGACATCCGTCGGCGCGAGGCTGCTCACCGCGAGCATGATGTCGATCGCCTCACGGCGGTTTGCAGGGTCCTCCAGCCACAGGATCGCCTTTGAATAGACCGCGAGGTAGGCTTGCGCGGTCTTCATGTTGCGGGCGGCCCAGTTGCGGTTGGTGGACACGCCGGAAAACGGCATGTCCACGGTGTCGGCCGTCATGCCGAGGTTGCGATACCCTGCGGCCTCGGCGTGGAAATTGTAGGGCGTGGTCAGCAGCGCGGCATCCGCGGCTCCCGATTGCAGCGCGGCCATGCGAGCGGACGTAGCGCCGGCAAAGATCAGATCGACATCGCTCGGCGCGACTCCGCTGGAGGCCAACATGCGTTCGAAGAAAATGCGCGTGATATCTTTTGGCCCACCAACCGAAACGGTCTTGCCTTTGAGGTCCGCCATGGACTTAATCGCCGGTTTGGCGAGCAGCGCATAGGGCGGCTTCTGGGTCTCGATCCTGACCAGTACGACCGGCGCGCCTTTTTCGACCGCACGGATCGGATCGACGAGGCCGCTGCCCACGCTCACATTGATGGAATTGGCGGCGAGCTGCTGGATCACACTCGCATTCGATTGTGCGAAGACGAGGTCGACGTTGATGCCCACGGCCTGGAAGAAGCCCTTCCGGATGCCGATGTGGATCGGCCAGAGATTCGTGGAACCTGATGAAACGCCGCCGGCGATCACGGTCTCGGCGGCATATATGGGCGATGCAAAGAGAAGCGAGGCGATGACGGCGACGAATGCGACCACGCTCGGGCCGTGGGCATCCCGCCCGCTCTCTTGGCGTGCGGGCAGGATGCCCGCAATCCCGGGATAAACCATCATGCGTCTCCACGATGTGCCGCAGCGGCGGGCGAGAGATAGAATTCCGCAATCTCGGCGCCGGTGGTGCGCCACACGCCCTCATGGCGGCAGATGTACTCGAGCGCAGCGTCGAGCGCACCGATACGATGCGGCACGCCGCTGATGTAGGGATGGAGCGCAATTGGAAGCACGCGGCCGGAATCGGCGCCCTCACGATAGAGCACATCGAAGCTGCGGCAGATCATGTCGCGAAACTCGGGAGGCGATACGTACATGCGCTCATAAGCGGGTTTGTCGTTGGTTTGCTGCGGATAGGGCACCGACACGAGGCGACGACCGCCGTCGAGATGCATGATGTAGGGCTGGTCGTCATTGCACCAGTCGCACACATAGCGGCAGCCTTCGGCAGCCAGGAGATCGAGCGAGTCCCAGGTCTCCTGCAGCCCGGAGCTGAGCCAGCCCTGCGGCCGCGTCCCGGTGGCGCGTTCGATCGTCGCGAGGGTACGCCTGATGATCTGGGCCTCCTCGCCGGGCGGCGCCTCGTTCAGCCGGCGCGTGTTGCTTTCGTTGTGGCCCATCCATTCCCAATTGCGCTTATTGCCTTCCTCGATGATAACAGGGTGGTGGTCGCAGAGCAGGCTGTTGAGCGCGACGGAGCCGCGGATACCGTAGCGGTCGAGCACCTCCATCAGCCGCCACACGCCGACGCGGTTGCCGTAGTCGCGGTCGGACCACATGACCACATCGGGAATCCTGGCGCCGGCGCCGTAACCGGCCGGGCGCTCTTCCAGCGAAAAGAACTCGATGTTGGGGATAACCCAGAGCGCAACGCGAGCGCCATCAGGCCAGGCAAGCTTGGGACGGCGGATAATCGGCGAGTACGGAAACGGGCCATAGGCGCGCGGCTTCATGTCGGCTCACTTTGCGCAGGAATTGCCGCCTTCATCAGAACCGTTCCGCGATGTGGTTTCAATAGCCGTTCGGATCGGCCAATCGGCGGGGATACCTTCAGGCGCTCCGCGACCCGGCCTTGACGCCACGCCCACTACCCCCCATTCCTTAAATCATCAGTCGGCCGGACGGCCGCCCCGGTTCCTCTCCCTACCCTCCCCGCAAACGAGGGACGGCAGGGAGGGACTGGGGAGGAAAGTCCGGGCTCCACGGACATACGGTGCCGGATAACGTCCGGCGGGGGCGACCCTAGGGAAAGTGCCACAGAAAGCAGACCACCGCGGTCTCACCTTCCTAGGAAGGTGCCCGCGGTAAGGGTGAAATGGTGCGGTAAGAGCGCACCGCGCTTGCGGCAACGCAAGCGGCACGGCAAACCCCACCGGGAGCAAAACCGAATAGGGACGGCGTGGAGCGCGGCGGCGCGCAAGCGGCGGCGCTGCTCCAGGACCGATGTCTGGGTCCTGCCGTCCGGGTAGGTTGCTCGAAGCGCCGGGTAACCGGCGTTCCAGAGGAATGGTCGTCACGCGCCAGGCTTCGCCTGACGCCATACAGAACCCGGCTTACAGGCCGGCTGATGCGTGAGGGAGGCCCGGCGTCGCAACCCGCCGGGCCTCCGCCAGTTTCGGAAAACAGGTGCCGGACGACAGAGGACCGGCGATGCGGAGCCGCCGTTCGATCATAGGCCGCATCTCATGTGCTCTTTCTGTCGTCCGTCGTCCACCTTCAGAACACCCCGAGGTGCTGACGCAGATCGATCTGTCGCGTGCGCAACTCCGCGGCCGGCGCTGCCAGCGCCACCTGACCGCTGTTCAGGATCACGATGTCGTCGGCGATCTCGAAAACGAGCTTGGGATTTTGCTCCACCAGCACGATCGACAGGCCGCTCTCCTTGAGCTTGCGGATCGTCGCCATCACTTCGGCGACGATCTGTGGAGCCAGTCCTTCGGATGGCTCGTCCATCAACAGCACGCGCGGGTTGGCCATGAGGGCGCGGCCGATCGCCAGCATCTGCTGCTCGCCGCCGGACAGATGCACAGCCATCTGACTGCGGCGCTCGCGGAGCCGCGGAAACATGTCAAACACGGTATCGAGCGTCCAGTCGGGCCGTCGGTTCGGCGTGCCGTTGGTCCGGCCTGATGCCGCGCTCCGTCGGGCCGCCACCATTAGATTTTCCCGCACCGTGAGGCTCTTGAAGACGCGACGGCCCTGCGGCACCAACGCGACACCGCGTGCCGCGATGTCCTCCGGGGCAAGGCCCGACACGGCCGCGCCGAACAACTCGACCACGCCAGTGCGCGGCGGCAACAGCCCGAACGTCACGTTCATGCACGTCGATTTGCCGGCACCGTTGCGGCCCAGCAAGCCAAGCAAATGGCCCTCGCCGAGCACAAACGACACCTTCTGCAGCACGTGGCTGTCCCCGTAGAAGGCGTTCACGTCGCAAAGGCGCAGTGCGTCATTCGCCAAGGTAGACCTCCCGGGTGCGCGGATCGGCCACCACCTCGGCGCGGGTGCCCTCGACTACTACCTCGCCGAAATGCAGAAGCGTGATGCGATCGGCGAGATCGAGGGCCACATCCATGTTGTGCTCAATCATAACGATCGTCACCTCGCGCGGAATCGCGGCGAGCGATTCGCGCACGCCGCGGCGCTCATCGATCGAGAGCCCGGCAAACGGCTCGTCCAGCAGCAGCACCCTGGGATTCTGTGCCATCGCCATGGCGATCTCGACTCGGCGGCGCTCGCCATAGGATGTCTCGGCAAGCGCCCGATCCGCGATGTGGTCCAGGCCAACACGGGCCAGCGCCTCGCGTGCCCGGCTTGCCAGATGGTGCTGTCGGTCGAGGCCAACCAGCGGATTCCAGCGCAGTCCGGACAAGCCGAGCAGCGCCAACTCGACGTTGCGCAAGATGGTATCGCGCGGAAACAACGTGATGATCTGGTAAGTGCGGGCCAGGCCAAGATGGGCGCGGCGCCGGCACGGCGTGCGGGTGATGTCCTGCCCGAACAGCGTGATCGTTCCAGCTTCCGGGGCGAGTTCGCCGGTAATCAGATTAAACAGCGTGGTTTTGCCGGCCCCGTTGGGGCCGATGATGAGCCGCCGCTCGCCGGACGCGACAGTGAGATCGACGCCGTTCGTGACGCGCAAACCACCAAACGATTTCGTCAATCCGGTAACAGCCAGAGCCGTCATGACGGCGCTCCGGGAAGAGATTTACGTGTGGCCCGGCGAGCAAGCCAGCGCCGCTGCGCAAATCCCCAAATCCGGACCGACCCTGGCACCAGTCCCTCCGGCATGAAGCTGATGATGGCGACGAAGATGATGCCAAGCACGAGATTCCAGCGCACCACGTATGCGCTCACCACGTATTTCGTGATGACCACGATGGTGGCGCCTGCGACCGGTCCGAGCAGCGTCGCGGTACCCCCGGAGATCACCATCAGTAGCACCTCAGCCGACGCTTGCAGCGCCGATACCTGGGGACTGATGAACTGCTTGTTGTAGAGGTAGAGAAGGCCCGCGATGCTGCACCAGAAGCCGGAAAACAGGAACGCCAGAAAGCGGATCAGCCAGACATTGTAGCCGAGCGCGGTCATGCGCCGTGCCTGATCGCGGGCGCCACGCAGACTTGCGCCGAACGGAGAGCGCTCGAACGCCGCCATGACGGCGAGTGCGACAAGGAAGACCACCAGGGTCGCATAGTAGAGCGACGGCGCGCTTGCGAGGCTGATGCCGAACGGTGACGGCCGCGTCGATATGCTGACGCCATTGTCGCCGTTGGTGAGGTCCGCCCAGCGATAGGCGATGCCCCACAGGATCTGGCCGAGCGCCAGCGTAATCATCAAAAAGCCGATCCCGGTCGAGCGCAACGACAACACCGCAAAAACCGCGGAGGCGAGCAGGGTCACCAGCACGGCGCCGGCTGCAGCGGCGCCGTGCCCGAAGCCGGCTTGCAGCATCAGACCTGCCGTGTAGCCGGAGACCGCGAACAGGCCTGCATGGCCGAGCGACACCAGGCCGCCATAGCCCACAAGCACGTTGAGCGCGAGCGCAAACACGGCGAACAGCAGGATTTGGCTCGCCACATCGACATAATAGGAATTGCCAACCCAGAACGGCACCGTCGCGAGGCCGAGCAGCATCCCGAAGCCGGCACTCGCCGCCGACCGGCCTTTCATGCCCCACCCCTGCCGAACAGCCCTTGCGGCCGCACCACCAGAACAATCAGCATTGGCAGGAACAGAATCACATAGGCGAGGTCCGGAAACCGCGCCTGTCCGAAATTGTAAAGAAACCCGATCAGGAAGCTGCCGACCAAAGCACCAAGCAAGCTGCCGGTGCCGCCTAGGATGACGACGATGAGGGCGAGCGGCAGCATGTCCGCATCAAGGCCCGGATAGACCGACAGGATCGGAGCCCCGACCACACCGGCAAACGCCGCGAGCGCGGCGCCGAGCGCAAACACCAGCGTGAATAGCCGCGACACCCTGATCCCGACCACGCGTGCGATTGGCGCATCGTCGACCCCCGCCCGGATCATGGCGCCGAGGCGCGTCCAATCGACCATCAACCACAACGCCACCGCCACGATGACCGCGATTACCACCACAGCAAGCCGGTACAGCGGAAAGATCATGCCGCCGGCGCGGACAACGCCGCGAAGCTCGGAGGGTGCCAAGGGCTGCCAGGGATCACCGGTCCAGATCATCAGGCAGAGATCGGAGACGACGAAAGAGAGACCAAGCGTGAGCAGCACCTGTGCGAGTTCCTGGCCAGCAAGGCGCCGCAGCAAAAGCCGCTCCACGCCGCCGCCGATGATCGCCATGGCAAGCGCGCTCGCCAGCGCCGCCACCCAGAAATTGGCCCCGACCGCGAGCAGCGTCACGCCGAAATAGGCCCCCAGCATGAAAAACGAGCCATGCATCAGGTTAGGGATGCGCATCAGCCCGAAGATCAGGGAGAAGCCGGCTGAAAGCAGGAACAGCAGGCCCCCGAAGGCGATGCTGTTCACCGCCAGGGTAAGCCAGAGAGTCATTCGTGATCGCTTTTAGCTGAGAGGGCGCGTAGGAAATTCCCACCTCATCCTGAGGAGCGCGCTCTCGCGCGCGTCTCGAAGGATGGCATCAGGCGGGGCGTAGCAAGTGGCCATCCTTCGAGACGCCGTGCTGCGCTCGGTTCCTCAGGATGAGGCCGCAAGTATTTCACAACCTCTGTCCAGAATCCAATGGCACCGGATCACTCCAAATACCGAGCCGGCGGATAGTCGCGCGCATACACCGGATTGGCGAGAAAAGCCTTCTCGTCGTAGGTCCAGAACTGGCTGACGTTCGGGTATCGCTTGATGACGGTATTCACCAGCTGGCCCCTCTTGCGCTCGCATCGGCGAATGAACACGTCCCCGACGACGTTGCCGAGGTGGTCGAACTTCACCGGCCCGCGCGGCGTGTCGGTGAGCGACACCTGATGCAACGTCTCGGCGAATGCCTTGCGGTCGCCGGATTTGCCGCCAAGCTTCTCGATTGCGGCCTCGACGCACTGGCCCGCAATGTACATGCCGGCGGCGTAGCCGCCGGGTAGTACCTTGTAGTCTCGCTCCAAGGCGGCCACTAGACGCTTGTTGCTCGGCGAATCGAAGTCCGCCGAATACCAATGCGACGAAACAACGCCAAGGGCCTCATCTCCGAGGCTGCGCAACAACGCATCATCCATGGCGGTCCATCCGCCCAGAAGCGGGATTTTCCCGGCGAGACCGAGATCCGCGTAGGAGCGCATGAACTTCACCGGGTTCGAGCCGGCAAAGCCGTTGAAGACGCAATCCACGTTGCCAATCTGCGCGATATAAGGCGCGTAGTCCGGAGTGACCAAGGGCGGCCACAGCTTCTTCACGACCTTGCCGCCGCCGTCCTCGAAGACGCGCTGGAATCCGGACATCTGCTCGTATCCGAACGCGAAATCCTCCGAGATCGTTGCGGCGCGTTTGTATTTCAGCTCTTTAACCGCGTAGTCGGCGATCACATGGCAACACTGCGCCGAAGTCGCGGATGGCCGAATGACGTAGGGATTGGCCTTGCGCTGGGTCACGTCTTCGGCCGCCGCAAGACTGATCAGAGGCGTTTCCTTTTCGCGAACATAGTCGGTGATTGCGAGCAGTTCGAAGGCGGCCAGCGGACCGAGGATGACATTGATCTTGTCACGCTCGATGAGTTCCTGTGCCTTCGTCTTGGCGCCTGCCGGATTGCCGCCGGTGTCGGCCGATATGAACTCAATCTTGTGACCTGCCAGCGCGTTGCGCTTCTCCTTCAGGAAGGCCGCTATCCCCTGCTCCATCTGGATGCCGCCCTGGGCAAGGGGACCGGTCTTCACCGTCAAGAGCCCGATCCGGAATGGCGCCGCCTGTGCGATGGCTGGCGCAAAGCCGAACGACGCTGTTGCGGCAGCAGCGCCGGCAGCAAATGTGCGGCGGCTGAGCTTACGAGCCATGGAGACCTCCCCTTGTCGGTTAGATATTTAGCCGCGTCGCGTCGCAGCGACAATGCATCAGATCATCGACATCGGGTTTGCGGATGTAAAGGCTGGTTTTGCCGCAAGCGCCGATCCCGCGAATGCTTACCAAGCAAATTACGACATTTTGCTGTCAGCGCGGTAGGTGGCAAAACCGCCCGTCGCGGCCTATCACCGATGCAGGGTTGATGGCGATTTTGCCCATGCTGTCCTCACTTCCGATTGCGGACCGCGTGGGCAACGCGCCGGCACATCCTTGCGTGCCTTATAAAGCGTGCCTAATAAAGCCCGAGTAGGCGGTTGCCCACCCTACAATCGCGCGGTCTTCGATTTAAGATCGGAGGTCGCGCACCACCACGCCCCAGCGCGCGATCTCTGTCTTGAAGAGCGTGGTCAGGTCGTCCGGCGTCATCGATTTGAACTCGATCGCATCCTGGGCAAAGCGCAGGCGCACCTCGGGGCGTTCCATGATCCGATAGACCTCGTGGTTGAGCCGCGCCACGATCTCGGTCGGCATGTGAGCGGGGCCAGACAGCGCAAACCAGGTGCTGGCCACAATGTCGAAGCCCTGCTCGCTGAATGTCGGCACATCGGGAAAGTCCGGCTGCCGCGTTGCCGTGGAAATCGCGATCGCGCGCAGGGCGCCAGCCTGCACCTGCCCGATCACCGAACTCCAGGCATAGGAAGCGAGCGGCACATGCCCGGCGATGATGTCGGGAAGCGCCGCCGTGTTGTAGGGGATGTGGCTCATCCGCACCCCCGCTTGCTGCATGACGACTTCAGCGACGAGGTGCCCGAGCGTGCCGATACCGGAAGACGCATAGCCCGAGAAGATCCCTGACCGGGCCTTAACGAACACGTCCTTCACGCTCTGCAGGTCGCTTGCCGGCGTCACCACCCAGCCGATCGGCGGTCCGCCGAGGTACGCGATGTGGGTGAAATCGCGCAGTGAATCGAAGCCAGGATTGGAGTTCAGCGCGGGCGCGATCGCCTGGGATGCAAGTGAGGAGATCAGGAGCGTATAGCCGTCCGGCTCGGCTCGCGCCACCTGCGCGGAACCGATGATGCCGCCGCCGCCGCCTCGGTTCTCGACCACGACGGGTTGCTTGATTTCCGCCGGCAGATATTCGGCCAGAACGCGGGCGAATTTATCCGCAGCGCCGGCGGGCCCGAATGGTGCCACGATATGAATGGGCCTCGTCGGCCAGTCCGCACCGTGCACCGGAAAGGCCACCAGGAGGGCCAGCGCCGCAATAATTGGCGCGGCATGTCGAAGCCTGACCTGTACGCGCAGAATCATGCTCCCTCCAGTTTCTTGGTGTCGGCACGCAATTTTCCTCATAGCAGGTTACTTCATTTGCGCCCATGGGATGGCTATGTTTCGCGGCCCCGGGGATTCTCCCGGTGTCCGAACCAGAACCGATGGAGACGATCTTGCCCGCCATGTCCGGAAAGCGTGCCTTCCTCGAACTCCTCAAGCAGGAAGGTGTCGAGATCGTGTTCGGCAATCCCGGCACGACCGAACTGCCGCTGATGGACGCGTTCGCGGTCGAGCACGACATCAAGTACGTCCTCGGCCTGCAAGAGGCGGCCCTGATGTCGATGGCGGATGGCTATGCCCAGGCTTCCGGCAAACTCGCGGTGCTGAATTTTCACGTCGCGCCGGGCCTCGGTAACGCCATGGGGATGCTCTACGACGCCCAGAAGGCAGCATCACCGATCCTTCTCACGGCCGGCCAGCAGGACATGGACTATCTCGCCACCGAGCCGATCCTGTCGGCGGATTTGCCGACGCTGGCGCGCCCGTTCGTCAAGTGGGCCGCCGAAGTGCATCGCCTGCCGGATCTCCCGCGCCTCGTGCACCGCGCCGCCAAGACCGCCCTGGCGCCGCCGACCGGACCCGTGTTCCTGGCGCTGCCCGGCGACATCCTCAAGGCGGAAGGCGAGCTTGACCTCATGGGGCCGACCCGTGTCGGCACGCGGCTGCGCGGCGACCTTTCGGAAATCGCCAAGGCGGCCGCAATCCTTGCGGAGGCGAAACGACCCGTCATCATGGCGGGCGATGCCGTGGCACAGAGCCATGCC
>Ga0209060_10004204_pt1 | contig 11420 bp, 13 predicted proteins | sample Coa_R1_8_FD_187155 | JGI IMG/M metagenome (GOLD analysis project Ga0209060, IMG submission 187155) | Surface soil microbial communities from Centralia Pennsylvania, which are recovering from an underground coalmine fire - Coalmine... | ecosystem: Environmental > Terrestrial > Soil >...
ACGGCCAAGCTGGCGCGGCCGCCCGCCCGTCAGAGCCCAGCGTCAGCGGCAGACCCAGACCTGCTGGTAGTCGAAGCCGCCCCAGTAGTTGCGGTAGGGCTGCTCCACCCAACCGCAGCGCTCATGGTAGTAGTACGGCTGGCTGTGGACGGCGGCGTCGGTCAGCGCTGCGCCGAGCACGAAACCGAACAGGCCGGCGGCCAGCGCGCCGCCGCGGTCGCCGCGGTCGCGGTCCCAATGGCCGTAGGGGGCCGCCGAGGCCGCGAGCGGCGCGGCGAGCACCGAGAGGCCGGCTGCGGCGGTCAACAGAAGCTTCTTCACGTTCAATCTCCTTGGCTGCGCCCCTGGCCCGAAGCCCCCGATTGGGCCGGGTCGGGCGCTGGGAGAGGTCTTGAGGGGATCTCAGCCTCGCCCCGTCGTCGGCCGCGAGATTGCAACGGCGCGGCTGAACGCAGACGGAGGCCGCCGTTGTCGCCGGTTCATCAGGCTTGAGCGTCGATGCACCCCGCGGCGGGTTCGCCGGGGAGGCCGCGCCGCCCCTCAGCCGTCGGTGATCGACGTGAGCTCGAGCAGCGCCAGCAGGGCGCCGACGAGCGTGCGGCTGGCGGCCGGTTTGCTGACGGTCGTGACATGCGGCCACTTCAGCCGCTCGGGATCCGAGGCGGCCTGGCCGCTGTAGAACAGGAAAGGCACGCCGCGTTGGCAGAGCGCGCGCGCAGCGCGGTCGGCGGAATGGCGGCCCAGCCGCAAGTCGAGCACGGCCGCATCCAGCGGCTCTGCGTTGGAAAGCTCGAGCGCTTCCTCGAGCGTGCTCGCCGGACCGACGACCTCCGCGCCCGCGGCCTCGAGGGCGTCCTGCACGTCCATTGCGATGACCAGTTCGTCCTCGGCGACGAGGATGCGCTTTCCGCCCAATGGCGCCGCCCCGCGCGCGGCGTGGGCGGCTCGGATCAGGCGGTCGTCTCGCTGTCTGGAGGGAGAGGGACCTCGATCTCGCATGTGACGCCGTCCTTCTCGAACGCGTGCCGGACGTTAGCGCCTGGCAAGCCATGGCGAATCAGCCGGCTGCCGAACCCTGAGGTCGGCTTCGGGCGGACCGGAGGTCCGTCGTGTTCTTGCCAAGTAACCTTGAGCAGCGTCTCCGGGTTCCCCTCGATCGTCGTCCAGCTCAGGTCGACGTGGCCCTTCTCGTTCGAAAAGGCCCCGTACTTGACGGCGTTGGTGGCCAACTCGTGCAGCACCAGCCCCAAGGGCGTTGCGACGCTGGCCGGCAGCGACAGCGGCCCGCCGGTCAGGCGCAGGCGCCCGGGGCGATCGACCACGTGCGGGGCGAGCTGGCCCTCGATCAGGCTCTGCAGATCGGCGCCCCGCCAGTCGGACGCGACGAGCAGATTTTGCGACTCCGCCAGCGCGGCCAGGCGGCCGTCGACGCGTTCGAGGAAGTCGTCGCGCGCGCCGGCCCGCCAGGTCTGGTGCACCACCCCCTGCACGACGGTCAGGATGTTCTTCACCCGATGCGTCAGCTCGTCGAGCAGCAGCCTCTGCCGCTCGTCGCGGGCGCGCAGCGCCTCCTCCATCCCTCGCCGTTCGGTGACGTCCAGGAAGGTGACGACCACGCCGTCGATCTTGTCGTCGACCGTGCGGTAGGGCCGGAAGCGGGCCAGGTACCAGCGGCCGGTGCGGCTGCCGACTTCCCTCTCGATCGGCGTCAGTTCCTTCAGCACCGTCTGCGCGTCGTCCGCCAGCGTGTCGTAGTCGAGCTGGTGGGCGAAGTCGGTGATCGGCCTTCCGATGTCGCCAGGCGTGATCGAGAACAGTTCCCCGAGCTTCGGCGTGAAGCGGTTGATCCGCAGGGCGGAGTCGAGGAACAGGGTCCCGAAGTCCATGGCCGCCATGAGGTTGTGCAGGTCGCTGTTGGCGCGCGAGACGCTGTCGAGCTTGAACTTCAGCTCGCTGTTGACGGTCTGCAGCTCCTCGTTGATCGACTGCAGCTCCTCCCTGCTGGTCTCCAGCTCCTCCGCGGTCGAGCGATACTCTTCGTTGATCGACTGCAGCTCTTCGTTCGCGGCCCGCAGCTCTTCATTGGCCGCCTCGGCCTCCTCACGCGTGGTCCTCAGCCGACTCTGGGCCAGCTCAAGGTCCTGCTTAAGCCGCTCGACCGTCCCGTCGGCGGCCGCGCTCGCGTCTGCGCCGCCGGCCACGCCCTCGTCTTCCAGAAAGAGCACGAGCGCCTCGCTGCGCTCGCGGCCGGCCTCGCCGAGCTCGACCGGCTTGACCTGCAGCAGCACCCGCCTGGCCGAGCCGTTGAAGCGCACGTCGATCGGCCCGGTGAGCACCGTCTCCCCACGGCCGAAGGCGCGGTTCAGCGCGCCGCGCAGGTCGAAGCGCAGCTCCTGGCGCACCAGCTCGGTGATGTCGCTTGCAAGCGGGCCGCCCGGCGGTTGCAGATATCGCCCAGCGGTCTCCGACAGGTGCAGCACGCGGTGGGCGCTGTCGACCAGCACGCTCGGGGGCGCCAGCCGCTCGAGCGACTCCCGGTGCGCCGTCGGAGCGCCTCGCGTGGTCGCCTGGGCGGCGGACGCCATGACGGCCTGGTCGCCGGGCCAAAACCCGGCCAGTCGGGGGACGACGGGAGGTCCGTCATGCGCGCGTCCCGTCGACTGATAGATGCGCGCGTCCCGGTCGATCAGCCGGAAGATGGAGTCGCGCGTTTCGGCCGTTTCCGACGAGCCCAGGAACAGGTAGCCGTGATCCTCGAGCCCGTAGTGGAGCGTCGCCAACACCTGCTGTTGCAGCTCGCGGTCGAGATAGATCAGCAGGTTGCGACAGGAGATCAGGTCCAGCCTGGAGAACGGCGGGTCCTTCAGCAGGCTGTGGTTGGTGAACAGCACGGTGTCGCGCAGCTCGCGCTTGATCCGGTAGAACGCCTCTTCGCGATTGAAGAAGCGGCGCAGCCTCGCCTCCCCGACATCGGCCTCGATCGCCGCCGGATAGCGCCCGTCGCGCGCCGTCGCGAGCGCGCGTGCGTCCATATCGGAGCCGAAGACCTGGATTTCGGGCCGGATGTCGTGACGAGCCGCCTCCTCGAGCAGGAGCATGGTGAGCGAGTAGGCCTCCTCGCCGGTGGCGCAGCCCGGAACCCATACGCGGATGGCGTCGTCGGGGAGCTTGGCCTTGAACAGCTCGGGGATGACGAGCTTGGCGAGCGTGTCGAACGCTTTGGGGTCGCGGAAGAAGGTCGTGACCGAAATCAGCAGGTCGCCGAGCAGCGCCTGGGCCTCGTCCGAGGTCTCACGCAGGAACTTGGCGTAGTCTTCGAGCGTCTCCCGCCGCGCCACCTGCATGCGGCGAATGAGCCGCCGCAGAATCGTCGAGCGCTTGTAGTTGGTGAAGTCGTGGCCGGTGCGCGCCCGCACGTAGCTCAGGATGTGGCGCAGCGCTTCGTCCTGGGCGCTCCCCGCCTCCGCGCTCGTCACGTGCGCCTTGACCTTGATCAGCTCGACCAGCTGCGCCGCCAGCGCCCGGATCGGCAGCACGAAGTCGGCGACGCCCGTCGCGATGGCGCTGCGCGGCATCGAGGCGTACTCGGCCTGTTCCGGATCCTGCACCAGGATGATGCCGCCGGCCTCCTTGACCGCCTTGACCCCCAGCGAGCCGTCGGCCCCGGCCCCGGTCATGACGACGGCGAAGCCGTCGCCGTGCTGCTCGGCGAGCGAGCGGAAGAAGTCGTCGATCGGCGAGCGCCGCCCGTGCGGCGCGTCGAACGGCTCGGCCCAGATCTCGTCCTCTGATATGCGCAGCCGGCGATCGGGCGGGATGACGTAGACGCAGTTCGGCTTCAGAGCGGAAGGCCGTGTGACCTGAACGACGGGCATGTGCGCGCGCGTGGCCAGAATCTGCGGCAGCTCGCTGTGCGCCTCAGGATCCAGATGCACGATGACGACGTAGGCCGCGCCGGCGTCCGGCGGCAGCGCCTCGAACAAGGTCCGCAGTGCAAGCACGCCGCCCGCTGACGCCCCGATTCCCACCACCGGGGTGGCTGTAGACGCTGCCGATACCGCTTCCGCTCGCCCTGCCGCCCGCGCCTTGCGCGCCATTTCCTCAAGCCTCGCGATCGGCCAACGACGCGCCCGCGCGCGCCCCGGGGCCGCGGCATTGTCCGCCGGATGACCGGGAACGCAAGCTGTGGGCACTTGCCGCCACCACCCAAGTCCAAGGAGGGCGTCCCGCTAGTCCCCCATAAGCTTGAGGGTGCGGTGGATGGCCAGGAGCATGTCGCGCGCCTCCGCAATGCCCTCCCTGATCTGGGCGCTGATCAGCGCCCGCTGGCGCAGCTCCTCGCGCAGCTTTGCGCGCAGGTCGCCGAGATCGACCCACGGCCTGGAAGGCAGGTTGATCGCCTCCCGAAACGGCAGGTCGATGACCGGGCCCAGCCTCTCGTCGCAAATCTCGAACGCCAGGCCGGTCGGATCCTCGCCGCGCCCGACCATCTCGGCGCTGATCTCCAGCGCGGCGCGGCTCGCCTCGAGGTAGGCATCGTCCGCGGTTTCGAATTCGCAGCCGACCCCGTCGTCGCTGCGCTCCCTGGGGCCACGGAGGTGGAAGAAGTAGCGGGTCAGAGGCCGCCTCCAAGATAGGTCGGGTCGAAATCGGCCGTGGCCACGAGCTTGGCCCGATCGCGGATCGCCAGGCGTCCGCGCGCCAGGTCGATCAGCCCTTCGGCCCGCAACTGTTGCAGAACCCGGTTCACGTGCACCGCCGAAAGGCCGAGCAGATCGGCGAGCTCGACCTGGGTGAGGGGGAAGTCGACGACTTCCTTCAGCCCGTCGCCGTGGCTGAAGCGGGCGGCGATCTCGCAGATGAGGTGCGCCGTGCGCGCCAGCGCCTGCCGGCGGCCCAGCCCCAACAGCCATTCCTGCACGAGTGCGCGCTCGCGGGCCATCGCGCGCCAGAGCGACCAGCCGATCTCCGGATGCGCATCGATGGCGTCGGAAAAGGCGGCGTGCTCGATCTGCGCCACCCGCAACGGCGTGATGGCCCCGACCGCGGCGCTGGCGCGGCCGAGCAGGAACGCATCGATGTCGAGCATGTCGCCTGGCACGAAGAGCGCCAGGGTCTGCTGACCCGCGCGGGCCAGGCCGCGGTAACACTTCGCCACCCCCTGGCAGAGGATTGTGACGTTGGCGGTGCGCTCGCCCTCCGCGAGCAGCTGGCGGCCGCGCGGCACGGACGTGAGCCCCTTCACGCCGGCGGCCAGGCGGGCGAGGGCGGCCGGCGACGTCGCGAAGCGGCGCAGCGCCGCTTCGACCAGCGCCTCATCGTCCGCCCGGATCTTGAGGCCGTCGGCCATGCCGTCACCTTGGAACCGCCGCAAATGATGCGCTTACCCCGCGGTAGCCACAAGCTGTGTCGGGGGGTTCGGGATGCGAGGCGCCGGACCCTCGGACCTTGGGGGGACAGATCGGCGGCGTTCACGGCCGCGACCTCTGCTCGACGAGCTTGGCCAGTTCGCGCCAGCTCCGCGCGATCCGACGCCACTGTTCCTGGATGTGCGGCGTCGCGGCCTCGCGGGCGCGCGCCTCGGCGAGCTCGGCCTCCTTCAGGTAGCGGGCGACGGCGGGGTCCATCTCGCCATAGAACGGCCATGGTCCCGGCCACGCTTCTTAACAGATGTTGGGCTGGGCCCGACAACGTTGCCAGTGAGCCCGTATCGACGCTAGACAGGCCCCATCGAGGGGGCGCTCGAGGGGAAGCCGGGAGCGCTCGATGCCGGACATTCAATCGGTCGCTCCGGACTTTCGGGCTGTCTTCGAATCCACCCCGCGGCCGATGCTGCTGCTCGCCGCCGATCCGCCGCGCTACACGATCCTGGCGGTCAACAAGGCCCATGCGCAGGCGTTCAACACGACCCCCGCCTCCCTCATCGGCCGTGGGGTGCTCGAGGTCTTCGGCAGCCACCCGCCCCCGCAGGTCCAGGCGTTCATGGATGCGATCCGCACGTCCATGGAGCGCGTGCTGGAGACCGGCCGCGCGCATCAGATGCAGACCCGCCCTTATCCGGTGCGCACCGCGGAGGGGAAAACCGAGGAGCGCTTCTGGTCGGCAGTCAACGCGCCCGTTCGCGACGCCAGCGGCCGCATCATCCACATCGTCGACGCCGTCCAGGACGTGACCGGCGAGGTGCTCGAACGCCGCAGCGAAGACGCGCGCAAGCTCTTGATGCGCGAGGTCGACCACCGGGCGCGCAATACGCTGACGGTCGTTCAGTCGCTGCTGCGCCTGGCGCATGCGGAGTCGATCGATGCGTTCCGGGGCGTGCTCGAGGGGCGCATCATGGCGCTCGCCCGCGCCCAGACAGTGCTGGCCAATCTGCGCTGGGAGGGCGGCTCCCTTGCGGAGCTGATCGAGGGCGAGCTCTCGATGATCGAGCCTAGCCGGTTACGCATCGAGGGCCCGACCGTCATGCTGCCGGCCGCTTTCGTGCAGCCGATGAGCATGCTGGTGCACGAACTCGCCACCAACGCGCTGAAGCACGGCGCTCTGTCGGGCTGCGGCGGCCGCCTTGCCGTCGAATGGAACGTCGCGCCGGAGGCGGACTTGACGCTGACCTGGGCCGAGGAGTGCGGCTCGGCGGTCTCGCCGCCCACGCGCGAGGGCTTCGGCTACCAGCTCATCGGCCAGCTGGCCCAGCAGATGTCCTGTCGGATCGAACGGGCTTGGAGCCCGAGCGGCCTCACCGCCCAGCTCAAGGTCAGCCTGCCCCCGGCAGGCGTCGCGGAGTAGGGCGGCGTGCTGGACTGCCTCGGCCTGCAATGGGGCCGCCGAATGGGGGCGGGAGCCGAGCGAACGGCCGCGAGGCTCGCCTGATGCGCGCGTTACTGGTCGAAGACGAAGTCCTGATCGCCTTGCTCATCGAGGACATGCTGCGCGAGCTCGGCCACGAGGTGGTCGTCACGGCGACAGGCCTTGCCGAGGCGATCGACTACGCCGGGCGGATTGCTGTGGATTTCGCCGTGCTGGACGTCAACCTGCACGGACAGAACAGCGCCCCGGTGGCCGAGCGGCTCAAGGCGCGCGGGATCCCGTTCGTATTTGCGACCGGATACGGCCGGGACGGAATCGAGCCCGCCTTCCGCGACCGCATGGTGCTGACCAAGCCGTTCGCGCGCCTGGATCTCGCCGCCGCGATCGAGCGCCAGTTCCAGTAGCGCCATCCGCCGGACCAGCCGGCGCGGGCGCTGGCGGCGCCTTGCGGGACCGCGCGCGTGCAATGCGGCCGAATCCGGCGTCGGAGCGCACGCTGCGGCGGCGCTGCGGCCGCGCCGGCTTGTAGTCGGTGCGAAAGGGAATAGGTATCGGCGCATCGAATAATCGCCGCGGTTCGCCTGCTCAGCCTCGCTTGGTCCTGCAAGACCCTGTTCGGCCCGGCCTTCGTTCCACTCCGACCATTTGATCAGCCAGGCGACCGCCTGGCCCGGAACGGACTCTTTCCGAGAGGCACGGCATGATCAATGGGGTCGGCGCTGCGGTCGCGCACACGTCTCGTGACAGGGCGGAGGCGCAGGCCTCGACCATCCATCCCACCGCCATCGTCGCGCGCGGCGCGGTTGTCGGCGTCGGGTCGCGCATCGGCGCCTACGCGGTGATTGGCGCTGACGTGGTGCTCGGCGATCGGTGCATCGTGGGGCCGCATGCGGTGATCGAGGGGCGCACGACGATCGGCGCCGGCAACCGGTTCATGCAGTTCTGTTCCATCGGCGCCGGACCGCAGGAAGACGCCTGGGACGGGGCGCCGGGCCGGCTCCAGATCGGCGAACGCAATGTCTTTCGCGAGCATGTGACCGTCCACGCCGGCGGGAACGCGCCCACCCGCATCGGCTCCCACAACCACCTGATGGTCGGGGTCCACGTCGCGCACGACTGCCTGGTCGGCGACCATGTTCACTTCGCGAACGGCGCCACGCTCGGGGGGCGTTGCGAAGTCCGCGACTTTGCTTGGATCGCCGGCCACTGCGCGGTCCACCAGCGCACCCGCGTCGGGCAATATGCGTTCGTCGCGGCCGGCTCGATCGTCACCCAGGATGTTCCGCCATTCTGTCTGGTGCAGGGCGACCGCGCCCGGCTGGTTTCGCTGCACGCCAAGGGCCTGAGCGCCGCCGGGCTTCTCGGCGACGAGGTCGCCGCCCTCAGACGGGTCTACCGCACGCTCTTCATGAGCGTTGGCTGCTGGGCTGACCGCATGGCGGCGGCGCGTTGTGTTTCGGAAGGCAGCGAGCCGGTCGAGGCGCTGCTGGCGTTCTGGGAAGACACCGAGCGCGGCGTGATATCGCGAACCCGAAGGACAAGGCTCACCGCGCCGCTTGCGGTCGCGTAGGGGGCGCCGGGGTCAGGTCGCCTCCGTTCCGGCGAGGGACCCGGCCTGGCGCTAACGGCCACCGTTCATGTGGGCGCGTCGGCGCCGGCGGCCAGCAGCGCGGCGGCGTCCGAGGGGTGGCGGGCGTCGAACTCGGCGGCGCCGCGGCCGAGCGAGGCGAACTCGATCTCGATCTCGCGCCCGTCGCGCAGGCGAAGGCTGGCGCCGCCCGGCCGCGCGCCGGCGTCGCGACCGGCGAGCGCCGAAAGATCGCCCTGAACCCGCCCGCTGACCGTGTGCGTCGCCCCGCGTGCGAAGATGTCCAACTCGTAGGTGACGCGGATCTCGCCGCCCGGCCAGTGCAACGCGCCCTTGCCGCGCAGAGCGCGCAGCAGCTTCAGCGGCACGCTGCGCACGCCGCGCCAGGCTGGCTTCTGCAACGATCGCGCGTCCGAATACGGTCCGGCGCCCGCCGGGCCGGGGTCTCGGTCACTCATGCAGTGTTCCTTTCGGAGCGGTGGCGAAGACGCGCGGCGCGCGGCGGTTCGCACCTCGTCCGGCCGGGGCCGGCTTTCCGTTCGGCGCAAACCTATCACGTCCCGGGGGGCGCCGGCGCTGCATTCGTTCGCGGAGCATGGCCGGCCCGGCGGGCGCGGGATCCGCCGCCGGCGGCCGGGCATGGCGCTGGAGGCGGGAGTGCGCCTATCCTCCCGGGCATGGAAAACGCTCAGATCCTGCAGCGCTGGCGCGACCTGCGCGCCATGCTGATCGACCAACTGGACATGTTTGAGAGCGGCGCGCTCGTCCTGCGCGCGAATGGCGTCGACATATCGGCCGGCGCCGTCGCCAAGCTGAAGCGCAGCATTCTGGACTTCGACGCTCTGATCGCGGCGGGCGAGTGATTCCTCAAAGGGCCGTGGCGCGCCTCCGGCATCGCGGGCGCGTGGGCGGTCGCGGACCCTCTTTGGGGCTTAGTCGCTGTTCTCGTTGGCGGCCTTCTGGCCGAGGCGCTCCAGCAGCCGGCTGCCCTCGACCGTGATGCTCCAGCCCTGGCGGTTTCGCCGAGCCAGGCCCAGGGAGGTCAGCCGCTGGGCGTCTGCGATATTGATGAACGGGGTGAGCTCGCCGCCGCGCTTTGCGGCCAGGTTGCGCAGGGCGCTGAGCTCAGGCGAGGTCAGCTCGGGCATGCGACAGTCCCGCGGCGGGTGAGCGGCCGCTCAATGCTTGCCCGAAAACGCCGCAACGATCAGACCGCCTTCGGTCCGGCAGGGGCCGACGCACCGCTGCTGCGCGGCTCGATCGTACCGATGCGCATGACTTGTCTCCTTCCGGACGCGAGTTTTCGCGCCCCAAGCCGGACGGCCAGATCAAATTTTCGGAGAGGGCCAAGCGATGGTCCGAGGCCGAAAAACGAACGTTCGACAAGCCTGAACGATATTTGACGGTCAAAACGCTGGGCCAATTCGTGGTCAAACGCAAGCTCTGCTGACGAAATACTTCGGCGATCCGTTCAATATCGTGTTAGGAAACGCCATGCCCATCGAGACGCAAGATCACCGCGTGCGCCATGCCCTGGGCTCCGGCGCGCCTCGCCTCCTCGGCGTGCGATGAAGCGGCCGTCGGCGCCTCCGGCGGCATCGAGCGCCGCCGTTCGCTTCCGCCGCGAGATCGAGCGGGCGGAAGCCGGCGGCGTGTCGCGCGACGCCATGACGTTGCGTCTGACTTATGGTGATGCGGGCCAGCTGAGGCGCGATCGCACCCTGGCGGTGGAAGACATCAGCTTTTCCGGCGGCGTGATGCGCTACCTGGGCGTGGCGATCGCCCAGGGCGGCGTCGCCGAGAGCGAGCTCGCCTACCAGGACGAGCAGGCGCGAACGGACCGCGCCAGCTAGCCGCGCCCTGGCGACGTTCATGTCAGGCAGGCGGCGCACCTGCGATCGCGCGACCGGATACGGCGCGCCTGAATCGAAAGCGGCGTGCTCGGACAAACTTGGGGGTTGCCCGCCAGCCGCGATACGGACCTGATTCGCGGCGGACCCCATCTCGACGCCGCAACAGGCGAGGTTCGGGCTCGCCGCGAGCCAGACGCGCCGGTGAAGTAAATCGAGGAAAACCAAGGGCTTCCCGGGCGCCGGGGACGTCATCTCCGCGAACCTTGAGCGCGCTGGGCGACCCCCTATCCCGGACAATCGGGCTCGGATACGCTCGCCGCTTCTGTGGGACGCTGCTTCGACAACGAGTCTGGGACGCCCCCAGCCGCGCCTACGGACAGCCCTCCGTCAGCCGCCGGCTCGGCGGAGGGCTAGCGGCGTGGCCCCCCGGGTTCAGGGCGCCCGAACGGGCACGCCCCCAGCATTCTGCCAGGGGCGCGGGGATGGTGATCCCATGATGCTGAGGGCGTCCAGCATCCGATAACACTGTAATCCCTGCGGCGGACCCTGTGGAGTCGAGTCTCGCGGTGCGCGAAGCCGATCGCGATGCACGCAGCGAGCGGGCGGATTTCGGCGGGCGTACAAGCCACCCGAAGGAGAAGGCGGGTCCCGCGAAGCGAAGCGCAGCTGTGGGTTGCGGGGTTACGACGCCGCCGGCTAAACCCGCCGCCCCGAAGCGTGACCCTCCCGCGGCACGCCCGCCGCGGGAGGGTCGTCCGCCGGCGCCATGGGGGGCGTCGCTGGTCGGCCGAGACGAGCTCGGCCGGGCTTTCCCGGCTGCCGACGGAGTCGGATTTTGCGGCGACGAGGCGGCGGCTTTGGCGGTCGGCCGGGCCCTCGATCGCGAGAACGTGCACGGTACACCTATTTTGGTGTGCAGCACACCTATTTCAACAGCCGCCGAAGTGGGTGCGGCCGGACATACGGATTCCGCCCGGCGCGGTGGCCGCAGACCAAAACAAGAGCCGCTTCACCGACGGTCTTGCGACTGACGCGTCTACTCCGCCGCCACCGCGGGTGCGTCCTCGTCGTCGGGCATGAAGCCGTCCGTCTGGCGGCTCCAGAGACGCGCGTACAGCCCGCCGGCGGCGACAAGCAGCGCATGCGGGCCGTCCTCGACGATGCGGCCCTCGTCC
>Ga0209060_10004208_pt1 | contig 11411 bp, 6 predicted proteins | sample Coa_R1_8_FD_187155 | JGI IMG/M metagenome (GOLD analysis project Ga0209060, IMG submission 187155) | Surface soil microbial communities from Centralia Pennsylvania, which are recovering from an underground coalmine fire - Coalmine... | ecosystem: Environmental > Terrestrial > Soil > Unclassified...
CTTCTCGCTGGGCTCCTGCAACCATCCCTGGCTGGTAAACACGGCAATCGCAGCGAGCACGCAGAACATTGTCTGGCCAACCATCGCATGGGCCGTGGAAACAATAGGCGGCAGCAACTTCAAGACAGTCAGCCCGCCTAGGGCTCCCTGGAAGATCACGCCCGCGACCGCGCCCAGCGTAAGGCCGCGCATCCAGCGGCGCTGATCCACCCTCCAAGTCCAGATTGCCACAACGATGGTGAGCAATCCCAGGAGTTCCGCGATCATGCGGTGGCCGTGTTCATACCTAACCCCTCCGATCATGGGGGGCATCTTCAACAGCGATCCGAAGCTCGTAGGCCAGTCGGGTACCGACAGCCCGGCATTATTGCTGGTCACGAGTCCTCCAGCCAGCAAAAGCAGAAAAGCAAGAACTGCGACCAGGACGGTAAAACGATGGTGAGCTGCGTTGTACTTCAGAACTTCTCCTTGGGGTCAGGGCGCAGGGTGTGCTTGGCCCTGCAATCCATTTTAGCACCGCGATTTTGCTGGTGTGGACGCATCATCGGGGGTGGCGTGCATTGCCGCGTAGGTTTATCCAAAATTAAAACTACCGCGCGGCATTTTCATCAAAAAAAAATCTTAAGCGCACGCAAAGAAAATGCATTTCCAAAGGACAAGGCAAAGCTGATGACCCGACAGAAAGACCAGCCTTTATTGTTCGATGCGGGGGAGAGCTGCTCTCATTCATTTTTTCTCGCTGTTTTTTTCAGCGATGGACGCGATGGATGCGATGGATGCGATGGACGCGAAGATGTGAGGACTTGAGGATGTGAAGACGGGAAGATGAGACGCACGGCATGAATTGTGGATCGATTTATTGGCAGGCCCGTTCCATTTGGAAATACATATCGTCTGTGCCGGTCTCGACGAAACCGAGACGCTGATACAACCGAAAAGCGGCCGGATTGGCTTTGGCAACTTGTAGGCGGACAGGAACGCCTTGCTGATTCGACAGAGAAATCAATTCTCCGACGAATCGCGTGCCAATGCCAAGGTTGCGATGCTCGGCCAGCAATGCAATGTCGACTAGGGTATTTGCCGCTTGTTGATGCAGCACCAGGATCCGGCCAATCGGTTCTCCATCCAGCAGAATCAGTTGATGATCGGCGCGCTCGTAGGCTTCTTCGTACCAGCGTTGGCGGGCGTTGAATTGCATCCGAAGAAACATCTCCTGCTGCTCATGGCTCCATCCCCAGCCCGAAATTTCATGGAGTCGCGTTGATGCGTAAAGCTTGAACAGAAACTCGAGATCGCCGGGCGCGTAGGGGCGGTGTGTGATGGGCATGTCGGTTTATAGCATTTCTGACCGCGCGGATCGTAGTGAAAATAGCGAGGAAACGAGAAAAGTCGAATCGACAGGAGAGCTTACGCGGTTCCCCCGCTGCCCTTGGCTTGCGGATGGCCGTTGTTATGCAGGCCCTCCCACATCTCAACCACGCGTCCTTGCAACTCATCGGTAAGTTGTTTGTAGACCTCGTCAGACTTGGAATGATCGAACGATTCCGGAGGAAAAATCGGATCTCCAAATTGCACGTGCAGTTTGGAAAGCCGGGGCAGCTTGCGGTGACGGGGCCATGCGTCATAGAAACCCTCGATGGCAACCGGATAAATAGGCACTCGCAGATGAGTCGCCAGAATGGCCGCGCCCTTCTTGAAGCGTTTCGGAAAGCCGTCGATCGACCGTTCACCCTCCGGATAGATCATCAGGATTTTTCCGTGCTTCAGCCCAAACGCTCCGGCTTGCATTGCGCTTACCAGGTTAGAGTCAGGATCGACAGGGACTAGCTTGATGGATTTCGCCACTGCGGCCAGCGGTCCCTGGCCAAAGATCTCGCTGGTGCCGACAAAAAACATTTCTTTAAAGAGGCGCCAGGGCATCTGGCTCATCACCACCGGACCATCGAAAAAGCTCTGGTGATTGGGGCTCAGGATGAAGGGACCATTGCGCGGCAGCTTCTCTTCGCCGCTTACGCGCAGCCCATAGAATATCCGGCTCATCAAAGAGACGAGCATGCCGACCATGTACCAGAAGAACGCCTGCAACCGAGGCCGCCTGATCACCGCTTGTGCTTGCGGATCGTCAGGTTCCACTCCAAAAATTGCTTCCCATCCAAAGGGTGAGCCCGGTGTGCTTGCACCGCCAGCGCCGGCTCCTACCTTCAGAATCGCGTCGACGAGTTCCTTGACCGTATAGACTTCGGCGATCGTTTTCTCGTCCGCCTTGGCTCCCATCTCCCGCTCCAGCGCAAGCACCAGTTCAACGCGCTCCATGGAGTCGAAGCCCAGGTCCAGTTCGAGATTGCTCGCAGGCAGGGCGGGCTTGCCGTTCTTACTGGCTCGTTGGATGATGGCAACGGCCCGCTGGACTTGAGGATCCGCAAGCCAGAGCGCTTCTTCCGCGCTAGGTTCATCCACTGTTGAAGCCGCCCCGTTCTTGCCATCGCTGGCCAGGGCTCGCTGTTGAACCACGCGCCGTTGAATCTCAAACCGCTTCAGCTTCCTGGTGGTGGTGCGAGGCAAAGGATCTGGCCAGATATCGAAGCTAAGGATTCGTTTTGTGCTGGGAAGCTCGGTGGAAAGGTTCTCTACGTCGAATTTGATGACCTCACGCACATTCACGATCTTCCGCTCGCGCAACACATCGAAGTTGGGAACGATCACCGCATGGAGCCGTTCGGAAACCGGCTCGCCGGGGCGGTTCGTCAGTCCCATAACGCAAATTTCCCGAATGAGCGGAGATTGCAGGTAATGTGTCTCGATCTCCTCGGGGTAAATGTTCTTGCCCGAGCTGAGTACGATGATCTCCTTCTTTCTGCCAGTGATGAACAGGTTGCCCTGTGTATCCAGGTATCCCAAATCGCCGGTGTAAAGCCATCCCTCGCGGATGACTTCGGCCGTTGCATCGGGACGGTTGTAGTAACCCTTCATCACGATGCCGCCCTTCAGTGCCACCTCTCCTACAGGATATTGCAGGTTTTCCGCCGGCTGCGGATCGATAATTCGTACTTCCACGCCGCCTAGCGGCTGCCCCACGGAGCCGAGAATGTTATTCCCTGGCGGTGTGCACACAGACCCGCCGCTGGCTTCGGTAAGACCGTAGGCCTGAAGGACATTGAATCCGAGAATGTGAAGATCGTGCCCGATGCGGGCGTCGAAAGCCGAGCCGCCTGTAATCAGGTAACGCATTTTCTTGCCGAGCACGGCGTGGATCTTGCCAAAGAAGATGCGGCCGGCATTGATTCCAAGCTTGCGGCTCATGGCCGAAATTCCCATCAGCGAGCGGAAGGCAAGGCGCGCTGCCCAGGAGCGTTTTTTGACCTCCTGGAATACCCGTTCATGAATAAGGTAGAAGAACTGGGGCACGCAGCAGAACAGCGTGATGCCTCGTTCGCTTAGGGCCCGTAGCAACTCGCTCGTATTCATCGAGTCGAGATAGACGATCCGAGCGCCCTTGGCAAACGGCAGAATCAGGTTTGCCATCTGGGCCAGGGCGTGAAATAGCGGCAGTACCGCCAGCACCGCGTCGGTCGGGCCAACCGAGATGATTTCAAATACGCCATCGGCCTCGGCGAGAAGGTTCTTGTGAGTGAGCATCACGCCCTTCGGATCACTGGTGGTGCCGGACGTATACATGATGACGGCGAGCTCTTCGTTGTCGATGGCGGCGGGTGAATAGTTGCCGGGACCCGCCGAGAACATTCCCAGCAGGTTGGAATAACGTCCTTGCCCCGATCCATCGATCATCACAATGCGGACCAGGGTCTCCTCTACCGCCGTCTCTGCCACGGCAAGGTTGCGGGAGTCCGTGAACAGGACTGTACTTCCTGAGTCCCAGAGAAGCTTATTCACCTGATGATGGTTAAAGGAGGTATCCAATGGAACAGCTACTGCTCCAGCGGATATCACTCCCAGATAGGAAGCGACCCACAATGGTCCATTTGAGGCCAGGATGGCGCAGCGAATTCCTTCCGACATACCGGAGTCTTGTAGCCACCGGCCCACCGACTCGGCCATTCTCCGAAGATCACGATAGCTATAGCTCTCCAGATCGCCTGCGGAATGTTGTAGCTCGGCGGCGATATGATCGGGATACTTCTCGGCGGATTGGAGAAAACGGCTATAAAAACCGTGCATGGCAAAATTTTGGATGCAGGCTCAAGATGTCGTTTGGATAACCTCTGCGCAAGGGAGCTTCTGGGCCAATGGCGGAATCTTAATCCTGTAAATCCTCCCAGAACAAGACCTTGGAAGGTTCCGTCGTTTTTAGCCGTCGGTCGGAACGAGGTGCCGGGAGCATCCAATATGGTAGGCTAAGTCGTGACAGACTCTTATTGAGGATCTATCTTTGATCGGCAAATTAGCAGCCAAGATCTTTGGCACCAGCAATGAACGCGAGATCAAGCGGCTACTCCCGCTGGTCGGTAGCATTAATGCGCTCGAAGGCGAGATGCAGCAGCTCAGCGATGAGCAGCTTCGTGCCAAGACTAAAGAGTTTCAGGACCGCATTCGCGTGCGCCTAGAGGGAATCGAGGACGAAACCGAGCGTCTTGCGGCCCGCAAGGAAGTCTTGGATGAGATTTTGCCCGAGGCTTTTGCTGTAGCCCGCGAAGGCGGCAAGCGCGTCCTCAACATGCGCCATTTTGATGTGCAATTGATTGGCGGCATGGTTCTCCATCACGGAAAAATTTCCGAAATGAAGACCGGTGAGGGCAAGACTCTTGTGGCTACCCTTCCGGTCTACTTGAACGCGCTCAGCGGCGATGGCGTTCATGTGGTTACCGTCAACGATTACTTGGCTAAACGCGACTCCGAGTGGATGGGCAAGCTTTACCGCTTCCTTGGCTTAAGTGTAGGCGTCATCGTTCACGATCTTGACGATGAAGAGCGGCGTGAGGCTTACGCCGCCGATGTGACGTACGGCACCAATAACGAGTATGGTTTCGATTACCTCCGCGACAACATGAAGTTCAATCTGGCGGAGTGCGTTCAACGCGGACATAACTTCGCGATTGTCGACGAGGTTGATTCCATTCTGATCGACGAGGCTCGTACCCCGCTCATCATTAGCGGTTCGAGCGATGAATCCACCGACAAGTATGAGAGGGTGGATCGGATCATCCCTAATCTGGAAAAGGGCGAAGAGGTTGATACTCCTCCGGGCGAGCCCAAGATCTATACCGGTGATTTTGTGGTGGATGAGAAGCACCGCTCCACCACCATTACCGATGAAGGTTGGGAGAAGGTTGAACGGCTGCTCGGCATCGACAATATTGCCGATCAGGAGAACTGGGCGCTCAAGCACCATGTGGAGACCGCCGTTAAGGCGCACGCTCTGTACCGCAGGGACGTTGAGTACGTGGTTAAGGACGGCGAAGTCATCATTGTGGATGAATTTACGGGCCGCATGATGCCCGGCCGCCGATGGTCGGATGGTTTACATCAGGCAATTGAAGCCAAGGAGCGCGTCAAGATCGAGCGCGAAAACCAGACGCTGGCCACCATTACCTTCCAGAACTACTTCCGTATGTACAAGAAGTTGGGCGGAATGACCGGCACCGCCGAAACGGAAGCTCCGGAGTTCGATAAGATCTACAAACTCGAGGTCGTGGTAATTCCCACCAACCGGAAGATGCTCCGGGTTGAGAATCCCGACGTTGTCTATCGGACGGAGAAGGAAAAATACTTCGCTGTAGCCGACGAGATTCAGAAGATCAGCGTTGAGGGCCGTCCAATCTTGGCTGGAACCACCTCCATTGAGAAGTCGGAGCGGCTTTCCGATTTGCTCAAGAAGAAGGGCGTCAAGCACGTGGTGCTGAACGCCAAATACCATGAACGCGAGGCCGAAATCGTAGCGCAGGCCGGCCGTATCGGGGCTGTCACGATAGCAACCAACATGGCCGGGCGCGGTACCGATATCCTGTTGGGCGGCAATGCTGAATTTATGGCTCGCCAGGAGGCGGTCAAGAAGGGCATTGCTCACCAGTTGCGCACGGCGGGTGGAGAGGTCGTTCTCGATCAAGACAGCGCGGAAAATATCGTTTTTTATTACAACGGCACCGAGTTCCAGTGTCCTGCGGTTCAGTGGAACGAGATTTACTCCCGCTACAAAAAAGAGACGGACGTCGATCACGAGAAAGTCGTGGAGCTTGGCGGACTGCATATTCTAGGCACCGAGCGGCACGAGGCCCGGCGCATCGACAACCAGTTGCGCGGCCGTGCCGGACGCCAGGGTGATCCCGGCTCCTCTCGCTTCTTCCTTTCGTTGGAAGACGACCTGATGCGGATTTTTGCCCGAGCCTGGGTGTCCACCCTGCTGCAGCGACTGGGAATGGAAGAAGGTGTGCCGATCGAGTCGAGGCTCATTAGCAAGCGAATCGAAGGCGCGCAAAAGGCCGTGGAAGCCCAGCACTTCGAGTCCCGCAAGCACGTTCTGGAATATGACGATGTAATGAATAAGCAGCGGCAGGCCGTTTACAGTCTCCGCCGCCAGTTGCTTGAGGGCCTGGAACAGAAAGAATTGATTCTGGAAGACTATGTTGCGGGAATGATGGGCGAAGCGCTTGACCGCTCCGCGCCGCGCAACCAGCATCCCGATCAGTGGGATCTCGATGGACTGAACAAATACCTCTTTGATAATTTCACGCTCGATCTCAGCAAAGCGGGTATCGATCCCGTTCAGTTGAACCGCTCCGAGCTTGGAGATGCAACGTTCGAAAAGCTCAAAGAGTTGTATCAAGCCAAGGAGGCGCAGCTTGGCGCGGAAGGCATGCGCTATCACGAGCGCATGATCATGTTGAGTGTCCTCGATACGCAGTGGAAAGACCACCTGCTGAGCATGGATCACCTCAAAGAGGGCATCAACCTTCGTGGGTATGCCCAGCACGACCCTTTGGTGGAATACAAGCGCGAATCCTACGACATGTTTGAAGCCATGATGCAGCGCTTCCAGGAAGACACGGTGCGCTATCTGTTTCACATGCAGATTGTCGAGGCTCCCTCGGCAGCGTCAGCTGCCGCCGACAACGGCGATCAGCCGGTGGCTTTACCGCCGCGCCGTCGCGCGGCTACCTCGGTGGATGACATTGAGGCCCAGTTTGAGCGCCGCAAGAAAAGGGAACTGGAGCAGGCCCGGATGGCTGGGGCCACGAATGGCGCCAAGCCCCAGCAGGTTGTTCGCGATGCAGTAAAAGTCGGGCGCAACGATCCATGCCCATGCGGCTCAGGCAAAAAATACAAGAAGTGCCATGGATCCTAAAGCACTCAACTTCTAAGAAATCAAATAGCAGTGGGATGGCCGTCAGGCAATTTTGGGTGAGGATAGGACCTTGCCTTTGCAATTTTCTCCGCCGAAAGAGCAGTCAAGACTGGATGCCATCGGCCCGGTCGATCAGCTTTCGGGTGTGTTCCGGCGTCTGCTCGATCCTAAATCCTTCTCGCCGATGGGTGCACCCGGTCCCATAGATTGGCTGGCGAACCAGCAGGAGTCAGGGCAGACCTATCGCGAGTTCATTAGGTCTCATCCAAATTTCCCCGACGACAAACGCAAGGTGATCTACCTCCAGCCTCTGGATGATTTCTCCGGACATCCGTCCAAGTCCGAGTCCCATGTTTCCGATGCCTCAAAAGGTGCTGCTACCTCGAAAGACGGGCCGCCTCTTCCCAGGCTGAAGGAGTTCACCGAAGCCTTCTTCGCTCTGCCCGTCCGCGTCTTACCTGTTGTGCACCTGAAAGGAATTCAGAACCGGGTGAATCCATCCACAGGGAAGATTCAACTCCTCACGGGCGATATCCTGGGGGCATTAGTGAAGATGCTGCCTGCGGACGCCTATTGCATCCTTGGTATAACGCTTCGAGACCTCTATCCCGGCCCACAATGGAACTATGTCTTCGGCCAAGGAACGCTCAAGGAGCGTGTTGGCGTCTATAGCTTCGCCCGCTATGATCCGGATTTTTACGGTCAGACGGCTCCGAACCGAGCGTCGTTGATCTTGCGAAGAAGTTGTAAGGTGCTTGCCCACGAAACCGGACACATCATGGGGGTTCAGCACTGTATCTACTACCGTTGCATGATGAACGGTTCAAATCATCTCGATGAGTTTGACAACTGCCCAATGCACCTTTGCCCGGTGGATCTCCGGAAGCTGTACGTGAGCGTTGGCTTTGATCCTGTCGCGCGATACGCGCACCTGCGCGATTTTTACAAGGAGGTTGGTTTTACAGAAGACGCCAACTGGATCCAACAGCAGTTAAACCACCTTACCTGAGTTCATTCGCCTGCCTTGCAGCGCCGAACGACTCCTTGCTACGAACTAAGAATCGTAGGTCTTGCATCAACGGGATTTTTCCGCGCGGGCGTTGCAATAGGTTCGGTCACGGACGTTGCAGAGCCATGAGATCCCCGCAGCTTTAACATGGCTTTAATGTTTTTTTCATGTATCCACAACCTTCCAGGCCTAGTGTTGCTTTGAGTCTGTAAGCTCCCCCTAGGAGGGAACCGATGTCAAAACCTCTCGTTGACCACCACAAGAAAGCCGCAGAACACCATGAACACGCCGCTCGCCATCACCATCAAGCTGCGGAGCACCACGAATCTGGCAACCACGAAAAGGCGGGTCACCACGCGCATCTCGCCCACGGACACCAGCAGCACGCCAATCACCATGCTGAGGAAGCGGCAAAGGGGCATGTAGAGCACCACGGCAGCAAGTAAAGTTTGTGCGGCCCTAGCATCCGGAGTTTGAAAAGGATTTGCAGGGACATAAGAAGAAGGGCAGCAGACATGGTGGCCTGCTGCCCAAATTCTTTAAGTCAGTGAATGTTTTTTTGTTTACTCGTTGCCGCTATCGCTGCCGGAAGATGCCATCCCCTCGGCGGCGTGAAGCACTCGGAACGTGCTGCCACCGTTCGACCAGATGAGGACCATCACGTCCTGCCCATCCGGCACGCTGCTGAGGCTGCGCTTTACGTCCGCAGCATTTTCAACAGGTTTACGGTTGACCTCAAGAATCACATTGCCGCGAGACAACCCGGCATTGTCGGCTGGGCTTCCAGGCACTACGTTAGTGACGACAGCGCCGTGAACTTCCTTAGGAGCCTCCAGTTCTTCGCGGACATCCGAGGTAAGGTCGGCCAAGCTGATTCCCCAGCGCGGCTTTCCGTGCTCTTCACCGGCGTTCGATGCGATTTCTCCGGGACGCTTTCCCATCTCCACAAGGGTCACAGGCACCGCGATGTTCTTGCCATCGCGCACCACATCCAGGTTGATCTTGGTGCCGGGACGCTCCTGTCCCACCGAAACCTGTAGTTGTCCAGCGCCGCTGACCGCGTGACCGTTCAGCTTCGCGATCACGTCGCCCACCTTGAGTCCGGCCTTCGCGCCTGGAGAATCGGGCTGCACTTCAGTTACTACCGCGCCCTCCATATCGCTCATGTGGAAGAATTGTGCATTCTCCGGCGTCACGTCGGTAATGCCAATGCCCATGTATCCATGGCTGACCTTGCCATCGCGAATCAATGTCTGCACCGTGGGACGAGCCACCTGGGTAGGAATGGCAAACCCCATGCCATTGAACGTGCCGGTCTGCGAAATCAGGAAGGTGTTGATTCCCACAACTTCGCCGCGTGCGTTGACGAGCGGTCCACCGGAGTTGCCGGGGTTGATGGCTGCATCGGTCTGGATAAACTCACCGGGCTTACGCGAGTCATCCGTGAAAGGATTGGCGCGATTGAGACCGCTCACGATTCCGCGCGTCACGGTAAACCGGAACCCAAAGGGATTGCCAAAGGCTAGCACCGTTTGTCCTGGTTTTAAGACGGCCGAGTCTCCCCAAGGCGCGCTCGCAAAATTGGAGCCGTTGATTTTGATCACGGCAAGATCGGTGAGCGGATCGGCGCCAATCAGTTTTGCGGGAAGCACGCGGCGGTCGTTCATGGTTACGCGGATATCGACGGCATCCTGCACCACATGGTTGTTGGTGACAATGTAGCCATCGGGCGAGATGATGATCCCGCTTCCCAAGCCGTGCTCAACCTGTGGCTGCATGTTCTGGCCAAAGTTTCCTCCCCCGAAGTTCTTCCCGAAGAACTGCTCAAAGCCTTCCGGCAGTTGCATAGCCTTGGCCTTGGTCCGGGCCGTAACCGTTACGTTAACCACGGCCGGCGTAACGTGCGCTGCCAGTGTCTCCATCGCTTGATCGAGTGAGAGCAACGCGCCGACACTGTCATCACCGAGCGGCGCCGACGCGGGCGCGGCCACAGACGCCCTCACCGCCACGGGCTTTAGGAACTCGTAGCTTCCGAATGACGCTGCCATGCTGATCGCCAGCGTAGCCGCCATCACGCGACCTTTGGTCATTGATCTCCATTGCCTTGCAATTCCTTCTGCGACCCAGTTTTTCATTGGGGTACCTTCCCTTCTAAAGTTTTATAACTAATTAATTAGTTATTTGTGTTAAGTCTCTCTACCCTGCGTTCGTCGTTGTCGAACGCCAAAAACCTCTTACGTCGATTTTCTCGGGATTGTTTTTTGCGCAGCCCGAATTTCAGGATTGCTGCCTTCGGGATTGCCGCTCTTAGAACTGCTGCCGTCATTTGCGGGAATCACGATTCGGAGCTCCCACATCTGTACCTGCCAGTTTCCTGGAGTGTCGGTTCCTAGAGATACGGTTTCTTGAGTAACGGTGCGATGAATCAAGACTTGTTGCGCTGGCGCGCGAAAGAGCGCCGCCTGCGCCCCAGCTTGCCTATCTGCTCCCGGTACGCCGGCCTGGCTCATCGCTGGGCATCTCTCGGCCATGCACGTTTCTGCACCACGGATAGGCATGCTCACCACGGTCATGACCACTTGCTGGCTGAACGAGTAGGATTCGCCTTGCGCGTAGTCATTATTGCGCGCGACATATCCCACCCTCTGCGCATCAGCTGATTGGATCGCGGAACGCAGGGGAGCGGCCTTCTTCTCCCGCGGACTCATGCTACGGAGGCCAGTTTTTACAAACTGAAGCCGTTGAGTCTTGCTTGCCGGCGCTATCTGCCGCGGCAGCGTTGCGCTTGCCAACACCATCGCGGGTTGTGAAGCTCCAGAGCTGAACGGTTTTTCTTGGGCTCGCGGAGAGGTGGTTACCGCTCCAAGATTCGCCTCGAGACCTTGCTGAGCGGTCGTGGCGCGCCGGGTGTCACGCTTCGGTTGTAAGGGACGCTCAGAAACTGCCGAGTTTGTCGCAACCGTCGCCGGGGAAGTGTCGGCTACAACTTCGGTGCCACGTGCTAAATCTCTATTTTTTGCCGGTTGTGCCTGCAAAGCGCCTCGAGAAGGCTCGCGGAAGCTGACCAACTCCGGCGCGTGTGATGCCGATACAACGCAGAACGAA
>Ga0209060_10004210_pt1 | contig 11402 bp, 11 predicted proteins | sample Coa_R1_8_FD_187155 | JGI IMG/M metagenome (GOLD analysis project Ga0209060, IMG submission 187155) | Surface soil microbial communities from Centralia Pennsylvania, which are recovering from an underground coalmine fire - Coalmine... | ecosystem: Environmental > Terrestrial > Soil >...
CAATCGAATCGGAAATCTTCGTGGCAAACAGGCGGATTGCGCGTAGCGCGTCATCGTTGCCCGGAATTACATAATCCACTTCCGTCGGATCGCAGTTCGTATCCACCACCGCGACCACGGGAATACCCAGCTTGCGGGCTTCACGCACCGCAATCTGCTCTTTGTTTGAGTCAATGACGAAGATCGCGTCAGGCAGCCGGTTCATATTCTTGATGCCCGCGAGGTTCGCCTGAAGGTGCTTGCGCTCGCGCTCCAGTTTGATGACTTCTTTCTTCGGCAACAACTCGTAGCGGCCATCCGTGGCCATGTCATCGAGTTCCTTCAGCCGTTTCACCGACTTCTGCACCGTCACCCAATTGGTGAGCAATCCGCCCAACCAGCGCTGGTTGATGTAAAAACCTCCACAACGCGTGGCCTCTTCGGCGATGGCGTCTTGCGCCTGTCGCTTGGTTCCAACGAAGAGAATAATTTTGCCGTCAGCGGCCAGGTCCTGCACGAATTTCGACGCTTCCTTGAACATCTTCAGCGTCTTTTGCAGGTCAATGATGTAAATGCCGTTGCGCTCGCCAAAGATGTACTCCTTCATCTTGGGGTTCCAGCGCTTCGTTTGATGCCCGAAGTGAACACCCGCTTCGAGCAACTCCTTCATGGTGATGTTAGCCAATGAACCTCCTTATGTGGTCTGCATCCGGCGCTCACCCGTAGGCTGCCCCGGATTGCCATTCCCGTCCCGTGCCTCAGGCGCGGGAAGAATTTTTAAAACTTTACAACCTATCTCTTGCTGAACTGGAAGCGCTTACGTGCGCCCTTCTGTCCATACTTCTTACGCTCTTTGCCACGCGAATCGCGGCTGACCATGCCTTCGGTCTTGAGCTTCTTGCGCAATTCGCCGTTGAATACCATGAGTGCGCGGGCAATGCCCAGCTTCACCGCGTCGGCTTGGCCATTCACGCCGCCGCCGGCGACGCGTGCGACTACGTTGAACGAACCGCCGGACTCGGTGGAAAGCAGCGGAGCTTTTGCGCTCGAACGCTGTGCCGGAGTCACGAAATATTCCTCAAAGGTACGGCCGTTGATCTTGATGTCGCCGTTGCCTGGGCGCAAATAAACACGGGCAATCGCCGTCTTGCGGCGTCCCGTTCCGTAATATTGAACTTGCTCAGCCATTTAGCCTCTCAAAAATCTGAAATTATGCGCGCGCTTCTTTTGCGCTTGCTTTTACCAGGAGCGTCCACTCTTGCGGCTTCTGCGCTTCATGCGGATGCTTGTCGCCGCGGTAGATGTTCAGCTTGGTGATCATCTGCTTGCCCAGCTTGTTCTTGGGCAACATGCGCTGTATGGCCGACTCGATAATCTGCTCCGGCTTGCGGTCCAGGCGCTTGTTGTAATCTTCCGTGCGCAGGCCACCCGGATATCCGGTGTAGTGGTGATACTGCTTCTGCTCGGCCTTCATGCCGGTTGTCTTGATCTTGTCCGCATTGATGACAATGACGTGATCGCCAGTGTCAAGAAACGGGGTATATTTCGGGCTTTCCTTGCCCATGAGGATGCGCGCCACTTGCGACGCCAACCGGCCGAGCGTCTGCTCGGTCGCGTCGACGACATACCACTTGCGCACAATTTCCCCCGCTTTGGGGAAATACGTTGACATGCAAAATCTCCCAGAAACAAAAAGAAATTAAAAATAGCGAAGAAGACCGCCGAGTACCCTGACAAGCGCTGAAGGCGCAGGACTATTCAGGAGGGCAACCGCAGCACTTCCGAAGTCTTAAGAGTAATGGAATACGGCGATTATTGTCAATAAAACCTTGCAAATACCCCAAAACCCCAAAGTCATCGGCCATAAAGATGAAAGGAACTAGGGTCTTTTCTAGCGGGCTTTCCGGCTTTGCTACTTTTCCCGGAAAGTCTCAAGCTTTACCGCAGCCCTGCCTACCGTGCCACGCCCAATCTCCCGTAGGTCGTCCCGCGCTGTTACCCGGAGCGTATAAAACCGGCCATCGAATGCTTCCAGCGCCGCCTGCGCTGTCACTTTGGCGCCAATCCCGCATGCGGCGCGATTTTCAATATTGATGGCCGTCCCGACCGTGATCTCTCCCTCTTCACAATAAGGCTGCAAAGCATGGAACGCCGCAATCTCCATCACCCGAATCATGTCCGGCGTGGAATACACCGGCGGCAAATCGGGATGGTGCGCCGTCAGCGTGTGCTTGAACTCCACCATCTGAGAAGCTTCGCCACGTACGCCAATGGGGATAAGCTTGGCCATTGCATGCCTCCTCCGCGCGAGTGTACACTGGCCGGGCTTCTCGTGGAGGTTCTCATGCGAAAGCTTCTTTTCTGTCTCCTCTTCCTTGCCCCAAGCACCACAAAGTTGGTCGGTGAAGCTCATGAACAAGTTATTTGGAGTCCCGAGTACGGAAATATCGCATCAGTTTTTGCGATCGACAGCAAGGGGAACCTTTACGGCGCGGACATTCATGGCGGGAATAATTTCGCTGGCAGTATCTTCGAGGTTTCCCCCAATGCTGATGGCTCCTGGACTGCAACCACTCTCTACGATTTCTGCCCAAATTATCCCGATTGTCCGGATGGCTTCGCTCCAGTTGGACTGATTATAGGCACAGACGGAAACCTGTACGGCACTACGGGGTCTGGTGGCACCGGAGGCGGTGCCTGTGGTAACGAAAATGGCGGATGCGGTGTTCTGTTCGAACTCTTACGTCCCGTAAACGGGGGTCCGTGGACGGAAACAGTGCTTCACGCTTTCGGCGGTGGTGCAGACGGTGCATCGCCCAACGCGGATTTGATATTTGACTCGCACGGGAGCTTGTACGGGACAACTAACCTCGGAGGGCAGGGGATTTACGAGTATGAGAGTGGGACTGTTTTCAAGCTGTCGTATGGCAAGTCTGGTTGGAGCAATAGCGTACTTTACAGCTTTTGCGTTACTCAAAACTGTCCCGAGGGCGCCAATCCAGCCGCTGGCGTGCGATTTGATAAGTTCGGTAATCTTTACGGAACGACAAGCTTAGGTGGCGCATACCAGGGCGGAACGTTTTTTGAACTCTCGCCTGGTAGCAACGGCTGGACTGAGAAAGTCCTCGTCAACGTAAGCTCCCCACCTTTCAGAGGACCAGTTGCACCGGTTGCGTTCAACGGAAATGGTGAGTTTTATGCCCTGAGTGATTCGTTAATATTCTTGATTAATCCACAAACTGGCCGAGTAGCGTCTGAGCCGATTCTAAGTAATCAAGCGGCACAAGAAATGATTTCACCGAGCGCTCCCGTCATCGTTGATCCGAGACGTGCACTGTTCGGGACGGGCTTCGACGGCGGTCTTTACCATATGGGCGTTTTTTGGGCAATCACTGGTAATGGGGAACATCTGCAACTCTTCAATTTCGGCGGGGCCGATGGTGTGGGGCCAGGGAACGTGATTGAGGATAAAGCGGGAATTTTTTACGGCACGACATATTCTGGCGGAGCTTACGGTCAAGGTGCCGTGTTTAAAATCAATCTATCCCGATAAGGTCCTTATTTCATCGCATCAATCGTCTGGTACAACTGCGAGCGGTCGGTCACTTCCATCAACGGTTTGCCGCCCGGCTTGCTGCTGACCACGTAAATCGTCGGTGTGTGATTGATGCCAACGCGATTCCCTAAATCCCGCTCCGCATTTACTTCCGCGGCAAACTTGCCCTGCGGATCCATCACAAACGGCAAGTCCACTTTATGGTCACTGGCGAATTTCTCGGAAACGCTGCGCAGGTTCGCAGGATAAATTTCAGGCTGGTGCTCAAAAATATAATCCCGATATTCGAGGCCAAGCTGCTTGGACTGCGCGTCGAAATAATGCGCTGTCACCGCCGCCTGATACGACCAGTTATGCATGGGCAGCGGAAAATCATGGCGCACGACGGGAATCTTGTAGGACTGTCCCGCTTGCTTAATCAATGGCGCCGACAACCGGCATTGCGGACACTGCAAATCCTCGAAAACCACTAGTGCCAACTGCGAGCCTTTTGGCGGACGCAGCGCGGGGTCGTTTGTATTCGGCTGCGCGAAGCCGAATGAAGCGGGAAGGGCAAAACTCAGCAATAAGAGCGATGATAAGAACGAAAAGATCAGCGATTTTCTGGTCATAAATGTTTAGATGCGGATAACGGAAATTCTAGGCGTTTTCCGCTGCACCTATGGTAGCCGAACCCCACCCTGCTTGGCGAGTAGGCCGGTAACCGATTGATTTTAAAGCAGCCGCAACTGTTTGCGCTCCAGTGCCAGCAGCTTTTCTTTGATAGGCAAACCTCCGCCGTAGCCAGTCAGTTTGCCATTGCTGCCAATCACACGATGGCAGGGAATAATAATGGGAATGGGATTGGTTCCGTTGGCCAAACCTACAGCCCGCGAGGCATTGGGATTCCCGATTCGCCGTGCCAGTTCGCCGTAAGAGATCGTTTCGCCAAAAGGTATGTCGCAAAGGTTCTTCCAGACCCTTTGCTGAAACGGCGTGCCTTCGGGAACCAGCGGCACATCGAACTCTTCCAGCTTGCCGGCAAAGTAAGCTTCGAGTTGGCCGATGACTTCGCTGAATGCTCGACGATCCTGCTTCCATAAGGGATCGGGAGCGGCCGGATGCCGCCCATGCACAAAATTGATTTCCCGCAGCCCGGAGTCATCGCCCGCTAGCAAAAGCGGCCCGACCGGGCTCTCGATTTGCGTATAGCTGATCTCGATATCGCAAGTTGTCGTCATCTTTTTTCCCTTCCTGTTCTTCCAGAGGCTTCTTCGTCTGCCACAAATACATCGCGGCGTAGGCCCGCCATGGCCGCCACGCTTCGGCTTTGGCAGCAAGCTCTTTGGGATTGCTCAGCCCAGCGGCGCGCAATAATCCCAGATCGCTTGCCGGAAATGCGTCAGGCTCTTTGAATGCGCGCATGGCAACATATTGTGCCGTCCAATCGCCTATGCCGGGCAGTACACAAAAGCGCGATATGAAGTCTTCGACGTCGGTGTTGGAAAATGAAATTTTCCCTTCGACAACCGCTCGCGCAAATGTACGTATGGTCTGCGCACGACCTTTCGTCAAACCAATGCTGGTCAAGTTTGCGTTCGCAAGTTGCGTGGCACTCGGAAAAAGATGCGTGAAACCGGGATAGCCCTTGACCTTTGTGCCAAACTCGCGGGCCAAACGCCCGGCCAGCGTGGTCGCGCCGCGCACAGTAACTTGTTGCCCAAGAATGGCTCGTACGGCCAGTTCAAATCCGTCCCATGCCCCGGGAACGCGCAGGCCGCCGCATGCTCCCATATGCGCTGCAAGCCAGGGATCGGAACGCAAGTGCGAGGAAATTTCATTGGGATCAGCGCCCAGATCAAAAAATCGCCGCACGCGTTCGACAATCAGGAAAAGCGAGCGTGGGTGCGGATAGCGAATCCGAAGAATGATGGCATCGCCCAATTCACTCAGTGACGCTTGCAGCCAGCCGATAGCACTTGCTTTTTCGTCAGCTGGCAACGTAAATACGCGAGTATAACGCGACTCTTCGACGGATTCGACTTCCGGCGTCGCGCGTGGCGCGAGAAAAGCGAGCAGCGCGGCCCAATCAAACGGTGGACGGAAGCGGAGCACAAAACGGTATTCGTCGTTCGACAAATCAGCGGAAACATTGGCCGCTAGCCGTCCTAATTTTCGCAGTTGCGTCGGCGTGCGATTGTAAGTTTTGCGAAAGGCCGCGTTGAAGCGCCGGATACTGCCGAACCCCGAAGCCAATGCAACCTCGCTCATGGGCAAGCGGCTGTCATCAATCAATTTTTTTGCGAAATGCAAGCGCCGCGTCTGCGCAACGGCCACTGGGCTCGCGCCGAGATGCTGAAGAAAAAGCCGGCGCAAGTGGCGTCCACCGATGCCAAGCCGTTCAGCAAGTGACTCGATGCCGCCGTCTTCATCCTCCAACGCACTTTCGCTGATAAGGCGCAGCGCGCGCGACACGGTCGCCGAAGTACCCAGCCACGCCGGAGTTCCCGGTGAACACTCCGGGCGGCAACGCAAACAGGGGCGCAAGCCGGCTTCTGCCGCGGCCGCGGCGCTGGGGAAATAACGAACATTTTCTTCTTTTGCCGTGCGTGCCGGACAGATCGAGCGGCAATAAATTCCTGTGGATAGAACGCCGATAAAAAAGCGTCCATCAAAGCGGGGATCGCGAGTGCGGCGGGCACGGGAACATACGGCGGTGCTGAGCATGGCGTCTGTTACGAAGATAGACGCTGAGTCCCGAAATAACTAGCCGTTTTCGGACATGAATTGAAAACGGCTGATTTCGATTAAATCGCGGCTGCTTGGTCGCGGCGGCGGGCCTGAATTTCGATGAAGACGTTGACGAGGGACAACGCCGCCGGCGTGACCCCGGGAATGCGTGAAGCGTGGGCGAGCGTATTGGGACGAACTTTCAAAAGCTTCTCCTGCATCTCCATCGAAAGCCCGCTGATGTTTCGATAGTCGAACCATTCGGGAATCGTCCGGTGCTCGGCTTTCTTCAGGCGATCAATCGCCCGCTGCTGTTGCAGCAGATAGCCTTCGTACTTGATTTCCGTTTCGACGGATTTTAGTTCGTTGTGAACTTCGGAGGAAAGCTTCACCGGGGAGTTCGCCGAATCGCGATCAAAAAATGCTGGATCGATTTCGCGAAGCGCCGGAGCGAGTTGCTCGATTGTAATTTCAGGACGCTTGAGCAATTGGGCCAGAGTTTGGCCGAGCGCAGAAGAAACAACAGGTCCCTCGACTGCGTTCGGCTGCGCCTCACTTCGCTCGGGATGACGCGTCTCTTTAAGGCGTTCCGCCATCTCGCCCGTCAGCCGCGTTTTCTCGAGCAGCGCTTTCATCGCCGCCATGCGCTCTTGCCTGGCTTCGAAATCGGCCCATGCCGAATCCGAAATCAATCCCACCCGCCGTCCATGCGGAGTCAAACGGCGATCGGCGTTGTCGATTCTCAGGTGCAAGCGGAACTCGGCACGCGAAGTAAACATGCGGTAAGGCTCATTCGTGCCCTTCGAAATCAAATCATCAATCAGAATCGCGGTGTAAGCTTCCGTGCGGTCGAGAATCAGAGGCTCTTCATTCTTTACTTGCAACGCCGCGTTAATTCCCGCCATCAATCCCTGGCACGCGGCTTCTTCGTAGCCGCTGGTGCCATTGATCTGTCCCGCCAGAAACAATCCCGCAATCTGCTTGGTTTGCAGGGTGCGGTCCAGTTCCGTCGGATCGATCGAGTCATACTCAATCGCATATCCCGGCCGCAGCATCTCAGCGTTCTCCAGCCCCGGCACCGACTTCAAAATTTCGAGTTGTACTTCCACCGGCAGCGACGTGCTCATGCCGTTCACATAAATTTCGTGCGTGTTCAGGCCTTCGGGTTCGAGAAAAAGCTGGTGCGTCGTCTTGTCGGGAAACTTGACAATCTTGTCTTCAATCGACGGGCAATAGCGCGGTCCAATGGACTGAATCTGCCCGCTATACATCGGCGAGCGGTGCACGTTCTCGCGGATAATGCGCTGCGTTTCTTCCGTTGTCCAAGCGATATAACACGGGACCTGCGAATCGTGGTGCGTGACTTTTTTCGTGCGAAAACTGAACGGCGTCGGATCTTCGTCGCCCGGCTGCAACTGAAATTTTGACCAATCAATGCTGCGACCGTCGAGCCGAGGCGGAGTACCCGTCTTGAGGCGGCATCCGCGCAAGCCAAGTTTCTTGAGCGACTCGCCGAGGAGAACCGCATTTGGCTCCCCACTGCGTCCCGCGGGATATTGCTGCTCGCCACAATGGATGAGGCCATTGAGAAATGTTCCGGTAGTGATGATGACGGCCGCCGCGCCAACCGTGCGGCCATCGCGGAGACGAATGCCGCGGACGGTTCTTGCGTAGGGACGGGCGTCCTCGCCCATCCGGCGGAGCGTAGTTCCGCTATCGAAAAAAGCAGATTCCTCGTCACTTCGTTCCTCGGAATGACAAGTGGAAAGAGATGACTCTTCAATAATCAAATCAGCCACTTCCGCCTGCTTGATCTTCAAATTCGGCTGCGACTCCAACACTTCCCGCATCTTCAGCCGGTAGGCCTGCTTGTCGCACTGCGCCCGTGGAGACCACACCGCCGGCCCACGCGAAGTATTCAGCAGCCGAAACTGAATGCCCACAGCATCGGTGATTTCGCCCATAATGCCGCCCAGCGCGTCCACTTCCCGCACCAGGTGCCCCTTGGCAATGCCGCCAATCGCCGGATTGCACGACATCTGCGCAATCAAGTCCACGTTCAACGTGAACAACGCGGTCTTCAACCCCATGCGCGCGGACGCCATCGCCGCCTCGCATCCGGCATGTCCCGCGCCGACCACGACCACGTCGAATTGTTCGGTAAAGGAAGGCATTGCTATTTATATTGTAGCGGTAGGGCGCCAATGAGGCTAACCGTAGTCGGTGTACATCTAGGTGGAGTGGAAAGAATCCAACACGTGATTTCTTTTGACTTCTATATTGCGCGGGTTATCTATTGGATCTGCCCCTCAGCTTGAGCGGGATTAAAGCCCTTGCCGCTTTTGGGTGGCGCAGCGGTTTACCGCTGCGATCTCAAGCACAAGAACCGAATGGCTTTAGCCGCGGAGGGATTCCATCCAGATTAAATTCCGGGTGTGCGGAACTATAGAAATACGCACTCGCCTCCGAAGCAAGACCTTTCCTGACCGGGTTCTCGCGCATATATTCTCGAAAGGCCGCATACTCATCGAAGTCTCTTACGCGACGATCATAGTAGCTCTTCTGCCACACCTCTCCACAGAATCCGAGTTCCTTCTTCACGCGGAAAGAGAATCCGCCCTTGATCAGTTGCATGGCTCTCTCCAACGTCTCGACGGGCGTGAGCAATAAGTGAAAATGATCGGGCATCACCACAAATTCGTGAAGCAGGAATTTGCTCTGTTGGCGATAATGCAGTAAGACCGCAATCAGAAGCCGTGCCATTCTTACCGACTGCAGCAGCCTGCGCTTCTCAAATGTGGAGGCGGTAATGAAGTAGCAGCTGTATCCGGTGTTCCCACGCTTGGGAGCGGCCATAAATTGCACCTCGGCGGCTAAAGCCGCCATAAAGGGCAACTTTACCGCAGCGCTGAAGCGACTGCGCCACCCAAAAGCAATAATATTTACCTCGAATGCCAAATCGGGAAATTGCAAAATCGTGCTCCGCTCAGGGCCAGCTTTACCGTTGCGGTTTCAGGCACTCAAGCTGACTGCCTTCATCCGCCGAGGGATTCCACCAGATCGAGTCCAGATCGCACCTTGCTTCGCGTGCTCATGACTTTTGCCGGTCCCGGTCCAGGTTGGGCAAGAAGCCGGTCAGCAGGCCGATGGCCGGAAGCCAGGCGCACACGCGATAGACAAAAGAGATGCTGGTCATGTCGGCGATGTGGCCCAATACCGCGGCGCCGATGCCGCCCATGCCGAAGGCGAGTCCGAAGAAGATACCCGAGACCAGGCCCACGCGCCCGGGCATAAGCTCCTGGGCATAGACCACGATGGCCGAGAACGCCGAGGCAATGACAAAGCCAATGATGGCGGAGAGAATGCCCGTCCAGAAGAGATTGGCGTGCGGCAACAATAATGTGAAGGGAAGCACGCCGAGAATCGAGCCCCAGATCACGTATTTGGGACCGATGCGATCGCCGATAGGTCCGCCGAAGAACGTGCCGGCCGCCGCGGAGCCCAGAAACACAAACAGATGCAACTGCGCGCTGCGCACCGAGACGCCGAAACGGCTGATGAGATAGAAGGTGTAGTAGCTGGTGAGGCTGGCGAGGTAGAAATACTTGGAGAAGACAAGCGCCGCGAGGATGCAAAGCGCCGTAATCACGGTGCGGCGCGGCAGATGATGGCGGGCTTCGACCCGCACATGCGTGGGCGTGGCGCGCGAAAGATGATGCGACCGCCACTTGCCGACACGATAAAGAATGAAGATTCCCGCGATGGCGGCGAGGGAGAACCATGCGACTCCACGCTGACCCCGCGGCAGCACGATGAACACAGCCAGCAGCGGCCCGATGGCGCTTCCAGTGTTGCCGCCCACCTGAAAGAATGACTGCGCAAATCCATGCTGACCTCCGGAAGCGATGCGCGCGATGCGGGATGACTCGGGATGAAAGATGGCCGAGCCCGCGCCGGTAATCGCCGCAGCCACTAATAGCAGGCCAAACGTCGGCGCAATCGCGAGCATCACGATTCCCGCCAGCGTCAAACACATACCGTAGGCCAGCGCGTAAGGCACGGGACGGCGGTCGGTGTAGAGCCCGATGAACGGCTGAAGCAGGCTGGCAACAACCTGATAGGTGAAGGTTAGTAAGCCGACCTGTCCGAAGTTGAGCCTGAACGAGCTTTTGAGGATGGGATAGATCGAGGGCAACAGCGACTGCATCATGTCGTTGAGCATGTGGCAGACGCTGACTGCGGCCAGAATGCGAAAGGCTGCCGTCGCCGCCGCCGGAACAGGCGCGGGAGCATCCATGGTCGTTGTAGGCGAAGGTGCAGTCGTCATAGGCGATGGCGCAGACCCATCTCCATGGTAAACGGAAGTGAGTTGGAAGGTTTCGGAGTGGCGCTGAGGGATTCTATCGAGACTCTGCTGTCACGAGGTTATATTCTGCAGTGTGACGGAAAAGCTAAAACCCAAACCACGCCGACGCAAAAGCTTTCTCCGGTCGTTTGCGCGATGGCTTGCCATCAGCGTGGCGCTGGTTTGGTTGCTGGCGGCGCTGATGCTGCTGGCCCTTCGGTGGATTGATCCACCGACAACGGCAGTGCACATGCAACGCCATGTGCAGGCCTGGATTCACGGCACGCCGTATCATGAGCGTTACAAATTTATACCGCTCAGCCAAATCTCGCCCGACCTACAGCACGCAGTCGTCGCCGCGGAGGACGCGCGCTTCTATCAACACCACGGGTTCGATTGGCACCAAATGGAAATCGCTGCCGAAGACGATTTGGAAGGCGAACGCACTCGCGGCGCTTCCACCATTACGCAGCAACTGGTAAAGAACCTGTTTTTTGGGACGGGCCGGTCTTTTCTTCGTAAAGGCGCTGAAGCCTCGCTTGTCCCGGTGGCTGAATTAGTCTTGGGCAAGCGGCGCATTCTGGAGATCTACCTCAACGTGGTCGAGTGGGGTCCCGGAATTTATGGCGCGGAGTCGGCATGCCATTACTACTACGGAACTGCGGCCCGAAATGTTGGCCGAGAACAGGCGGCGCGGCTGGCAGCGATTCTGCCGGCCCCGCTCAAGCGAAAGCCCGAGCGCATGAATAGCTACAGCACGGTCATCCTCGAGCGAATGCGCCAAATGGGTTGGTAGTTCAACCTTGGTGCCCA
>Ga0209060_10004213_pt1 | contig 11398 bp, 9 predicted proteins | sample Coa_R1_8_FD_187155 | JGI IMG/M metagenome (GOLD analysis project Ga0209060, IMG submission 187155) | Surface soil microbial communities from Centralia Pennsylvania, which are recovering from an underground coalmine fire - Coalmine... | ecosystem: Environmental > Terrestrial > Soil > Unclassified...
CGCCGCCTGCCCCGAGGACGCCGCCTGTCCCGAGGACGCCGCCTGTCCCGGTGACGCCGCCGGTGCCGACGTCTCCGCCCGTCCCGCTGGCGCCGCCCGTCCCGACAGCCCCGCCGGTGCCAACGGCGCCGCCCGTCCCGGTGACGCCGCCCGTCCCGACGGCCCCGCCGGTGCCAACGGCGCCGCCCGTCCCAACGGCCCCGCCGGTGCCGGTCCCGCCATTACCGTCGCCGGCCGAGCCGCCCGTCGTCCCGGCACCGCCGCCGCCCGCCCCGGTGGCGCCGCCGGCTCCCCCTCCCGTCCCGGGCGCCGACTCCACCACCGAGAGCCCAGATCGATCCAGCCGGCACCCCGCCCCGAGCAGGAGCGGCGCCAAGAGGGCGATCGAGGCCACGATCGCCGGGTAGAGCGGTGGACCTGACTTCAATTTTGTACCGTTCCTTTGAACGGGCGCCGTCGCGCCGGGGGGGGACTTGCTGACTTGCTGACTTGCTGAGCTAAGGCTTGTCGATCGTGATCGCGACCTTGACCCACTGCGGAACGTGGTTGCCGTAGGGCGTCCCGTTTCCGGCCGGGTTCTGTCCGGGCAACCAGACGGGCGCGAAGCTGGGGTCGCCCGCGTTGATCTCGCCGACGGCGATGCCGGCGAACCAGAGCTGCGGCTGCGAGCCCATGAGGCCGCCCGTGTTGTTCTGCACGCCGTAAGGGCGCCGCGAGGAGAAGGCCACCCAGTAGAGGGTCTGCCCGCGGAACTGGCTCACGTCGGGGCTGAAGCGCGGCCAGGAGTTGTCATACGGCTGGTTGCCGTTCGCGTTGTTGAGCGGAAGGTTCGACGTGCCGTCGACGTTGACCAGGTAGAGCTGCGCCGTCGAGTCGTCATACCCGTCGCAGACGCCGAAGCCGTACCCCGGCGCCGGGTTGGGGGCGTTGTAGTTGACGTCGGAGGCGCCCGAATTGCCGCCGCAGCTGCTCTGGTTGTAGACGACCCACTTGCTGTCCTCCGTGATGACCGGGTAATAGCTGGTCACGTTCGACTGCCGGGGGACGATGACGCGCGCGTCGTCCATGACGTTCTCGCCATCCGAGTCGGTGATGGCGATCTGCCCACCCATCTTGAGGTCGCCGTTGAGGCCGCCCGGGTTTCCCATCGAGTCCGCCTTGGCCGGCTGGTTGAACGAGGTGAACGCGATCAGCTTGCCGTCATGGCTCCAGAACGGATCCGACTGGTACGGATCCGGCGCCGTGGTCGGCAGCGCGGGGCCGCTCACCGCGATGGTGCCGGTGCCGGTGCCGACCGAGATCGTGTTGACGTAGAGCTTGGATTCGTACATGGCGACCATCTTGTCGTCGGTCGGGTTCCAGGCCATCTCGGTGGCGAAGGCGTCCTTGCGGTACGCCTGCCAGTAGCAGGTCGGATCGTTGGTCGGCGTGGCGCTCGGATCGTTGCAGCCGCTGCCGCCCGTGTGGGTCGGGTTGATGTTCAGCAGGGCCTGGTTCTGGATGTCCAGGACCTCCCAGTTGGCGGCGTTGTACGTCGAGGAGCCGCCGATCGTGAGCCCCATGTACTTGCCGTCGTTGGTGATCGAATGGCAGCCGATGCAGTGCCCGCCCGCCTGACCGTTGTCCCAGGCCTGCGGCGCGCCCTGGTACGACGGGGTCGAGCTGGGGCCGCCGTCGTCGGTCCAGACCTGCTGCGGCACCGGGTTGTCCTGCGAGAAGTCGTAGCGGTAGATGGCCGTGCCGTTCTTCGGCGTCTGCGTGGTGTCCAGCAGGCAGTAGGTGCCGGGGCTGGCCATCGTCGAGCTGGGGCAGTAGTTCTGGTTCGGGAGCACCGTCCAGTAATAGAGACCGCCGGTGACCGCCGAGGGCGCCCAGGCCGAGCTGATCGGCGACGAGTCGCCGGTCGCGCTCGAGCCGTTCAGCACGCGCGCCGTGATCTGGATGTCCTCGTTCTGGCTGGCCGGGACCAGCTGCTGCGTGAAGGCGAGCGGCAAGGTGACCGAGCAGCCCGAGCCGGGCGCCGTCTCGCAGGTGCCGTAGTAGTTCACGTGCACGTTGTCGCTGTTCAGCGTGTTGAACGAGATCCGCGCCGCCGTCCCCGAGGTGGTCAGCTGCACCTGGATCGGGCCCAGGTTCGACGGGAACAGCGAGTGGTCGAGCGGGTAGGCGATCGTCGGACCCCCGCCCGAGCCGCTGTCCAGCGTCCCCTCCTTGCCGGTGTCGAAGGGCGTGCAGGTGGCGCCGCTGAAGTCGGCGCAGCTGAAGTTGCCGCTCCACGGGGTGATCGGGATCGGGCCGGAGCCGCCGTTGCCGGTCGAGCCACCGTTGCCGACGGAGCCGCCGTTGCCCAACGTGCCGCCGTTGCCGTTGGTCCCCCCCTTTCCGGTGTTGGTCATCTGCGTCTTGACGCCGGCACATCCGACGCCGACGACGAGACCGAGGGTCAGGGAGAGAGCTGACGATAGGCTGTACGAAGAGGGTGAACGCATAGGCTGGCTCCGGCGATGGGGGATCGCGGCGGAGGGCGGCAAGACCGCCGCATCCGCCTGAATTCGCAAGCCCCGACTATACTGCGGTGCTCATTCGACTGCTATAGCGGCGAAAAGCCGCAAACGCCGATGACGCGGGGCGCCCGCCGGCCTTGACGCGAGCGCCAGCGACGGCCGACGATGGGAGATCATGACCAACTCAAACAAGGTCCGTCGTCTCTCGCGCGGTCTCTGGGTCGCGGTCGCCCGCCCCCTCGGCGTCTCCTCGCTGCTGGCCGTGATCGGCGTCGCCGGCTGCGGCGGCAGCCTCAAGTACAGGGTCGACGACTCCGCCATCGACACCATCCCCGCGGGGGAGAAGTCGGACGTGTTCGCCGCGCAGAACGACCTCGAGGTGGCGCGCAGCGAGCAGCGCACCGCCAAGACCCAGCTCGAGGAGCTCGATCGCGAGCGCGCCGTGGCCAAGAACGAGAAGGACCAGGCGGCGCTGGAGGTCGAGAAGGCGGCCACCGAGCAGGAGTCGGCCAACGCGTCGCACGACGAGAACCGCGCCAACCAGGCCCACCACGGCAAGGAGGTGGCCGACATGGGGGTGAAGGTCTCCGAGGCGAAGCTCACCTGGCTGGACGAGAAAGAAGACTGGCTGAACGCCTCCGCCAAGGCGGCCGACGCCCACGAGGCGGCGGCGCAGGCCAAGGTGGAGCTGGAGAAGGCGAAGCTGGCCCAGCAGAAGGGGATCAAACCGAGCGGCGACTTCTCGGTCGGTAACTTCCAAGATCAGTGGAAGGACAAGAACGACGACTGGCAGTCGGCCAAGAAGAAGGCCGACTCCGAGCAGAAGGCGACGCAGGAGAAAGAGGCCAAGTGGAAGGACATCTCCACGCAGCAGACCAAGATGAAAGGGTGACCTAACCGGGTGATTCCCCTAGTCTTCATGAAACCGCTGGACTAGGCTCGCCTCCGGGGAATTCTTGAGCACCAGCGACCGAGAAGCCCTGCAGGCGAGCGTCTCCGCGGCCCGAGCAGAGGCGGCGCAGAACGCGCCCGAGGCCGTCGACGCCAGCGAGCGCAGCGACCGCAACGAGTACGTCCCGACCCTGGAGCAGGCGCGGATCCTGGTCGTCGACGACGAGAAGGTGATCCGGGAGATCCTGGCCGACTTCCTCACCATGGAGGGGTACGTGGTGCACGCCGTCGAGGACGGCGCGCTGGCCCTCGAGGAGCTGCACAAGCGCAGCTACAACCTGGTCATCTCGGATCTGAAGATGCCCAACCTGGGCGGCCTGGAGCTCATCCAGAAGATCGGCGAGGAGAGCATCCCGGTCCTCACGGTCATCATGACCGGCTTCGGCACCGTCGAGACGGCGATCGAGGCGATGAAGAAGGGCGCCTACGACTACATCCTCAAGCCGTTCAAGGTCGAGGAGGTCATCCACATCGTGCAGCGCGGGCTCGATCGCCAGCGGCTGCAGCACGAGAACATCCGGCTCAAGGACGCCCTCTCGATCTACAAGATCAGCGAGGCGATCGCGACCTCGCTCTCGGTCGAGAAGGTGCTCGACCTGGTGCTCGACGCGACGATCGACGCCGTCGACGCCGACGTCGTCAGCCTGCTGCTCGAGGATCCCAAGCAGGCCGGGCGCTTCGCCGAGCGCATGCGCAAGGTCTCCGAGCGCGCCGATCCCGGCGTCGAGGCGCCGCCGCTGAACCTGGCCGAGGCGCTGCCGCTGTTCCGCGAGGACCGGCCGCTGCTGGTGCACGGCAGCCGCTCGTACCAGTTCCTCGAGTCGCCGCCCCGCGAGCTCGATCGCCGGCTGGTCAGCCTGTGCAGCATCCCGCTCAAGCTCAACGGGCGCATCATCGGGATGCTCAACGCCTACAGCTACACGCGCGGCAACAAGTTCTCCGAGGGACAGCGCAAGATGCTGTACGTGCTGGCCAGCCGCGCTGCGTTCTCGATCGAGAACGCCCGCCTCTACGAGAACCTGGTCGACGCCAACAAGGACCTGACCAAGGCCAACGTCTCGCTGGAGGAGAACTTCAAGCAGACGATCATCGGGTTCGCCCACGCGCTCGAGGAGTCGGACCGCTACACGCGCGGCCACTCCGAGCGGGTCTCGATGTACGCGCGCCTCATCGCCATCGGGCTGCGGCTGCCGGCGCCCGAGATCGATACGATCGTCAAGGTCGGCCTCATGCACGACGTCGGCAAGATCGGCGTGCGCAACGACAAGCTCAACAAGCCGGGCAAGCTGACGCCCGAGGAGCTGGCGATGTTCCGCTCGCACCCGGCCAAGGGGCGGCGGATCCTCGAGCCGATCCCCTTCATGCGCGACATCGTCCCCGGCTGCTACTGCCACCACGAGGCCTGGGACGGCTCGGGCTACCCGCAGGGGCTGGTGGGAGACCGCATCCCGCTCATCGGGCGGGTGGTGGCCGTCGCCGACGCCTACGACGCGATGACCTCCGACCGCGCCTACCGCAAGGCGCTGCCGCACGAGATCGCCTGCGGCGAGCTGGAGCGCTGCACCGGCTCGCAGTTCGACCCGGAGATCGTCCCCGTGTTCCTGGCCCAGATCGAGGAGTTTCGACGGCTGGAATCCGCCGCCGGACGGCTCATCCCGCGGTAAAAGAGCGGCCGCAGGCACGACAGCAACCCATCACCTAAGAGACGACCGAGAGGACCCGCATGAGCGCTGACGGCGCCGCCCCATTCTCAGGAAACCGCATCCCGATCGCGATCGAGGAGGAGATGAAGTCGGCGTTCATGGACTACGCCATGAGCGTCATCGTCTCGCGCGCGCTGCCCGACGCGCGCGACGGCCTCAAGCCCGTCCATCGCCGCATCCTCTACACGCAGTTCGGCCTCTCGAACTTCTGGAACCGGCCGTACATCAAGTGCGCGCGCGTCGTCGGGGACGTGCTCGGCAAGTACCACCCGCACGGCGACACGGCGGCGTACGACGCGCTGGTGCGTCTGGCCCAGGACTTCGCGATGCGCTACACGCTCATCGACGGGCAGGGGAACTTCGGCTCGGTCGACGGCGACTCGGCGGCGGCCTATCGCTACACCGAATGTCGGATGGAGAAGATCGGCGGCGAGCTGCTGGCCGACATCGACAAGGAGACCGTCGACTTCCAGCCGAACTACGACGACAAGGAGACCGAGCCGACCGTCCTGCCGGCCCGCTTCCCGAACCTCCTGGTCAACGGCGCCGCGGGCATCGCGGTCGGCATGGCCACCAACATCCCGCCGCACAACCTGCGTGAGGTGATCGACGCGACGATCGCCACCATCAAGAACCCCGACATCACCACCGACGAGCTGATCGAGATCGTCCCCGGCCCCGACTTCCCCACGGGCGGCTTCATCAACGGCCGCAACGGGATCCGCAGCGCCTACGAGACCGGCCGCGGCGCCATCCTGATGCGGGGGCGGACCACCGTCGAGGAGCACCCCAAGACCGGCCGCAAGTCGATCGTGGCCACGGAGATCCCGTACCAGGTCAACAAGGCCAAGCTGATCGAGAAGATCGCCGAGCTGGTCCGCGACAAGAAGATCGAGGGGATCGCCGACCTGCGCGACGAGTCCGACCGCGACGGCATGCGGATCGTCATCGACCTCAAGAAGGACGCGGTGCCGGAGATCGTCCAGAACAACCTCTGGAAGATGACGCCCCTGCAGGAATCGTTCGGCATCAACATGCTGGCGATCGTCGACGGGCGTCCCCAGATCCTGTCGCTGAAGAAGGCGCTGACCAACTACATCGCGCACCGGCGCGACGTCGTCACCCGCCGCACGCAGTTCGACCTGCGCCAGGCGCGCGACCGGATGCACATCCTCGAGGGGTTGAAGATCGCCGTCGACAACATCGACGCGGTCATCGACCTCATCCGCTCCTCGAAGGACACCGAGACCGCCAAGGCGGGCCTCATGCAGAGCTTCGACCTGTCGGCGCGCCAGGCCCAGGCGATCCTGGACATGCGCCTGGCCAAGCTGACCGGCCTCGAGCGCGACGCGCTGGTCGCCGAGATCAAGGAGGTCGGCGCCCTCATCGCCCGCCTCGAGGAGATCCTCGACAGCGACAAGGTGCTGATGAAGGTCGTCACCGACGAGCTGGAGGTCGTCAAGCAGGAGTTCGGCGACGACCGCCGCACCGAGATCACCGACGCCGACGTGGAGATCGGGGTCGAGGACATGATCGCGCCCGAGGAGATGGTCGTCACCGTCACCCACGGCGGCTACGTCAAGCGCAACCCCAAGACCCTCTACCGCGCGCAGCGGCGCGGCGGGCGCGGCATCACCGGCGCGGCGACCCACGAGGAGGACTTCGTCGCCCAGCTATTCGTCGCCTCGACGCACGACACGATCCTGATGCTCACCAACAAGGGGCGCGCTTACTCGAAGAAGGTGTGGGAGGTCCCGCAGGCCGGCCGCACCGCGAAGGGGAAGGCGTTCGTCAACCTGATCCCGCTGCAAGAGGGCGAGCGCGTCGTCGCGCTGCTGCCGGTGCGCGAGTTCTCCGAGGGGGCCTTCGTCGTGATGGCCACCCGCACCGGGTACATCAAGAAGACCTCGCTCGACGCCTTCGCCAACGTCCGCAGCTCGGGCATCATCGCGCTCTCAATCCCCGAGGATGACGACCTGGTCGCCGTGCGCATCACCGAGGGGGCGGCCGACATCCTGATCGGCACGCGCAACGGCTGGGCCATTCGCTTTCGCGAGGAGAACGTGCGCCCGATGGGACGCACGGCCAGGGGCGTGCGCGGCATTCGTCTTCGCGTGGGCGACGGGGTCAAAGACCAGGTGGTCGGGATGGCGGTGGTGCCGCGCGAGGAGCCGGCCACGCTGCTCACCGTCTGCGAGCGCGGCTACGGCAAGCGGACGCCGACCAGCGACTACCCCACCAAGAACCGCGGCGGCAAGGGGGTCATCACCATCAAGACCACCGAGCGCAACGGCAAGGTGGTCAGCCTGCGCCTGGTCAGCGACGACGACGACCTGATGCTGATCACCGACGGCGGCAAGTTGATCCGCATGCCGGTCGACGGCATCCCCACCATCGGCCGCAACACGCAGGGCGTCCGTCTCATCCGCCTGGAGGCCGAGGAGAAGGTCGTGGCCCTCGAGCGGATGGCCGAGAAGGAAGAGGGCGAGCGCGAGGTCTCCCCCGAGGTGGCCGCCGCCCGCGCCGAGCAGCAGGGCGAGCCGCTGGCCGCCGAGGACCTCGGTGACGAGGCGGGCGCCGACGAGGCGGACGAAGGCGAAGAAGAAGACGACGAGGACGGCGCCGACGACGGGGCGAAGGGTCCGGACGACGAGTCGTAACCCATGCCCACCAACCCCGGACCCAAACGCCCGCGCTCGACGAGCCTGTTCGAGCGCGCCTCCGCGCTCTTCCCGGGCGGCGTCAACTCGCCCGTGCGGGCCTTCAAGTCGGTGGGCGGGACGCCCGTCTTCCTCGAGCGCGGCGTGGGGCCGTTCGTCCACGACGTCGACGGCAACCGCTACATCGACTTCATCGGGTCCTGGGGGGCGCTGATCCTCGGGCACGCCGATCCGGACGTCGTCGCCGCCGTCATCCACGCCGCCGCGTCGGGGACCACCTTCGGCGCGCCCACGCCGCGCGAGGTCGAGCTGGGCGAGCTCGTCCGCTTCATGATGCCGTCGCTGGAGAAGATGCGCTTCGTCTCCTCCGGCACCGAGGCCACCATGTCGGCGCTGCGCGCCGCGCGCGGCTTCACCGGGCGTCACCGCATCATCAAGATCGACGGCGGCTACCACGGCCACGCCGACGCGCTGCTGGCCAAGGCCGGCTCGGGCGTCGTCACGCTGGGGCTCCCGGGCTCGAGCGGCGTGACCCCCGCCGCGGTGGCCGACACGCTGGTCGTCCCCTACAACGATCTCGACGCCATGCGGGCGGCGTTCGAGGAGCACCGCGACGAGATCGCCGCGCTCATCATCGAGCCGATCCCGGCCAACATGGGCGTGGTCATGCCCCGCCCGGCCTACCTGCCGCTGCTGCGCGCGCTGTGCGACGAGCACGGCGCCCTGCTTATCTTCGACGAGGTGATCACCGGCTTCCGGGCGGCGCGCGGCGGCGCGCAGCAGATGTTCGGCGTGCGCCCCGACCTCACCTGCCTGGGCAAGATCGTGGGCGGCGGGCTGCCGTTCGGCGTCTACGGCGGACGCGCCGACGTGATGGACGTGATCGCGCCCGTCGGCCCCGTCTACCAGGCCGGCACGCTGTCCGGGAACCCGGTGGCGGTGGCGGCCGGCCTGGCCACGCTCAAGCGGCTCGACGAGCACGCCTACGTGGCGCTCGAAGGGATCGGCCGGGTGCTCGAGGACGACCTCAGCCGCGCGGTCCGCCGCACCGGCGTCACCGCCCGCGTGCAGCGGGTCGGGTCGGCCTTCACGCTGTTCTTCGCCCCCGAGGAGGTGGTCGACCTGGCGAGCGCCAAGCGCTCGAACACCGACCACTACGCCAAGTTCTTCCACGGCATGCTGGAACGGGGATTCCTGCTGCCGCCGGCGCAGTTCGAGGCGGCCTTCGTCTCGCTGGCGCACACGCTCGACGAGGTGAACGCCTTCACCACCGCCGCCCGCGAGACGCTGGCCGAAGTCGCTGCCGGCAAATAGGGTTCGGGACCGTCGGAAACGCCGGGTACGCCTTGATTTCAAGGCTGCGGCGTGATACCGCAACGCCGCCCATCGACCCCGAATCGAAAAAGATGTGGCGGATCGCCGGCACCACCGGCGCCGTCGGAATCGAGATAGCCGTTGCCATCGGCATCGGCTACCTGGGCGGAAACTATCTGGACCACAAACTCGGAACCCACCCTTGGCTCAGCTACGTCGGACTCGCGATCGGAATCGGCGCCGCCGTCAAGGCGCTGGTGCGCGTCACGCGCGCCTACAAGCGCGACCAGGGCGGCGACCAGAAGCCGGACAAGCCCGATGACGGCCGGGGTTAAGCGCATCGAGCGCGCCAACGCGATCCTGGCGGTGGCGTTCACGGCGCTGGCCGGCGTCGTCTGGGGACCGCGGGGCACGCTGGGCGCCGCCGCCGGTGCGCTGATCGCCTGCGCGGACTTCCACGTTCTGGCCCGGCTCGGGGCCCGCGCGGTCGTCGCGGCGCGCGACGGCGCCTCGGCCGGAGCGCTCGGCGGCCTGGCGTTTGCGCTGCTGGGAAAGATGACGGCGCTGTTCGCGCTGGTCTTTCTGGCCCTGCGGGTGGCTCACCTGCCGGCAGCGGCGTTCGGGCTCGGATTTTCGGTGCTGGTCATCTCGATCCTGCTGGTTTCCCTGTCGGGTCGTAGTGTAGAAGCCGGGGCGCCCACGCCATGAATCCCCACGCCACCTGGTTCGAGTTCATCCCGGGCTACGCCTCGCTGCACGACGCGCTCGCTCCCGTGCTGACGCGGACCTGGACCTGGCAGATGTTCCAGACCACGCACTTCCAGCTGGATCACGTGCTGGGGGCGCTGCTCGTCTTCCTGTTCCTGCTGTTCGGTGCCAGCCGCTACGCCGCCGCCGTCAACGGCGCCAGCGACGGCGGCCTGGTCCCGCCGCCCAAGTTCGGGCTGCGCAACCTGTTCGAGACGCTGGCGGACACGATCTTCAACCTGATGGCCAGTGTGATGGGGGAGAAAGAGGCGCGCCGTTACCTGCCGCTCATCGGGACGCTGTTCTTCTTCATCCTGTTCGCCAACCTGCTGGCGCTCATCCCCGGGTTCCTTCCGCCGACCGACACGCTGAAGACCAACCTGATGCTGTCGATCATGATCTTCCTGCTGACGCACGTCTTCGGCGTCCGGGCGCACGGCATCAAGTACTTCAAGCACTTCATGGGCCCGGTCTGGTGGCTGGCGCCCCTCATGATCCCGATCGAGATCGTCAGCCACATCGCGCGCGTCGTGTCGCTGTCGATGCGTCTCTTGGGCAACATCGCCGCCGACCACGCCGTCGTGCTGGCGTTCTTCGCCATCATCCCGTTTCTGGTCCCCGTCCCCTTCCTGGTGATGGGCGTGTTCGTGGCCGTCGTCCAGGCGGTCGTGTTCTCGTTGCTCTCGACCGTGTACATCGGCCAGGCCGTCGCCCACGAAGAGCACTAGACCGAAGAGCATTAGACCGAAGAGCACTAGGCCTACCGAAAAGCCCCTAGCCCCCAAATTGATTTGCAGCTAAGGTCCGCACCAAAAAACAAACCGAGCAGGAGCCCGATCATCATGCGCCGCATCTCCAAGTCCTTCGCCTCCCTCTTCGCCCTCGGCGTCGCCGCCGCGGTCGTCCTCACCGCCAGCCCCGCGTTCGCGCAGGCGATGGACGCCGCGCGCGCCGACCGCGACAAGTGGCTCGGCCTCGCCGCCGCGCTGGCCATCGGCCTGTCGGCCCTGGGCGGCGCCATCGGCCAGGGGCGCGCCGCCGGCTCGGCCCTCGAGGGGATCGCCCGCAACCCGCAGGCCTCGGGCAAGATCTTCGTCCCGATGATCGTCGGCCTGGCGCTCATCGAGTCGCTGGTCATCTACGGCCTCCTCATCGCCTTCCAGCTGTTCGGCAAGATTGGCTAAGGCCGACGCCGCGCCGGTCGCCTAGACTGGCGTCCTAAATGGCGATTTCTTGCGGCATCGTCGGCTTGCCCAACGTGGGCAAGTCGACGCTCTTCAACGCGCTGTCGGCGGCGGGCGCCGCCGTGGCGAACTACCCGTTCTGCACCATCGAGCCGAACGTCGGCGTGGTGCCCGTGCCCGACGCGCGCCTCGACGCGCTGGTCGAGCTCTACCACCCGAAGTCGGTGGTCGCCGCGACGGTGAACTTCGTCGACATCGCCGGCCTCGTGCGCGGCGCCTCGAAGGGTGAGGGCCTGGGGAACCAGTTCCTGGCCAACATCCGCGAGACCGACGCC
>Ga0209060_10004216_pt1 | contig 11394 bp, 6 predicted proteins | sample Coa_R1_8_FD_187155 | JGI IMG/M metagenome (GOLD analysis project Ga0209060, IMG submission 187155) | Surface soil microbial communities from Centralia Pennsylvania, which are recovering from an underground coalmine fire - Coalmine... | ecosystem: Environmental > Terrestrial > Soil > Unclassified...
GACCAAGAGGGAAGCACAAACTGTGTTCCCACGACTCCGCCCACTCCCATCGTTGACGCGAAATCGTCGCCCCCGTCGCTTAGTTCCACGTGGTCGCCGAAATAGGGAATGTCGTCTCCCATCAAGCCCTTAATCGTTTTTGCCTTTGATCGTACCTGAAACGAACTTTCCGGATCGGAAGCTACCGACATGTTGAAGTGTGGCATGGTGAAAAATGAATACGACGTGCCACACGGGCAGAATTCCACCAACGCTCCCGGCTTTACTTTTTGGGCAGTGTCATAGATGCTCTTGAAGAAATCCGGCAACGCTTCGACAGAGTCTTCCGGCTTCGCGTGATGATGTGCCGGGTTGTAACATGCGGGCACGCCATTCATGTGCTGGCCGTCGAGCTTGAGACCGTCGAAGCCCCAATCCACAAGGATTTTGCGCACTAACGCGTCCTGATTTTCTACAACTTTTTCATCGGCTGGGCAGAGGTAGTCCGTATTCCACCAGGAAATTTTGCGCGGCGATCCATCGCGGTTTTCCAAAATTAAATCAGGCTCGTCGTGCAACAATTTCGAATTTGGCGATGCGCTCAAAGGGGACCACCACAATTGCGCTTTAAATCCTTCCTGATGGATCCGATCCACCAGCGCTTTCATGTCGGCGTCGCCATTCGGAAATTTCTTCGGATCCACCTGCCAATCGCCGTAGTCATTTTGCCAGCCGTCGTCGAGTGTGACCCAGGTGAATCCCATTTTCTTTGCGGTGGGCAAAGTTTCGTAAACCTGCTTGAGTTGGACGGAGCGCCCGTACCCCCAGGCGCACCAAATCGCGCCAAAGCCCGATTCCGGCGTGGATGCCATCGTGAAGCCCTGCTTGGCCATCAGCCGCCGGTATGTCGTTAGCGTTTGGAAATAATCGCCCTGATGTACGGTGACAAAAGTTCGAAAGGTGTGGAAACTCTCACCGGGAGCAATGTCTCTTGCATGCTTGTATGTCACGGCGATGTGTGCATGCCTTGCATCTGGCATTGAGACCGGCAATGAAACTAATCGTGGGCCCGGTTCCACATGGCCTACGCCAATGCCAACATCTCTTCGCCAAACATCAATAATTGGAGTGCCGCCGCCGTAGTCGCTGGCGTTCATACCGAGATAATTCTGCTGTGTAAAGCCGGTTTTTAGCAGCAACACCCAATTTGGGCGCTTTTCATAAGATCCGCTTTGGTAAGACCAGAATGCAGGCTCTGGTGCGCCGCGCTGCGCGTCAATTGTGTAGGAATGATTGTGCCAGCTTTGAATCGCAATATTAGATGTCCCGTTGTTCGTATAGCTGACATCAAAGACCGCCAGCGCAGGAGAATCGTCATAAATCGTGACTGAAACGGTCTTGTTTAACGAGCCCGCATTTCCCGTAAGCGTTAGCCGCTCGCCGCTGCCAAATCCGTCTGTGATGTGCTCGCGTTTTTGTGAAGCAAGCGTGAAATCACGCCAGGTTTGCGTCGCGCTCGATATTGTTTCCGAAGCTGAGAATGGGCCTAGAGGAATTTCTTTCCCCTGAAATCGCGCGACCACCCGGCTGTGCAACTTGTTATCGAACTCCATCCGAAGACTCTGGCTCTGAATGGAAGCCAGTCGGTCAGCCGACTTTGGCGTGCTTGAATTTTCTGCTTGAGATGTAGCAATCAAAATGCCCAACAGTACAACCAGACTCAGGTTCGAAATGAAATGTTTCACTTCCGCACCCCGCACTCTTTCATAAATCGTTCTCGATACTCACGATCACGAAATGCTTCCGTTCCTCCCGGGCGCGTGGTCGAAAGCGCTCCCGCCAAATTCCCAGCATGCAGGCAATCTAGAAGACTCGAACCACGCACAAATTCGTGAATGAACCCTGCGTCAAAGCTGTCTCCTGCTCCCACGGCGTCCACGACTTTTTTCAGCCGAATTGCTGGCGCAGCGACCGTTTCTTTGCCCCGGCGTGCAGTTGCTCCTTCGGCCCCACGCTTGACCACGACAAGCGGGACCAAACGCGACAGCGTCTCAATCGCGCGATCTATATCGTCAGTGCCAGCAATACGGCGCGCTTCTCGCTCATTTGGCAGAAAGACATCCACGTAAGGTAAAGCATCGCGGATACCGCCTTCCCATCGGTCTTCAGGATCGTCATTACTGTCCATGGAAATCGTGAGTCCGGCGGTTTTCAATTTACGGAACAGATCCGGCACGCTGGCCTGCAAGCCGCGCTGTAAATAAAAAGAGCAAAGATGAAAATGTTTCGCGCTGCACAAGTAGTCGAGATCAAGCTGGGCAGGCGTAAGCGAAAAGATCGTCCCTGGATATGTCAGAATAGTCCGCCACTTTTCGCGTTGCAAAATAATCGAAATGCCGGTCTGTTCGGTTGCCGTGCGGCGAACACAAGAAACATCAATGCCAGCAGCGGTTAGACGAGATAGGGCATCCTGGCCCATTTGGTCATCGCCGATGCAGGAAATAAATCCCACGCGCGAACCCAGCGTCGCCAGGTTATGCGCAACGATGGCGGAGGAACTGCCAAGCGTCAACACCATGCGCTCAGCCAGTAGCTCGCGCTCCGCAGGTAGTTCGCCCGGTAAACCATAGAGAATTAGATCAAGGTTCAGCTCACCGGCAATCGTGACATCGAAACGGGGCATGTTCCCTCAGAACTTACGGTTTCTTTCGTTTTATATCTTTTGGTGGCAGGTTGTCCAGCGGCAGGAGGCAAGTCTTTGATCACGCCAGCGTCACCGTCACCCCGGCTTTTCTTAATGCATTGAGATCAGATTTTGGAATGCCCCGATCCGTCAAAATCTCCTGAACGCCGGTAGGCGGCGCAATTAGCGACAAACTGCGGCGGCCAAACTTACTGGAGTCGCAAGTGGCAATCGTCATGCGGGCGACATCCATCATGGCCCGATTCACTTTGGCTTCCAGCAAATTGGGCGTGCTCAATCCATAGTGCACGTCGAAACCATCCACGCCGAGAAAGAGAATGTCTGCGTTGAGCCGTCGCAATGTTTCTTCGGCGATGGGTCCCACCAGAGAAAAAGAATTTTTACGCAACGTTCCGCCGGTCAGAATAACTTCTACGGCTGAACCCGCCAGTTCCGCCGCAATATTGATGGCATTTGTAATGATGGTCAGATTGCTGAAATGCCGCAAGGCCCGCGCAATCGCGGTGGTGGTGGTGCCGGAATCCAGAATGACGACTTGTCCTTCTTTTACTCGCTGCGCAGCGACCGCGGCAATGCGCATCTTCTCTTTGCGGTGTAGCTTCTCTTTTTCTCGCAAGGTCGGGTCTTCGAGCGCACCTTCTTTTGCGGGCAATGCTCCGCCATGGGTGCGATGCAGCCGTCCCTGGGTATGCAAAATTTCCAGATCTTTTCGGATGGTCACCGGTGATGTTTCAAACTGTGTGGAAAGATCGGCCACCAGCACGCGGCCATCCCGGTTTACCAGATCAACTATTGCTCTCCGTCGTTCTTCGTTTAGCACAATGCTCCTGCGTATCCAGCCAATTTGACGTGCTCCCTTTGTAATCCGTCGGGCTTTCGTTTGTAAACAAAATTACGAAAGCGGAATTTCCTTGACTTTCGTTACAAACGGAACTAAAAGATTGCAAGCATAATAATACGAAAGCCGTATGCCAAAGGCTATCACAATGCGCAAAACCCGTCTTCTTACGTTGCTTGGTTTGCTGCTTGCCGTCCATTTTTCATTCGCACAAGCTAATTACCAGGCCCAGCTCCGTGGCGTCATCACCGATTCAAGCGGCGCGGTTGTTCCCAGCGCCACCGTGACCATCACGGATGCCGGGACCAATATCGGCCGCTCGGTCACAACCAATTCCAGTGGAATCTACAGCCTGCGAGATTTACGGCCCTCAAATTACATCGTCAAAGTGGAAGCAGCTGGCTTCCAAACCATTGAGCAAAAGGGAATTGTGCTCGCGGTGGACCAGGATGCGTCGCTGAACTTTACCCTTCATCCGGCCAGTGCCACCATCACCATGGAGATTCGTGACACTGCGCCTTTGCTCGACACAGAAAGCGCCTCGCTCGGTACCGATATAACGAACCAGTACGTCAAAGACATTCCTCTCTTAAACCGGAGCTTCTTCGGCCTGGCCTTTCTCGCAGGCGGCGTGACGGAAACTGCCGGCAGCGGCACCGCCGACTCCTATCCCGCAGGCACGAACTTTGTTTCCAACGGACAACGCAACGCTACGGCGGAAGTACGCATTGACGGAGCTTTGATTAGCGCCCCGGAACAGGGCGAAGGCGCGAACAGCAACGTCTATTACGAGCCGTCCGTTGAAATTATTCAGGAGTTCAAGGTCGAGAACAATAGCTTCTCCGCAGAGTTTGGCAACAACGGCGGCACCGTTGTCAACATGGTTTTAAAGAGCGGAACAAATTCTTATCACGGCAGCGCCTGGTGGTTCCTGCAACGCAATGGCACAGATGCACGCGACTTTTTTAATCCCGCGCCCGGCATCAAGCCCGATCACGAACGCGACCAGTACGGCTTTGCCATTGGCGGGCCGATTCGTAAAGACAAGACGTTCTTCTTCGCCGATCTTGAAAGAGTTCGCGATAACGAGCCCATTAACTATGTCGCCAGCGTGCCTACCGCCGCGGAACGCACCGGAGATTTCTCGCAAGCCGCCAACCCAATTTTCGATCCGTTGCAATGCGCCTCTCAAGGCTCCGGCCAGTCGTGCATCCGTCCGGCTGTTCCCGGCAACATTATTCCTACCGGAGAAATTGACAAGATCGGGCAGGCCATCATCAACCTCTACCCGATGCCGAATCTTCCCGGCGAATTTAACAACTACCGTGCCAATGCTGTCTCCCATGCCCCCGATTATCAATTCGATATCAAGGTGGACAACCAAATCGGGCAGAACCAGAGAGTTTCCGCACGCTACAGCCGCCTGCATTCTGACTTTACAACTCCTCCCGGCTTTGGAGACGGCGAATTCGGCTCCAGCGGTGACGGCATCGCGGGGTCGCCGCTGACAGCACAAAACGTGTCGCTTGAATATTCCTGGACGCTGTCCCCAAAAATTCTCTGGTCGTCGCGGTTGAGCCTTGATCGTGTAAAGCAGGCCGAAACTGATAACCTGCCCACGCTGCAAAGCGTGGGGCTACCGTCCGTACTGGATGCTAATGGCCTCGACCGCATGCCGACCATCCAGATGAGTGGCGCTTCGCCCTGGACCAGCCTCTACGACCAATGCTGCGTAAACACGACTTTTGCCCACACGCTGGCTACATATTCCTCGCGGTTTGAAGTCGTACATGGCAATCACATCTTCAAGTTTGGTGGCGAACAGCGCTTGTTCTACAACAACTTCTTTCAGCCGCCCAACCCTACCGGACTATTCAACTTTACCGATGATGTGACCTCGCAAATCCCCAACAGCGGGGCAGCCGGCGGTACCCAGGGCAATCCTTTCGCCAGCCTGCTTTTCGGATTTCCCGATAATGGCAGCCAGATCAACATTTATCCGTCGGTCGCCAACAAATCGAAGGAAACAGGATTTTATTTCCAGGATGACTGGAAGGTCACTCCGAAACTCACCGTCAATCTTGGTCTCCGCTACGAATGGAGCACACCCTACGATGAACGCAATAACAAACTCCAATTCAGCGATTTCAGCGGCAACAGCGGAGTCGTCGTCCCCGGTCTTCCCATCACTGGCCCGCTGCAAGGCACGACCATCTTCGCTAGCAACGGCATGCGCACCGTTCCCGTAGATCGCAACAACTTCGGTCCCCGTCTCGGTTTTGCCTACCAACTCACGTCTAACACTGTTGTTCGCGGCGGTGCCGGAGTGTATTACGGATCGAGCGTCGCCACAAACTTTCAGTATCCCGGTACCGCGTTTCGTGAAACTGCGACGATGTTCTTTACCAACGACAATTTTCAGACCCGTGCCGCTTCTCTTGCCAATCCTTTTCCCGGCGGTTTAAGTGGGCCGCAGGACCAAAAATACGGCGCGCTCGCCGAGTGGGGCTTCATCAACCAGAACGATCTCGGCACAACGACCGCGCGCAATGCAGACATTTATCAGTGGAACCTCGGCGTTCAACATCTTTTCCCCAGCCAGATTGTGATTGGCGTGGATTACTCCGCCAACCGCAGCACGCATCTGCCGTGGGGCGGTTATTCGAGCACACGCAATCGCAACTACATTTCTTCCGCGCTGTTGGCGCAGATTTCCGCACAGCAGCACGCTCTAGATCCGACCTGCGATGCCGACAGCTGTGTGAGCAACTACCTGGCAAATCCTGTGCCTAATCCGTTTTGCACGATGTTCAACGGTGTAGGTTGTCTGGTCACCGGCCCAGCGCCCGTTTTCAACGAGCCTGATTCCCGTTATAACCAGCCGACCATTCCACTGGGAAATCTGTTGCGGCCCTATCCACAATTCGACGGGAACTTCGAAGGGTTGCCACTTCTCGAAGCCAGCTCCTGGTACAACTCTTTGCAGGTGCGCTTTCAAAAACGCGCTACGCATTATGTGAGTTTTGAAGGTAATTACACTCTCTCCAAGTCCACCGACGATTCTTCCATCGGAGCCAATGCCTTCGTCGGTACTTTGAACAACGCGAATCCCCAGCAGCTCGACAATCTCAAGGCCGAGCACGCCATCAGCGCTAATGACGCGACCCATCGCCTCGCGCTTGCCGTAATTTTCGACGTGCCTGTCGGCAAAGACCGTTGGATCGGTCACGACATGAACGGCTTCGCCGATGCGGTCGTCGGCGGATGGTCGGCCTCTACTATCGTTACTGAACAGAGCGGGCAGCCGCTACCGGTTTACATGGCCAACCCGCGTTTGCAGGATGGCAACCAGCGGCCCAATGTTCTTTGTGGAGGATTGGCCGGCATCAGCTCTGACAAAGCTGCCGTTACTCAGCAGCCTTACATCAATACCAACTGTTTTGCCGACCCTGGCGATCAAATGCCCGGCGATGCGCCCCGCTACTTCTCCAACTTGCGTTCGGACGGTATCCACAATTTTGATGTGGCCTTCTATAAAGAATTCACCCCGCACGAAGGCATGAAGCTGCAGGTGCGCGCCGATATGTTCAACTTCCTCAACCATCCCCGCTTTGCCTCGCCTAACACTCTCTATGCGCCGGGTGACCAAACCTTCGGTCTGATTACTTCTACTGCACCGGGTTCGAATCCACGGCGCATGCAATTCGGTGCGAGGTTCGAATTTTGAAACCGCGTAGCCTCACTGCCGTAATTGCGGTTTTGTTTGCCGCTCCACTGACTTTCGCGCAAGCCGATAGCCACGTGCCCGATGTTCATGCGAACGCGCCCGACTGGGTGAATTACGTCCGCATCGGTGCGTGGGGACTAGATAGAACGGACGCTGACACGATCGTCACCAAAGCTACGCGCGATGATGTTTTTGGCATCGAGGTCGACAACGACATTGAAGGCCGCTACGAAAGCTTCATCAATCCGCAAGAAAAGCTCAATGCCATTCGTTCTGTTGCTGAAAAAGCTCATCGGGCCGGAAATCGCGCCTTCGTCTATGTCGCAGGAACGGAATGCATTACAGCGCATGCCGACAAAACTCCGCACACGCTGGCCAAAGAACATCCTGATTGGTTGCAACGGGACATCAACGGCAAGCCCGCTATCTTTGGCGGAGGCTCCGCCTTCTGGATCGAACCCGGCGACGAAGATGTCTGGGTCACTCCCTACGCCACCGAATGGCGAAAGATTTATATGCAACATATTCGCGAGATCGCGGCGACTGGCATTGACGGCATCTACGTGGACATTCCTTACTGGATGACTCACTTCGAAGGCTGGGAAAATACCTGGGCCAGTTTCGACGATTACACCGTCGCAGCGTTCAAGCAGCAAACCGGACTCGACGCTAAGAAAGATCTCAAGCTCGGCGACTTTTCCGATCCCAACTTCCGCAAATGGGTGGATTTCCGCATGGACACTTTTACCAAGTTCATGCAGGAAATTGATCAAAACGCAAAGTCGGTCAATCCACAGATCAAAACTATTCCCGAGATTTACCCCGGTATCGAAGAAGAAGCAGTTCGCGTCGGTGCTGATGTTTATAGCCTTTATCCGGTCGTTGATGCCATCACACACGAGTACGAATTCGGCGAGGGCGATCACATGGCGTCTTCGCGGATGCCTTTTGACTGGTTCGCCTATCGCGCCGGCATGGAATCATTCCGCGCTTTTGCCCAAGGTAAGCCGACCTGGATTCTCAACTACTCCTGGGATGGGGACGAAAAAGTAGACAAGAAAGAATCGATGGAAAATCTTGCCATGTCGCAAGTCATGGCGGGGGCCAATTTCTGGGACGCGCCCGGGCACTCCATGGCAGGCTCCAACGACGAAGCCACACGGCAGAAACTTTTCAGTTGGATTCATGCCCATGAGCAGACGTTTTATGCACCGCGCCTGCCCATGCATCCTGTAGGGGTTTATTTCTCTCCACAGACAAGAAATTACTACGCCAAAGACTTCATCAAGTCTTATCGCGGAATTTTGATTCTGCTGATGCAGAAGCATCTCGAATTTCAGGTCGTTACCCCGCGTACGTTGGCGGCATTTCATGGTCCAGCGTTGATTCTGCCCGATGTCCGCATCTTCAGCGATGAAGAAAAATCGCAGCTCAAAACTTATCTTGCCAACGGAAACAAGCTAATCGTCACTGGAAACGACGCTACGAAATTCGGCGCGAGTTCCAACATCGTCCATTTTCCTAATGACCCCGGCAAAGCCTACAGTACGCCATTGGAGGGCGATTTCGCCAAAGCGAATCCCGACTCTCAAAGAGACTTTCTTGCTGTGCTTGGGGAAAATCCAATCGGCGTTGAGGCCTCATCGCAAATCGCAACTTCGATTGCTTCCGTCAACGGCATGCCCCACGTCTTCCTCGCGAACTTCGCCGGATTGCAGGGCCACGTCAATCCAATTCAAACCGTGCAAAAAGGCGTGAGAATCATCGTTCCCGGTCAGCTGGCAGGCAACGCGTACTTCCTCCCATTTCTTGGCGACGTAAAGCCAGTCTCGGGAGCCACGTTGGCAGGCGGCACCGTGTATGTCCTTCCTGAAATATCCAAAGGCGCAGTTTTCTGGATTGAGTCTGCGGCTCCAGCACCATCTGGAGCGGCTTCGGCGCCAGCACGTGCAGGAGGCCACAAGTGACGGCCTTATCGGAGTTGCTCTATCTCCCGGTTCAAGAAAAAGCCTCTCGCGGCCTCGAATTCACGCCGCGCGAAATTGCCCAGCAACCAGAGACGTGGCCAAAAACTTTCGCGCTCTTCGAGCAGCGCCGGGCGCAAATCATCGAATTTCTCGATGCTGCCGGAATCTTCAACGAGCCGGCGCACCGTCCTGTGGTTTTTCTTATCGGCGCTGGAACTTCGGACTACATTGGCCGCGCGCTCACCCAAATCCTGCGCGAACGCTGGCAGTGCGAAGTTATGGCCGTTCCCAGCACGGATGTGGTCACGCACCTGGCTGAGCTGATTTTGCCCCATCAGAAATATCTCTGGATTTCATTTTCCCGCTCCGGCGACAGCCCGGAGAGCGTCGCCGCCGTGGAGAAGGCCCTTGCTGCGCGCCCTGATATTCATCACATCATCGTCACCTGCAATGCGAATGCGAAGATGATTCGCCTCACGGCCGGCAATCCGAAAGCACTCGGCATATGCCTCGATGACGCCGTCAACGATCGCGGCCTCGCCATGACCAGTTCGTTTTCCAACATGGTCATCTTCGGACATTGCCTCGCCCACGCGAATGATGCCACGGGATATAAAAACGTACTCAAAGATCTCATTGCGGCTGGGAAGTCACTTCTTGCAACCGCTCCCGATTGCACCGCCAAACTCGCTAAAGAGAATTTCGCAACCGTTTGCTTTGTCGGCTCCGGCCCGCTGCGCGCCGTGGCTAGTGAATGTGCGCTGAAAGTCCTTGAACTTACTTCGGGCAAGACGCTCACCATGTCGGAGTCCGCGCTCGGCCTGCGCCATGGCCCGATGTCCGCGCTGAAGCAAGACACGCTCTTCGTTTGCTTCCTTTCAAGCGATGCCCACGTGCGCAATTATGAAACTGATCTTCTGCGCGAGATCGGTGAAAAGAAGTTAGTGCACACTCGCGTAGCCGTAGGGGCAGAAATTGATAAGACGCTTGCTGAACATTTACTCACTCCCAGCGCTTCGCTGCCCGATGTCTATCGTCCACCCTGCGACGTCATCTTCGGCCAGTTGCTCGGATTGTTCTTTTCTCTTCGCTGGAATCTCCAACCCGACCACCCCAGCCCTAATGGGGCCATTACACGCGTCGTACAAGGCGTGAAGATCTACCCCTGAAAGTCTGCGTCGGCATGCGCGCGTCAACGCGCATAACGAGTGAAGACCAAATCGGTATCCTTGGTTTGCTGGTGGCAGGGAAAGCAGGGCTTCATGAAATCCGCGTTGGCGGGTTTGCCGTTTTGGAAGTGACCGAATCCCCAGCCGCCGGTCGCTGCGTACTTGACTGAGTCTTTGACCATGAACTGAATGTTCGTGGGAGTGCCGGGAACGAAAGATTGCGCCTTGCCAAAGACTTTGTTGTTTTTGTCGGACGCCGTGTAACGGTAATGCAACGCAGCGATGATGGTGCCGTCTGGGTAGGGAAGCTTGCCGTCCTTGAAAGCGTTGTAGGCGATGTCATTGCCCAGCACCGCACCGATACTGTTGATGTTGCCGGCTTCATGCGCCGAGGAGATCCAGCGCCAGTCGCGGTATCCCTGCGGCATTTCGGTAACGTAGGGAGCGGCGGACGCGGCGGTTCCCGTATCGGCATGTTGGGGCGTCGGGGCGAAGAGAGCGACAAGGCCGGCCATGGCTGCGATTGCAACCACGAAGAATGCGAAATGTTTCATGGGGTTCTCCTTCCAACATGGTTAGCGGAAATCAGCGGGACAATTATCTGCTGCTCAAGGCGCAATGTCGATGCCTTTGTTGTTAATAGTGATCGCGATGGGGTGCCCCACCCTTGTCACGGTTTTTGTGACAGGGTGGGGTTTTCCTGTTCAGATGTCACAGCTAAAACGTTCCTCCCTCAATACGATGGCGTCATGCCTTGGAGTCTTGGACGTTTTCAAGAAGCTCGCGGCCTGCATTTCATTACCTTCAGTTGTTATCACCGTAAACCGTTGCTTTCTCCATCGGCTCGCGACATTTTTGAGCAAACGCTAGAGCGCACGCGCCAATGGTACGGGTTCTACATATCCGCCTATGTGGTTATGCCGGAGCATGTTCACCTGCTGGTCACTGAACCGGAACGCGCAAAATTATCCGTTGCACTGCAAATGCTGAAACAGAATGTGGCGAAAGAC